>JACXTT010005903.1_pt1 | contig 17669 bp, 12 predicted proteins | sample 9270951 | NCBI WGS metagenome assembly JACXTT01 (sample SAMN15532306, study PRJNA645909) | rock metagenome | isolation source: weathered quartz diorite | place: Puerto Rico | collected 2017-06-21 | reverse complement strand
AACGAAGCGGAAGCGGTTTTGGGACGCGTGTCCGTCGTGCAAATTGCGAGAGACATTTCGACGAAAGAGCGGGCCGAAGCGCGGCGGTTTCTCGCCAGCATGGGCAGCGCGCGAAGAATCTTTTCTACGGGAAGCTGAACGCCGATGACCCCCGTGGAGCAAACGAAGAGCTCGTGAGCGGGGAGGCCGAGACGCTTGGAAGTTTCGTCGACGGTTCGGAGAGAAGCGAGGTCGCCTTGCGCGCCGGTGGCACAGTTGGCGTTGCCGGCGTTGACGACGGCGGCGCGCATGCGGCCCTTCGATTCGGCGAGATGCTTTTTGGAGAGAGTGACGGGCGCAGCGACGACGAGATTCTGAGTGAAAACGGCGGCTGCGGAAGCAGGAACGTCGCTCGAAAGAATTGCCAAATCGAGCGCGCCGGTTTTCTTGAGGCCGCAAGCGGTAGCGGCGAAGCGAAAACCTTTGGGAAGAGCTGCTTCGGAAGGAGCGTGGGTCACTTCGTCGCTCCGATTCCGCGAATTCTTTTCTCCAAATCCGCGATTGCGGCGCGAACGGAGTCCGGCGATGTGCCGCCGGGCACTTTCTTTGCGGCAAGCGAAGCTTCAACGCTCAAACTTTTGACAAAGTCCGCGCCAAATTCGGGGGAGATTTTTTGTAATTCCGCGACGGGCAGTTCGATCCAGTTTTTGCCTTGCTTTTCCGCCTCGCGCAGAACTTTCCCAATGAGATCGTGCGCCTGGCGGAAGGGAACACCCTGGCGGACGAGGTAGTCGGCGGCTTCGGTGGCCAGAAGACCGGGATTCGAAGCGAGCGCGTGGAGTTTTTCGTCGCGGAACTGGGTCGCGGCGATGGCAGCTGCTGCAACGGCGAGCATGTCGGTAACCTGATCGTGGGCGGAGAAGAGAGCTTCCTTGTCCTCCTGCAAATCGCGCTGATAGCCCGTGGGAAGACCCTTCAACGTTGTTAATAGAGAGACAAGCGCGCCCGTGATGCGGCCTGTCTTGCCACGGATGAGTTCCCAGCAATCGGGATTTTTCTTTTGCGGCATGAGGCTGCTGCCGGTCGAAAATTCGTCGGGAAGAATGACGTAGGAAAATTCCTGCGAAGCGAACAGGACAAAGTCTTCGGCGAGGCGAGAGAGATGTGTGGCGATGCCGGAGAGGGCGAAGAGATAGTCGAGAGCGAAGTCGCGGTCGCTAACCGCGTCGAGACTGTTGGCGGTAATTTTCGAAAAGCCGAGATCGCGCGCGATAGCTTCGCGGCTGATGGCGAACGAATTTCCGGCAAGGGCGCCGGAGCCCATAGGGCACGCATCGGCACTAGTGGCGGCGTTTTGCAGGCGCGTGATGTCGCGCGTGAAGGATTCTGCGTGCGTGAGCAAGAAATGAGAGAGGAGAATGGGCTGGGCATGCTGCATGTGGGTCATGCCAGCCATGGGAACGCCGAGTTTGGATTTGGCTTGCGAGAGAAATGCATCGCATAACGCGATTAGTCCACGCTTGATTTGGGCCGCGGCGTCGATGACGAAGAGGCGGAAGTCGGTCGCGACGAGTTCGTTGCGGCTGCGGCCTGTATGCAATTTCCAGCCGAGCGGACCGAGTTCTTCGACAAGGGCTTTTTCGACGAAATGGTGGACGTCTTCTGCGTCCGCACCCATTTTTTCGAGCCAAGTCGGATCGTTTTGCGCGCGTTCGGCGATTTTGTCGAGAGCGGCGAGAGTTTGTTTCACTTCGGCGGCCGTGAAAATGCCGATAGGTTCAAGGGCTTTCGCCCAGGCGCGGTCGACCGCAATTTCGTAAGGCAGCAGGCGACGGTCGAACGAGAACGAGCGCTGAAAAGCGTCGAAGCGCGCGTTGGGTTCGCGCTCGAAGCGGCCACCCCAGAGTTTGGTGTCTTTGCGATCGATCATAAGGAGAAGTTGTCAGTCATCAGTTATAAGTTTTCAGTTTCAGGGAAAACGCCGTGCCGAGTGCCATTGATCCGACAACGCTGCCGTTCACCGTTGGCCGTTTGCCGTCGGAGATTGCGTGCCAAAACGCAGGGGCTGAGGTCCTGAGTCCCGGCGCAGGAGCACCAGGACTCAGGATGACAGGAATATGGAGTGGCACTCATCAAGGAACCGAGCTCTCAGGAATTGCTCTCGGCTTTGGCTTTGGGGCGGACGGTGACGGGAAGCGCGAAGAGGTTGATGAAACCTTCGGCGTCCTTCGGGTTGTAACGACCCATAGTGAAGCTGGCCAAATCGGCGCGATAGAGCGAGAACGGAGATTTCCGGCTCGTCACGTTGAGCGAGCCTTTCCAGAGTTTGAGACCGACCGAGCCGGTGACGCGCTCCTGCGAAACATTGAAGAAGCCATCGAGGGCCTGGCGTTGCGTGGAGAACCAGACGCCGTTGTAAACGAGTTCGGCGTAGCGCACGGACAGAGACTGTTGCAGGTGCGCGGTTTCGCGGTCGACAGTGAGCCGTTCGAGTTCGCGATGGGCCGTGACGAGGAGTGTGCCGCCGGGAGTCTCATAAGCGCCGCGAGACTTCATGCCCACGAGACGGTTTTCGACAAGGTCGGTACGGCCAACGCCATGGCGCGCAGCGATTTCGTTCAGTGTGTTCAAAAGATCGACGGGGCCAAGTTTACTTCCGTTGACGGAAACCGGCGTGCCGGATTCAAAGCCGATTTCGACTTCTTCAGCTTTGTCCGGAGCTTTTTCCGGAGAAACACTCCATTGCCACATGGCCTCGCTTGGGGCGCTGGCGGGATCTTCGAGTTCGCCGCCTTCATGGCTGAGGTGCCAGATGTTGCGGTCGCGGCTGTAGATGTTCTTTTTGCTCTGCTCGATGGGCACGTTGTGCTTTTCGGCGTAGGCGATGGCATCTTCGCGAGAGTCAATGTCCCATTCGCGCCAGGGAGCGATGATCTGGACGTTTGGCGCAATGGCTTTGTAGGCGAGTTCGAAACGGACCTGGTCGTTGCCTTTGCCGGTGCAACCGTGCGCGAGACCGTCCGCGCCAAGCTTCAACGCAATTTCCGCCTGGCGCTTGGCGAGGACGGGTCGGGCCATAGAGGTGCCGAGCAGATATGTGTGCTCGTACACGGCGCCTGCGCGCAAGGTCGGCCAAATAAAATCGCGGACAAACTCCTCGCGCAAATCCTCGATTGTTGTGGAAGAAGCGCCGGTGGCGAGTGCCTTTTTGCGAGCAGCTTCGAGATCTTCCTGCTGGCCGACGTCGCCGATCATGGCGATGACTTCGCAGCCGTAATTTTCCTTGAGCCAGGGAATGATGATGCTGGTGTCGAGTCCGCCGGAGTAGGCGAGCACGACTTTTTTCGGTTTTGGAGCAGTTCTGTTCACAATTCCTCTTTCGTAGCTGGAGATATGCGTAGTCTAGGACAACACAATTTCGTTGCGATGAAAATCTAGCGATAGAGCGTGTGCAAAATCGCTTTTTGCACGTACATGCGATTTTCCGACTGGTCGAGCACAACAGAGCGCGAACCATCGAGAATTTCCGCAGTGACTTCGTAGCCGCGATGAGCGGGGAGGCAATGCATGAAGAGAGCGTCACGCCCAGCAATTGCCATGAGTTTGCGATTCACTTGATAGGGCTTGAAGACTTCGCTGCGGACTTTTTCTTCGGCTTCAAAACCCATACTGGTCCAGGAATCGGTATAGACGGCTTGCACATCTTCGACGGCTTCGCGCGGATCGGTGAAGAGTTCGATTCTTGCTTTGGTTTCCCTCGCAACGCGCTTGGAATCGGCGACAACGTCCGCATCGGGTGCGTAATTTTCCGGAGTGGCGACCCGCAAATTCACGCCGAGGCGCGCGGCAAGATAGAGCAGCGAGTGGCAGACGTTGTTGCCGTCGCCAACGTAGGCGAGACGAAGCCCTTTGAGCGTCCCGAACTTTTCCTCGAGCGTGAAATAGTCGGCAAGTGCCTGGCAGGGATGAAATTTGTCGGAAAGCGCATTCACGACGGGGATTTCCGTGGTCGCGGCCATTTCTTCGAGCACGCGCTGCTCGTACACGCGAGCGACGATACCTTGGACCCAGCGCTCGAGGTTGCGCGCGACGTCCGCGATGGATTCGCGCTCGCCAAGCCGCGCCTGCGTGTGATCGAGAAACACGACATGGCCGCCCATGCTCTGAATGCCGACTTCGAAAGTGACACGCGTGCGGAGAGAAGGCTTTTCAAAAATGAGCGCGAGAAACTTTCCACGCAGGGTGTCCGCATAGTTCGTGGCATTCGCCTTGATGTCTGACGTAATCGCGAGAAGTTCCCTCGTATGCGCCGGGCTCCATTCCGCGCCGGTGAGCAGATCGTTTGAGACCAAAACAGGCGCTGCTAGTGTGGTGGTTGCCATTTCTTACCTCGCTGCGGATTGAACCGCGTGCCGCGCCGTTTCCGCCGCAGGCATGGATTTAGAAACATGACCCAAAACTTGTTCAAAGATTCCGAGAAATTCGCGGACTTGTTTTGCGCTGATGATGAATGCAGGAAGCAGGCGCAGGGTGTAGTCGTGCGTGCAATTGATAAGCAGGCCGCGATTCATCGCTTCGGTGACAAATGGCGCACCGTCGACGGTGAGCTCGACACCGACCATCAGCCCTTCGCCGCGAACTTCCTTGATGAACGGATATTTCGTCGAGAGTGTTTTGATTCCGGCGCGAATCTCCGCGCCGCGTACGGCGGCGTTCGCGAGGACTTTTGTTTTCTTGAGAATTTTCAGGAATTCCAGAGAGACGGCGCAGATCATCGGGCCGCCACCGAAAGTTGTGCCATGAAGACCGGGGCTGACGCGAGCGGCGACGGCTTCGGTCGCGAGGATAGCGCCGAGAGGCAGACCAGCGGCGAGCGGTTTGGCGATGGCGACGAGGTCAGGCCGTGAAGAAAATTTCTGGTAGGCGAAATAGCGGCCGGTGCGGCCGAGTCCGCACTGAATTTCGTCTGCGATAAGCAAAGCGCCATGCTGCGCGGTGAGCGCACGGGCGCGATTCCAAAAGGCTTCGCTGACGGGATAGATGCCGCCTTCGCCCTGAATTGTTTCGAGGATGACGGCGCAGACGTTCTTGTCAAATTTCGATTCGAGGTCAAGGACGTCATTGAATTTGACGAATTCGACGCCGGGGACGACAGGCGCAAACGGAAGACGGTATTTTTCCGTGGCAGTAATGCTGAGCGCACCGAAGGTCCGGCCGTGAAAGGAATTCTCGAGTGCGAGGATGCGGTGTTTCGGATTTGGGCCGGTGATGGGCGCATCAGCGGGATGGGAATAGAGGCGGGCGAGCTTCAAGCATCCTTCGATGGCTTCGGTGCCGCTGTTCGAAAAAAAGACGCGGTCCATGCCGGAAATTTCGGCGAGTTTCTTGGCGAGCGGACCCTGGAACTCGTTGTGAAAGAGATTGGAAAGGTGAATCGCGCGCGCTGATTCGCGTCGAATAACCTTGATGATGTTGGGATGAGCGTGACCAAGACCGTTGACGGCAATGCCGCCGAGAAAGTCGAGATATTTTTTGCCGGTCGAGTCGAAAACGTACGGCCCGCGGCCATGGGTGAAAACGAGCGGCTGACGCTTGTAGGTGGGGAGAAGGAATTTCTCCGCATCGGCCAGGGCAGCGGGCGTGACTTTGTTGCGAGTTGTGGCGGCGTGTTTCATTTGGCTATGCGGCGGAACACGCGGCGGAGTTCAATTCACGCAAGACGCGTGTGCCGGGAATGGTCTCAAGCGAAGCGGCACTCGATTCGGCGTCGCGCATGGCGGCGAGGAGAGCGCCGGGTTGCGTGCCGCCGACGATGTGAACGCCTTTTACACCGCCTTCGAGGGCGCGCTTGGCGGCTTCGAGTTTGAGAATCATTCCGCCGGAAACGGTACGGTTCTGTACGAGCGATTCGATTTCATCGGAGGCAATTGATGAAATGACTTTTTCGTTCTGAAGGACACCGGCGACGTCCGTCAGATAGATGAGTTGATCAGCGCTGAGATATTCGGCGCAGGCGGCGGCCATGTGGTCGGCGTTGATGTTGTACAGCTCGTTGTCCGGGCCAAGACCGAGGCAGGCTGCGACAGGAACGAGATTGGTTTGCCAGAGCGATTCGATAAGCGAAATGTTCATGCCGGTGAGATAGCCAACAAAACCAAGGCCGCCGACGACTTCGTTGTGAACGAGCGGTTCGGCGCGAAAAGCTTGTGCATCGGCGGCAGAGATGCCGATGGCAGGCTGGCCAGATGCGGAGATGGCTGCGGACAGTTGCTTATTGAGCAAGCCGGCAAAGACCATGACGGCTACGTCGCGCGTTTCGCGATCCGTGACCCGCAAGCCAGAAACAAACTTGCTTTCGATGCCGAGGCATTTGAGCGTGGCGGTGAAGATGCGGCCGCCGCCATGAACGACGAGGATCTCGTGGCCCTGCTTTGCAAGCGCAGAAATTTGCGCAGCTAGTTCACGGACGACGGAATCGCTTTCGAGCAACGCTCCAGCAAATTTGATAACGAGTCTCATTGCAGTCCGGTGTTCTCCTCGAGTTGAAGCAAATGATTGAAATTCTGGACGGCCTGGCCCGCCGCGCCTTTGCCGAGATTGTCGAGGCAAGAGACTAGGATGAGGCGGCGGCCGGAACGGTCGAGCACGAAGCCGATGTCGGCGAAATTGGTATGCGCGACGTGCTGAATTTCCGGAAGCGTGCCAGCTTTCCAGATGCGGACCATGGAGCGGCCCGCATAGGTTTTGCGATAGAGCGCCTCGATAGCTTCGGGAGCCTGCAGCTCGGCAAGCGTGACGTAAATCGTGGAGAAAATTCCACGCGCTATGGGGAGAAGGTGCGTGGAGAAAATGAGCTGCGATTCGGGCAAGCCGGTGTGATCGAGAATTTCCGGCGTGTGGCGATGCGAAAAGAGATTGTAGGCTTTGAAATTTTCGTCAAGCTCGGAGAAGTGGAGGTCACGGCGAAGCTCTCTACCGGCGCCAGTCGAGCCTGATTTGCAATCGGCGACGACTGGTGCCGCAGAATCGAGCAAGCCCGCTTCAGCGATGGGACGAACGGCGAGGATAACGCTGGTGGCATAGCAGCCGGGATTGGCGACGAGTTGCGCTGACGCCAATTCTTTTGCATAGAACTCCGGCAAACCATAAACGGCTGAGTCAAGCCAGGCAGCGTGCGGGGCGGGGAGCCTGTACCAGGATTGGAACGTAGCGGCGTCACGAAAACGGAACGCGCCGCTGAGATCAATGACCTTGAGGCCGGCTTCGAGAAGTTGGGGTGCCAATTCAGCGGAGGCTTCGTGAGGCGTGGCGAGAAAAGCGGTTTTCGCGCCGGTTGCAAGAATATTTTCGACGGAAAGCTGGCGCACCGGGGCGCGACCTGTGCCGCGGAGCTGCGGAAAAAGCTCGGAAAGGCAGTGAGTGCCTTGCGCATCGCGCATGAAAAATGTGGCGGTTTGGCCGGCGGGATGGCGAAGCAAGAGTTTTGCCAGCTCAAAGCCGGTGTAACCGGAGACACCTACGACGGCGATAGGTTCGGGGGATCTCATTTCATCAGCGATTCGATTTTTTGCTGGAGGGAGACGCGCGTCTTTTTATTCCGCGTGATGATGAGAACGGTGTCATCTCCCGCGATGGTGCCGGCAATTTCGGGAAATTTGGAAGCGTCCACGGCGGCAGCGAGAGGCTGCGCGCCACTGGGTGGCGTCTTGAGAACGAGGAGATTTTCCGCCGGGTGTACGTCCAGGAGAAATTCACGGAGCGCGCGGGCGAGCGGCGGAAGCGGCGTGGTTTCCTCCGCGAGTGCCGCGGCTTGTTTGTAGCCTTCGGGCGTTTTTACGAGCTTCAATTCCTGCAGGTCGCGAGAAAGCGTCGCCTGAGTAACGCGCAGCCGCTGCTGCGCGAGGCGGCGGCGCAGGTCATCCTGGCTAGCGATACGCTCGCCGGAAACGAGCCGAAGGATCTGGCCGTGGCGGAATGTTTTGCCGACGCTCATGAAAGCACAATTATACATTCGACTGCATAAAAATACAATGAAAAATTCATCGCGTCAAACAAATATTCAAAAAACGCCCGGAGAAGGAAACGCCGAGGAGTGTGCAAGATTGGCAACAGAAAAGAAGGAGGAGGCTGGATTTTCGGCGGAGGGTGGTGTTAGCTAGGGGTGTTGCGCTTGCGTTACGATATGCGCGCTGAACAATGCCCACCGGATGTCAAATTACCGGATGCAAGAATTCGGCCCCCGCGGCTCTCGCTGAACAGCAGCTGTGCGTGCTGCACTACACGCTTTCGATTGAAGGAAGCTGCGCGGAAATGCGGCGCGAGACGGCGATGGGAAACGCTCCGCACGAGCGGCTAAAAGAGATCATGAAGTTCCTGACGGAGAGCGGCGAACGGCTGGCGCGAGTCGCGACAAGCGGGATGCCGCTTACCGATGATTTAAAGGCGCGGATTCTGAGCACGTTTTTGACGCTGATGAATCTGCGGGAAAACCTGGATCGCGCGTCCATGAGAGGTTCGATGGGACGCAGCGGCGCGTTTCGCTAGTACGTTTCTGAATTCATTCCCAGACAAATTCAGGCGCCGATGAAGCGAGCGTAGAGTGAACGCGCGACGGCGGGGTCTCGCGATCCTTTCAGGATGGCGCGGCCGTCGGCAAAAACCGTCATTTCATAAGGTGGGACGCGAAAGCGGAGCAAGAACTCATTGTGGCGGACAGACTCGGCGGCTGATGCGAGCCGTGCGCCGAGGGCTGCGAGGTCGAGAGAGCGGGAACGCTCGTGAATTTGGATGGAGTCGCGGCCGCACATAGTGACGTGCGGCTGGGCCTCACCTTCGAGATAAGAGAATTCGCGACGGGCGCAGGCTCGGCAGTTTGGGTTGCGCGAAATCTCGATGGACTGAAAACGGCCGGACCAGACATCGCTGGAAATGAGACGGCCATGGAGTGCGTCTTCTTTGCCGGCAAGGATTTTTAGGGCTTCGGAGGATTCGAGGGACGAGATCAGTTGAACGACGGGCCCGAGGACGCCGACGGTGTCACAAGTTTCTTCGACGCCGCTGGTGGAATGTTCACCTTCGAGCAAGCATGCGAGGCATGCTCCGAGACCGGGTCGAATGGTCATTGTGACGCCGTAGCTGCCGACGGCGGCGGCGTAGATCCAGGGGCGATTGGTTTTAACGGCGAAGTCGTTGATGAGAAAGCGGGTCTCGAAATTATCTGTCGCGTCGAGGAGCAGGTCGAAGCCGGAGAGAAGTTCCTCGGCATTTTGCGGAGTGAGGTCGGCCACGATGCCCTCGACCGAGATCGCCGAGTTGATGGCGCGAAGCTTTTGCTGGGCGGCGACGGCTTTAGGAAGCGAGTTTGCGGCGTCAGACTCCTCGAAAAGGGTTTGGCGCTGAAGGTTCGAAAGTTCGACGAAATCGCGGTCGAGGATGCGCAAGCGGCCGACGCCAGCGCGGGTGAGTAGAGCAGCGGTGGCGGCTCCGATGGCTCCGCAGCCGACAATGACCGCGCTTGCAGAAGTGAGGCGCTGCTGCCCGATTTCGCCGATACCGGCAAAGAGAATTTGGCGCGAGTACCGTTCGAAAGAAGCGTCTTTAGGAGGCGTGTTCAAGGCTTGAAAAGGTCCCTTAAATACAAGGAATCTACATATTTATGATAGCGCCAAAGGACGGCGGGGAGGCAACGCCGCTATGCTACGCTTCGTCTGAGCGAATTGAGTGCATGAGAGTGAACTGGGCGAGACGATGGAGGGGAATGGCACTGGCAGCGGTCCTCGCGGGAGGAGCTGCGGGTGCTTGCATAGCGCAAGAAGCAGGTGCGAATCCAGCCAGCGTGACCGCGGAGAAGCAATCGGGCGGAGAGCCTGCCCTTGTGAGTGTGCGGATCATGGGCGAAGACGGTGCGGTGCTGAAAGAAGCGCCGGCGGGATTGCCGCTTGAGCTGGGAAAACCGGTAGATCGCGGGCAAGTGGCCGCGAGTTTACGCATCCTTTACAAAAGCGGCGATTTCGCAAATTTGCGTGCAGTGACAACGCCAGTAGAGGGCGGCGTGCGGCTGGATTTTGTCGCGGAAGAAAATCTTTACTTCAATCAGGTGATCTTGAGGGGCCTGGTTGAACCGCCGAGCGAGGCTTCGGCCGCGGCGGCGATGCAGATTCAGCTGGGCGACGTTTACCGGAAGGAAAAGCTGGATGCGGCGGTTGTGCGACTTCAAGACATTTTGAAGGAAGAGGGCTTGTATCAGGCCAAGGTCACGGCGGAGACGCGGGTTCAAAAAGAAAACCACCAGATGGACGTGATCGTGCACGTAACGCCGGGAGCAAGAGCGCGCGTTTCCGGAGTGCAATTGACGAACAATACGGAGTATCCCGACGCTCAGATTCTTGCCCGCTTTAAGCTGAAGGCGGGAACGGCGATTACAAACGCGCGCGTACAAAAAGGAACGTCGAGCATACGCAAATTCCTGGCGAAGAAGGGACATTTGAGCGGGCGAGCGGCGGTGAGGCGTGGGGAACACGACGCGGCGAAAAACAGCGTGCCGCTGACGCTGGACGTAACGGAAGGGCCGCGCGTGAGTGTACAGGTGGCCGGGGCGAAGTTTTCGAACGGAGAATTAAAGCGGCTTCTGCCCATCTATCAGGAAGGCACAGTGGACGCGGATTTGCTGGAAGAAGGCAAGAAAAACTTGCAGGAGCGGCTGGACAGACAAGGTTATTTTGATTCGGCGGTCCAATACACGACGGCGACGCGCGAGGTCAGCGAAAAAGGAAGCGGATGGCAGGGAACGGAAGAGGTGATTACCTACACGGTCGAGCGGGGAGACCGTCACAAGCTGATCGGGATCGCGATTACCGGGAATAAATATTTCGATATGGAATCGTTGCGAAGCCGATTGACGGTGTATCGAGCAGCGTTTGGGTCACGAGGAAAGTTCAGCCGGCGGCTACTGGAGGCGGACCGCGTTTCGATGGAGGGATTGTACCGGTCGAACGGATTCCTCGATGCGAAGGTGGAAGCGAATATTCTGGATAACTACCTGGGAAAAACGGGCGACCTATTTGTGCGATTTGCCGTGGACGAGCGTACCCAGACACGAGTCGCGTCGCTGAAGATTGAAGGGAACCACGCGTTTACGGACGAAGATCTGCAAGGCGTGGTGGGTTCGCTGCCGGGGCAGCCGTATTCCGACGCGACCGTTGGAAGCGATCGAGCGAACATTCTGGCGCTTTATTTTAATGAAGGCTATCCGGAAGCGACGCTGCGCCCGACAGTGGAAGAGGCGGAGGCAAAGAAAGAGGAAACCGCGGCGGCCCAAGGCTCTAACGGCAAAAATGGGAAGAACAGCGCGACGCCGAGCAAAGAAGTGAATGTGACGTATCACATCGAGGAAGGGCCGCAGACGAGAGTGCGAAAAGTGCTGGTAGGCGGATTTGTGCACACACGGCCAGGGATGATTCGAAGAAACATCCAGGTGAAGCCAAATGCGCCGCTGCGGCAAGGCGAAGTGGTGGACACGCAGCGGCGGCTCTACAACCTGGGGATTTTCAACCGCGTGACGGTTTCACCGCAGAATCCGATGGGCGCGGATCCTGATAAAGACGTCGTGGCTCTGGTGGAGGAAGCGAAGAGGTATACGATTGCGTACGGAGGCGGGTTCGAAGTACAACGGCTGGCGAGTACCTCAAATCCAACTGCGGGCGCGGTGCAAGCGGCGCCACGCGGGATTTTTGAGATTTCGAAACTGAATCTGACGGGCCGCGCGGACACACTGTCGCTAAAATTGCGAGGCAGCACGCTGCAGGGGCGCGCTTTACTGGGGTATTCGTCGCCGAACACGTTTGCCAGCCCGAATTTCAGTTTCCAGGCGACGGCTTATGCAGAGAAAACGCGAGACATCAACACATTCAACGAAACGCGCTATGAAGGAACGTTACAGCTGACAGAGCAAGTCTCGCCTCGGACAACGCTTTTGTACCGGTACAGCTTTCGAAAAATTCTCGTTTCGGATTTGAAAATTTTGCCGGAAGAAATTCCGCTGTTTCAGCAGCCGACTTTGGTTTCGCAATTTGGCATTTCGTGGGTGCGCGATACACGCGACAACCCGGCCGATGCAAGCAAAGGCACGCTGAACAGCGCGGACTTTGGACTTGCCGACACTTATTTTGGATCGAGCGCAAGCTTCACGCATTTCCTGTATCAAAATTCTTCCTATTATCCGATTAAGAAGCGCTTTAGCTTTGCGCGGTCGATTCGAATCGGCGTGCTAAATCCTTATCGGGACACCGTGTCGTTGACTTTCCCCGCGCCAACTGGCCCGAACTTGCCGCGCGTGATCCCGCTGCCGGAACGGTTTTTCGCGGGAGGCGGAACGTCGCTGCGTGGATTTGCATTGAACCAAGCCGGGCCGCGCGACGCAACGACGGGATTCCCGGTGGGCGGGCAAGCCATGCTCGTGCTGAACCAGGAGTTTCGTTTCCCGATGAGGCTACCGTATTTCGGAACCAATCTGGGCGGAGCCCTTTTTTACGATGGCGGAAATGTGTACAGCCGGGCAAGCCGGATTTCCTTTCGCGCGAACCTGCCGAAGCCAACGTTTGATACTTCGGCGACGCCGCAATGTTTAATGAACTGTTCGAATGAACTGAACTACTTTGCGCATACGGTCGGGCTGGGATTGCGTTATGCGACGCCAGTTGGTCCGATTCGAATCGATATGGGGTATCAGCTCAACCGGCCGTTTTTTGTGCTGCCGATTCCTTGCCCAAGCGGATCCACATCCGCGACATGCACGACGGGCTCGCTTGGGTTTAAAGCGGGGCAATTGCCGCGATTTCAAATATTTTTCAATTTAGGATCGTCTTTCTGATGCGGATGGCAAAGCAACGCCGGCTCCTCGCCGCCCTGGTTTGGCTGGGCACAGGAGGAGTCTGCGCTGCGAGGGCGCAAAAGGTTGTAGACCGGATTGTGGCGCGGGTCGAAGAAGAGATCATTTTGCAGAGCGATGTGGACCAGCTCGCGCGTTATCAGGTTTTGGTGGATGGAAAGTCCGAAAGCGAAGCGCAGATCCTGGATCGTCTGATCGATCAATGGATTGTGCGCAAGGAAGCGGAGGCGTCGCGCTTTCCTCCGGCTTCCGAGGGAGATGTCGAGCGGGAAATGCGGAGGCTGGAGCGTTCGTTTGCGAAGAGCGAGGATTTTGAGGCGCAGCGGAAAAAAGCGGGAATCAGCGAAGCGGAACTGAAGCAGATCGTGACGGCGCAGGCGTACTTGAGCAACTATCTCGATTCACGATTCCGGCCAACCGTGCAAGTGGACGAGAAAGCGATTCAGGATTTTTACAATCAGCGGGTGATTCCCAGAGCGAAAGTGCGAGGACAGGACCCGCCATCGTTCGATGCGGCGAGAGATTTGATTCAGGAGGTGCTCATCCAGCAGGGGATCAACGAGCGAGCAGACAAGTGGCTAAAGGAAAGCAGAGCGCGGCTGAGCGTTACAAAATTCCTGAATGAGGGCGGCGCATGACGAAAGAGACGCGGCGCCGGAAGTGGAGATGGCTAAGGCACACAGCGTGGGTGCTGGGCATCAAGCTCACATTGATTGTCCTGGGTGTCGTCATTTTCTTTGGAAGTGGCGCGGGAAATCCATTTTTGAAGCGCGTGCTGATCCGGCGGCTAAACGCGGCGACTGGAGGGGTCAGCAGTGTTGATGCAATTTCCATTGAATGGCTGTCGCTGCGGGCGAAGCTCAAGGGGATTGTGATTCGCGGGAAGGAACCACAAGGAAGCGACCCGCTCTTCAGCGCAGAGGAAATTAACGCGGGATTGCGAATTGATTCGTTCTGGGGGCGGAAGGTCTCGCTGAACGACTTGAAGGTGACGAAGCCGCGCGTGCATATTCGCGTGGAGAAGGACGGCTCCACGAATGTTCCAGCGCCAGCAGGTCCAAGATCAAAATCGGGAAAGCCGCTAAGCGAGACACTTTTCGATCTTCGCGTAAAGCAAGTGGAGTTGACCGATGGATGGATTCTGTACAACGACGTGCGGACTCCGCTGGCGGTACAGGGATCGGAATTTCGGCTGTCTTTGAACGCCGGAGGAGACGGGTCGAAGCCAATATACGTCGGAGCGCTGGATTGGAAACAGGTGCAATTTGCGGCAAAGCGATACGTGCCAGTGCCAGTGAGTATCACTTCGAAATTCACCGTACAGCGGGATGGATTCACGCTCGAGCAAGCGCAGATCGGAGCAGGGCGCTCGAAATTGGACTTGCAGGCCGAAGTGATCAACTACAGCGCGCCAAGCTGGAAATTCAAATACCGGGCATGGGTGGATTTGCTGGATTTTCGAAAGACAATGCGGTCGCCGCTAACCCCGGCCGGAAAAGTGGATATCCGCGGTGAGGGGACGCTGACCGCGGGAGTTGGACAAGCAAGCGGAAGTTTTGCCGGATCGGAAGTCGATTTGAATTACGACATTTTCCGCGCCTCGGGAATCACGGCGAGGGGGAGCTACAAGTTCGATAAGAACGGATTGGTGGTGCCGGATTTCGTATCGAATGCGTTTGGCGGCACAGTGGGTGGCGTGGTGACGATGAAGCCTGCGGGATTGCAATTCCAGGCGCGTACGCACATACAAAACATGCGATTGGCGCAAGTACTGCCTGCGCTGGAGCGGACAAGTTTCCCTGTGAACGAACTGCATTGGGATTCCCTGTTAACGGCAGACACGGTCGAAACGTGGAGTGGGCCGTTCGACCATTTTGAAGTTTCCGGGACCGTGGATTTTAGTTCGCCGGCGGAGATGGCGGCAAAGCACGTGCCGGTGACGGGAGGCTTGAGCCTTCGTTACCGAAACGATCAGGGATTGCTGCAGTTGAACGCGGCGGCGTTCGAAACGCCGACGAGCCGGATTCACGCGGCGGGCACGCTTGCAAAACGAAATTCGGCCGTGGAGCTGCAGTTCGAAACGGGAGCGATCGAGGCATACTCCGATTTTATTGATGCGATTCGCGGACCGAATCCCGACGGAAGCAAGGCTGCACTGAGCGGAAGCGCGCGTTGGAATGGGAAACTTTCGGGCTCGCTCGGTGGTCCAACTCTGACCGGCCACGCGCGCGGAGAAAGAGTTGCGTACGACGGTTTAACCTTCGATTCGGTGGAAGCCGATTTGACGTATTCGCCATCCGAACTTTCGATCTCGAAGGGCCATGCGCGGCTTGGCGCGATGCAAGCAGATATCGAAGGCTCGTTGGACCTCGATCGCTGGATTTTCCGGCCGGAGAACGAATGGTCGGCGGACGTGAATTTCGAAAAAGTTCCCTTGGAGAGTTTTCAGGGATTTCTCAGGAAAAAATATCCGGTCGAAGGAACTATCACGGGCCAATTTCACGGTCACGGCACGCGCGAGAACCCAGCCATCAATGGATTGTTCGATCTGGCGGACGGAAAAGCTTATGGCGTGACGTTCAGCCGCCTGAGGGGTCAGTTGAACGCAGCGCCCGACGAAGTTCGCGTTTCGAACGCGGAACTCCGGTTGTTTGCGGCTGGGAAGGAAAAAGGCGGCGCAGGAATTGTGACAGGCAACGCGGGTTATCGCTTTTCCGACGGGAACATTTCGTTGGAGCTGGTGGGCGCGGCGCTGCCACTCGAGAATTTCGAAAAGCTGCAGAATCCTCGCATGCCCGTGGGCGGGCAAATTACGTTTCGGCTGAAAGCTTCCGGGCCAGCCAAGGCACCGCAAGGCGAGGGAAGCATGCGCATTGTGGATTTGCGCGTGGGACAGGAAACGATTGGAAGCTTCGATGGAACGCTCACGTCGGACGGCAAAGAAGCGAAGCTGGAACTGAGTTCGGCAATGACGGACGGGAGCATCTCCGGCGGCTACACGATTGGGCTGACAGATCCTTATCCGGTACATGGAAAGGCGTACATCCGCAACATCAATCTCGATCCGTTTCTCGTGACGTATTTGCACCTGCGGCATTTCACGGGGCACGGAAATGCGGAAGGAGAGATTGCTCTGGAAGGCAATCTCAGCCAGCCGGGCGCGATTGTGATGGACGCGAAGTTTTCGCGGCTTGGTTTTAATTATTCGAACGTGCTGCTGGAAAATTCCGGCCCAATCCATTTTCGAGCTTCGACGGAGGAGCTCAGCATTGATCCGGCGACGTTCCAGGGGAAAGACACCAACTTCAAGATCGAAGGAAACGTGCGATTCGCCGGGCGGCGCACAGTTGGATTGAAGCTGAATGGAGCGCTGGACCTGCGGCTGCTGAGCGGATTCGTGCCAAACCTGGATGCACGAGGCCCGGCACAAGTGAACGCCACGTTCGAAGGAACACTCGACCGGCCGCGCATTACGGGCCGCGTCCACATTGAAAACGCTTCGGCCCGCGTAGCGGATTTTCCGACCGGTTTGAGCGCGATCAAGGGCGATTTGATCTTCGACGCGACGCGGCTCTCATTCGACAACCTGACGGCAGAAGCGGGCGGGGGGACGCTGACATTGGCGGGAAGCGTGAATTACGCCGATACGCCCATTCACTACGACGTGACCGCACGAACGGACCGCACGCGAATCCGATATCCCGAGGGCATGAGCTGGCAAGTGGCGGGTAATTTGCGGCTTTCCGGCACGCCGGAAGCAGGGCTACTTTCTGGGCGTGTGACGATCGAGCGCGTGAATCTGTCAGGCGGACTTGAGACTGCAGGCGCGTTGATTGCGTCGCGAGAGAATACCGGGCCGACTTCCAGCTTTCTGCAGAATTTGCAGTTTGACGTTGAAGCGCTCTCCACGCCCGATGCGCGTATGGAATGGCCCAACGCGCAGTTGGAGGCGGACGCGAATCTGCGAGTGCGAGGAACGTGGGAACATCCGATTTTGCTCGGTCATATTCACGTGCTTTCCGGCGATTTGTATTTCCATGGAAACCGCTACCGCGTGGCGCGCGGCGACCTCAATTTTGCGCGGCCGCTAAACATAGACCCAGACATCAACATCGAAGCGACGACGACGATCCAGCAGTACGAAATCACCCTGAACTTCAGTGGACCGGCAAGCAAACTGAATTTGTCGTACCGCTCGGACCCACCGCTTCCGGGAAACGACATCGTAACGTTGCTAACGCTGGGGCAGACAAGCTCGGAGGCGGAATTGCGGGCTGGGGGCACGGGCGCCGCACAAAGCCCGACGTCGGGCGCGTCAGCGCTACTGTCGGAAGCGATCTCCAGCCAGCTCGGCGGAAGGCTTGAGCGTTTATTTGGAATTACCAAACTGCGCGTGGATCCGGGACTCGCGGGCGTGGGCTCGACGGGCTCGGAGCAGAGCGCAGCGGCACGCGTAACCGTGGAACAGCAAGTTACGCGGAATTTGACCATCACCTATGTTTCGAACGTAAGCTCAACGCAGCAACAGGTCATTCAAGTGGAATACAACGTGAACCGGAACGTTTCGATTGTGGCGCTGCGCGATCAGAACGGCACGTTCGGCATCGACGTGAAGATCAAGAAGCGTTTTCAATAATGAATCGAAAAGAGTTGCCGTGTTCGCGGCCAATCACGGCTGCTGCGAAACGGCTTGTGCTTGCTGATTCGAATTATTTTGATTTTGCCAGCGGCGACGGCCGGCGAGAGCCCGATTAGGCTTCGAGCCGGGACTTTGTGCGTGGAATTCCTGCCAGGCATCGCGCGC
>JACXTT010005902.1_pt1 | contig 17671 bp, 15 predicted proteins | sample 9270951 | NCBI WGS metagenome assembly JACXTT01 (sample SAMN15532306, study PRJNA645909) | rock metagenome | isolation source: weathered quartz diorite | place: Puerto Rico | collected 2017-06-21 | reverse complement strand
CGCATGGCCTTCCTGGCCCAGGACCTGGAGGCCTTGCAGGCATCGATTCCGCAGCTGGAAGACAAGCTGCGCTTGCAGCGTCGCACGGAGCAGATGGCGCAGCGTCATGCGGAACTGGAAAGCCAGGTGGCGGAACTTCGGCGCAAGCTCGCGGCTGCCGAAAAAGTTGTTGTGGAGCGCGCCAGTGGCGGCAGTGCATCACGTGCCGCGCATGGGGACCCATGCCTGAGCGAGGTGGAGGCTGCGGTGGTGCAGCTGGACCAGAAGGTGGTGCTGTGCGTTGGTGGCCGCAGCGGCAATATCCCGAATTACCGCGATGTAGTGGAGCGTGTCGGTGGACGCTTCACCCACCACGACGGCGGCCTGGAAGACAACGCGAATGCGCTGGATGCCAATCTGGCCGCGGCAGATCTGGTCATTTGCCAGACCGGCTGCATCAGCCACAACGCGTATTGGCGGGTCAAGGATTTTTGCAAGCGCACCGGCAAGCGCTGTGTCTTTGTGGAAAACCCCAGCGCCTCTTCACTGGAAAGGGGGTTGGCCCAAACGCTTGCGCCATAAAGAATGGGTGCGCGCGATGTGCTACTAAGTTAGTAGCAATTGAACGCTAGGCCGGAAACACGTGGGCCCGGCCGTTCACCGTGATGCGCACGCGCGTTCCCACGGTAGGTACATGCAGGCCGGGGCCGCGCACGGTGAGCGGCTTACCGTCGCCGCGACCCAGTAGCTTGAGCGTGACCTCAAAGGTCGGGCCGCAGAAATCGGCGTCCATGACGGTTCCGTAGCAATGGGCGGCATCGTCCACGGCGACTGGAGCGTTGGCGGGAAGTTCTTCCAGCTGCATTTGCTCGGGGCGCAACATGATGTCTCCCGCTCCGTTGCGCTGCGCATCGTCGGTGATCACGCGGCCCAACACGCAATCCGCCCAACCACCAGCCAGTTGCGCGGGCAGCACCATGGCATCCCCCAGAAAGGCGGCAGTTACCGGGTCGACAGGGCGGTGGTACAGGTCCAGCGGATGGCCGACCTGGGCCAGCTTTCCAGCGCGCATCACGGCCACCTGGTCTGCAAAGGACAGCGCCTCGGCCTGGTCGTGCGTTACCAGGATGGTGGTGATGCCGGCAGATTGCAGCAACTGGGCCACGGCCTTGCGGGTTGCCGCGCGCAGACCCGTGTCCAGGGCCGAGAAGGGCTCGTCCAGCAGCATCAGCCGCGGCTTCTGTGCCAGCGCGCGTGCCAGCGCCACGCGTTGCTGTTGCCCGCCAGACAGTTCGTGCGGGTAGCGGCTCAGCATGGAGGTGTCCAGCGCCACCATGTCCATCAGCTCTGCGATGCGTGTACCGCGCTCTGGCGTGTCACGTGCCAGCCCGAAGCCCACATTGTCGGCAATGCTCAGATGGGGAAACAGCGCACCGTCCTGCGCCACATAGCCAATGCCGCGCTGGTGGGCGGCGATGGCCTGTTGGCCGTCAGCCATCAGTTGGCCGTCCAGGACCATGCGGCCTGTGTCGGGCACTTCGAAGCCGGCAATGATGCGCAGCAGCGTCGTCTTGCCTGAACCCGAGGCTCCGACAATGGCGGTGCGGCTGCCCCGTTGCACGCTCAGCGATACGCCACCCAGGGCGGCCACCGGGCCATACGATTTGCGCACTGCGCTCAAGTCGAGAAAATTCATCCGGGGTCAGCGTCCTGCAGAGCGTCGGGATTGAAGGTAAAGCAGCCAGGTCAGCGGCAGCGAGAGCAGCACCATCAGCAGTGCGTACGGCGCGGCGGCCGCGTAGTCGATCTCGCTGCTGTGCGACCAGAAGGCGGTAGCCAGGGTTTGCGTGCCGTTGGGAGACAGCAGCAAAGTGGCGGTCAATTCATTGGTGATGGCCAGGAACACCATGGCGACGCCGGATGCCACACCTGGCGCGGCCAGTCGCATCGTCACCTGCCACAGGGCTTGCGCCGGAGTGCGGCCCAGGCTGCGTGCCGCCTGCTCCAGCTCCATCGGGGCCTGGGCGATGCCCGCGCGCAGATTGACCAGGGCGCGTGGCAAAAACATGAGCACGTAGGCCAGCAGCACCGTAACCACAGTCTGGTATAGCGGCAATGCCACCCGTACCGTGACGGTAACCAGGGCCAGCGCCACGACGATGCCGGGCAGCGAGCCCACCAGGTAGTTGCTGCCTTCCACCACGCGCTGCAGTCGTCCCGGTGACCGGATCGACAGCCAGGCCATGGGTACGGCGACCAACGTCGTCAGCAACGCGCCAGCCGCGGCAAGGCCCAGGGTCTGTCCCAGCGCGGGCAGCAATTCGGGCAGGTTCCAGATAGCAGATCCGCCAATCACCAGCCAGCGCAGCAGGGTCAGCAGCGGCACACCCAGGGACAAGGCCACCGTCAGTACCGGCAACAGCAGACACACCAAGCGGTAGCGACCGAGTCGTGCCGTCTGCGGCATGCGGGCCGAACCGGTGCCCACGCGTGCATAGCGCTCCCTGCCGCGCGTGCTGGCTTCCAAGCCCAACAGCACGAAACAGCACAGCACCAGCACGCCGGCCATCATGTTGGCTGCGGGTCCGTTGAAGGTGGACTGGAACTGGGCCACGATGGCGGTGGTGAAGGTGTCAAACTGGATCGTCACGAACAGGCCGTATTCGGCCAGCAGGTGCAGGCCCACCAACAGCGCTCCTCCCCAGATGGCCAAGCGCAGCTGCGGCAGGACGACGCGGAAGAAAACGCTCCACGGTCCCAGCCCCAGGGATGCGGCGGTGTCTTCCATGCCCGGGTCCAGGCGGCGCAGGGCGGCGGCGATAGGCAGGTACATGAACGGGAAATAGGCCAGTACCGACACCAGCACCGCGCCGGACAGGCCATTCAGTCCGGGCGCCACGGTGATCCATGCGTAGCTATGCACAAAGGCCGGCACCGCCAAGGGCGCAGCGGCCAACCAGGCCCAGTGGCGGCTACCAGGCAGGTCACTGCGCTCGACCAGCCAGGCCAGGGCCGTGGCCAGGGCGGCACACAGCGGCACGGTCACCAGCACCAGCAGCGCGGTGTTGACGAGCAGTTCGCCCACACGCGGGCGGAACACCAGTGCCGAAATGGTGGCCCACCCGGACTGGATGGCTATCCATACGACAAAGCCCAGCGGCAGCAAGGCCGCCAGGGACACCAGCAATGCAGCGCCGGCGACCCAGGGCACGCGCCCCTGGCCGGCCCGGTGCTGCAGCGGCGTTGCCGATGAAAGAGTGCTTGCGGTCAAGTCAGGCTCAGAGCAGGCCAGCCTGGGTCATCAGGTCAGAGACCTTTTTGCTGTTGAGCTTGGAGGCTTCCACGGTGGGAGCATTGAGGTCGGCCAGCGGCACCAGGTTGCGGTTGGACTTGGCACCGTCGCCGACGGCGTACTCGTAAGAGTCACCCGTGCGCAGGATCTCTTGCCCGCCCTTGCCGGTGACCCACTTCAAGAAAGCCTGGGCCTGGGCCTGGTGCTTGCTGGAAGCGAGTACGCCCCCGCCGGAGATGCTGATGAAAGCGCCCGGGTCCTGGTTGCGGAAGTAGTGCAGCGCGGTGTTGTCGCTGTTTTCGCCAGTCTTGGCCTGGTCGCCAAAGCGGTAATAGTGGAAGCTGATGGCGCCTTCGCTCTGGCCCGCATTCACGGCCTTCATGGCGACGCCATTGTTTTTATAAGGCACGGCGTTTTCCTTCATGGCCTTGAGCCATTCGAGTGTGGCGGCTTCGCCTTTGAGCTCCAGCAAGGCGCTGACAATGGCCTGGAAGTCCGCGCCCGACGGTGCAGCACCCCAACGGCCCTTCCACTCCGGTTTGGCCAGGTCCAACATGGACTTGGGCAACTGGTCACGCGGGAGCTTGCGCTTGTTGTAGACAAACACCGTGGTGCGCGCGGCCACACCAATCCAGCGGCCATGCGCTGGGCGGTAGGCAGGGGCGACCTGGGCAATGGTGTCTGCGGCCAGCGGTGCAAACAGTCCGGCACCATCCACCAAGGCCATGGCAGGCGAGTTTTCGGTCAGGAACACGTCGGCGGGGGATGCGGCGCCTTCCTGCACGATCTGGTTGCCCAGTTCAGTGTCGCCACCATTGCGCACGGTTACCTTGATACCGGTTTCCTCGGTAAAGCCCTTGGCCCAGGCTTGGGTCAGGCTGGGGTGCTGGGCGTTGTAGACCACGATGCCATCGTTGCTTTGCGCCATGGATGCGAAGGACAAGGCGCTCAAGCTCAAGGCCAGGGCAGCACGACGGGTGAGGGAGGTAGATGACAGGGGCATGGGGTCCTTGTTAAATAGCAATAATTCTCATTTGAATTTTACTGCTACTTTGGTCTTGATGGGGAGCCAAGGGTGCGTGCTATCACGCTTGCAGTGCAGGACGAGGGCTGGATGCCGCAGCTGCTGGTGCGTTGAATGAAGAGTCAATCAGGCCACCAGCCCGCGCAGATATTGCGCAATTAGCTATGTAAATAATAGCGTTTCGGGGCCGGGCCTAGTAGACCAGCCGCTCCGGGTGGATTTCCTGCAGGATGGTGGTGGCGATTTCTTCGATGGACTTGGTCGTCGTCGACAGCCAGCGTATGCCGGTGCGCCGCATCATGGCCTCGGCCTCGGCCACTTCCATGCGGCAGTTCTCCAGCGACGCGTATTTGGAGTTGGGCCGGCGTTCGTTGCGGATTTCGCTCAGGCGCTCGGGCTGGATCGTCAGCCCGAAGATCTTGGCCTTGTGCGGCGCCAGCGCCGGGGGCAGCTGGCGCCGGTCGAAGTCTTCCGGGATCAGCGGGTAGTTGGAGGCCTTCAGGCCGTACTGCATCGCCAGGTACAGCGAAGTGGGGGTCTTGCCGCTACGGCTCACGCCGACCAGGATCACGTCACTCTGCTCCAGGTCGCGGTTGCTCTGTCCGTCGTCGTGCGCCAGCGAGAAGTTGATGGCCTCGATGCGGTCGTGGTATTCCTTGCTCTTGCTGGCGTCGCTGAAGCGGCCGATGCGGTGGTTGGACTTGATCTGCAGTTCCTTTTCCAGCGGCTGCACAAAGGTGCCGAACATGTCCAGCAGCATGCCCTGGCAGCCGTCCTGGATGACCTTGAGCACGTCCATGTTCACCAGCGTGCTGAATACGATGGGGCGGTTGCCGTCGAGCTCGGCGGCGTGGTTGATCTGCCGCACGGTCTGGTGCGCCTTGTCCACGGTGTCGATGAAGGGCAGGCGGACGTGGCGCGCACTGGTTTCAAACTGCGCCAGGATGGCGTTGCCAAAGGTTTCGGCCGTGATGCCGGTGCCGTCGGACACGAAAAATACGGTGCGGTGGGACATGGTTTGCGACCTCTACAATGGCTGCAATTTAGCGCACTTTCTCCCGTCCCCCGGGAATCCAGCAGAACAACAACAGAGGATGCAAGGGGGCCGCAGGCGCACCGGTTTTAACTTCTGGAGCTTTTATGTCTGCACTTTTCAGTCCGACCGACCTGGTCGTACCCTTCGAGCGCCTGCGCATGACCGACGTCGAGTCGGTCGGTGGCAAGAACGCCAGCTTGGGGGAGATGATTTCCCAACTGCCGCAGGGCGTGCGCGTGCCCACCGGCTTTGCCACCACGGCACATGCCTTCCGCCAGTTCCTCGCGCACGACGGCCTGGCCGACAAGATCAGCGCCAAGCTCAAGAGCCTGGATACCGAGGACGTGCGCGCGCTGGCCCAGGTCGGCGCCGAGATCCGCGCCCTGGTCGAGGCCCAGCCTTTCCCGGCCGACCTGGAAAAGGCCATCCGCGAAGCCTTTGCCACGCTGTCGGCAGGCAATGCCCAGGCCAGCTTCGCGGTGCGTTCTTCGGCCACCGCCGAAGACCTGCCCGACGCCTCCTTTGCCGGCCAGCAGGAAACCTTCCTCAACGTCGTCGGCATAGCCGACGTGCTGCACAAGATGAAAGAGGTGTTTGCCTCGCTGTACAACGACCGCGCCATCAGCTACCGCGTGCACAAGGGCTTTGCCCATGACGTCGTGGCCCTGAGTGCCGGCGTGCAGCGCATGGTGCGCTCCGACCTGGGCGCCGCCGGTGTGATGTTCACCATCGACACCGAGTCCGGTTTCTCCGACGTGGTCTTCATCACCTCCAGTTATGGCCTGGGTGAAACCGTGGTGCAGGGCGCCGTGAACCCGGACGAGTTCTATGTGCACAAGCCCATCCTGCGCGCCGGCAAGAAGGCGGTGATACGCCGCAACCTGGGCTCCAAGCTGCTGCAGATGGTGTTCGCCTCGCCCGAGGAAAAGGCTGCCGGCGGCAAGCTGGTCAAGACCACCGACGTGCCCACCGAGCTGCGCAACCGCTATTCGCTGACCGACGCCGATGTCGAGCAGCTCGCCAAGTACGCGCTGGTCATCGAGGAACACTATGGCCGCCCCATGGACATCGAGTGGGGCAAGGACGGTGTCGACGGCAGGCTCTACATCCTGCAGGCCCGGCCCGAAACGGTGAAGAGCCAGGCCGGCGACAAGGTGGAGCTGCGCTACAAGCTCAAGGGCAAGGGTGCCGTGCTGGTGGAGGGGCGTGCGATCGGGCAGAAGATCGGTACCGGTCCGGTGCGCATCGTGCACAACATCAGCGAGATGGACCGCGTGCAGCCCGGCGACGTGCTGGTCACCGACATGACCGACCCGAACTGGGAGCCGGTCATGAAGCGCGCCAGCGCCATCGTCACCAACCGCGGCGGGCGCACCTGCCACGCCGCCATCATCGCCCGGGAACTGGGCATCCCGGCCGTCGTCGGCTGCGGTGACGCCACCGACGCACTGAAGGAAGGCATGCTGGTCACGGTGAGCTGCGCCGAGGGCGACACCGGCCTGATCTACGACGGCCTGCTGGAAACCGAAGTGTCCGAAGTGCGGCGCGGCGCCATGCCGGAGATCCCGGTCAAGATCATGATGAACGTGGGCAACCCCCAGCTGGCGTTCGACTTCTGCCAGTTGCCCAACCAGGGCGTGGGCCTGGCGCGGCTGGAGTTCATCATCAACAACAACATCGGCGTGCACCCCAAGGCCATCCTCGACTACCCCAACGTCGACGCCGACCTGAAGAAGGCGGTGGAGTCGGTGGCGCGCGGACACGCGTCGCCACGGGCCTTCTATGTGGACCGCGTGGCCGAAGGCGTGGCCACGATTGCCGCGGCGTTCTACCCCAAGCCGGTCATCGTGCGCCTGTCCGACTTCAAGAGCAACGAATACCGCAAGCTCATCGGCGGCAGCCGCTACGAGCCGGAAGAAGAAAACCCCATGCTGGGCTTCCGCGGTGCGGTGCGTTACACCAGCACCGAGTTCGGCGAAGCCTTTGCGATGGAGTGCGAGGCCCTGAAGCGTGTGCGCAATGACATGGGCCTGTCCAACGTGCAGGTCATGGTGCCCTTCGTGCGCACTCTGGGCCAGGCGAAGAAGGTGACGGAACTGCTGGCGCACCACGGCCTCAAGCGCGGGCAGGACGGCCTGCAGCTGATCATGATGTGCGAGATCCCGAGCAACGCCATCCTGGCCGACCAGTTCCTGGAGTATTTCGACGGCTTCTCCATCGGCTCCAACGACCTGACCCAGCTCAGCCTGGGGCTGGACCGCGACTCGGGCCTGGAGCTGCTGGCTGCCGACTTCGACGAGCGTGATCCGGCCGTCAAGGCCCTGATCAGCCTGGCGATCGCCGCCTGCAAGCGCCAGGGCAAGTACGTCGGCATCTGCGGCCAGGGGCCCAGCGACCACCCGGACTTTGCCCAGTGGCTGGAGCGCGAGGGCATTTCATCCATCTCCCTGAACCCTGACACCGTCATCGCCACCTGGCAGCAGCTCGCCGGCGCATGACCCAGGCCGCAGCCAAGCGCCGATGGCACCTGCATGCAGGGCTGTTGGCGCTCTGGTTTGCGGTGTCTTTCGGGGTGTCGTTCTTCGCCCGCGACCTGCAGGTCGTCGTGGCCGGCTGGCCGCTGGACTTCTGGTTTGCGGCCCAGGGCGCGGTGCTGGTGTTCATCGCCATCGTCGTCGTGTTTGCCTGGGCGGCCAACCGGCGTGACGGCGACGCTCCCGATTTCGACCAGCAGGCCTATGGCCAATACCGGCGCAAGCTGAACCGCAGGTTTGGCCTCTATGTGCTGAGCCTGCTGCTGTTCCTGCTGGCGCTGGCGTTCGCGGAGCGCCTGGGCTTGCCCCGGGCCTGGGTGGCAGGCATCTTCCTCTCCACCACACTGGTGCTGTATGCCGTCATTGGGGTCTATGGCCGCACGGCGGACGCTACCGAGTACTACGTCGCGGGGCGGCGCATACCCGCCATGTACAACGGCATGGCCACGGCGGCGGACTGGATGAGTGCGGCCTCGTTCATCAGCATGGCCGGCGGTCTGTACCTGCAGGGCTTCTCCGGCAGCGGCAACCAGCCAGGCGGCATGGCGTATGTGCTGGGTTGGACCGGAGGCTTCTGCCTGGTGGCCCTGCTGGTAGCGCCTTATTTGCGGCGTCTGAACCTGTACACCGTGCCGGACTATTTTTCGCTGCGCTATGGCGGGCGTTGGCCGCGCATCGTGGCGGCCGCGGCTGCGGTGCTGTGCTCCTTCACCTATGTGGTGGCGCAGATCTACGGCGTGGGCCTGATTACCTCGCGCTTGACCGGTGTGAACTTCGAGATCGGCATCCTGCTGGGGCTGGGCGGGGTGCTGGTGTGCTCGTTCCTCGGGGGCATGCGGGCCGTGACCTGGACGCAGGTGACCCAGTATGTGGTCATGATTCTTGCGTTTCTGATCCCGGTGTCCTGGCTGGCCTACAAACAGGTCGGCAACCCGCTGGCGCCGTTGGTGTACGGGCAGCAGCTGGAAAAAATTGCGAGCATGGAGCAGCGCCTGGTCGATTCGCCGGCAGAGCAGCAGGTGATTGCCGAATACGCGCGGCGCGCGGCAGTCTACGAGAAGAAACTGCAGGACGTGGAGAGCGCGTTGAACGCGGACCGCCAGGTCCTGCGCGACCAGTTGCGTGCCTTGGGCGATGTCCGCGTGGATGATGCACGGGCCATCGCCTTGCGCAGGGAACTGGCGGCTGTGCCCAAGGACGCCAACACCGCGCGCGAGATCTGGAGCCGCGCATGGGCCGACAACCGGGAGCGGGCCTGGCCGCTGGGCGGCATGCCGGCCCACGCCACGCCTTTTGCCGGCGACCCCGCTGGTACCGCAGCGCAGCGCCAGGCGTTTGACAGCTCGCGCCTGAATTTCCTGGCCCTGATGTTCTGCCTGATGGTGGGAACGGCCGGTCTGCCGCATCTGCTGACGCGCTACTACACCACCCCCACCGTCGCAGAGGCGCGCCGTTCGGTGGCCTGGTCGCTGTTTTTCATCGCCTTGCTCTACCTGTCCGCACCCGCGCTGGCGGTGCTGATCAAGTACGAAGTCATGGCGCACCTGGTCGGGCAGCACTTTGACAGCCTGCCGTCCTGGGTGGCGCAGTGGGCGCGCGATCCGTCGCTGCTGTCGGTGTCCGATGTCAACGGCGACCACATCCTGCAGTTTTCGGAACTGAAGATCGGCGCCGACCTGGTCATGTTGGCCACCCCTGAAATCGGCGGCTTGCCCTATGTCGTGTCGGTGCTGGTAGCGGCGGGTGGCTTGGCGGCGGCGCTGTCCACGGCAGACGGGCTGCTGCTGACCATAGGCAACGCGCTGGCGCACGACGTGTACTTTGGCGGGGACGTCAGCAAGGCCCAGGCCATGCGGCGGGTCATGTGGTCCAAATTCGCGCTGCTGGTGGTGGCGCTGATTGCGGCCTATGCGGCGGCCCAGCGCCCGGCCGGCATCCTGTACCTGGTTTCCGCGTCGTTTTCCATGGCGGGTGCCGCCTTTGTCCCGGCCATGGTGCTGGGCATCTTCTGGAAAGGGGCCACCCGGGCCGGGGCGGTGGCGGGCATGCTGGCGGGCCTGGGCACCACGGTCTACTACATGGCAGTCAACCTGCCGGCGCTGCGTTCGGCCCTGGGCCTGGCGGGCGACGGCCTGTGGTGGGGCATCCAGCCAGTGTCGGCGGGAGTTTTTGGCGTGGCCGCCGGCCTGGGCGCCACGGTGCTGGTAAGCCTGCTCACCCGGGCGGCAGAGCCGCTGGCGGCCTGAATTGCTGCTAGTTTGGGGTTTTGGCTGGGCTGGGCTATAATTATGGGCTTCGCCTTGCTGCACCTCAATTAGACGCTGGGGGCAGCTTTCATTTCACTGGCACGCAAGTGCCGGGCCCAGTTACTGGGAAATCCTCAAGGAGTATCAATGCGTCATTACGAAATCATCCTCATGATCCACCCGGATCAGAGCGAGCAGGTTCCCGCCATGCTGGAACGTTACAAGGGCATGATCACCGCTGGCGGTGGCAAGGTGCACCGTGTTGAAGACTGGGGCCGTCGTCAGATGGTCTACATGATCAACAAGCTGGCCAAGGCCCACTACCTGTGCGTCAACATCGAAGCCGACCAGGCTGTGATGTCTGAACTGGAACACGCCTTCAAGTTCAACGACGCCGTGTTGCGCCACCTGACCGTGCTGAAGAAGAAAGCCGAAACAGGTCCTTCGTCCATGATGAAGACTGTGGAACGCGAAGACGCACGCAAGGCCCAACAGGCCGAGTACCAGGCGTAATCAACGCATTTGCCTGACAAGGAGTGCAAGCGAATTCACTGGTTCTGAGTGCCTGTATCGCGGTGGTTGAACCCATGCGCTATACGCCAGCCGGCCTGCCAGCCCTGAATCTGCAGCTCGAACACGAGTCGCAGCAAACCGAGGCAGACAGCAGCAGGACAGTGAAGGTGGTGGTGAAGGCAGTGGCTTTCGGTACATTGGCAGAGCGGCTTGCAAAGCAGGCCATCGGCAGTGTCTGGAGGTTCAGCGGTTTTCTCGCCAATGCACGACAAGGCAAGTCCGTCGTTTTCCATATCCAGGATTTTTTGCAAGATTAATTTTTTAGGAGTCCATCATGCCCGGACCAAAACGTTTCAACAAAGACAAGCGCCCCAAGCGCAACACCCAATCCCTGCTGTTCAAGCGCAAGCGCTTCTGCCGCTTCACCGTGACCGGTGTCGAAGAGATCGACTACAAGGACATCGACACGCTGCGTGACTTCATTGCCGAAAACGGCAAGATCATCCCCGCACGCCTGACCGGCACCCGCGCGATTTTCCAGCGCCAACTGAACACCGCTATCAAGCGCGCGCGTTTCCTCGCGCTGCTGCCTTACAGCGACCAGCACAAGATCTAAGGAGTCCCGACCATGCAAATCATTCTGCTCGACAAGGTCGTGAACCTCGGCAACCTGGGCGAAATCGTCAAGGTCAAGGACGGCTATGCGCGTAACTTCCTGATCCCCTCCGGCCGTGCACGCCGCGCCACCGAAGCCGCCAAGGCTGAGTTCGAAGCCAAGCGCGCCGAACTGGAAAAGGCTGCCGCCGCCAAGCTGGCCGAAGCACAAGTGCTGGGCGAAAAGCTGGCCGGTACCACCATCAAGCTGACCCAAAAGGCTGGTGTGGATGGCCGTCTGTTCGGCTCCGTGACCAACTACGACATCGCTGAAGAGCTGGTCAAGGGCGGCTACAAGGTTGCCAAGGCCCAGATCCGCATGCCCAACGGTCCTATCAAGATCGTCAGCGACAGCACCGTGAGCGTGGCTCTGCACACCGACGTGGTGGTGGACATCACCGTTTCCGTGTACGGCGAAACCGCCTAAATCACGCTGACCATTCCGCAAGGAGTGGTTGGGTTCTACAAAAGCCGCAAGGGTTCGCCCGAGCGGCTTTTGTTTTTGTTGTACCGGTTTATCCCCGGCAATTCACTGCTTGTCCACAGCTTCTGCCCAGCTATTCCCATTGTTGGCGGGGTGGTGAAGGCTTAGCATCAGGGGCTACAAGGAAAACACATGTCCGCCGTACTTTCTGCCGTCGATGACTACGGCCAAGACCGTCAAATTGCGCAGCTGCGCGTGCCGCCCCATTCCATCGAAGGGGAGTCCAGTGTTCTGGGCGGGCTTTTGCTGGACAACGAGGCCTGGGACCGGGTTGGCGACATCGTGTTCGAAGGCGATTTCTACCGCTACGAGCACAAGCTGATCTATGGCGCCATTGGCGCGCTGATCAATGCGTCCAAGCCGGCGGACGTGATCACGGTGTACGAGCACCTGCAAAGCCAGGGCAAGGCCGAGGAAACCGGTGGTCTGGCCTACTTGAACTCGCTGGCCCAGTACGTGCCCAGCGCCAGCAATATCCGCCGCTACGCCGAGATCGTGCGCGACCGCTCGGTGCTGCGCAAGCTGGTCAGCGCCAGCGACGAGATCGCGACCAACGCCTTCAACACCCAGGGACGTCCGGTGGCGGATATCGTGGATGAGGCGGAGCAGAAGATCTTCAATATCGGGGAAGAAGGCTCACGCAACAAACAGGGCTTCCAGGCCATGGAGTCGCTGGTTGTCGATTTGCTGGACCGAGTTCAGGAGATGGCGGACAACCCCAGTGACGTGACCGGGGTGCCCACGGGCTTCTACGATCTGGATCGCAATCTGTCGGGCATGCAGGCCGGTGACCTGATCATTCTTGCGGCACGTCCTTCGATGGGAAAGACCGCGCTGGCCATCAACATTGCCGAACATGTGGCCTTGAATGAAGGCTTGCCTGTGGCTGTGTTCTCGATGGAAATGGGGGCGGCGCAACTGGCGGTGCGTATCGTGGGTTCCATTGGCCGGATTGACCAGGGCCACCTGCGTACCGGCAAACTTACCGATGAAGAGTGGCCACGGCTGTCCGAAGCGATTGAAAAGCTCCGCACCATTTCTCTGCACATCGACGAAACCGCCGGCCTGTCGGTCAGTGAACTGCGCGCCAACGCGCGCCGCCTGGCACGCCAATGCGGGCAGCTTGGCTTGATCGTTGTGGACTATCTGCAGCTGATGAGCGTTTCCAGCGCGATGAGCGACGAGAACCGTGCGACCGCCGTCGGCGAAATTTCGCGGGGCCTGAAGATGCTGGCCAAGGAACTGAAGTGCCCCGTGATCGCGCTGTCGCAGCTGAGCCGTGGCGTGGAGCAGCGTCCCGACAAGCGTCCCATGATGAGTGACTTGCGTGAGTCCGGTGCCATTGAGCAAGATGCTGACGTCATCATGTTCATCTACCGCGACGACTACTACAACAAGATGGATGGCCCCAACCCCAGCAAGGAGCCGGGCGTGGCCGAGGTCATCATCGCCAAGCAGCGTAACGGCCCGACCGGTACGACCAAGCTGGCCTTCATAAAGCAGATCACCAAGTTCGAAAGCCTGGCCAGCAGCTACGGTAGTGAAGACTACTGAGCGTCCCTGGGACTTCAGCAGACCCAAAGAACAAGGGCTGAGCGCCAATCTGGCGCCCAGCCCTTGTCCGTTTTGCGCAGGACGCTACTAAATTTATAGCACTTCGCTGGCAAAGTCGGCCAGCCGCGAGCGTTCGCCGCGTGCCAGCGTGATGTGCCCGCCATGCGGCCAGCCCTTGAACTTGTCCACGGCAAAGGTCAGGCCGGAGGAGCCTTCGGTCAGGTAGGGTGTGTCGATCTGCGCCAGGTTGCCCATGCAGATGATCTTGGTGCCGGGGCCGGCGCGGGTGATCAGGGTCTTCATCTGCTTGGGTGTCAGGTTCTGCGCTTCGTCGATGATGACGTACTTGTTCAGGAAGGTGCGCCCGCGCATGAAGTTCATGCTCTTGATCTTGATGCGGCTGCGGATCAGCTCATTGGTGGCGGCACGGCCCCATTCGCCGGCATTGGTGTCGGTCTTGCCCAGCACCTCCAGGTTGTCGTCCAGCGCACCCATCCACGGGCCCATCTTCTCTTCTTCGGTGCCGGGCAGGAAGCCGATGTCTTCGCCCACGCTGACGGTGGCCCGGGTGACGATGATCTCGGTGTAGCGGCGGTCGTCCAGCACCTGGGTCAGGCCCGCGGCCAGGGCCATCAGGGTCTTGCCGGTGCCGGCGGTGCCGGTCAGCGTGACAAAGTCCACCTCGGGGTCCAGCAGCAGGTTCATGGCGAAGTTCTGCTCGCGGTTGCGCGTGGTCACGCCCCACACCGCGTTCTTCAGGTGGTTGAAGTCGCGCAGGGTCTTGAGCACGGCCGTGGTGCCGCGGATTTCGGTGACGCGGGCATACAGGCTGGGTTCGCCGGGCGACTCGAAGTAGACGAACTGGTTGATGTGCATGTTGGGCACGACCGGTCCGTCCACCTTGTAGAAGGTGTGCTGGCCTTGCTGCCAGCTTTCCACCTTCTGGCCATGCGTGGCCCAGAAGTCGCCGGGCAGGGCGAGGGCGCCGGAATACAGCAGGTCGCCGTCTTCCAGCGTCTTGTCGTTCTGGTAGTCGTCGGTGGCCAAGCCCAGCGCGCGCGCCTTGACGCGCATGTTGATGTCCTTGGACACCAACACGACTTCGCGCGGTGCGTACTTCTGGCGCAGGGCTTCGACGACGCCCAGGATCTGGTTGTCGGCCTTGCCCTGCGGCAGGCTGGTGGGCAGGCTGTAGTTCAGCGGCTGGGTCTGGAACAGCAGCTTGCCGCCGGCGTCGCTGTGGCCGGTGCTGTCCAGCTGGAAGCCTGCGGCAATGTCGGCACCCGGTGTGCCGGCCAGCGCATCCAGCGTGCGGCTGGTCTGGCGGGCGTTGCGGGCCACTTCGGTCATGCCCTTCTTGTGACCGTCCAGCTCTTCCAGCACGATCATCGGCAGGTAGATGTCATGTTCCTCGAAGCGGAACAGGCACATCGGGTCGTGCAGCAGCACGTTGGTGTCCAGCACGAACAGCTTGGTCGGGCCGGTGCGGGCGCGTTTCTTGGGGCGGGATTCCGCGCGCGTAGCGGCCCGGGTCGGGGCGGCGGTCTCGCTGACCAGTACCAGTTCGGGTTTGTGGGCCGCGGCTTTGGCCTGGGGCCGGCTGGCGCTGCGTTCCGGGGACGTCAATACCGAGGTGGGATGTTCTGCCTGCACGTCCTGTTTTCGCGCGGGGCGTTTGGGGGTGCGTGCCGCCGGGGCATCAAAATTCTTGGGGGACAGAAGGTCTGCGCGTTTGGTCGGGGCGGGAGGCAGGGGCATGGAGTGGGCTCGTGGGATGGGAAACAGGAAACGCTGGGCCTGCAAAAGCGAAAAAGCCGCCTTGAGCCAAGGCGGCTTTTTGTAAAAACGCGGTTGCAAACGTCAACGGCATGTGGGCCATTATGCACCCGGCCGATGACGCGTCTACCAGGTGTGCGCCAAAACAACAGCCCAGTTTCGGACGGTCCTCAGGCAGCCTTTTTCAGCGCTTTGACGGCTTTCAGGACTTCGTCCACGTGGCCGGGGACCTTCAGGCCGCGCCATTCTTCCTTCAGGATGCCGTCGGCGCCGATCAGGAAGGTGCTGCGCTCGATGCCTTTGACCTTCTTGCCGTACATGATCTTGTTCTTGACCACGCCGAACATATGGCACATTTTTTCTTCGGTGTCGGCGATCAGCTCGAACGGGAGCTCCAGCTTGGCCTTGAACTCGTCGTGGGACTTCATGTTGTCGCGGGAAACACCGAACACCGTGGCGCCGGCCTTCACGAAATCCTTGTATTTGTCCCGAAACTGCATGGCTTCGGTGGTGCAACCGGGGGTGTTGTCCTTGGGGTAGAAGTACAAGACCAGGGTTTTGCCGACATGGGAGGTATTGCTTACCTTGATGCCACCGGTGGCGTTGGCTTCAAATTCGGGGAGGGGTTTGTTGACAACAATCGCCATAGGGTGTTTCAGTCTCGCGTACAGGTGTCAGTCATAGTGAAGGGTGTCAAACGTGACAGTGTTTACCACCCTCGACCGCAACCCGTGATTTTACTCTGAATTGGCGGCCATTCGGCCCTAGGGCAAGCCCGTGTTACAACAAAAGGGCGGCCACGACCTTGCGGCCTTCCCCGGCCAGAAAGTTGTAGGTGCGGCAGGCGGCCTGGGTGTCCATGGTCTCCAGCCCGATGCGGCGGGCATACAGGGCCTGCAGCCATTGGGGCTGCGGAAAGCGGATGCGTTCACCGCTGCCAAACAGCACCAGCTCCGCGTCCATCAGGGCCAGCGCGTCAAAGTGGCTGGCTTGCAGCGTCTCAAAGCTGGGCGCGCTCCAGTCCAGCCGCTGCCCCTGGCTGCTGACCACGATGCTGGAATGGAACTTCTCGCCGTTGACGGCGACCCAGCCCGGCCCGTAACCGGTGATGGAGGGGCCCTGGATGGCGTCTGGCTGGAGTTTCATGGGCGGTGGGGCTGGATGGGGGGGCGGAAATCGGGTGTTGCAGCGCACTGAAGGCGCGCGGAACTGTGGTCAAATTATAGGTTTCCCGCTGTAACGCCACCTCCCGGAGGGACTTTGAAAACCATTCAGAAATCAGCCAAGCTCGCCAACGTGCTCTATGACGTGCGGGGTCCCATCGTGGACGCGGCGAAGAAGATGGAGGACGAAGGGCAGAAGATCATCAAGCTCAACATCGGCAATCTGGCGCCGTTCGGCTTCGATGCCCCCGAGGAAATCCAGCAGGACATGATCCGCAACCTGCCCAATTCCGCAGGTTATTCCGACAGCAAGGGCATCTTTGCCGCGCGCAAGGCGGTCATGCACTACACCCAGCAGCAGGGCATTGCCGGCGTCACGCTGGACGACATCTACCTGGGCAACGGCGCCAGCGAGCTGATCGTCATGGCCTCCAACGCGTTGCTGGACGATGGCGATGAATTGCTGGTGCCATCGCCCGACTACCCCTTGTGGACCGCGGCGACCAGCCTGTCCGGCGGCGTGCCGGTGCACTACCAGTGCGACGAGGACAACGGCTGGATGCCCAACCTGGCCGACATCCGCGCCAAGATCACCCCCCGCACCCGGGGCATCGTGGTCATCAACCCCAACAACCCCACCGGCGCGCTGTACAGCGACGAACTGCTGCGCGGCATCGTGGCGATTGCCCGCGAATTTGAACTGGTGGTCCTGGCCGACGAGGTCTATGACAAGGTGCTGTACGAAGGCGTGCACCACACGGCCATCGCCAGCCTGTCGACCGACGTGCTGACGCTGACCTTCAATTCCCTGTCCAAGGCCTACCGTTCCTGCGGCTACCGCGCCGGCTGGATGATCCTGTCCGGCCCTAAAGAGCATGCGCGCGACTTCATCGAAGGCCTGAACATGCTGGCCAACCTGAAGCTGGGCTCCAACGTGCCCGGCCAGTACGCCATCCAGACCGCGCTGGGCGGCTACCAGAGCATCCAGGACCTGGTCAAGGAAGGCGGCCGCCTGCGCCGCCAGCGCGACCTGGCCTATGAATTGATTACCGCGATTCCCGGTGTGACATGCGTGAAGCCACAAGCCGCGCTGTACATGTTCCCGCGTCTGGACCCCACGATCTACCCGATCGAAGACGACCGCCAGTTCTTCCTGGAACTGCTGCGCGAGACCCGTGTGATGCTGGTGCAGGGCACGGGCTTCAACTGGCGCGCGCCCGACCATTTCCGCATCGTGTTCCTGCCCCATGAGGATGACCTGCGCGAGGCCATTGCCCGCATTGCGCGCTTCCTGGAAGGCTACCGCAAGCGGCATGGCACCTGATTTACTCTTTATTTGATAGCTGCTCGCGCACGGCGGGTGCGGGCTGCTGGCATATTTAACCTAGAAACTGTATGAAACCGATTCAAGTAGGC
>JACXTT010005901.1_pt1 | contig 17675 bp, 12 predicted proteins | sample 9270951 | NCBI WGS metagenome assembly JACXTT01 (sample SAMN15532306, study PRJNA645909) | rock metagenome | isolation source: weathered quartz diorite | place: Puerto Rico | collected 2017-06-21 | reverse complement strand
GCCACCCGGGCGCAGTGGGACGCGATCGTCGACGCGATCACCCGGGCAGGCGGCACCGTGCAGGTGCTCGACCAGCGCGCCGACGCCCCCGACATGGTCTACGCCATGAACCTCGGACTGCCGCTGGCAGGCCTTGAGCCGATGGCCGTGGTCTCGCACATGCGCTACCCCGAACGCCGGATGGAGTCGGCGACCGCATCCGAGTGGTTCGCGGCCCACGGCTTCGCGGTCCGGCACATCGGCGCCGACGGTGTCGGTGCGCACTTCGAGGCCGGCGACGCCTTCGCGTGGCGCGGCGACCTGGTCGTCGGGTACGGCCCGCGCACCGACAGGTTGGCGCTCAAGCACCTGGCCCACGACCTCGACGTGCGGGTGCACGGCGTACGGATCGTGCACCCGGGGATGTACCACCTCGACCTGGCGTTCTGCCCGCTCGACCAGGACCGCGCGATCATCTGCCCGGACGCGTTCGCGCCGCAAGACGCCGAGCGGTTGCTCGCCCTGGTGCCCGACCCGCTGGTGATCACCGAGGCCGAGGCGATGACCTTCAGCGCCAACTCGATCGTGATCGGGACGACGGTGCTGATGCCCAGCTGTCCGGCACGGGTCCGCGCGCAGCTCGAGGCCTGGGGCTTCGAGATCGTGATCGTCGGGGTGAGCGAATTCCTCAAGGGTGGTGGCGCGATCCGTTGCCTGACCAACCCGTTGGACGTCACCCTGGGCCGCGACCTGATCGCCGGCCGCGGTCAGGTGAAGGCGACCGGCTCGTTCTGAGCCGGCCGCGACGCTTGCGCGATCAGGATCCCGGCCACCACGGCCAGGCACCCGAGGATCGCGACGGTGCCGAGCGACTCGCGGAACCACGCCCAGCCCAGCGCCGAGACGCCGATCGGCTCCAGCATCGCGATCACGGTGACCGTGGTCGCGCGGACGAACGACAACGCGAACAGCTCGGCGAAGAACGGCACCACGGTGCCGAGGACGACCACCCAGGTCAGCACTGCCCAGAGCGGCAGGCGACCACCATCGAGGTTGCCGAGCAGGGACACGTGGTGACCGAGGTGCCCGGAGAAGCCGGTGATCGGCTCGACCAGGTTGAGCGCGATCGTCGCCACGCCGAACGACCACAGGATCAGGCGGAGCGGGTCGAGTCGCTCCGGGTTGCGGCCGCTGATGGCTGCCTCGCCGATCAGGAAGTAGCCCGCGAAGCACACCGCGGCGGCCAGTCCGGCGAGCACACCGAGGCCGTCGAACCGGGCACCGTGCCAGACCTGCGTCGCAGCGCCCAGACCGAGGACCGCCAGGACCAGGCCGAACCAGAGCCCGCGCGTCACCGACTCACGCTGGACGAAGCGCGCCCAGAGCGCCACCAGGATCGGCGCCTGGTACTCCAGCAGCAGCGCCATGCCGACGGGGAGCCGGTCGATCGCGACGAAGTAGGTCCACTGCAGCGCCGCGACGCCGATGACGCCGTGGGCCAGGACGAGCGCCAGCAGTCGGCCGGACGGGGGCCGAAGCGCCGAGCGTCGGAAGAGCGCCGCGATCGCCAGCAGGATCACGAACGTCGCTGTGACCCGGATCGTGGTGAGCATCGCTGGCTGGACGCCGGCCCGGAGCGCCACCCTCGAGACGCCCGCGTTGATCGTGAAGCAACTGGCCCCGAGGACCACCAGCCCGACTCCGAGGGCAGGGCGGCGCGACGACATCCCCGCACTCTAGAGGTAGGACATATGGTGCACAGATGAGCTCTCCGACCCCGCGCGCGGCGCTCGCAGGCATCCCGGCCTACGTGCCCGGCCGGCCTCCGGTGAGCCGACCGGGCGTGACGGCGTACAAGCTGTCGTCGAACGAGAATCCGTACCCACCGCTGCCCGGCGTGCTCGATGCCGTGGCCGCGGCGGCACAGTCGATGAACCGGTACCCGGACATGGCAGCCACGGCGTTGCGCGAGGCGCTGGCCGACCGTGCCGGTGTCGGCATCGAGCAGGTCGCCACCGGCACGGGCAGTGTCGCGGTGATCTACCACCTGCTGCAGGCCTTCTGCGATCCCGGAGACGAGGTCGTCCACGCCTGGCGATCGTTCGAGGCCTACCCGATCGGCATCACCGCCCAGGGCGCGACCTCGATCGCCGTCCCGGTGACCCACGACGGTCGTCACGACCTCGACGCGATGGCGGCCGCGATCGGCGAGCGGACCAAGGTGGTGCTGCTCTGCTCGCCGAACAACCCGACCGGTCCGGCGTTGCGCCATGCCGAGGTCGTCGCCTTCCTCGACCGGGTCCCGGGCCACGTGCTGGTGGCGGTCGACGAGGCGTACCGCGAGTTCGTGCGGGACGACGATCCACTCGACGGCGTCGCGCTGGCCAAGGAACGCGAGAACGTCGTCGCGCTGCGGACGTTCGCCAAGGCCTACGGCCTGGCTGGTCTGCGGGTCGGCTACCTGGTCGGACCGGAACCGATCGCAGCAGCCGTGCGTGCATGTGCGTTGCCCTTCGGGGTCTCGACGATCGCGCAGGCGGCCGTCCTGGCCAGCCTCGCTGCAGAGGACGAGCTGATGGCCCGGGTCGCCGTGATCGTGGCCGAGCGCGACCGGGTGCTGACCGGCCTGCGCGACCAGGGCTGGGAGGTCCCCGATGCCCAGGGGAACTTCGTCTGGCTCGGCCTCGGCGCCCGTACGCCGGAGTTCGCGACGTTCGCAGAAGCCGCCGGCATCGCGGTCCGGCCCTTCGCTGAGGAGGGAGTGCGGATCTCGATCGGGGAGACCGGGGCGAACGACGTCCTGCTAGGGCTGACCGAAGAATTTCGCAAGCAGAACCCGGGAATTGGTCCGGGGAGTCCCGGTTAGGTCGGGTTTGGCCGGCGGCGGTCCTCGCGCACCGGCCTAGCCCAGGATGCGTTGGCCCTGACAACCCTCTTGCGGGCAGCCGTCGGTCGGCGTCCACTTGCACCAGGACCTTGGGGGTACGCAGATCACAGACGCCGAAGCCAGCCCCCAGATACTGGATCGGGCGACTTGCACCCACCCCCCAGGGGCAGCGCCGACACCACCCGCTCCAGTGCGGCTTCGGAAGGCGCGTGCCGGGCATCGTTGCCGGGCACGCGCCGCCCTGCCCGGAAGTGGGACCAGAACCCGCGGTCCGGGTTTGGTGAACCGTGCCCACCCCGGAGTAGCGGCCCTGTAGTTTTTGCTGGTGCAAGCGGCGAGTGTGGTCAAGGACGGCCTGTTCCAGGTACGACGGCTGATCCCGCCGGCGGTGTCCCGGGCGATGGTGCGCAAGAAGATCGACGCCCTGATGACGGACCCGGCGTTCCGCGAGGTCCAGGAGAGCCACATGCGGTTCCTGCTCGAGCACACCGAGCGGGCCGACGAGATCTCCGAGCTGGCCCATGCCTACGCCTACGAGACAGCGATGCGTGCGCACAAGCGCTGGCACCCGTGGAAGATGCGGCGCCAGGAGGTGCGCGGCATCGAGTGGCTGACCACGAAGCGGGACCCGGACCGCGGCGTGGTGCTCAACTTCATGCACCACCACGACTACGCCGGGCTGTTCGCGTCGCTGGCCCGCGCCGGTGCGCCGATCTACATCGTGGCACTGCCGGCGATGCTGGTGCCCGGAGTCGATCCGGCGATGCGCCAGCACATGAAGATCGTCATGTCCGGCAAGGGCAACATCACCGTCCCGGCCTCAGGCGGCACCGACTTCATCGCGTCCCAGATGAAGCCCGGCATGACGATGGCCCTGGCCTCCGACCTCCCCGGTCACACCGAGGTGACCTTCCTGGGCAGGCAGGTCTTCTCCTCGTTCGGCTCTGCCCGGGTGGCCACCATGACGAACTCGCCGGTCGTGATCGTCACCGCCGTGCGCGAGGGCGACGGTCACTACCTGCAGGTGCACCCGCCACTGGAACCCAGCGACTTCGCCGATCCTCTGGACCTGCTGGCCGAGATCATGCGGATCCACGGCGAGGCCATCCTGGCGTGGCCCGAGGCGCTCGAGTCGCCCACCGCGAGGCTGGGAAGCACGCCCAAGTCGTGAGTCGACCACGGGGGCGCCGGATCAAGCGATCGCCGATGCGGTCGCTGGTCGTCAGCGGTGGCGCGCGGCTGCTGGGCTTCGTCCCCCAGGCCATCGCGACGCTGATCGCCAGCCACCTGATCATCGCGCACTACGGCCTGCACACCTTCGACACCTATGCGCTGATCATCTCGGTGATGACGCTGATCCCGCTCAACAACCTCGGCGTCGGCGCCTCGGTCACCCAGGCGATCGCGGCGCACGGTGCCGACGACGAACGGTCCGAGCGGACCGCGTTGACCGCCGCCCGTGTGCTCAGCATCTCCGCGCTCTTCCTGGCGATCGTGTCGTTCGGCTTCGGCGCTGCGGGGATGTGGCCGAAGCTGCTCGGTGACGCCTCCGGCGCGAATGCCTTCACCGCAGCGGCTCTCGTGGTCTACGGACTCGGGTTCGTTCCCGGCCTCGGCCAGAGCGTCCTGCTCGGCGTCGACCGCAACCACGTCACCATCACTGTCCTCGCGTTCCAGGCGCCGGTGTCGCTGGTGATGATCGGCGTGATGGTGGTCGTCGGCCTCGACGGGCGCTGGGTCATCGTCGTGCCGGCGCTGACGTTGCTGGTGCTGAACCTGGTGACCATGGAGCTCAGCTCGCGGATGACGTCGTTCCCGTGGCGGCGGATCCTGCGCGAGGTGCCGTGGCGCCGGCGCTATCCCGGCGGCAGCATCAGGTCCCTGTCCGGACCGATGCTGATCACCTCGATCTGCGTGCCGATCGCGTTCGCCGGCGACCGGATCGTGCTCAGCCACGTGTCGACGGCGTCGGCCGTGGCCAACTACTCGGTGGTGCTGCAGCTCTTCTCCCCGGTCCTCGGTCTGATCGTGGCGGCCGCGCAACCGCTCTGGCCGATGTTCACCAAGGCCCGCACGGCCGGTGAACGAGGTCCCGGACTGGCCAAGATCTTCGTCGCGTTCGGCGTCGCTACGCTCGCGGTGTCCGCCGTGCTGGTGCTGATCGCGGACCCGGTCGGCACTCTCATCGGCGGCAGCAAGATCCACCTCGGGATCTTCCTGCCGGTGATGGCGGCTCTGGTGATGTCGGCGCAGGCGGTGACCTACCCGCTGGCGATGAGCCTGGTGGATCCAGCGGGTGCGCGGTTCGTCGCCGGCTGCGCGATCCTGGCGGTCCCGGCCAACATCGGGACCTCGATCTGGCTCTCCCGCGAGCTCGGTGCCCCGGGCCCGCTCGTCTCGCTGCTGCTGGTCAGCACGGTGGTGCAGGTGATCCCGACCCTGATCTACTCGCGTCGTCGCGAGCGGTTGGCCATCCCGATCGAGACGATGTAGTCCTCAGGGTGCCGCGGGCAGGGTGATCGAGAAGGTGGCGCCACCCGTGGGTCCCGCGGCGTAGATCACTGAACCCCCCTGCGCCTGCGCGAGGGTCCGTACGACGTGCAGCCCGAGTCCGGTTCCCGCGGCCGCCGTCCCGGATGCCCGGCTGAACTCGCGGAACAGGTGCGGGCGGAAGGCCACCGGCACGCCGAAGCCGCTGTCGCAGACATCGATGCAGACGAAGTGCTCGTGGTCGTGGCTGGCGCGCACCCGGACGGTCACCGGAGGGCGGCCGTACTTGTGCGCGTTGGTCAGCAGGTTGCCGAGCATCTGCTCGAGCCGCAGCGGGTCGGCCATGACGGGTCGTGGGTCGGTGACCTCGACGGTGACGGTCTCGGCGTACCGGTCACCGACGACGCCGGCGATCACGTCGTACGGATCCACGGGCCGTGCATCGACGCGCAAGGTGCCGCGCTCGATCGCGGTCGCCGTCATCAGGTCGGCGGAGATCCCTTCGAGCATCCGGGCCTGGCGCACGACGGAGGCGAGCATCCGAGACCATTCCTCGGGCGTCATCTCGTCGCGATCGGTGAGCGTCTCGGCCACCGCGCTGAGCACCGAGACCGGCCCGCGGATCTCGTGGGCTGTGGTGGCGATCGCACTGCGCAGCATCGCGACCTCGTCCGCGGTCGGCTGCACGAAGAGAAGGAGCGAGTCGCCTGCGTGCCGCAGCGCGACCCGGGTTGGCTGGGACCCGACGTGCGCCTCGAAGCCGAGGTCACCACGCAGTCGGTTGTCGGCCAGGGTGGCGGCGAGCATCGGGGCGAACTCGGCCAGCGGCGTACCGGGCGCAGCCGAGGTCTCGACGAGCTCCAGGGCCGCCGGATTTGCCGCAATCACCCGGTACGGCGGTTCAGCGTCGACCTCCAGGACCCCGTAGGGCGCCAGCTCGATGGCGTCCTCGCCGGCGCGCCCGAATTGCCCGCTGGCCGAGGGGCCGCGGTCGGGTGCAGAGTCGTCGCGTTTGCCCACCACAGTGAGGGGGTACCTACTCACGACGTCTCTTATGTGGTCGAGGACGCGTCCGAGCGATGCGCCCTTCTGCAGGTAGCCGTCGGCACCGAGCTCGAGAGCGCGCTCGGACATCTGGCTCGCCCCGAAGCCGGAGAGCACGATGATCCGGGCGTGCGGGACCATCGCCCGGATCGCGGGCAGCGCGGTCAGCCCGTCCATGACCGGCATCGAGAGGTCCAGCAGCACGACGTCGGGCGAGTGGATCCGCACGATTTCGATGCCGGCCGCGCCGTCCCCCGCCTCGCCCACGACCTGCATCCCGCCCCGGACCAGGGCGATCCTCATCAGCTCGCGGAGGTCGTCGGTGTCGTCGATGATCACCACCCGCAAGGGATCGGGTTGCTGCAGGGCCGCGGTCATTCCCGGTCGCTGTCGACGTGCTCGACCTCGACCGGCTCGGGTCGGTCGAGGGCGGCCGGCGTACTGCGGATCAGTAGGTCGACGCCGTCCTGGTTGCGCCCGAGCAGATCGGTGATGATCCGGCTGGCCGAGGCGATCGAGGACGCGAGCGCGTCCTGCGAACGCTCGGTCTCGTTGAGGTCCAGCGCCATCTTCGCCACGACCAGGCCCTGGAGCACCGTGTCGTTGAGCTCGAGCGCTTGACGCTCGCGCTGGCGCAGGTCCTCGAACAGCTGGGCGCCGTGCATCAGTGAGGAGTAGTTGCGCCGCAGGCTCCAGTAGTAGACCGCGGTCAGGGCGCCGATGACGTCCCAGATCGCCAGCGGCCAGCCCCAGGCCTGCCGCATCGCGAGGCCCTGGACGTCGTGGATGCCGAGACTCGGCAGCAGCATGTGCAGCGCGTGCGCGCCGTGGTGGACCGAACAGGTGAAGAAGATCGCGCCGGTGGCGGCCCCGAGCGGGTTGGTCCGCAGTTGGTGGCTCCGGGCGAGCGGTACGACGATCGCGAGCGTGATCAGCATGTACGCGACCATGATGACCGCGTTTCCGATCAGGCCCACGGTCCAGGACGGCATGTCAGAGCACCGTCGTCCTCATGAGCCCGCGCCGCTGAGCGACAGGGCGACCAGGACGAGCATCGAGCACAGCGTCCATCCGCGCACTGCACGGTGCCAATCGGCCCAACCAGGGAGGTGGAGGGACGTTGGCACCGTGCGGAGTGTGCCCGGCATCGTGCCCGGAGTTGTGCCCGGGAGGGGGCACAGGGGAAGTCGTTGGAGGATCTGGAGGCACGCCGCGACCACGACGAGCTCCCAGATCACGCTGGCCACGTCCCAGCGGCCGAGGGCCTCGGGGCGGGGGAGCAGGTTGAACGGGAGACCGACGGTGCGCGTCACCAGCCACAGGGCCAGGACGGCGGCGTTGCCGAGCGCGCCCGCGGCGATCAGTCGCCGGCTCGGCCGCAGCACCACGGCCCAGGACCAAGCGACCTGGGCGATCGCCGCCGTGGCGAAGAACAGCCCGAAGACGAGGCGCTCCCGGAAGTGCTCCGGTCCGACGGCGGCGTGGACGGCGGCGGCGGAGGCCGAGCTGATGATGGCCATCGGCAGGAAGGTTCCTGCGACGATGCCGACGGGTGCCGACTCGACGGCGGCCCCCACCGGTGCGCTGCCGGGTTGTCCGAGCGTGCCGCTGGAGATCTGACCGGCCAGTGCGAGGACGCGCAGCTCGTGCTCGTCCGCGACCCGGCGTACGGGCAGGAAGCGCGGAGCGAGCAGCACCGCCAGACCCACCAGGCCGAACGCGAGCACGGCGTAGTGGATGGCGTGTGCCAGTGACACTGCCTCGATCGTCTGCGCGGTCATGGACCCTCTCCTCCCACCGCATCCCCCGACGCGGTGGCCCCGAATTACAGTAGGACGCAGAAAGGACAGATGGAACAGAGCGGTGCAAAGACTGACTAAACGGACATCGAGCCTACGCACAGATGGGCTATGCGGACCCTGACCGGTCAGTCAGCCTCAATCGCGGCTGATTCGGGCGTCCGGACCCGCTCGGAGGAGATCACGATCGCGACGCCGACCACGATCACGGCGCCGCCGACCAGGATCGCCCCGGTGATCGGCTCGTCGAGGATGAGCGCGCCCAGGATCACCGCCACCACCGGATTGACGTAGGCGTAGGTGGCCACCAGCGAGATCGGGGCGTTCCCCAGCAGCCACACGTACGCCGAGAACGCGACCATCGAGCCGAACACCACCAGGTAGCCCCAGGCCACCCAGATGTGCGGCGAGTACGACGTCGGGTGCAGGCGCTCGCCGCTGACGGTCCCGGCGACGAGCATGACGGCGCCGCCGATCCACATCTCGTGCACCGTCATCACGAACGCGTCCGCCGGGAGGGTCAACCGGGGTTGCACCCACGAGCCGAACGCCCAGCAGGTGCTGGCGAACAGCACGATCACCGCCGGCCACAACGGTACGTGGCCCGACGTCCCGCGCTGGCCGGCGACCACCAGGTAGACCAGCCCGAGCAGACCGAGCGCGATGCCGGCGACGCTGCGCACCGGTGGGCGGTCGCCCGAGGCGAACCGGAAGAGCGTGATCATCAGCGGGGCGATCGCGATCAGCAGCGCGGTGACGCCCGACGGCGCTCCGCGGTCCTCGCCGACCGAGACCAACCCGTTGCCGAGCACGGGCAGCAGCAACCCGACGGCGGCGCAGCCGAGGAGCTCGCCGCGGGTCACCCGCAGCCGCGCGAACCCGCTGCGCAGGCCGAGCAGGACGCCGAGCAGGAGGCCGGCGGCGAGGAAGCGGGTGCCCATCCCGAGCAGCGGCGGGACCTCGTTCACGACCACCCGGATGCCGAGGTAGGTCGAGCCCCAGACCACGTAGACGATCGCCAGGGCGAAGGCGACCAGGGCGGCCGGACGGGTGGTCACCTCGCCACCCTGCCGTAGTCCCTCCGCGGTGGCGAGCGGGTTTCGCCGGGGCGCGCAACGTTACTGACGAGTTGGTTGGCGTCGCCGGTCGCCGGATGGGTACCTTGGGAAAGTCATGTGGTCCGTGCCACAAATCGTGCCCCACCCCGGTGCGTACTCACGGACCTCGAGTTGCCGATGCGGGTGGCGGAAACCCTGCCGCACGCGGACCACCAGGAGACACCCATGAGCCTTTTGGGCCCGACTGCCCAAGGCGGTCCCGAGTTCATCCAGCTGCTCACCCCCGAAGGCGAGCGCGTCGAGCACCCGGACTACCGCTTCGATGCCGGGGACGCCGACGAGGGCGAGGTGATCCGCGGCTTCTACCGCGACATGGTGCTGACCCGCCGCATCGACACCGAGTCGACCGCGCTCCAGCGCCACGGCGAGCTCGGCATCTGGACCCAGCTGCTCGGCCAGGAGGCCGCCCAGATCGGCTGCGGTCGCGCGTTGCGCACGCAGGACTTCGTCTTCCCGACGTACCGCGAGCACGGAGTCGCGCACTGCCGCGGCCTGGACCCGTTGCGGATCCTCAGCCTCTTCCGTGGCGTCGACCAGGGGGCGTGGGACCCGAACGAGCACAACTTCGCCAACTACACGATCGTCATCGGCGCCCAGACCCTGCACGCGACCGGCTACGCGATGGGCGTCCAGCGGGACGGGCTGGTCGGCACCGGTGATCCCGATCGGGACACCAGCGTGGTGGCTTTCTTCGGCGACGGTGCGTCGTCCCAGGGCGACGTCAACGAGGCCTTCATCTTCGCGGCGTCGTACAACGCACCGGTGGTGTTCTTCTGCCAGAACAACCAGTGGGCGATCTCCGAACCGATCGAGCGGCAATCGCGGATCCCGCTCTACCAGCGGGCACGCGGCTTCGGCTTCCCCGGCGTACGGGTCGACGGCAACGACGTCCTCGCCGTGCATGCGGTCACCGAGGCCGCGCTGCAGTACACCCGCGACGGCAACGGCCCGATGCTCGTCGAGGCCTACACCTACCGGATGGGCGCGCACACGACCACCGATGACCCGACCCGCTACCGGATGAGCGAAGAGCTGGAGTATTGGAAGCTCAAGGACCCGATCAGCCGCGTCAAGGTCTACCTGACCCGCAACGGGCTGGCCGACCACGATTTCTTCGACTCCGTCGAGCTCGAGGCCGAGGACCTCGGAGTCCGGTTGCGCGAGGGCTGCAAGGCGATGCCCGAGCAGCACCCGCTGGCGATCTTCGACCAGGTCTACGTCGAGCAGACGCCCGAGCTCGCCGAGCAGCGCGACACCTTCGCTGCCTACCTCGCATCGTTCGAAGGGGCTCACTGATGACCAAGATGACCCTGGCGAAGGCGCTGAACGCAGGCCTGCGGAAGGCGATGGAGGACGACCCGAAGGTTCTCCTGATGGGCGAGGACGTCGGCAAGCTCGGCGGGGTCTTCCGGATCACCGACGGGTTGCAGAAGGACTTCGGCGAGGACCGGGTGATCGACTCCCCGCTCGCCGAGTCCGGCATCATCGGTACGGCGGTCGGGATGGCGATGCGCGGGTACCGGCCGGTGTGCGAGATCCAGTTCGACGGCTTCGTCTACCCGGCGTACGACCAGATCGTCAGCCAGGTCGCCAAGCTGCACTTCCGCACCCACGGCGCCGTGAAGATGCCGATGGTCATCCGGATCCCGTACGGCGGTGGCATCGGCGCGGTCGAGCACCACTCGGAGTCGCCGGAGGCGCAGTTTGCGCACACACCCGGCCTCAAGGTCGTGACCTGCTCGAACCCGGTCGACGGCTACTGGATGATCCAGCAGGCGATCGCCTCCGACGACCCGATCGTCTTCCTGGAGCCCAAGCGGCAGTACCACGCCGACAAGGCCGACATCGACGAGGACGCCACCCCGGCGCCGCTGTTCTCCTCGCGAGTCGTCAAGACCGGAGCCGACGTGACGCTGCTGGCGTACGGCCCAACCGTGAAGACGTGCCTGAAGGTGGCCGAGGCTGCTGCCGGTGAGGGTCGCTCGATCGAGGTCGTCGACCTGCGTACGCTCTCGCCGCTGGACCTCGGTCCGGTCTACGACTCGGTCCGGCGCACCGGTCGCGCGGTCGTGGTGCACGAGGCGCACAGCAACCTGGGGATGGGCGCGGAGATCGCGGCCCGGATCACCGAGCAGTGCTTCTACTCCTTGCAGGCGCCGGTGCTGCGGGTCGGCGGGTTCGATACCCCGTACCCGCCGTCGCGGCTGGAGGAGGAGTACCTCCCCGATCTCGACCGGGTGCTCGACGCCGTCGACCGGTCCATGGAATTCTGAGGGGTGGGGTTCTGATGAGCGAGTACCTGCTGCCCGATGTCGGCGAGGGCCTGATCGAGGCCGAGATCGTCACCTGGCGGGTCAAGATCGGCGACGAGATCAAGATCAACGACATCGTCGTGGAGATCGAGACCGCCAAGTCGCTGGTCGAGCTGCCGTCGCCGTACGCGGGCGTCGTCGAGGCGTTGCTGGTCGCCGAGGGTGAGACCGTCGCTGTCGGTACGCCGATCATCCGGATCGGCGATGGTGCCGCGGTCCCCGTCCCGCCGGCCGACGCTCCCAGCGACATCGACCTGTCCAACCCGGCCGCTTCGGGCGGTGGCGAGGGCGAGAGCCTGGTCGGCCGCAACAAGGCCGAGAGGGCACCGGTACGGCGCGCCCGCAAGACGCTCCCCGAAGCCGCCGGCGTGCACGCGGCGAAGGCCGACGTCCACGACGTCTACAACCTGGGTGCGCCCCAACAGCACGACCGCGTGATGCGGCTCGTCGACGCCGTCGCTGCGGCACCGTTGCAGGAGCCGGCGCCCCCGGTCGTCGAGCCTGTCGAGACGCCTTCCGCTTCGGCGCAGGCTCTCGCCAAACCTCCCGTCCGCAAGCTCGCCCGCGACCTCGGAGTCGACCTGGCGACCTGTGCCGCGACCGGCCCCGGTGGCGTGGTGACGCGCGATGACGTCGAGGCAGCTGCCGGAACGACTCCGGTCGCCGTACTGACCGTTCCGGCAGGATCTCGTGACGACCGCCGCGAGCCGATCAAGGGTGTGCGCAAGATGATGGGCGCGGCGATGGTCGCCTCCGCGTTCACGGCACCGCACGTCACCGAGTGGCTCACGGTCGACGTCACGCGGAGCACCGAGTTCGTCGATCGCCTGAAGTCGCGTCGCGAGTTCGCCGGGGTGAAGGTCTCGCCGCTGCTGATCCTGGCCGCGGCCTGCATGCGCGCGATCCGTCGTACGCCGGTGATCAACTCGTGGTGGGACGAGGCCAACCAGGAGATCGTGTTCAAGGGGTCGGTCAATCTCGGCATCGCCGCCGCGACACCGCGCGGCCTGGTCGTCCCGAACATCAAGGACGCGGACTCGCTGTCGTTGCTCGAGCTCGCGGGCGCCTTGACCGACCTGACCGCGGTCGCACGTGAGGGCAAGACCCAGCCGGCCGAGATGGCCGGGGGCACCTTCACGATCACGAACGTCGGAGTCTTCGGCGTCGACGGCGGTACGCCGATCATCAACCCCGGTGAGTCCGCGATCCTCTGCTTCGGTGCGACGAAGCGTCAGCCCTGGGTGGTGACCGATGCCGCCGGCAACGAGTCGCTGGCGATCAGGGACGTCTGCACGCTGACGCTCTCCTTCGACCACCGCCACGTCGATGGCGAGAGCGGTTCGCGCTTCCTCGCCGACGTCGCCTCGATGATGGAGGACCCGGCAGCAGCGCTGCTCTTCTAGTCGTTCCGCACCGCGGCCGGTCCGCACGGACCGGCCCTTGGGCACGCCCACGCGTTGAGGTTCTTGGGAACACCGCGTAATCCACGAGCCTGCCTTGCGTCTATTTCCGCGTACCACTCCGCCGGAAATGACATCGACCTGGCCCCGGCCAGGCCACACGCAAGGACTGATTCTTGATGCCGTACGGCACGCACCGCCGCGAACGCGGATCGCGGGGCACCGTGCACCGCGCGGTGGCTGCTGCAGCTGCCGTCGCCATGGTCGCGCTCGTCGCGCCGATCGCGCCGAGCCTGATCACGCCTCCGGCAGGGGCGACGGTTCCCGGGCAACCCGGGACGACGCAGTCGGGGACCACCATCTTCTCGGAGCCCTTCGACAACACGACCGGTGCGGGCATCTCGATCCTCAACTACGTCGGCGCCGGCGGCATGACCTACACGGCCCTCAACCCGGCCCCCGGGTCGGACCCGGGCTGGGTCCCCAACGCCGGTTCCCGGTCGGCCTGCAACGGCTGGGTGCTGGGATCCACCACGGCACCTCCTAGCGCCGCTCTCGATCCTCAGTGCACCTCGGTTCTCAACGGCGCACCGGGGGCGACGGCCTGGTCCACCTTGGGCAAGATCGCTGACGCGATCGGTCAAGCCGAAGGCCTGCCCGCGGGCACCAACCAGATCCTCTCGGCGTACACGAACTCGACGTCGGGCCGGCAGCTTGCCGGCGTCCAGCTCAAGACGGCGACCAACAGCATCCCGGTCGTTGCCGGGCACTACTACGCGGTCTCGGAGTGGTACGGGGCCGAGAACTGCTTCGCATCGAGTGACAACAACGTGCACCCGCGCAACGAAGGTCCGCTTGCCGAGTTCGATCTGCTCGACGGCAGCGGCAACACGCTGACGAACTTCGGCGGAGCCATCGACATCTGCAACGCGCCCGGACGCCAGACGATCAACGGCGTCGACGTGCTCCAGGCGCGAACGTCGAGCTTCCAGATGCCTGCCGGCGTCACCCAGATCGGGCTCCAGCTGCAGAATCTCCGAGCCACCGGAAGCGGCAACGACAGCGGTTTCGACCTCCCCCAGATCGTCGATGTCACTCCGCAGCTGGACAAGGGCTTCAGCCCGTCGACGATCCCGGCGGGTGGGACCTCCACGCTGACCTTCACGGTGACCAACACCAGCGACCTCGCTGCGAAGCAGGACTGGTCGATCACCGATGCCATGCCGGCAGGCCTGACCGTCGCCAACCCAGCGAGCGTCGGAGGCACCTGTGCGGCGAGCTCGACGGTCGGGACGGCGTACGCCGTCACCGCGGCTCCAGGCGCAACCTCGGTCGGCGTGGTCGGGGGCGATCTTGCGGCGGGACAGGCGTCGTGCACCATCACCGTGCAGGTGACGGCTTCGGTGCCTGGGACCTACACCAACGGTCCGGCCAACGTCACCACCAACCTCAACCCTCCCGGCCCGGCCACGCTGACGGTGACGCCGACCTGCGCGACGCCGGCACCCGTGTACACCGTGACTGCCGCGAACGGCCTGAACACGACGACGAACGCCCCGCACCTGATCTCCTACGACGCCAGCGGGAACCAGCTCGCGGACGTCCTGCTGCGACGGTCGAACGGGACCGCCTTCGGCTCGTCCATCGGTGACATCGCCATCAGCCCGGACGGGACGAAGCTCTACGGGGTCACGTCGTCGACCAACCTTCTCGCTCTCCCGAGCGAGCCCCCGACGATCTACGTCTTCGACCCGCTGACCGGTCTGCAGACCGGCCAGGTCCCGACGATCGCCGGGATCAATTGGTTGACCTCCTCCCCGGTCAACGCGATGAGCATGCTGGCGGACGGACGACTGCTGATCGGGTCGGGCGGCATCAACGGCCAGAACCTGTACGCCGTCAACCCGACGACCGGGGCGGCGGCGCTCTTCGCCACGTTCCCGGCCGGCTTCACGTCGGGTGGTGACTCGATCACGCTGCCGGACGGCTCGGTCCTGCTCCTGGCCGCGCCCTCGGTCGGGACCACGACCACGTTGTTCCGGCTCAACACCGGCACCGGGGTGATGACCCAGGTCGGCAGCGTGTCGCAGTCGTTCGGTGTCACCCAGATCGGGGGCATGGTCTACCTCGCCGGCGGCGACGGGCAGCTGCGGACGCTGCTCACGTCCTCGATCCCGACGACCACCTCGGCCGCCACCCTGACCACCACCGTGGTCGCCTCGCTCGCCTCCGGGGTCTACTTCGGGGCGACCTCGGCGCAGGACTCGCAGGTCATCACGTGCCTCAACGTCACCAAGACAGCAGTGACGGTGACTGGTCCGGATGCCACCGGCAAGTTCACCGCGACGTACACCGTCAAGGCGGTGAACACCGGCACCGCGTCGTCGTACGGCGCCCTGACCGACACACCGGCGTTCTCCTCGAACATCGCTCTGGACAGTGCGTCCTGGACCGGGCAGTCGTCCGGCTCGGCGACAGCTCCCGCCTCAGGCCCGTTCACCGTCACGCTAGCGAGTGCTGGCACCGCGATCGCGGCGGGCGCCACCCACACCTACAACGTCTCGGTGGTCTTCCACTACAAGGACGCCAGCGCACCGACCGCTTGCTCCGGAGCAGGCACCGGGCTCTACAACTCCGTCGCAGTACCGACCTGGCAGGAGACCGTCACGACCGACGACGCGGCGTGCTCGACCCCTCCGGCCAACATCAACGTCGTCAAGACCGCCGGCACGACCAGCGGTCCCGACAGCAGTGGCAACTACACCGCGACCTACACGGTCAAGGTCACCAACACCGGCGGCGCGGCCGGCTCGTACGGCGCGCTCCAGGACACGCCGGCCTTCTCTGCGAATCTCGTGGCGACCTCGGCGTCGTGGAGCGGCAAGTCGACCGGGTCTGCAACCGCGCCTGCCTCTGGACCGTTCACCTTCACGCTGGCTCCGACGGCCACGGCGATCGCGGCCGGCGCAACGCACACCTACACCGTCGTGGTCACCTTCCACTACTCGGACTCGAGCCAGCCGTTGGCGTGCAACGGCCCGGGCACCGGCCTGTACAACGCCGTGACCGTTCCGGCAGGCCAGGAAGCGGTCACGACTGACAACGCGGCCTGCCTGCCGCCACCGCCTCGGTACGACGTCTACCTGCGCAAGACCGGCAGGGACGCGAGCGGGGCCACGGTCGCGCTGACCGGCTCGGTGTGGCAGCTGCAGGCGGATGCGAGTGGTGCGCCCGGCGCCGTGATCGCGAGCGGGATCCAGCCCGTCGCCGGACAGACGGGCGAGTTCCTGATGCAGGCGCTGGCGCCCGGGACGTACTGGCTGACCGAGACCACGGCGCCCACCGGATATGTGCTGCTAGCTCAGCCGATCGGGTTCGTCGTGTCCAGCAGCGGCGCCGTGACTGTCACCTCGGGCGGTGACTCCGCGATCGCCGTCGGCACCGGGCCGGGCAGCAAGCCCGAGATCGTCGCGGGCGACCCCAGCCCGGTGAAGCTGCCCCTCACCGGAGGCGGCGGCACCGGGGCCTTCACCCTCCTCGGCGTCGTGCTGCTGGCCGCAGCCGGCATCGGCGCCCTGGTCGTCCGTCGTCGTTCCGCCTCGGGGACGAGCTCCGGAAGGCGGGTGAAGAGATAGCCGACCAGGCCGTTGCACACCACCTCGCGCATCACTTCAGCACACCGAGAAAGTAGAGAACCCACCATGTCCCATCGGAACGCAGGACGCCTCCAGGCGGTCCTCCTCGCGATCGTCGCGCTCGGCATCGCCTTCACCGGCTTCGCGCAGGGCGCCTCGGCGGCATCGCCGTCGCTGCCGGACCCGACGAAGACCGGCTCCATCAACATCCACAAGTTCAAGACCCCGGACACCCCGAGCGGGCTGCCCGCCAACGGCACCGCGGTCAGCACCGCTGGTCTGACCCCGGTTCCGGGAGTGACCTTCTCGATCCAGCAGGTCAACGGGATCAACCTGACCACCAACCAGGGCTGGCAGAACGCCAACACCCTGAGCGGCTCCTTCAACCCCAACAATGCCGCCGGCTCGATCACGAGCGCTGGCTACACCCTGGGCGCTTCCAGCTCCCAGACCACCGATGCCAGCGGCAACGCGTCCTTCACGACCCTGCCGCTGGGTCTCTACCTCGTCACCGAGACGTCCTGGCCCGCCGGTACGACGCCATCGGCGCCGTTCCTCGTCTCGGTCCCGCTGACCGACCCGACCAACCAGAGCGCGTGGCTCTACAACGTGCACGTGTACCCGAAGAACTCGGTCGACACCGTCACCAAGACCGTCAGCGATGCCGCGGCGGTCAAGCTCGGTGACCCGGTGACGTGGACCATCAAGGGCGACATCCCCAACGTCAGCACGCTGGACGGCTACAAGATCACCGACCAGCTGGACCCCAAGCTGACCTACGGCAGTGCGACCGTCTCGCTCTCGGACGGCACCACCATCACCCTCGGCACCGACTACACCGTCGTCTACGACAGCACCACGCATCTCCTGACCGTGCAGTTCACGACATCGGGGCGGGCGATCCTGGCTGCACACAACACCGCCCAGGTGGTCGTCACCCTGAACACCACGGTCAACGCGATCGGCGAGATCGCCAACACCGCGCTGCTCTACCCGAACGCGAACAGCTTC
>JACXTT010005900.1_pt1 | contig 17676 bp, 15 predicted proteins | sample 9270951 | NCBI WGS metagenome assembly JACXTT01 (sample SAMN15532306, study PRJNA645909) | rock metagenome | isolation source: weathered quartz diorite | place: Puerto Rico | collected 2017-06-21 | reverse complement strand
GCGTCGCGCGACCTGAAGCGCGTCTCGCTCGAACTCGGCGGCAAGTCGCCGAACATCGTCTTCGCCGACGCCGACTGGCAACGCGCCGCCGACACGTCGCCCATGAGCGTCTTCGCCAACACGGGCCAGGATTGCTGCGCCCGTAGCCGCGTGTTCGTCGAGCAAAGCATTTACGAGCCGTTCGCCGAGCGCTTCATCGCCGCCACGAGGGAGCTGGTCGTGGGCAACCCCGCGCTGGACGCGACGCAACTTGGCCCGCTCGTCTCCGCCAGCCAGCGCGCGAGCGTGGAGGACTTCCTCGCCGACGCGCGCAAGCACGGCACGCAGTTCGGCTGCGGCGGCAAGCGACCTTCCGCGAAAGGGTTTTACCTCGAACCCACCGTCCTGCTCGACGTGGACAAGTCCACCCGCTGCTGGCGCGAGGAAATTTTTGGCCCCGTCGTGTGTCTCGTGCCATTTGACGATGAGGCGCAGATGCTTCGCGACGTGAACGCATCGCCCTACGGCCTGAGCGGTTCTATCTGGACGAACAATCTCTCGCGGGCCTTGCGCGTCGCCCGCGCCGTGCAGAGCGGTGTGTTGAGCATCAACTCGCACAGCAGCGTCCACATCGAAGCGCCCTTCGGCGGCTACAAGCAGAGCGGCCTCGGTCGTGACTTGGGCATGGCGGCGATGGAGGGATACACCGAACTCAAGAATGTGTTTGTGGGTGAGTAAAACGTGAAACGTAAAACGTAAAGGCGTTGGGTATGAACTACGTGGAATGGGAAAGGGCGGTGCCGCTGGAAATTCGAGGCGATTCGGTTTGGAATGCGAAGGCTTATCGGTTCGCGCTGTTTCTGGCTGAGTTGGCTTGGCATGACTCGACGAAGCTGCTCGGCGACAAGCGGACTATCAGCCTCGCCGACCAACTCAACCGCTCGGCGGGTGCGGTCAGCGCCGACATTGAGGAAGGCTACTCACGCGGGACGGGAAGGGACCGGGCACGTTTCTACGAATACGGACTCGGCTCCGCTCGCGAAGCTCGCGGCTGGTATTACAAAGGCCGGCACGTCTTGGGCGAAGCGGTTGCGAATCACCGAATCCAATTGCTGACCGAAATCATCCGCCTTTTGTTGGCGATGGTCCCCGACCAACGCGGAACCGTGCTGCGCGAAGAGTCGCCGCCGTATGGCATCACTTCCACTCCGCCTGCACTTGGCGAGGAATCCCCCTCCGCCCCATTGCTCACGAACATTCCAATGCCATAGTGCCGCCAGCCGCCCTTACGTTTTACGCATTACGTTTTACCACCATGACCCTCGCCGAACTCCGCCGCCTCGTCCGCTCCGGCTCCCTCGACACCATCCTCGTCGCCTTCCCCGACCCGTTCGGACGGCTCGTCGGCAAACGCTTTCGTGCGGACTTTTTCCTCGACTCGATCGTGAAGCACGGGACGCATGGGTGCAGCTACCTGCTCACGGTCAACATGGACATGGACCCGCTCGATGGCTTCAAGGTCGCGAACTGGGACGCAGGCTTCGGCGACTTTGGTTTTCGCCCGGATCTCTCGACGTTGCGCGCGCTGCCGTGGCAGCCGGGCGCGGCGCTGGTGCTGTGCGATTTCGTCCGCGAGAACGGCGAGCTGGTGGCCGAAGCGCCGCGCTCGGTGCTGCGGCGTCAGTTGGACTTGCTCGCGAAGCAGGGCCTGACCTGTCTTTGCGCGAGCGAACTGGAGTTTTATTTGTTCAACCAGACGTATCACGCGGCTCACGCGAGCGGCTACCGCGACCTCCAGCCGTCGAGCGATTACCGCATTGATTATCACCTCATGCAGCCCACGCGCGATGAGCCGCTCATGCGCGCCATCCGCAACGGCATGTGCGCCGCGCGCGTGCCGGTGGAAAGCAGCAAGGGCGAGTGGAGCCGCGGCCAGCACGAGATCAACTTCACCTGCGCCGCACCGCTGCCGATGGCGGACATGCACGCGCTCTTCAAGCAGGGCGTGCGCGAAATCGCCGAGCAACACGGCAAGGCGGTGACGTTCATGGCTAAATATGCGCCCGGCGAAGCCGGCAACTCCTGCCACATCCACATGAGTTTGTGGAAAGGAGGAAAGAACCTGTTTGCGAACGGACAAGTCGAGAGTCGAAAGTCTAGAGTCGAGGGCCAGAAACGTGGCATCGCTCTCGACCCTCGGCTCTCGGCTCTCGGCTCTCCCCTGTTCCGCCAATTCCTCGGCGGCCTGATGAAATACTCGCCCGAGCTGTGCCTCTTCTTCGGGCCGACCATCAACAGCTACAAGCGCTACCAGCCCGGCAGTTGGGCGCCGACGCGCATGGCATGGGCGGTGGACAATCGCACGACCGGCTTCCGTGTCGTGGGGCACGGCAGCTCGTTCCGCATCGAGAACCGGATGCCCGGCGCGGATGCGAACCCCTACCTCGCCTTCGCCGCGATGCTGGCCGCCGGCATGGCCGGCGTGCGCGAGGGACTCGACTGCGGCCCCGAGTATCGCGGCAACGCCTACGTGGACCCGAAGCTCGCGCGACTGCCCAGCTCCCTGCGCGACGCGACTGACCTGTTCGAGAAATCCAAACTCTCCCGCACGGCCTTCGGAGACGACGTGGTGGACTTCTACACGCACCACGCGCGGCTGGAGCATCAGGCCTTCAGCGACGCGGTGACGGACTGGGAAAAGCAGCGTTACTTCGAGCAGATTTGACTCCGGCCTGCACAGCAGCGGCTTCACACAGTGAAGCTCATCACCATCGGCTCCACGAGGCGCTCAAAGTCCGCGTAGGCCATCTTGATCAGCTCCGTGTGCGTGCCGGCGTTGAAGGCGATCTCCGTCTCTTCGGCCAGCGCGGAAGCGACAAAGACCTCCATGCCATACAAGTTCCCGAAGGGCGGCATCGCGCCGGTTTCGCATTCCGGGAAGCGGTTCTTGAACTCGGCCTCGGACGCGAATTTGACGTCGTCATAGCCAGTGATGTCGCGCAGGTCTTGGAGGACCACCCGGCGGTTGGCCGGCACGACCGCCATGGCGATCCGGCCTCCGATCCACACCATCACGGTCTTGGCCATGTCGCGACCCGAGATGTGCGCCTGGGCGGCGGCCTCTTGCGCGGTGTAGGCGGGTGAGTGCGTGATGGTGACATATTTGACATGATGTTCATCGAGGAAGTGTTTGAGCAGCTTGGCAGGCATGACGCGCTCCTTTCTTTTGGTTGAGTGTGGATGTGTTTGCTGGCGCAACGTAGGCCCGCTTCGCGGAGAATCAAGTGACCGCCGCGGGCGTGGATGAGGTGCCTTTCGGATTTCCATCCCGGCGCTCTTCCGTCATCTTCAGCCCCGATGAACTTGCTGCCGTTTGAAAAACTTCCGGCCCACGCGCCACGCCGTTTTGTCCCCGCGCAAATTGACCTCGGCGAGTGGGCGCAGATCGCACCGCTCTTCGACCAGCTCGACGCCCGTGCGCCGCAGTGCCGCACGGTGGCGGATTTCGAGCGGTGGATTCTCGACCAGGGTGAACTCGCCGCCGCGCTCGACCAGGAGAACAGCCAGCGCCACATCGCGATGACCTGCCACACAGAAAGCCCGGAGGCGGAGCAGGCCTTCCTGCATTTCGTCGAGAAGATCGAGCCGGAACTGAAGCCCCGACAGTTCAATCTCGCCAAGCTCTACCTCGCCCATCCGCTGCGCGCGCAACTCGACCAGCGCCGCTACGAGGTCTTTGACCGCGACACCGCGTTGCGCGTCGAGCTGTTCCGTGAAGAAAACATCCCCCTCGAAACCGAGGAGTCCAAGCTCGGCCAGCAGTATCAGAAACTCTCCGGCTCGCTCACCGTGAACTTCCGTGGCGAGGAGAAGACGTTGGTCCAGATGGGCCGCTATCTGGAGGAACCCGACCGCGCACTCCGCGAGGAGGCGTGGACGCTGGTGGCCGAGCGCCGTTTGCAGGAGGCGGACAAGTTCGAGGAGAACTTCGAGGCTTTGCTCAAGGTGCGCGAGCAGATCGCCCGCAACACCGGCTTCCCAAACTATCTCGCCTACGCCTTCCGCGCGAAGGGCCGCTTCGACTACACGCCGGAAGACTGCCTGAAGTTTCACTCCGCCGTGGAGACGGAGATCATGCCGGTCGTCCGCCACTTGCAGACGGAGCGCAAGCGCCTGCTCGGCGTGGAAACGCTGCGCCCGTGGGACACCGCCGTGGACCCGCTGAACCGCGCGCCGCTCCGGCCCTTTGCCGAAGTGGGCGAGATGGTCGCGCGCACCCAGCGCGTGTTCGACAAGCTCGATGCCGAACTCGCCGGCGGCTTTGCGCAAATGCGCGACCTGAAGCTGCTCGATCTTGCGAACCGCAAGGGCAAGGCCCCCGGCGGCTACCAGTCCACGCTCGCGGAGGCGCGGCTGCCGTTCATCTTCATGAACGCTGTCGGCGTCCAGCGCGACGTGGAGACAATGCTCCACGAGGCCGGCCACGCCTTCCATACGCTCGCCGCGAAGGGCGAGGATCTCTACGCCTACCGCAGCGCGCCGATTGAGTTCTGCGAGGTCGCTTCGATGGCGATGGAACTCCTCGGCAACCAGCATCTCGAAGAGTTCTACGCCCCCGCCGAGGCGAACCGGGCGCGCAAGACGCACCTCGAAGGCATCATCGGCTTCTTCCCGTGGATGGCGACGGTGGATGCGTTCCAGCATTGGATTTACACGCACCCCGGCCACACGCGCGCGGAGCGCACTGCCGCGTGGCTCGCGCTCATGAACCGCTTCGGCGGCGATGTGAGCTGGGCCGGCCACGAGTCGGCACGGGCAAACCTCTGGCATCGGCAGCTCCACATCTTCCTGCACCCGTTCTATTACGTGGAATACGGCATCGCACAGCTCGGCGCGCTCCAAGTGTGGGCCAACTCGCACCGCGATGCAGCGAAGGCCCTGCGCGATTACCAGGCCGGACTCGCGCTCGGCGGCTCGCGTCCGCTGCCGGAGCTGTTCACGGCAGCCGGTTGTCGCTTCGACTTCAGCGCCGAAACCGTGCGCCCGCTCGTGGCGCTGGCCCGGAGCGAGCTGGGGAAGCTGAATTAGCGCGATGCCAGGGAAGCGCTGCCGCGTCCTTGCCCGCGGCCAGTGCTTGCCGCTAGGCTCATCCCATGCCGCGTGGCTTCCCGCTGACGACGTTGCTGTTGCTGCTCACCGCAGTGTTCCAGCTTCGCGCGCAAGTCCGTGTGCTGGACGCGAAACGCTACCACCTCGGCACGGAGGGCTTCCCTGAATGGCAGGAGTTCGCCGGCAAAAAACCGCACGGGCGGATGCTGGAAATCCGCTTTGTCGCCCAGCCCAATGCATCCGAACAAACGCTGCTCATCCGTCAGCGCGATGTGAAGCAAGGCTGGCAGGTGCAACTGAACGGGCGTCGGCTCGGCTCGCTCGTCACACAGGAAGCGCAGCTCATCCACGCGCTCGCCGTGCCGCCGGGGGCGCTGCGCGACGGCACGAACACGCTCGCCATTCTGCCGCCCACGGCGATTGACGACATCGTGGTCGGGGAGTTCCACCTCGCAGCGACTTCGCTGAATGAAACCTTGTCCCAAGGCACACTGGATTTTCGCGTCACCAATTCCGAGTCCAAGGCTCCCCTGCCCTGCCGCTTGACCATCGTGGACGCGGAGGGCGCGCTCGCCGCGCTTCAACCGGGAACGACGAATCAGACCGAGCTGGCCGCACGTCCCGGGGTTCTCTACACGCGGGACGGAATGGCCCGCGTCGGCCTGTTGCCCGGCAAATATACCGTCTATGCTTCGCGCGGCTTCGAGTATTCCGTCGCCACCCAGTCGGTAACGGTTGCCATCGGGCAGACGCAATCACTCGCGCTCACCATCCGCCGCGCCGTCCCCACGCACGGCTGGGTCGCGGCGGACACGCATATCCACACGCTCACGAAGAGCAAACACGGCGACGCGACGGAGGACGAGCGGATGCTGACCATCGCCGGCGAGGGCATCGAGCTGGCCGTCGCCACCGACCACAACGTCCACGCGGATTACACCGAGGCGGCGCAGCGCACGCGGATGAGCGACCGCTTCACGTCGGTCATCGGCAACGAGGTGACGACCAAGGCGGGGCACTTCAACGCGTTTCCCATTCGGCCGGACAGCGCCATCGCGGACTTCAGCACGACGAACTGGCCCGCCTTGCTCCAGGGCATCCGCGCCACACCGGGCGTGCAGGTCATCACGTTGAACCATCCGCGCGACTTGCACAGCGGCTTCGTCCCGCTCGGCCCGGCAAACTTCAACGCGGTTTCCGGGGCGGCTTTGCGCGATCAGGAGTTTTCCTTCGACGGCCTCGAAGTCATCACCTCCGCCGCGATGCAGTCGGACATCATGCTGCTGTTCAGTGACTGGTTCGCGCTGCTGAACCACGGCCATCGCATCACCGCGCTCGGCTCCAGCGATTCGCACGACGTAAGCCGCTTCATCCTCGGCCAGGGCCGGACTTACGTGCGGTGCGCGGACACAAACCCGGCCGCCATCAACGTGGACGAGGCCTGCCGCAGCCTGCGCGAAGGCCGCGCCCTCGTGAGCTTCGGCCTGCTGGCGGACCTCGTGGTCAACGACCATTTCGGAGTCGGTGATCTCGCGCTGCGCGGGCAGCGCGGCGTGACAGCGGCGGTGACCGTGCTCGGCCCGGCCTGGACAAGGGCGGATCGCGTGGAGTTGTTCGCCAACGGCGTGCGGATCGCCGAGCACAAGCTCCCGCCCGTGCGCGGAGCCACCAAGGCGCGGGTTGTCTTCAAGCTCCCGCGCCTCAAGCACGACGTCCATCTGGTCGCCATCGCGAGCGGGCCGGGCGTGACCGCGCCATTCTGGGAGACGCCGCGCCCGTATCAGCCAAGTTCAAAGATTTTTTCTCCGCGCGTGCTCGGCGCGACGAATCCGGTCTGGGTGGATGCGGACGGCGACGGGAAGTTCACCTCCGCGCGCGACTACGCGGAACAGCTCGTGAAACGCCACGGCACGGACGCGGCGAAGTTGTTTCCCGCACTGGCCGGTTACGACCAGGCCATTGCCGCGCAGGCCGCGAGCCTGTGCCACGCGGCGGGGAAGGACTTGCGGTCGGTGGAGTATGGCCACGCGCTGCGCGCAGCCACATCAGCCGTGCAACACGGCTGGGTGAACTACGCGGGGACGGTGCGGTGATGATGCCGGCGACTTGCAGTCGCCGGCACGGTTCACTTCGCCAGCAGCCCGCGCGTCCGCATCCACTCTTCCGCGCGCTTGGGCCAGGTGGTGACGCCGTGCGCGCTCGGACGCAGGCCATAGCCGTGGCCGCCGGTCGGATAGAGGTGCATCTCGGCGGGCACCTTCGCCTGCTTGAGAGCGAGGTAGTAGAACAGCGCGCACTCCACCCGGATGCCGTCGTCCTCCGTCATCGCGAGGAAGGTTTGCGGCGTGTTCGCGGTGATGGGCAGCTCGGGCGAAACCTTGTCGCCCTGCTCCTTCACCGTGAGGTAAGCCGGGTAAATCAGCAGGGCGAAGTCAGGCCGGCAACTCGTCTTGTCCGCGTCGTCCACCGGATCGTAAGTCCGCTTGTCGAAGTTGTTGCTCGCTGCCGCAGCCAGGTGCCCGCCCGCAGAGAAGCCAAGGATCCCGATGCGCTTCGGGTCGAGGCCGAACTCGGTCGCGCGCGAGCGGACCAGCCCGACGGCGCGCTGCGCGTCCTGCAACGCCGCCGTGTGCTTCTCCAGGCCCGCGCGCTTGGGCACGCGATACTTGAGCAGCACGCCGGTGACGCCGATGGAGTTGAACCACTCGCAAATTTCCGAGCCTTCGAGGTCATAGGCCAGAATGTTGTAGGCGCCGCCGGGGCAGATGATGACCGCCGCGCCGGTGTCCTTGTCCTTCGCCGGGCGATAGACGGTGATGGTGGGCTGCGAGACATTGCCGAGGCGGATGACGGACTGGCCGGCGACCTTGTTGCTCTTCTCGGTGGACGTGTCCTTCTCCTCGCCGATGCCGCCCTTCTCGCCCGGCGCTTCCTTGGGCCAGAGCGGAATGGGCGCAGGCGGGGCGGCGGTGGAAGTGAACGGCGCGGCGAGGAGCGTGAGCGCGGCGAGCAAGGCGAACGAATTGGATTGCATGACAGCGATGAAACGCAGGAGCCGGACGCGGAGCAAGATTAAGATTAGGATTATGAGCAGGAGGAGAACACGACCGATGAATTGACATCCTCCGGCAATCCGTCTTTCTACCTGCCGTAAATCGCATGAACACCATTCGTCTCCTGTTCGCCACCACGCTGGCGGTCGTTTCCACCTTGCTCTCCGCCGCCGAATGGCCGGAATGGCGCGGCCCCGGCGGTCAGGGCCACGCGAAGGCCACCGGTCTCCCCACGTCGTGGAGCGATACGAACAACGTCGCCTGGAAGACAGACTTGCCGGGCCGCGCGTGGTCCTCGCCGGTCATCGAGGGAAAGAACATCTGGCTGACCACCGCCATCGAGACGCCGGCGAAGAAGGAGGACGTCGAACGCCGGCTCAAGGCCAATACCGGCAACCAGCCGCTCACGCTTTTGGAGAAGGTTGAGTTCCGCGCGCTTTGCGTGGACCGCGATTCTGGCAAGCTTACGCAGAACATCCCGCTCCTCACCGCGCGCGAGCCGCAGTGGGTCCACGCGCTCAACAGCTACGCCTCCTGCACGCCGGTCATCGAGGACGGCAGACTCTATTGTCACTTCGGCGCAATGGGCAGCGCCTGCCTCGACACGCGCACGGGCAAGGTGCTCTGGACCGACACCAGCCTCGTCGTCATGCACGAAAACGGCCCCGGCGGTTCGCCCGTGATTTGGAAGAATCTCATGGTCTTCCACCTCGATGGCAGCGATCAGCAGTTCATCGCCGCGCTGGACAAGCGCACCGGCAGGCTCGCGTGGAAGACACCGCGCTCCGGCGAGATGAACAAGGATCCGCAGCTCCGCAAGTCCTACGGCACGCCGCTCATCCTCGCCATCAACGGCAAGGAACAGATCGTCTCGCCCTCGTCCGACTGGCTTTACGGCTACGACGAGAAGGGCAAGGAACTGTGGCGGGTGAAGTATGGGATGCTGGGCTTCTCACTCACGCCGCGCCCGGTCGTCGGGCACGGGATGATCTACATGAGCACCGGCTTCATGAAGGCGCAGATTCTCGCGCTGCGCTACGAAGGCGAGGCGACGCCCAAGATCGCATGGCGCTATGAGAAGGGCGCGCCGACGATGCCTTCGCCGCTGCTCATCGGCGACGAACTCTACTTCGTCAACGACGGCGGCATCTTCACCTGTCTCGACGCGAAGACCGGCGCGGAGCACTACCGCGAGCGCCTCGGCGGCAACTACAGCGCCTCGCCGACCTTCGCCGACGGCAAAATCTACGTCCACAACCGCGAGGGCCTGACGACGGTGGTCAAGCCCGGCAAGCAGTTTGAAGTGCTGGAGAAGAACCAGCTCCCCGGCAAAATCTTCGCCTCGCTCGCCGCCGCGGACCACGCGCTCTTCCTCCGCACGGACACGGCGCTCTATCGCCTTGAGGAGAAGGCAGGCAAACGGGCGGCACGTTGAAGCGGGCCTTTGCAGACTCAACTCTCCCATTTCTGAACATCCGCCCTAATCCAGTGGCTACTTCAAATCTTTTCCTGTTGGAAGGCCGCCAACTGTCCAGTCCCAGTTGTATTGTGGAATGGAGGTCTGGTTGCAATCGGCATACTTGACGTATCCAGCGTGACCGTCGACACACACGAACGGAAGGCCGTTGGTGCCGTGTCCAACGTTTTTTGCAGTCGCAGCGGAAAACGGATCACTGGCAAGGCATATATCGAGGAACTTTTGAGAAGGGAATCCGACCTCGCTGAGATAACGGCGCGTTGGAGGGCCTTGGGGATTGGCCCCGTCCGCAATACAGAACTGAATAAGACCAGAATAGCTGTTTGGGCCGGGAAGCAGGTTGGTGGTAACGCCAAAGGGCGTCCCATAGCTGATGGTCCAGTCGTAGTTCCAAGGCAGCCTCCCCCGATCGGCCGGACAAAGGTTCAGCGGACTGTTGGTGGCCAGATAAGGATTAAGCAAGAGCCAGTATTCAACCCGGGGAAACCTCGGCCACGTGGTGGTGCTGGCCGGAAACGCATCATTGTAGTCGGAAGTGTAGAGCCTGACCGCAATGCCCATCTGCCGAAGATTGGAAATGCACTTGACCGTGTTGGCCTTCACCTTCGCCTTGCTCAGAGCCGGCAGGAGCATCCCGGCCAGGATCGCGATGATGGCGATCACTACTAGGAGTTCGATGAGTGTGAATGCCCTCGCTGGGAGAACCTTGCAACGGGGTCGGATTTTTTCCTTCATAGTTGTCTTCAGACTGACCTTGACGCGATCCTCCCAAAGCAAAGTGGAACGTCAACACAAATCTTTGCGCTCCTTAGTTCTGAACCAGCGCCCAGTTCGGCTTCACTTCCTCGTCCAGCGAGTTCGGGACGACGCCGTGCTGGAGCTTGCGCTCGGCGAGGATACCGACCATCGCGGCGTTGTCGGTGCAGAGGGATTTGTCGGTGAGGCGGAGGGTGAGATTGTTTTGGGTGCAGGCTTCGGCAAGCTGCTTGCGGAGGGCACGGTTGCAGGTCACGCCGCCGGACGCGGTCACGCATTGCGCGCCGAGGCGCTTCGCAGCGCGCACGGTTTTCGTCACCAGCACGTCTACGATGGAGCTGCGCACGCTGGCGCAGAGGTCGCGGACGCGGTCGGGGTCTTCGAGGATGAACGGCTGGTCGCGGAGGAAGTAGCGCACGGAGGTCTTGAGGCCGCTGAAGCTGAAGTCATCGTGCAAGTCGCGGATCATTGGGCGCGGAAAGTCGAACGCGCGCGGGTCGCCCTGCTCGGCGAGCGCGTCCAGCTCCGGGCCGCCCGGATAGGGCAGGCCCATGAGCTTGGCGGACTTGTCGAAGCACTCACCCGCAGCGTCGTCCACCGTGCTGCCGAGCAGGTGGTGCTTCAGTTCGGCCTCAACGAACACGAGCATGGTGTGACCGCCGCTGACGATGAGGGAGACGTTGGGCTGGAAGCTCGCGAAGTCGGCAACGGGCGGCTGGCCGGCAATCCACGGCGAGTAGAGATGCGCCTCGTGGTGGTGGATGCCGAAAAAGGGTTTGCGCAGCGCGAAGGCCATCGCCTGCGCTGTCCGCGCGCCGATCATCAACGCCTGTGGCAGACCGGGACCGATGGTGGCGGCGATGGCGGCGAGTTCCCTCACCTGAACATTCGCGCCCTTGAGCGTGGCTTGGGCAACCGGCAGGAGATTGCGCAAATGTTCACGCGTGGCCAGTTCCGGGACGACGCCGCCATACTCCGCGTGCAGCTTGATTTGCGAGGAAACGAGGTTCGCCAGCACGCGGCCATCGTGAACGACGGCGACGCTGGTTTCGTCGCAGGAAGATTCGAGTGCGAGGAGCATGGCCGAACGGCTTACGTGAGCACCAGCAATGCGTCCGTCGGATCTTCTCCAAACGTGTGGATGGTGACGGAATGGCGACGGAGCAAATGGGCAAGCTCCTCCACGGAACAGTTGCTGGCTTGAATCCAAATGACCTTCGGCGGGGCTCCGCGCAGGGCGCTGCGTTCCTGAAAATCCGAGTCCTTGGTCGTGATGGTGAAACCGTGTGCCTTGGCATGGCTCCAAACCGCCTCATCCTCGGTGCTGCCGAGGCCCAACTGATGAATATGCGCGGAGTCGGGATACAAATCAGCCAGCCGGCGAACCAAGGAGGGCGGCAGGTTCTCGTCGAACAGCAGCTTCATCCTCAGGCGAAGAACGAGCGCTTCTCCCGGTCAGCGGCGAACGCCAGGCAGGCGAGGATGTCCTGCCGGGTGAGGTAGGGAAATTCTGCGAGCACCTGCTCGTGGCTCATCCCGGCGGCGAGATAGCCGAGCACGTCATACACCGTGATGCGCAATCCCCTTATGCAGGGCTTGCCGGAGCGCTTGCCTGGCTCAATCGTGATGAACTCGCGATAATCCATGAGCTACTTCTTCGCCGGTTCAGCCGCCTGCGCCGCGACCTTGCCCACGGGCTTGCCCTGCTTGTCGTAGAGCAGGATGCCCTTGAGCATGTCGGTGGCGCGGTCGAGCTGGGGATCGCGGGCTTTGGTGACCTGCTGGCGTTCGGTTTCATCGAGCGCGTCGAGCGGCGCGCCGGAACGCTTGATGGCGAGGAAACGCTCCTCGTCCGCCGACATCGGCACGACCACGTCCGGCGTGATGCCCTTCTCGTGGATGACCTTGTGGCTCGGCGTGTAATACTTCGCGGTCGTTAGACGCAGCGCGGAGCCGTCGGACAGCGGGAGGATGCTCTGCACGGAGCCTTTGCCAAAGGTCTGTTCGCCGAGCACCACCGCGCGCTTCAAGTCTTGCAGGCAGCCCGCGACAATCTCCGAGGCGCTGGCGCTGCCCCCATTGACCAGGATGACGATGGGCAACTGCGGGCGCGGATTCCGCCCCGACGCAGTGTATTCCGAACGATCCGCCACCTGACGGGCTTCAGTGGAGACGACCAACTGGCCGCGCGGGAGGAATTTCTCGGAGACCTTCACGGCCTGGTCGAGCAGCCCGCCGGGATTGTCGCGCAGGTCGAAGATCAGCCCCTTCATGCCAGCCTTTTCCATTTTCACGAGCGCGCTTTCCAGCTCGCCGCTGGTCTTCTCGCCGAACTGCCGCAGGCGCACGTAGCCGATTTTATTCTCGTCCAGCGGGAATTCACCGTGGCCATTCTGGTCGCGGACGCTGGCCACGCTGATGACGGCGCGCGTGAGCTTGATTTCGGATTCCTGTTCTGTCGCGGGCCGGAAGATGGTGACGGTCACATCGGTGCCGGGCTTGCCGCGCAGGCGGCGGACGGCGTCGTCGAGGGTGAACTTCTCGGTGGACTGGCCGTTGATTTTGATGATGCGGTCGCCGGCGGTGATGCCGCCCCGGCTGGCAGGCGTGTCCTCCATCGTCTCGGACACGGTGAGCGTGACGCCTTTGCCGGAATTTGTCCGCACCCCAATGACGATGCCCACGCCGCCGAACACGCCTTCGGTGTCCTTGCGCATCTCGTCATACTTGCGGGCCTCCATGAACTCGCTGTGGGGGTCGAGCGAGCTGACCATGCCCTTGAGCGCCGCATGAACGAGCTGCTGGTAGGAAATCTTCCCGCCGTCCACGTAGTTCTGCCGGATGGTCTCCAGCACGCGCGTGAACAGCTCGATGTTTTCGTAGGCGTTTTCCTTGGCGGCGGTCTCGGCGTGCGAGAGGTAAAGCCGCGTGCCGAAGAGGAGGTTCAGGCCGAGCACGGCCACCAGCAGTCCGAGGAAGAAACGTCGCTTCATATTAACCGTTGTGACGACAGTAAGAGCCGCCCATGTGCTTGGCAAGTGGGGGCTTTACCGCAGGCCGAGGAATGGACTGGCCGCCTGTCTCAGCCGTTCATTCTTTTCAAAAGCAGTTCCAGATAAGGCAAATCTGCCGGGGATGTCGCCTTCGGATTCGGCTCCTTGCTCTCGACCAGCGCCACCGGCTGGCCGATCAAGTCGCACGCCGCCGTGTCGTCGGTGACGAACAGGCCGCGCTCGTGCACCGCCGCCAGCGCGCGTCGGATCACCTCGACACGGAACGTCTGCGGTGTTTGCACCGCCCACAGGCGCGAACGGTCAATGTGCTTTGCCACCCGCGTCCCGCCGTCGGACTCCTTGATGGTATCGGTCACGCGCTGCGCGGCGACCGCAGCGCCCATCTCCCACGCCGCCGTGATGGTCGCCTCGATAACCGCGAGACTCGTGCATGGCCGCGCACCATCTTGGATGGCGACGATGGCGCAGTCCGGCGATAGCGCCTGTAGGCCGTTCCAGACCGAATCCTGCCGCTCCTTGCCACCAATGGTCAGGCGGAACGGCTTCTTGAAACCAGAACTCTCGGCCAGTTTGCAGAATTCCTCCTGCATCCCGTCGCGCACCACCAGCACCAGTTCGTCAACGCAAGCCGCCGCATCGAAGCGTGCCCACGTGTGCGCCACGATGGGCCGGCCGGCGATTTCGAGGAAGAGCTTGTCCACGCCCGGCCCCATGCGCGTGCCAGAGCCGGCGGCGACGATGACAGCAGAGACGTGTTGCGTGCTGCGTGTTCCGTGTTGCGTGTCCACGAGTGCGCGGAGGCTAAACACGCAGCCCGCAACACGCAACACGGAGCAAGCTCACGCCGCCCGCAAGTCAGACACTTTTAACTGCACCGTTCGGTTGCCGCGGAACTCGTTCACTTCGGCGGTGAAGGCAAGATCGAAGCCGGCGGGGACGTTGAAATTCTTCGGGACATTCCACCAGACGGCTTCGCGCACGTCGCCGCCATCGGTGACGTGGAGTTTCAAGTGCTGCTGCTCGCGGCCCATGCGAAGCGGCGGGCGATGGAGGCGGAGGCCGGTCGCGCAGAATTGGAGCGCAGGATTCCCCTGCCCCGTCGGCGCGAGGCGGCCCAACTCTTCCAGCCGTTCCACCGTCAGTTCACGGAGCATGATCTCGGCGTCGAGCTTGAGCACGGGCTGCAATTGCTCCGGACGCAGCGAGCGGTGGGCGATGGCGTTGAGGCGCTCGCGGAACGGGCCGACGTTCATCGGCGCGATGGTGACGCCAGCGGCCATCGCGTGGCCGCCGTGACGAAGGAGCAGGTCGTCGCACTCACGCAGCGCGGCGGCGAGGTCGAAACCCTCGATGCTGCGGCCTGAACCGCGCCATTGCTCCGCGTCGCCGCCCAAGACGAGCGTAGGCCGGTAGAACTCGCGCAAAACTCGCGACGCGACGATGCCCACGACGCCGATGTGCCAGAGCAACTGCCCCTCGACGATGACGAAGTCGCGCTCCGGGTCGAAGCGCGCGCGGATGGCTCCGATGACCTCGTCGGTGATGGTGCGCTCGATTTGCTGGCGCTCGCGGTTGCGACTGTCGAGTGCGCGGGCGATTGGCTCGGCGGTCGCGTGGTCGGGCGCGAGCAGGAGTTGCAGGGCTTCGGCGGCATTCTCCAGGCGACCGGCAGCATTGAGACGCGGGCCGAGTTGGAAACCGACTTCGTAGGTGCCGATGGAGCCGTCAATGCCCGCCGCCGCCTTGAGCGCAAGCAGGCCGGGGCGGCGCGTGACGTTCAACCGCTCCAGACCGGCGGTGACGAGAATGCGGTTCTCGCCCGTGAGCGACACGAGGTCGGCGATGGTGCCGAGCGCAACGAGGTCGAGCAGCGGACGAACATCGAAGGCGGCAAACTCGGCGAGTTGCAACTCACGCCCGCGCTTCACAAGCGCGTGAGCGAGCTTGAAAGCGAGGCCGGCGGAGCAGAGTTCTCGAAACGAGCCGCCGAGTTGCGGGTTCACCAGTGCCAGCGCGGCGGGTGCGGGATCGGAGACTTGGTGATGGTCGAGCACCAGCACGTCCACGCCGTGTTGTTTCAGCCAGCCAATGGTTTCCACCGCCGTCGAGCCGCAGTCCGCCGCGAGGAGCAGTTTCGTGCCGGGAAATTTCTGAAGGCAGTTTTCCACGCCGTCCTGGCTGAGGCCGTAGCCCTCGTCCATGCGGTGCGGCAGATAGAAGTCCACGCGCCAGCCGAGCGCACGCAACACTTCAAGCAGCAGCGCAGTCGAAGTCACGCCATCCACGTCGTAGTCGCCGAAGATGACCAGCGGCTCGGCGCGTTCGCGCGCGGCGAAGAGGCGGCTCACGGCGGCGGCCATGTTCGGCAACGCGAAAGGGTCGGCGAGGTTGCGCAGGCGCGGTTCGAGAAAGTGCGCGACCGCCTGCGGCTCGCTGTGGCCACGATTGAGGAGGCACTGTGCGAGCAGCGGCGAGATGCCGAGTTGCTTCGCCAGCACGCCAACGAATGCGGGTTGCGGCGGGGCGGTGAACCAGCGGAATTTCATCAGGCGCGCGAACGATGGGAGGAAACGCGCCCGCACTCAACTTGCAAACGAGCGCGATGTTTATGCGCGGAAAGTTTTCCGCGCGGGCTTTCAGACCAGCCGAGGCAGCTCACCCGTGCTGTCGCCGAGCTGCTGGGTCTTGAGGTCCATGCGGTTAAGCAATGCCAGCCATAGATTGTTGAGCGGCGTCTCCTTCGGGTAGATGAGGTGCTGGCCCGGCTTTAGCGTGCCGCAGCCGCGACCAGCCAGCAGCAGCGGGAGGTTGTCGTGGTTATGCGCGTTGCCGTCGGAATTGCCGCTGCCGTAGGCGAGCATGGTGTGGTCGAGCAGCGTGCCGTCGCCTTCCTTCACAGACTTCATCTTGCCCAGCAGATAGGCGAGCTGCGTGGTGTGGAAGCGGTTGATTTGCGCGATCTTCGCCTTCTTCTCCTCGCTGTTGCCGTGGTGTGAGAGGTCGTGGTGCCCCTCGCGCACACCGATGAACGGATACGGCTTGTTGCTGCCCTCGTTCGCGATGACGAAGGTGCAGACGCGCGTGGTGTCCGTCTGAAACGCGAGCACCATGAGGTCGCACATGAGCTTGATGTGCTCCTCGTAAGTCGGCGGTATCCCGGCGGGCGTGGCGAAACCCTCGGGAGCCTTCGGCTCAGCGAACTTGCCCGCGCGCTCGATACGTTGCTCGATGTCGCGAATGGCGGAGAAATATTCGTCGAGCTTGCGCTGGTCGCTGCGGCCCAGCTTGCCGTTGAGGTCGTTGAAGTCGGCTTTCACCAAATCAAGGACGCTCTTGCGCTGCGCGTCGCGTTTCGCGCGCTCGGCGGCAGAACCCGCGCCGAAGAGACGGTCGAAGACGAGCTTGGGATTCACTTCCTTGGGCTGCGGCTGCGTGGCCGAGCGCCAGGACATCGTCGAGGAATAAACGCAGGAATAACCGGAGTCGCAATTGCCGGCCATCGAACCGGCCTCGGTGCCGATTTCGAGCGAGGCGAGGCGAGTCTGGTCCGCGAGCCGCGAGGCCGCGACCTGGTCCACCGAGACACCCGCCCGGATGTCGGTGCCGTCGGTCTTGCGTGGCTGGCAGCCGGTGAGAAACGCAGACAATGCGCGCGCGTGGTCGCCGCCGCCGTCACCGTTTGCACGCGCTTTGTCGGCGGTGAGGCCGGTGAGGATCGAGAAATCGTTGCGATACTGCGCCACCGGCTGGAGGATCGCCGGCAGTTCCGCTGACAACTCGCCCTCGGCCTTCGGCGTCCAGTCCACCATGTTCTTGCCGTTGGGGACGTAGAGGAACGCCATGCGGTTCGGCGCAGCCTTGCTGGCGGGCGTGTTGCCGGCGGCCCAACTGGTCATCGGCCCCATCGCTTCGAGCCACGGGAGTGCGAGCGTGGCACCGAGGCCTTTGAGCGCGGTGCGGCGGGAAAGGAGCGTTGATTTCATCGTCGTAAAAATGACGCCCGTTTGGACGGCGCGGCAAGAGAATCCTTCAGCTTGAATGGCTTGCTCCGGAACTCTTCCAGCCCACTGGAGGAGCGGCGGAACACGGCCCATTTTGACGAACATTTTGATGGTTTATCCGGGCCGCTTTCTGTTCAAATCCCCGCCGCCTCGTTAGCGAACCGCTGTTGGGTTCCGGCGTTTCCCTGAAGACCGCGCCCGGCGCGCCGTCCGAAGGGGGGCTTGGGGCATGGTCCAGCTAGAAACCGGGACCAAAGAACCCAGCGGCGCGGCAAACCGCACGGCCC
>JACXTT010005899.1_pt1 | contig 17676 bp, 17 predicted proteins | sample 9270951 | NCBI WGS metagenome assembly JACXTT01 (sample SAMN15532306, study PRJNA645909) | rock metagenome | isolation source: weathered quartz diorite | place: Puerto Rico | collected 2017-06-21 | reverse complement strand
CGGAATCGTTCGGCGTGTGGGCCGGATCCACCGTGCATGCCGTGCCTCAAGCCGTCACCACGGGCTTTGCGTTTGGACCGGAAGCGGGCGCGCTGGCCGCGCTGGTGAAACTGGTTCGCGTCTCGCTGCTTGCGCCGTATGTTTTGCTGATGGCGTTGCTCGCGCGGCGGGAATCGCCGGGGTCCGCGGGGCCAATCCGCTACGCATCGCTGATTCCGCCGTTTTTATGGGGGTTTGTGGCGTTTGCGTTGATCAGCACGTTGGGCTTGCTGCCCGAACTTACATTCAAGCCGTTAGGCGCTGGCGGGCCTATAACGGTCGGCAGTTCCAAACTGTTGGGCGATGCGGGCAGCATCCTGCTCACACTGTCTATGGCCGCCATGGGCCTCGAAGTCAACCTGAAACAACTGTTGCGAACCGGCGGGCCGGCGATGCTTACGGGAATCTTCGCAAGCGTTCTGCAATGTCTCGCCACGTGGTTGACGATCCATTTCCTGCTGTAGCCCGGCTACTTGCGGGTTGCCGTTCTCTTGATGAACACGCGTGCCGCGGTCGGCTGAATTTCAACCCGTTCCACGGAGTGCGCCATCTCGAACGCCTCGTCGATATGGGCCTCGGGATAGAGCGGACGGAAGAAGGTGCGGATCAGAAAGTCGAGCACGGTTCCGCTAGCGCTCACGCCTGAGATCTCCACGCGCCGTAGATAAACTGTCGCGAATCCGTTCGCAGACTTGATCTCGACGGAGACCCTCAACGGACGTTCGCCTTCAATCAACTTCTCCACCAGCCAACTCATTTTCACGCCCTTGGCGTGCTGCATCTTCAGAAAGTCCACATAGGCGAACCCGCTCGCCTGGTTCACGCCGAACCGCACAGCCGGGTTCCGCATGCCTTGCGGCACTTCTTTGGGCAGTTCGTTGCGCGCCCAGGCGTTGATCTCGGACGGGGTGAAGACGTAGACAGCGCCGGGCTTGGCGCGATCGTCGCGGATTTCGTCGATCTTGCGCTGGCAGGCCAGGGCCTCGGGGTCCACCGCGGCGACTGAAAACGAAAATAAGAGGGCGGTGGCGAGATCCATCGATTCCTGTTGTATTCTAAAACATTCGCCGTGTTGCTTGAACTGAAAGAGATCCGGAAGAGTTTTGGTGGGGTCAACGCCCTGAAGCGTGGCGACCTCGAAGTCAGAGCAGGGGAAGTCCATTTGCTGATGGGCGAGAATGGCGCGGGCAAGTCGACGCTGATGAAGATCGTGGCGGGCATGCACCAGCCCGATTCCGGCGTCATCAACTGGAACGGCAATCCAGTGCGCTTTGCGAACCCCGCCGAGGCCGCGCACAACGGCATCGCGATGGTGCACCAGGAATCGCTCCTGTTTCCGCACCTCACGGTCGCCGAAAACATTTTCCTGGGCCACGGTCCGCGTTCGGCGGCCGGTTGGATCAATCGCCGCGAAATGATGGACAAGGCCAAAAAGCTGATCGAAGAGCAGCATTTTCCCTTGCATGCCGACTGGATCGTGAGCCGGCTGTCGCCCGCGGGCAAACAGATGGTGGAAATCTGCCGCGCGCTCTCGCATGGCTCGAGTCTGCTGATCTTCGACGAACCGACCTCTTCGCTGTCCGAATCTGAAACGCGCGAAGTGTTCCGCATTGTCAAGAACCTCCGCGACCGGGGGATGGGCGTGATTTACATCACCCATCGTTTGGAAGAACTGCGCACGGTCGGCGATCATGTGACGGTGCTGCGCGACGGCGAGACGGTGCATTCCAGTCCGTTGAGGGAGCTCACGACCGATGGACTGATCCGCCATATGGTGGGCCGCGAAGTCAGTTCGCTCTATCATCGCGAGGCTGTGACGCCTGGCGAGACCTTGTTGCAGGTGAAAGGGCTGACGAGGCGTCCCTTGCTGCACGACATCAACCTCACGCTGCGCGCCGGCGAGATCGTTGGCATGCCTGGCTTGGTTGGCGCGGGACGAACGGAGCTTTGCCGCGCGATTTTCGGCGTCGACAAAATCGATGCTGGAACGATTGAAGTGGCGGGCTCGCACGCGAATATCTCGAATCCGCGCGACGCAGTGGCGGCTGGCATTGCACTCATTACCGAAGATCGCCAGAAAACCGGTCTCGCGACGTCGTTGCCAATTGCGGCCAACGTCACCATGGCGAGCCTCGCTTCTTTCAGCAACTTCGGCGCGCTGGATTTGAAACGCGAGAAGTCCGCGGCCGAAGGGTATCGAACAAAGTTGCACATCAAGATGAATGCGCCCTCGCAGCCTGCGGGGCGCTTGAGCGGCGGCAACCAGCAGAAGGTCGTGATCGCCAAGTGGCTGGCGAGCGGCGCGAAGATCTTTTTGTTCGACGAGCCGACGCGCGGCATCGACGTCGGCGCCAAGGTGGAAGTGTTCGAAGTGATGGATGAGTTGGCGCGGAACGGCGCAGCGATCCTGATGGTGAGTTCGGAGTTGCCGGAGATCGTCCAGGTTGCCGATCGAATCGTGGTCATGCGGCAGGGCCGCATCAGCGGCGAGTTGCCCAAGGGTTCGTCGCAGGAACAGATCATGCGATTGGCCGCGTTCGAGACCGAGTCCGGCATATTGGTGGAGCCCGAGGGGAATTCGGAATGATACAGCGTCTGCTGCCGTTTTTTACGTTGATCCTGTTGTTCGTGATTCTGGCGATCGCGTCGCCTGCGTTCCTGACGGAACGCAATTTATCGACGGTCGTGAGGCAGACCGCTGTGATCAACATCATCGCGCTCGGCATGACGCTGATCATCATCACATCGGGCATCGATCTTTCGGTAGGCGCGATTCTGGCGCTATCCGGTTTTCTCGGTGCGAAGGCGATGGAGTCGGGACAACCGATCCCGGTGGCGATTCTCATTGGCGTCGCGACAGGCTTGACTTGCGGCATGGTGAACGGACTCCTGGTTACGCGGCTGAAGATCAACCCGTTCATCGTGACCCTCGGCATGCTGGGGGTGATCCGCGGCCTCACGCTCACGATCTCGAACGGACTCCCCGCTTCGGGGGTTCCCGATTCGTTCAAGTACCTCGGTACGGGCACGATCCTGGGTTTTCCGGTAGTTCTGTGGGTTCTAGTCGTGTGTGCGATTGCGATGCACTTTGTGCTCGAGTACACGCGCCTGGGGCGCTATGCGTTCGCCATCGGATCGAACCCGGATGCTGCGTACTATGCGGGCATCCCGGTGTCGTTCCATCTCACTTGCGTCTACGGCATCGCCGGATTGCTGACGGGCATCGCCTCCATGATCGAGACCTCCCGCCTGATGACCGGCCAGCCGACGGCAGGCAACGGTTACGAGCTGCAAGCCATCGCGGCGGTGGTGATCGGCGGAGGCAGCCTCCGCGGAGGCGAGGGCACCGTGCTCGGTACGCTAATCGGCGCGTTCATCATGGGGCTGTTGTCGAATGGCAGCGACCTGCTGGGCATCAACCCGTACTTGCAGCAGGCGCTCATCGGCGCGGCGATCATCGTAGCCGTGACTCTGGACGAGATCCGCAAGCGGCAGTTGCCGAAGTAGTATCCCGTGAAACGAGTTTTCGGAGATCAGGCGCCGCGAGTCACCGCCGCGGACCTGAACTCGGGTGGGGCCGCAAAGCGCTTCGAAACGGCGCTTATCAACCTTCCGCAGGAGATTCGAAAACTTGCAGCCAAGGCCCCAGTTGCGAGGGTCATGGGAGGGCAGTCGGGAAGGCCGAGTACATACTCCCGAAGCACGGCATTGTTCTCGATCTCCCCGGATGCCGGAGAGGAAGAGATCATTCACGAGTACTTTCATCACATCGATTGGACATTGGCCAGGCCGCCGGCGCAGACGGTCTCTACTGACTTCACCAATCCCGTCGGATGGGAGTTGCATTTGGAGGTGAATCGTCTCGGCCAGTTGGGCGCCGAAGGGAGAAACGCGTTGCGTGAGCAGATCAAAGGCAACGTATTCCTCGAGGATCTATTTGGTTCTCTTACATTCAACAAGGTTGGCCGGGGTCACCTGATCCACTACTTCGTGCAGAACCCTGGAAGTCAGCAACGTGAGGCCTTTGCAGATTTGGGGACGCTGTATGCGAAAGGGTATTGGTCACGCGTAAAGGCTGTTGCTCCTGACCTTGCCAAGGCATTTGAGGAATGGCTCGACTTGGTTTTGACGAAGGAGTAGACTAAAAACAAATGGGTGTCCTTGCCACCAGCCGCGAAGCCATTGAGGAACTGTATCGCCAACGGTTCAACGATGCTCCGCCAATTCTCATCATCATGTGGGGGGGCGTAGTCGGGGCAGGCCGGATGTCTGAAGAGGCTGCCTGGGAACTCTGCGCCAGATCAGCGGAGTCTGGCAAGGCTCTGCAGTTCTACGAGGCCGAGCCTGACGTGGACCTCGCATAGCTACACGAGCAAGCGACCTACTTCGCTCTCCTGGGCGCCGTTGATCTTCAATCCGCAAAATTGGCAGGACCCTGCACCGGCAGCAGGACCCTGAAGATGGTCCCGGTCTGCGCGTCGCTCTCCACCAGGATCTTGCCGCGGTGCTCGTCCACGATCTTCGACACGATCGCAAGTCCCAACCCAACACCAGCTGACTTGGTCGTGAAAAACGGGTTGAAAATGTTCTCCAGATCCGCGGTTGCAATGCCGGAGCCCCGGTCGATCACCGCCACCTCCACGCGCTTGGCGTCCAGCACGCGCGTGCGAACCGTGATCGTCGCGTCCGGCGGCGAAGCCTGCGACGCATTCATCAGCAGGTTGTGAAACACGCGCTCCATGAGCTCTTCATCCATCTCGACGGGACGCACATCGGGCGAGTAGTTCCGATGCACCTTCGTCTTCGTGTGCCGTTCCAGATCCCGAACCGCACGATCGATCACCGAACCAACCTCCACTGGAGCAAGCTTCAACTTCAACGGCCGCGCGAACTCGAGGAACCGCGAAATCAGCGAATTCGTGCGGTCCACTTCCGTCGACACAAACCCCGCCACTTCCTTCGCGACTTCATTTTCTTCCGGCAGATTCTTTTGCAGCAGTTCCGCGGAACTCTTGATGGTCGCCAGGGGATTCCGCAATTCATGCGCGAGTCCCGCGGTCAACTGGCCCAACGCCGCCAGCCGGTCGGCGCGGCGGACCGCATCTTCCGCTGCCTGCAAACTGCGGTTCGCGATCGCGAGTTGTTCCGCCGAAGCCTGCGCGTCGCGCGCGCGGATCCTGTTTTGCGCCGCCAGTTGATAGGTGAGAAATCCGACAATCGATAGGGCCGATACGCGAAGGATCAACTCGCGGGTCTGGTCTTCCGGTATGTATTCGTCCTCCTGCAGAAACAGCATGAACGACAAATAGGACAGCACGGATACAAGGGTGATGAGGGCTGCGGGCAGAGCCTCCTGGGTTGTGGCCGCCGCGATGATCGGCACCAGCAGCATGAAGTAGTAGCTGCTGCGAATGCCTTCGGTATAGCCGATCAGCACGTAACACAGTACGAATTTGATGAGGATCGCCACCGCCGCGCCTTTCGGGCGCGAGAAGGCCGCGATCCTCGGTTCGAGCAGTTGGAAGACGGCCATCAGCGTGATCATGGTTGCTTCTGGTACCGTATGGACTGGTCCAAACCACCCGATGGCGGCGAAGAAGAGAGTCCATCCAATATCGTGCGTTCTCAATTTCATTTAGAGCCGCCTGTTGTGACACAATAAAAAGACACCTTTCTTAGTATTCCCCATGAGCGATCTGAACAATCCCGTGTCTCCAATCGAGGAGCAAACTGCGAGTTCGCAGGCCGAAGCGTCGTTCGGCGATATTCTCTCGCAGTTCGAGCAGGAGCACCGAGCCGAAACTTCCGGAACCGAAACCGTGCAGGGCACGGTAGTCTCCCTGACCCCCGAAACCATTGTGGTCGATATCGGACGCAAGTCCGAAGGCATCCTATCCATGGATCAATATCGCGCCAACGGTGGCGATCCGGATATCAAGAAAGGCGACACCGTTACGGTGATGGTGAAAGGCGCCACCTCCGACGGCTATTACGACCTGTCCGTCTTGCGCGTGGAGCGGCCCAAGGACTGGACCGGCATTCAAGCGGCATTCGCTGAAAAGCGCGCCGTCGCCGGTCGAGTCGTCGAATCCGTCAAGGGCGGCCTGCGTGTGGACATCGGCGTCCGCGCCTTCATGCCCGCATCGCGCTCCGGCGCCAAAGACGTGCCCGAGATGGAAAAGCTGATCGGCCAGGAAATTCAGTGCCGCATCACCAAGCTCGACATCGACAAGGAAGACGTTGTCGTAGATCGCCGCGTGGTGGTCGAAGAAGCGGCCTCAATTGCCCGCGCCGAAGCCTTCAGCCACATCAAAGAAGGCGACGTGCGGCAGGGCACGGTCCGCTCGCTCACCGAATTTGGCGCGTTTGTGGACATCGGCGGTTTCGATGGACTCGTGCACGTCAGCGACATGAGCTGGGACCGTTCGGCCAAGCCTGGAGACGTGGTTGGCGTGGGCGACGCCGTGCAGGTGCAGATCCTCAAGATCAACCCGCAGACCAAGAAGATTTCGCTCGGCATGAAGCAGTTGATTCCCGATCCGTGGACGCTGGCGGCGCAGAAGTACACGCCCGGCACGCGCGTCAAAGGGACAGTTGCCCGTCTCACCGACTTCGGCGCCTTTGTCGAACTCGAACCCGGCATCGACGGCCTCATTCACTTGAGCGAGATGTCGTGGTCCAAGAAGATTCGCAAGCCCTCCGACGTCCTCAAGAAGGGCGAAGCGGTGGAAGCCGTGGTGCTGCAGGTCAACGCAGCCGAACATCGTATCGGCCTCGGCCTCAAGCAGGCGCTGGGCGATCCGTGGGAAGAGGTCGAAAAGAAGTATCCGCGTGGCACCATCGTCGAAGCGCCCATCACCAACCTCGCCAAGTTCGGCGCGTTTGTGGACTTGGGCGACGGCATCGAGGGCATGATTCATATCGGCGATATCAGCAGCGAAAAGCGGCTCGAGCATCCGAATGAAATGCTCAAAAGCGGACAGATGATCAAGGCGCAGGTTCTCGAGATCGATCGGGAACGCCGCCGCCTCCGCCTGGGTATGAAACAGTTGGAGCCGACCCCGGCCGACCACTTCATCGCCGAACACGCCGTTGGCGACGTCGTCAGCGGCCGCCTTGTGGAAGTACACGCGACTGCCGCCAAGGTGGAACTGGGCGACCGTGTCACTGGTATGTGCCGCTTCAAAGCTGCCTCGCAGAGTTCCGCGGCGGCAGCGAGCAACAGTCCGAAGGTCGATGTTTCGTCAGCTACCGCACTGTTAGCCGCCCGCTGGAAGGGCGCAGCTGGTGCGGGACCGGCCGCTGATGTCCCAAAACCGGGACAGGTTCGCAAGTTCCGCATCACCAGCATCGACACCGTCAACAAGCGGATCGACCTCGAGCTTGCATAGGCTAAGGGGTTCAATATGAAGGGATTAACGCCCTGCCATCGGTGTGGAACCGGGCAGGGCGTTACCTTTTCTAACGTCATTCGTCCAACAACAGGAGAATTGCAGTCAATAATGGCGGGAGCTACTCAAATTCTGTCTGGAACCGCGACCAGCCTGTCGAGTGCACGCACGGACGAATTCGCGCTGATCCGTCTGGCCCAAGCTGGAGATCAGTCCGCTTTCGAACAACTCGTGCGTACGTACGACCAGAGCGTTCTGCGGTTGGCCTTGAACCTATTACGCTCGCAGGAAGACGCGAGCGATGTTTATCAGGAAGCCTTTTTGCGCGTCTACCGGAACCTGCACTCTTTCCGGTTCGATTGCAGCTTTCACACGTGGCTTTACCGCATCGTCACCAATTTATGTCTGGATCATCTGCGCAAGCGCAAGGTCCGGCGCGAGGAATCGCCGGTGGTTTCGACGACGGACGGGACACTCGATCGTCTCGATTCGGTGACCGAGGAGCGCGCGGACGGCAATCCGCAGCGCCGTGTGCTGAGCGACCAATTGCGTGACCGCATCCAGACCATGATGCAGGAACTGACGCCGCGCGAACGGATGGTTTTCGAGATGCGCCATTTTCAGGGCATGCGTCTGCGGGCCATCGGGGAGGCTTTGGGCACAACCGAAGAGGCCGCAAAGAACTGTCTGTTTCGCGCGACGCAAAAAATGCGCACCGCACTGGGGGATTTCGTATGAACCCGGCGCCTCCGCCTTCTCCCAATAACCCGATGCACTGCGACGCAGTGCGGCAGCAGCTTGGCCTGCTGTTGTACGGCGAACTTTCGTTCGATCAGGAAGAGGCTTTGCAATCGCACTTGGATCGCTGCGAATCCTGCCGCGAGGCCCTGGCCACAGAGCAGGCGTTGCACGAGATTCTGCAGTCGCACAACATAGAGGAGCCCGCGGCCGATCTGTTGGTTGCGAACCGGCGCAAGTTGCAGGAATCGATCGCGCTGTTGCCGGTGGTGAAGGAAACCTGGTTTGCCCGCGCCCGCGGTTTCGCGGCGAGCTTGTTTGAAGATTCGCCCGCGTATGTGTGGCGTCCCGTCGCGGCGTTGGCCCTGGTGGCGGTTGGCTTTTTTGGCGGACGGTTGTACGCCGAGCGAGGCGTCGAGGAATCTCCGCTTACGATGATCGCCGGCCAGCCGGTTTCGGCTCGCGTGCGTCAGGTGGAAGCGGATGGTTCCGGCATGCTGCAACTGGTGGTGGATGAAACCCGCCAGCGCGTGATTTCCGGCCGCGCCGAAGAGGAGCCGATCAAGCGTCTGTTGCTGTCTGCGGCGGTCGATCCATTGGACGCCGGCCTGCGGGGCGAAACCGTTGAGATTCTGCGCACGGCTGCGCCCAGCGATGAAACGCGGGCGGCGCTCGTGAGCGCGGTTCTGCACGATTCCAACGATGGCGTGCGCCTGCGGGCGCTCGAGGGATTGAAACCCTATGCGACTCAGCCCGAAGTGCGGCGGGTGTTGGGTCAGGTGTTGCTTCGGGACGCCAACTCAGGCGTTCGCACGCAGACGATCGACGTGCTCACATCGAGCCATGCGGATATGAATACCGAGATCCACATTGTCAGCGTCTTTCAGGAACTGATGCGGACCGAAAGCAACAATTACATCCGCATGCAGTGCCAGCGCAAGCTCAGGGAATTGAAGGCGTCCGACGAAGTATATTGATTTCGCCCTGGCGAAGCGGCGCAGAGGACATTGTCCAAGCGTCTTATACTGGTCTGTTGCTAGCGAGAAATCTATTAGAACTGGCATGAGAAATCTGGTTGGCATTCTGATCGCGCTGCTGTACGTGTGTTCGGACCACGCCGGAATGGCGCAGGTAGCGCCCCAGGCGCCGCAGTCCGCGCCGCTGGTGCGCGAAGGCGAATTCTGGGTCCAAACCACCACTGGAGCCTTTCCCTGCGCCATCCGCGGGCAACTGAAGGTGTCGGCCACCGGCTCGGTTGCCGTCCGGGGCCATTCCCGCGACGATTGCGGCTTTCGCGTCAGGCAAAAGGCGCGCGGCGCCGCCGAGGCCGACGCTCGCAACCGCTTGCGTGGATTTTCGATCCGTAGCCGGTCTATCGTCGAGACGGCCACTCTCACCTTGCAGCAGGGCGAGGATTCGATGTCCTATCTGGAACTCGACGTCTACGTACCGCGCACCATGCGCGATGCTGCCGTGGTGACCAAGTTTGGCGACGTACAGGCCTACGATGTCGAAGGTTCGATTTCGCTGGAAAGCGGCGGCGGCCAAGTGTTGGCGGACCGCATAGGCGGCGCGGCCGTGGTTCGCACCGGTGGCGGACAGGTCAAAATTGGGCAGGTAGCCGGGCAAGTGCATTGTTTTTCAGGCGGCGGCTTCATCCGCGTGAGCTTTGCCGGCGGCGAAACATGGTGCGACACCGCCGGAGGCGACATCAGCATTGGCCATGTCATGGGGCCTTTGCATGTCACCACAGCAGGCGGCAACATTGAGGTCGACAAAGCGGACTCTTCTGTTTCCGCCCGGTCGATGTCCGGATTGATCGACATTCAGGAAGCAGGCGGCGTGGTGACGGCGGTGGCGCGCGGCGGATCGATTCAAATCGGTTCCGCGCGCGGGGCCAAGTGCGAGGCGAACGGCGGAACCATTCGCGTCAAAACGCAGGAAGGGCCGCTCCGCTTGAGCGCGGCGATGGGGAACGTGCTTGCGCAGATCCTGTCCGGACGCGTCATCGAAAACTCGTTCGTCAATTCGGATGCAGGCGATGTCACAGTGTTGATTCCATGGAATGCGGTGGTTTCGGTGCAGGCGATGAACGAGACGCCCGGCTACCGTGGCCGCATCTGGTCCGACTTTCCGGAAATCCGCGTGATGGAAAGTGGCGGCCGCAATCCGGTCAAGGCGGAGGGCGACTTGAACGGGGGAGGCCCTGTTTTACGCGTGAGCACCGGGCGGGGCAACATCTTCCTGCGGCGCCAGAAGTAGGCGGCCGCCGTGCGGCTCGGTCATCGGCTGCCGGGACTGCTGTGGCGCGATTTTGAGCTCCCCGTTTTGGGAACCCTGGCTTTTGAAGCGGATGACGCGCGCGGCGCCGACCGGACGTATGGCTTCACGGCCTTGCCATCCTTGCGCACGGAGCCGCGAACGGCAACGGATTTCGCAAAGGCCGGGGCGGCGGCAAATAGCAGCGCCGCGGCGATCAGGAGCCTGAACATCGGCGTCTCCTTTCCTTGACAACCCTTCTGCCTCCAGCAAAACAGAAATCGGATTCCTCGTAAATTGCCCGCTAGGGAGTGTAAAGGGATAAGATGTTCCTGGTGGCTAACACCCAATGCGTATCCGGCAGTAGCGACGGGCGCGTGGACACGCCGAAACAGGCGCAAAATGAGACGTTCCTCCGGAAACTACGTCCAACCGTTCGAGAGCCGGTGGGAAGTTGCGTGAGCAGCCCCGGCAAATGTTTTACTGATGATGAGGATGGTCCCCATGAAACCCAATCTGCCGATGTTTTGTGTTGGCGCCGCCGCTATCCTGCTGGGTACGCACGCCTTTGCCCAAACCACGGCGCCGAGGGCGCGCACCGTGAGCAATGTCTACGCTACCGCCCCCGGAACCTCGAGCTACGTCGGCGTTTTTCTGGCGGAGATCGACGGCGAGCGGGCGAAAGCCCTGAAACTGCGCGAAGAGCGCGGCGTTGAGGTGACGAAGGTCGAGTCCGAGAGCCCGGCCGCGAGGGCGGGATTGAAGGTTGGCGACGTCGTCCTGGACTACAACAACCAGCGAGTGGAAGGCATCGAACAGTTCCGCCGTTTTGTGCGTGAGACCCCTCCGGGCAGGGATGTGAAGCTGTCGGTGAGCCGCGAGGGTAGTTTGCAGACACTGACGGTACGCGTTGGTTCGCGAAAGATTCCGGGCACGATGGAGCCCATGATCGGTATGGTCGCGCCGCGCGTCCCGGAAGCTCCGGAGTTTCGTTTTCCCCGGAACGGCATGGTGTTCTGGTCGAGCTCGATTCTGGGCGTGGAAGCCGAGGGTTTGGAGGGGCAGTTGGCCCAATTCTTCGGCGTCAAGGAAGGCGTATTGGTTCGGAATGTGATGAAGGGTTCGGCGGCGGAAAAGGCCGGGCTTCACGCGGGCGACGTGATTACGAAGGTGGACGATACCCGGGTGTCGTCCCCTTCTGAATTGACCAGAGCGATGCGGGCGGCCCGGAACGCTTCGCGGAAGAGTGTCCCGCTCGTCGTCATGCGCGAGAAGCGTGAGACTTCGATTACCGTGACGGTGGATGACGAGGATCGTTCGGAGTTCCCGTGGCGCTTTTTCGGGATGGAAGAGCACGAGCCGCAACTTCCGGTTGGCCGTGTAATTCGGTTGTAGAGGCGAAGAGTTTCGCTCGACAGGCAGATAGATTGCAGCAAGCAGAGTGCAAGGACGCGTCACCGTGAGTGGCGCGTTTTTGTTGGATGGCGAAGCGCTCGAGGCCCGTCATCACGAACCAGCCTGGATCAACTCCTGAACCTTGATCAGCAATTGAATATGGCTTCGTGGGACGCCAAGCGCGGCGGAGACGGCTTCGGCAGGTTCGCCACGCCGGATCATTTTGATTGCCTGGCTCCGCTTGGCGATCGTTAACGAAGGCGCGGGTTCCAGGACGGCTAGCGGGGCGGGCGGGGGCGGCGCCGTTTGGCCGGCGCGCAATTCATTCAGTTCGACCTGAAGATTCATGAGCACGCCCTGCAGCCTCTGCTCGGCGTCCAGATTGCGTAGATTCGCTTGCTGAATGGCGTGGATCCGGTCTGCCGTCTGAATGCGCCAGACGGCGACAATCGCGATCAGCGTGACGAGCAGAACGGACTGCAGCAACAACAGGACGAGCATGGATATACCTCAATGCAGCGTGCGCAACCGCGCCTGGCGGCTGATGACTTCGTTGATCCGGACGCCAAAATTTCCTTCCACGACCACCACCTCGCCCCGCGCGATGACGCAGTTGTTGACGATGACTTCGACCGGCTCCGACACGGTTCGATTCAATTCCACAATGGATCCGGTCGTGAGCTTCATGACGTCCCGCAACTGCAGGTGAGCGCGGCCAAAGGACACGCAAACAGGCAATTCGACGTCGAACAACAGGTCGGCGTTCTTGAACCCAGGCAAAGCAACTGCTTGCGTTACGGATGCGGACTCTGCCTTTTGAGCGGCCGGCGGAGGGGGAGGTTCCGATTGTTCCTGAAACGCGCTGACGAGCTTCGCGTTCCAGAGAAGAAAGAGTTCGATCGATTGATTATCCGCGAATGCGAGCTCGATCGACGACCAGTCATCCCCCGGCTTTGCCGAGTAGGTCACCGTTTTGCTGGGTGACGCCGTGACCTCACGGCGCACCTGGGCGGTGGAGCTTTGCGCCAGTCCCGAAAGCGCCTGGTCGACCGTTTCCTGGAACGTGCTGCGGATCGTTTCCTCGTCGTCCAGATCGAGCCCGGCGGCCGTGAGCACCCTGCTGCCCAATTGGCTCCATGCCTCGTTGGTCGCGCCAATGGTCAGGGTGGCGCCCGGCGCTGCGGAGATTGTTGTCTCCCAGAATTCGAGTTCCGCGCCCGAAGGAAAATCCGCGTTTAACCGCGACTCCACCAGCGGAGACTCTCCCGCCATGGTCTCGAGAACCTGGTTGAGTTGCTCGGCGACACAGCGGATGAGCCAAAGCCGGATTTCGGCATTTTCCTTCATGGTGCGATTCGCGTTCCGTTATGCGCTTTTGGCTTTTACCGTCCGTATCTGAGGCGGAGGTTGCTTGACCGGGCTGCGCGCATCGCCGCCCTTGACGATCGGCCAGCGTTTTTCGATGTAGGACCGCAGCCGCAAAATCGCCTGGCTCTTCAACTGCGAAATCCGCGATTCGTGCAGATGCAGGATTCCGGAAATCTCCCTCAGCGTTAGCTCCTCCTGGTAGTACAGGCTCAGCACGGTCTTTTCCACATGCGGCATCCGGCTGATCGCGCCCTCGAGCAGCGATTCCAATTCCGATTTCTCGACGATCCTCGAGGGCCACAACTCTTCGTTGTCCGAAATGTATTTCAACAGATCGCGGCTGTCGTCGTCCGCGCCCGCGGCCTCCAGGCGTCCAAGATTGACCCCACGGATGTCCACCAGCCACTCCCGGTATTCATCCATCGTGAGGGTCAACTCCGATGCAATCTCTTCCTCGGATGGCGAACGGTGGTGTTTTTGTTCGAGCACGGCGATTGCGTGTTCGATCTGTTTAGTTCGTTTTCGCTGCTGCCGCGGGGCCCAGTCGAGCCCGCGCAAGCTGTCGAGAATGGCGCCTCGAATCTTGTATTCGGCGTAGGTCTTCAACTTCACGTTGTGCGCGGGATCGAAACGGTCGATGGCGGAAATCAGGCCTACGATGCCGGTTGAGATCAGGTCCTCGAGACTGACGCAGTCGGGCAATCTTTCGTGAATCCGGCGCGCGATCAGCCGCACCTGCGCCAGATGTTCGAGAATCAACTGTTCCCGTTCCTCAGCCGCGGACTCACGCACCTGGTATGTCTGTAGACCCATCGTTCCCCCAAAAAAGATTGCAACCGGCGCTCACCTACGCCGCGGCTTGTTTGCTTTGCTCTTCTGTCTCCGGGCTCAACCATGCCGGTAGGATCTTCTCGCAATACAATGCGGGATCCGATGTTTCCAGATCTTCGGGCGTTCTTTGTCCAGCGCCGCACAGGGACAGCGGGATTCCAGCCTCGATCGCGGTCTCGAGGATCGGGCCGTACCGCTCTTCGGCCTCATCGAGCCTGGTGAACAGAAGCTTGTCCGGAGCGAAGGCCGCGTATGCGCCGATATAGCGCTTCAGAGTGGCCGTGCTCATCGTGGCCGGAAGAACCAGATGCTTGTCCAGGTCCTGGCGTCCGCTCAGAAAACCAGCCAGATCTCTCTCCTGCGTCGCGCCTTGGATGGACAGTCCCGGCGTATCGATTAGAATCAGATCTTTGTTCGCATGTTCGGCGAGGGCCTGAGAGAGACCGTGGAGCGAATCGAGAACCTGCAACCCGATGCCGAGCACACCCGCGTAGGCCTTGAGCGTGTCAGCGCCGCCGATCCGCTCGGAGTCGAGAGACAGGAACTGAGCCGGCCGCCGGCCCGTGATGCCGTATTTCGCCGCGATCTTGACGAGCGTCACCGACTTTCCGGCGCCGGGAGGGCCGATCAAAACGACGCACTTGCGCGGCGCGCCGGGCTTGCCAAGCTGGTGCTGGCTCCGCGTCTGCTTTTGGAGCCAGGCGACGGCCTTGGAACGGATCGCCGAAGGCGCCGTCTCCCTCAATTCCTGCAGCATACGGATCCGGAAATCCAGTGTGAATCCCGCTTCTTCGAGCACTGCCGCAAGGTCCGCATATTCTCCGGCGAGCCGGTATTGTGCGTTCAGGAGCGCTTCGGAGCGTCTCGTCAGCCGCAAGGTCATTTCCACGGCCTCCCGCAGCCTCGCCAAATCAGCGGACGGCGGCGCCTCGGCGCGAGGCTGTTCCGCGATCCGTTCCCCCGGAGCCTTGGCTGGCGGTTGATCGTTCTCATTCGAGAGGGCGAAGACCACTTCGTAGGCCCCAAGCGCCGCTCCTTCGCCGGTCGTCTTCTTGGAATGGACCAGCATTGCCTCCGGGCCCAACTCCGTGCGGGCCAGGTGGATCGCGGCCTCGACGCCCGATGAAAAATATGTTTTCAAGCGCATCCCGGACGGCCCTCTCTGCGAGTGGTCGAATTGCCGAGCGAACCCGCGGCGTCCCAATGCTTGCCGGAATGTTCCGGGAATGGCAGCGTCCGTTGTCCCGTCATTCGATCGCCCCCAGAGAGACCACGCGCAAGCCGGGCGGGATCTCGTTGTGGCCGAGCACGCTCACATTCGGCAGCGAGCCTTCGATGATCTGGCGCAAAAAATGCCGTGCGCCGGAACTCGTGAGCAGAACCGTGCTGTTGTCGCCCGAGTTGACCTTCTTCGCGATGCGATCGATCAGATCGCGAATCCGCATGGGGGACATGTTCAAGTGACTGGTCAGCTCTCCATGTTCGGCTGCGCCTTCAATCGCCTGTTCCATGGCTGGATCGAGCAGGAAGGCCGGCAGGTCGCCGGATGGCGCAAGGTAGGGTTGCGCCACGCTGCGGCGGATCGCCTGGCGGACAAATTCCGTCAGAAGCACGGGATTTCTGGTAATCGCGGCAGCCTCGCCGAGCGCTTCGAGAATCGACGCCCCGTCCCGGATCGAAACCCTTTCGCGCAACAAATTCTGGAGCACCTTCTGCACGGTCGCCATAGAAAGCAATTTCGGTACCAGATCTTCCACCACCTTTGGATTGTCCTCGGCGACCCGGTCCAGGAGCTTTTTGGCGTCCTGCCGCGAGAACAATTCGTGCGCATTCCGGCGAATCGTTTCAACGAGATGCGTGCCGATCACGCTGATCGAGTCGACGACCGTATAACCGGCGGAGCGGGCCGCTTCGGTCCGCGACGCAGGAATCCATACCGCGGGCAGCCCAAACGCCGGTTCTTTGGCGGGAGCGCCTTCGATCGTGACGGCGGGCCTCCCCGGATGAATGGCGAGATCGCAATTCTGCTGCATTTCGAATCGCGCGATTTCAACGCCCTTCAGGTGAATTACGTATTCCTGCACCTTCAAAGAGAGGTTGTCCGTTACCCGCACTGGCGGGAGGAGGAAACCCAAATCGGACGCAAGTTGCCTGCGAATCGCGGCAATGCGGCGCAAGAGTGGGGAATTGGCGCCGCCTTCGACGTATTTCACCAGCCCCAGGCCAACCTCGACCGCAAGCGGTTCCACCTTCAGGAGATTGTCCAAAGCATCCTTGCTGTGCGCCGCCGGCGAGGGCGCCATTTTTTCGTCAGTGACGGGAATCTGCCGCAGCCGCCAGGCGGAATAGCCGAGCAGCGCGCCGAGCGTCAGAAATGGAAATTTCGGCATCCCGGGCAGAATCGCTACTATGGCGAGAACGCCTGCGGCCAGGTACAGGGGCTGGGGGTTTGAAAAGATCTGGACCCGGACATCGGTTCCGAGCCTCGCGTCCGACCCGGCGCGCGTCACAATCAGACCGCCGGAAACCGAGATCATGAGCGCCGGAATCACGGTCACCAGCCCATCGCCGATCGTCAGCACGGTATAGGTTTCGATGGCGCGTTTGAGATCCATGCCATGCTGGATCACGCCGATGAGGAAGCCAGCCAGGATATTGATGATGGTGATCAGGATGCTCGCCACAGCGTCGCGCTGGGTGAACCGGGAGGCGCCGTCCATCGATCCGTAGAACTCCGCTTCCGCCGTGAGCGCCTTGCGGCGGCCTCGCGCTTCCGCCTCGTCGATCAGCCCGGCGTTCAGATCCGAGTCGATGGACATCTGCTTGCCCGGCAGCGCGTCGAGCGTGAACCGCGCCGACACTTCGGAAATGCGCACCGCGCCATGGTTGATGACGACATACTGAATGGCAATCAGAACCAAAAAAATCACGACGCCGATGACGTAGTTGCCGCCCACCACGAAGTTGCCGAACGCTTCTATGATCTCTCCGGCGGCCGTCGTTCCCGAATTGCCATTGAGCAGAATCAGGCGCGAAGACGAGATATTGAGCGCCAGACGGAAAAGCGTCAACAGGAGCAAGGCGGTCGGAAATACGCTGAATTCGCTGGGCCGCTGGATATACATCGAGACCATCAGGACGACGACCGCGAGCGCCACATTTCCGCCGATCAGAAGGTCCAACAGGAAGGACGGCAGGGGCACAAGCATCGCCAGCACGATGGCGAGCACGGCGAGCGGTACGCCAATCTCTCCGAGGACGTGCAGTCCGAGCGCTGCGCCCTTTGGTTTGGGTTCGTTTTTTGCCAGTGCGTTCTTCGGCCGGGGAAGGGGGACCGGTTGTGCCGCCATTTCGATGCTGTTCCTGAGTGTTTAGCTGGGTAATTTGCCGTTCATCAACTTGAAAATGTAGGCGAGCACCTCGGCGACGGCGCGATACAGGTGCGGCGGAATCTCCTGTCCGACATCGGCGGACTTGTAGAGCGCCTGGGCGAGCGGCCGGTTTTCCACGATGGGCACGCCATGTTCGATGGCCCGCTGGCGGATGCGGAGCGCCAGATAGGTCTTCCCTTTTGCGACCACCGCCGGCGCACCCGGGGACTCGCGGCTGTAACGGATCCCCTCGGAATAGTGCGTGGGGTTTACGGTCACCTCGC
>JACXTT010005898.1_pt1 | contig 17677 bp, 9 predicted proteins | sample 9270951 | NCBI WGS metagenome assembly JACXTT01 (sample SAMN15532306, study PRJNA645909) | rock metagenome | isolation source: weathered quartz diorite | place: Puerto Rico | collected 2017-06-21 | reverse complement strand
GATGTTGAATATCGTGGCGTCGCCGCGACTCAACTCGACCAAGTCAAAGCATCGCTGCTGACGGCAAGCGCGGTCGCTACAATCAACGACCTGAGGGCCAGGGAGGCTTTGCTCCAATGGCAGGTGCTGCTGGAAAAGGCCGACGCCGATTACAACCGGCGGCGCTATGAAGACGCGCTGGCGGGGTATCGGGTGGTAGCCAAGGAAATCCTTGCTTTGCTGGAGCCCAAAGTCAGGAAGGTGCGAATACCGAAGACCTGGGCCTCGGGCGCCTCGATCACCCAGGCTCTGACGGGAGCGGGCGCTTCGTTCCTGCAAAACCTGCTACCCGAAGAGGAAGCGGCTCCGCCGGCGCTCGTGCGGGATGCGGTGGCAATCGATATCGATAAACTGGGCGCTGATCCGGCTGCCAGTCTGGCAGTTACTCAAACTGCACCCCAAGCCATTATGGATTTGGCCCAGCAGGCCGGTGTGGCCGCTGGACAGGGCCAGTGGGCTACGGCTGCGGACCTGTATCAGAAGGCACTGAGCGGCGCGGCAGCCGATCCGCACCTGCAGGCGGAGATCCTGCTAAACCTCGGGGCTGCCCAGATCCAGTCGAATCAGGCGGTGCAAGCTATCCCAAATCTTCGCCGCGCGCAAGAGTCATTCCAGAGAGCGGGTGACCAGGTGGGTGTCGCCGAAGCTCTGCACAATATTGGATATGCCCAACTGCAGACAGGCAGCGGGGCAGAGGCAGTCAAATCGCTGGCCGATGCGCGGCAGACAGCGGGCAAGGCCACGCTGCTAGGGTTGCTGCTGGGATCGACAACACCAGCGGCGCCGGGGCCGGAGGCAGGCAGGGCCGTAATCGCAGCGCCCGCGCCCGGTGCCCCGCCTGCCGCCGTGGCGGCAGTCAATATTCCGCCAGCGGCTGTGGCGGGGCCTGGGCTGGCGATCAATGTCCCACCCGCTGTTGCGGCGGGGCCTGGACTAGCGGTCAACGTTCCACCTGCTGTTGCGGTGGGACCTGGACTGGTGCTCAATATTCCACCGGCCGCCTCGACGGCGTCCCTGCTGGCGCTCGGCGCCTCATCAGCCGCGACAGCGGCCGCTACAGCTCGGCTTACCGCCGTGGCGCGCGAAGTCGACGTCGAGAAGACTGCGGACGTACTGGGGACGGCGAACTTCGAGCTGAAGTTCCGCTCCATCGGCAAGCAAATGGCGATGCCCGACCTGAAGCTGGTCACGCCGGCGCAGCAACAAGCCGAGAGTTTCGGCCGCACGTTCTCGCTGCGCACCGCCGGGCAGACCGTCAATCTCAACTGGACAAACCAGCAGGCACTGGCCACATCGGCGGTGGCTGATCTTTTGAAGGTACGTGCGACGTCGGCGGTGTTCACCGATGTGGGCTTCCGGCCGGCTCATCCGTCCGAGACCGCAGTGCTGCTGCCCCACCTGTATCAACTGGTGCTGCCGATCAAGATGGGCGACTGCCTGCACCAGTTGAACCAGTTCGCACAGGCGCACCAGGAATATCTGCGGGCGAGCCAGTATGAAGGTATCAACAAAACGCTGGAAGCCCCGGATCTGTGGAGGCGCATGGCGGAAAACGTGGCCGACTGGGGCGATTCACTCTACCGTGACGAGCAGACACAGGATGCGCTTCCCATATACGGGCTGTTGATGAAAGCCGACTTTCTGGCATCGAGCTCCGAGTTTTACACATCGCCAAGCCTGACGCCCACCGGCCAATCCGTGGCGGCGTGGCTCAAGGCGTTGAAGGATGGGACGCCGCTGCCCGATCTGAATCCCGCCGTGGCGCAGGTGATGTACACGCTCCGTAAACGCTGGATTTATATTGCGGCAGGCCTGGATTTCTTTGGCGCGCTTGCCACCGCCATTCCGCCATTCACTTTCCGTTATCTCCAGGAAGCCGCCCGCTACTTTGCGAATCGCGCGATCCAGGCAGAGCAGCGCTACATCGAGTTCTACACGCGCTTCGAGTCCGGCGAGATGACGCGGCGCGAATTGCAGAATTCCTATGAGCAGTCGCTGCAGGGAGTCGAGGTCGCCCGGCAAAATGAAGAGGCCGCGCAGGCCACCGTGGCCGCGGCAAACTCGGCAGTGAATCTGGCGAACGTCCGGCATCAGGGCGCACAAGACCTTTTGACCGATTTCAACAATGTTGCGTGGGAGACAGAGGCGCTCTCCGGCTTTATCGCGCGTGGAAATGCCTGGACGGGCGGCGATCTCCCCAACCTGAAGTACACCATCGACGGCTATACCTACGAGGGCAGGAAAAACGAAGTCCTGCAGCAGCTCACCCAGCGCCAGACGCAAATCTCCAACGATCTGCAGCGCGCGCGCATGCAGGCCACCGTGGATGAGCTGGCGGCGGCACAGGATGTGGCGAATAAGCAAGTCGCGATCGCGGTTGCGCGCGGTAACGCCGCAGCCGACGAAACCAGGCTCGCCGAGATGCGCCGCGACCAGGCCAGACAAATGCGTGATGCCTTCAACGATCAGAAATTCAATCCGGAACAGTGGCTGGCCATGGCCGGGGTGATGAAAGGGCTCGCCAGCACCGCCCTGGATCGCGGGATAGAAATCGGCCGCCTGATGGAGAAAACCTACAACTTCGAGAATTTCGATAATCGCAAGGTCATCCGCAGCTCGTATAAACTCGCGCAAACCCAGGATTTGCTGGGTGGCGAGCTGCTGTTGAACGATATTGACAGTTTCACGTTCTATCATGTGACACGAGTGAATCAGAAACCTGTTCCGGTGAAGTGGGCAATTTCCCTGACGGAGGAGTTTCCCGGGCAATTCCTGAAATTCTCCCAGACAGGACGGATGGATTTCGATATTGATCTCGAACGCCTGGCGCTGGCGCAGCCCGGTACTTATCGGCATGAGATCAAGGGTGTAGAGATGGAGATGGATGGTTTTCTTCCACCCAATGGTCTTCATGGCAGATTGACCAACTCCGGGTTGGGGCGCTATCGCGACTCAATCGGTCAGACCCATCTGCGCGTGCAGCCCGCCGAAACCATGGTGCTGAGCCGCTACAACCGGCGGCAGGACGCGCTGATTCTCAGCCCGCCGCCGGACATGAGAAACCTGTTCGAGGGCAATAGCGCTGCCTCGGGGTGGACGCTCGAGGTGCCAAGATCGGCGAATGACGCTGACCTGCGGCTGGTATTCGACATTCGGCTAGTGCTGTATTTCGAGTGCCTGTTCGACCAAACGCTGTTCCAGAAGGACGCCGTGCCGCCGCAGGCGCTGCGCGTGGAGCGGACGCGTGCACTGGATCTGCGGCAGCATTATCCGGACGCGTATTTCCAGTTGCGCGAAACGGGAAAGGCGCGGATCGAACTCACTCAAGGCCAGTTTCCGTTGAACCAGCTCCAGCCGGTTCTGGTTTCGCTTGCTTTGGCCATCACGCCCGAGGCTAATGGAACACTTGGCGGCGCCAGGCTGGCAGTGTCTTATCCCGGCCAGGGCGCGCCCGTCAAGGTGACCGTGCCGGCCGGGAACGCAGTTCAAAAGGCCAGCTTTCCGATCAATGCGGCGCAGTCCGCGCTCGGGGTGTATGAGATCGATCTCGATCCTGCCGATCTGGCACGCAAGGACCAGATTCAGGATCTCAACCTCGTGATGGATTACCGGTTCACGCCCGCTGCCTGAAAACCACCAGGATCAAGGGAGAAAGAGGAGAGCATGGCAAATTCATCGGGTGCTTCCGCGGAAGCGCTGCCGCTTCCCAAGGGCGGCGGCAGTACGCGCGGACTGGGCGATGGCTTCACGCCCGATTTGAATCGCGGCACGGGCAGTTACGCTGTCGAGATTCAGGTTCCAAAAGGATTCCGCAGCCTGACCCCGCGCCTGGTTCTGTCGTACAACACCGCTAACGGTGACAGCCCCTTCGGCTATGGCTGGAATCTGTCACTGCCACGTGTTCAGATCGATACGGATACCGGTGTCGCGAACTACCTCTCGCCGAAATACGTGATGGATGGAGAAACTCTGGCTGCAAGCGGCAGGGACGCAGGCGGGGATATATTCCGGCCGTTGGTGGAGAATGCCTTTCAGCGCATCCGGAAAACAGGAGACCAGTGGGAGGTCACCGATAAAGGCGGGAACACCAGCGTGCTGGGCGGAACACCGGAAAGCCGGATGAGCGGCGACGTGCTGGGAGCCCAGCGCACCTTCACCTGGCTGGTAAGCCTGATCCGGGATACCAGCGGGAACGAAGTGCGCTTCACCTATTTTCGGGATGGAGGTAATCTCTATCTTGAAACGGTAACCTACGCCGCGTTCGAAGTCCGGCTGGAATACGAACCGCGGCCAGATCCCACGGTGAACCGCAGAGCGGGTTTTTCCATCACTCAGGCGCTCCGCTGCCGTGCGGTGAGTGTGAAGCGTGCGGACGATCCGCTTGTGATCCGGCAATATCGGCTGGAATACGCCGGTTCCTCACCGAACCTGCTGGCCGGCGTTTCGATGCACGGTTCAAAACGCCAGCCCGATGGCTCCGTCTCGGAGGTGGATGGGCCGCCAGTCGAATTTAATTACTCGTCGTTCGATCCACAAACCAGGCGGTTGCGTAAAGTCTTCGAGGGACTTCCCGATCGGCCAGGGCCGCTGGGTGAAGATGGCCGGGAGGTGGTGGATATGAACGGCGACGCTTTGCCGGATATCGTACAACTTGGCGCCGGACGCCCGCGTCTGTGGCGGAATTTGGGTGAGGGAAAGTTTGCACCACCCGTGACGCTGCCCGATTTTCCGCAGCCAATGGAAATTTCCGTGAGTACGTTGTTATTCGATGCCGATGGCCGGGGTACCGCGGATGTCGTGGAACTGGAGCCGGCGTTTGCCCGCTATTATCCGAACAATGGAGCAGGTGCGTTTGAGCGGCCGCGTTTCCTCGGTGGAAAGCAGCCGCTTTCTTTTAACCTCGGAAATCCCGATATAGCATTCGCCGACGTGAACGGCGATGGGCGAGTCGATCTGGTCCAGACGACCGCCGCCGGACTTCTCACTTGGGAAAACCAGGGGGGTGAAAACGGATTCAGTCTTCCCCGGTCTACACCGCGTTCCGGTGGCCGGGACGCGCTTCCCGACGTACGTCTCTCCGAGCTCGGGATTTTCGTCACGGATATGACCGGAGACGGTCTGCCGGATATCGTGCATGTCGCGAGCGGCCTCGTGGAGTACTGGCCATCGCTCGGCGGCGGCCGCTACGATCGCCGGCAGAGTATGACCAATCCGCCGCAACTTCCGCGCAACGTAAATCTGCGGAGGGTCTTCCTGGCCGACGTGGACGGGACCGGGACCAGCGACTTGATCTATGTCGGTCCGGATAGCGTGACGATCTGGCGCAATCTGGGCGGGGCACGCTTTTCTGATCCCATCGAGGTGAAGGGGACGCCGGAAACACCCCTGGAATCGGTGCGGCTGGTGGATCTGCTGGGCACGGGCAATGCCGGCGTTCTTTGGTCTGAAGTCCGCGCCGCTCAGGATCCGGGCTACCGCTTTCTGTCGTTTACCGAGATCAAACCGTTTTTACTAACCCACGTCAACGAGGGTATTGGGGCCGAGGTTCGCATCGACTACGGCGCCAGCAGCCAGCATGCCGCGCACGACCGCAAAAACGGCAAACCGTGGCGCACCGCGCTGCCCATTGCGGTTCCAGTAGTGGGCCGCATCACACGCCACGATCTGGTCACCGGCACGGCTGATTCAAGCGAGATCTTCTACCATGATGGCCGCTGGGACCCTTCGGTGCGCAGATTCCGCGGCTTCGGCCGAGCGACGGTGAAGCGCACGGGAGACGCTGAAACCCAGGAGGTGTTTGAGGAATATCACTACCTGGTGGGAGCGCCGGATGAACCGGATATCGATGGCGCGACTGGTCTTACAGCGTCACAACTGGACCGGGCACGCCGCGGCCAGATGTACCTGAGTACCTTCTTCAGCGCCGGGTCCGAATCACCGGTGATGCGCAGTGAGGAGACGCGCTGGCGGGTTGTGGTAGCAGGTACGGCGACGGACGGTACCCCGTTGCTGTTTCCGCAGGTAACCGGCACCGAGGTCCGCAACCTGGAAGGCGGAAGTCATCCGCGGGTAGTCACCACCGAATATAGATATGACTCTTTTGGCAATGTCACGCGCGAACGCCGTTCGGCCGCGGCGCCGAATGGCGATGATGACGGATTGCCCGTAAATCCCATCGCCGTGGTGACCGAAACAGAATACGCCGTCAATCCCGGCGATTATGTAGTCGATCGTGTGGCGCGCATCGTGCGCCGGGATGACGGCGGCGCCGTGCTGGGTGAGGTGCGCCATTACTACGATGGGCCCGATCTTGCGGGATTGCCTCTGGGGACCGCCGGAGCGGGTCTATTGCGAAGGCAGGAAGAAATCGTGCTAGCGCACGCCGATGCAGCGGCACTATATGGCCCGCGGGAGCCGGCCTGGGCGGCGCTGGGCTATCACGATGCAACCCGCGTTGATGGTGTGCCGGCCATTGCCGTCAATCACACGCGCTATGACTACTCCGCTCATGGAACCATCACCCGGCGGGTGGATGCGTTCGGAGGCGAAACGCGTTTCGAGTACGATCCGGACGGTTTGCTGGTGGTGCGGATGGCCAATGCCGTGGGGCATGTGCGTGCGGCATCTTATGATCGCGCGTGGCAATTGATGGAAGAGCACACGTATGCGAACGGGGCGGCCATCCGGTATCGCTACGATGGGCTGGGGCGGTTGCGCGCCACCATTCAACCGGGAGACACCCCGGATCTTCCGACGGTCCGTTACACTCCCGATCACACCACCATTCCAACCTCGATGAAGACCGAGCGCCGCAAGACATCCAGCGCGGCGGACACGTACGATGAGATCGTCTATTTCGATGGACAGGGGCGCGAGATACAGCGGCGCACCCGGATTGAAGCCGATCAGGTACGCGTGAGCGGCATCATCCGTTTAAACCGCCGCGGCGACCCGGTTTTCAAGGGACAGCCGCAATTCAGCACCGGACTTGACTATAAAGCACCTGAGACACTGCCCGTTACACCCGGCTCGCGGTATCAATACGATGCTTTGGGTCGGCTAGTTTCCGCTTTCAACGCGGAGAATCGCGAATGCCGGGCTGCCTATACACCCTGGACGGCCACTATTTCGGACGTGATTGATACCGATCCCGCCGATCCGCACCGCAATACACCGCGCATCCATCAGTTTGATGGTTTTGGCAGGATCTCCGGAGTCACGCTGATTGGTGACGGCGCCGCCCGGAATCGAGCTGGTTATACCCATGATCTGATGGGTAGATTGGTGGCTTCAACGGATCTCGCGGGCCGGCCTGCGCTGCGCGCCATACAATATGACGGCCGTGGCCTGCGGCTGCGCATCGACCACGCCTCGGCGGGAACACGCACAGCCATCTATGATGCGCGCAACCGCCTGGTGACGTATTGGGACACGCGCGCGCGTATCGTGGCACGAACCTATGACGCGATTGGCAGAATCTTGACCGAGTCGGTGGATGGTGCAATCCAGGAAACATATCACTACGATCTCGCACCGGATCAGATGGGACGCCTCGGTCGCGTGGACGATAACGCCGGTTCGGTGACTTTCTCGTATGACGCGCTGGGCCGGGTGACCGGGAAGGCCCGTACCGTACTCGGCCAGTCATTCGACATCGGATATGAATACGAGCCCACCGGTTTGCAGAAGAGAATAACATATCCTGACGGCAATGTTGCGGCTTTCGATCGCGGTGGTGATGGCCGGGTGCAACGTGTCGCCGGACTGGTCGACAGGATCAACTACGATGGTGCCGGACGACTATCGCACATGGCACATGCAAATGGCATCTCGGAGGCTTTTGGCTACACGGATGCCGGGCACCTGGCGACGATGCAGTTCGGTGGAGCAGGCGCAACACTATACAATGCCGCGCTGACGCATGATGCCGCCGGGCGCCTGATTGGCGTGGACGAAACTTCCGGGCCGGACCCATTCCAGGAAACCTATGAGCACAACGCCCTGGGGCAGCTTACCCGCTTCACGCGCCACCTGGGTGCGGCAACGACCGCGTGGGAGTATGAGACGGATGCGGATGGAAACCTGCTACGAGCGGGTGAAATGCAAACCGCGCAGCTCGAATACGATTTCACGAGCCCGGGCGCGCTCACCCGCCGAACTCTGGATGATGCGACCGTGGAAACATTTGCTTTCGATACCGCGGGGCACATGACCAATTGGAGCACTTCTGTTCTCGAATGGGACGCGCGCGGGCGCCTAGTGCGCATGACCAAGCCCGATGGCACGGTCGCGGAAATGGTATATGACTATCGGGGAGCGCGCGTCGCCAAGCGCATTACCAGCGGCGCGGGTTCCATTCTGACCCGGTACATAGATGAACTTTACGAAGACCGGGCGGGGGTCGGGACGGGTTACATATTTGCAGCCCGTCGCCTGGTCGGGCGTTTTCGCAGCGGCGGGCGACGGCATCTGCATGTGGACCACAGGGGGTCGGTAATCCTCGTGACACGCAGCGACGGTTCGGTGGATGGGCGCGGCTGGTTCGGGCCGTATGGAAATGCGGGAAGTGTGGGCGGCACGCCCGCAATGGCTGACGCGGACGGCTCGCGCCAGATGGGCGGCCTCATCTTCGATTCGGAAATTGGCCTGTATTACTGCAACCAGCGCTACTATAGCCCGGCGCTGGGCCGCTTTCTCTCGCCCGACCCCCGATATCTCGGTCAGCCAGAGCGGGAACTCGATGTACCCGAAGCGCACAACCTGTATGTGTATGCAGCGGCCGATCCGGTGGATTACGTGGACCCGACAGGGGAGAGTTTCTGGAGTACGTTGGGACAGATCCTTGCCGGGATCGTGGTGGTGATTGCGGTGGTCGTGGCGATCGTGGTCGTGGTATGGCTAATCGGCACGGCGGGCTGGCTCATGCTGGCCGGGGCAGCGATCGGCGCTGTCATCGGGTTGGCGACGGACGGATGGGAGGGCGCGGCGCTGGGGGCCATGATGGGCGCAACCATCGGCATCAATGTAGCGATCGGCGGTCCGCTGGGCATCATCACATTTCTGGGAGTCTTCCCGGGGATTCGCAAGCAGGAGTGGTACCACAGCCTGGCTGGCTGGTCGAGCTGGTTTATGCCCGCGAGCTGGCCGGGCCACATTTTGGGCCTGGGCGTTTTCCTGGCAAACGGCATCGCGCATGTGTTCGGGTCGGACAACAAAATCGAATCGGTGAAATTCGACTGGAAGCACGGTCAGATTTTGACGGCAGGGGGTGAATATGGAGGCACGCCGTTCCCCTGGCTGGGGATGAGCGGTCCTTCGCACAGCCTCGGTGGCTTTGCCTTCTGGAGTAATAGCACTTGGGAAGAGGGCGGCAAGTCCTGGAAAGGAATTGAAGAGACTGTTGATCCTGGACGAGGTTTTGCGCACGAGACCGGGCACATGCTCAGCAACGCGCAATTCGGGTTCTGGCAAGGCATCGTGCAAGGAATCGAAAACCTGACGACCAAAAATCACGACGATCGACTATTCGAGAAAATCGCGCAGAGCAACGTTCCGGCGAGTGATCGCGATCCCGGTGACCAGGTTATTCCGATCTGGACCTGAGCCACAAATATGTGGGTCAAATGTCCGCCGGCAAACGGGCCGCGCAGGAGCAGGATTTTTCTATCTGAACTTTTCGGGGTAAAAACCGCAAATCCATGCTGACGCGTGACGACGGGGTGTCGTTCTAAACGCTTCCATCATATTCTCAGAGGATCGGTTGGCGTTGAAGAAGCTCATGCCTGGGGGCTTGGGTATATACAGGATTTAAATCGCTCCGCAAAGCACAAAGCGAGGAGGATGGGGACCCAATCCATCCATTACAGACAAAATGTCGCCGCTGCACAGGCGATCTCATTGTTGAGCAGCCTGCGGCTCCGCCACAAGGATTTCAACACGACGGTTTTTTGCCCGGTTCGCAGGTGTATCGTTGGCAGCAACAGGTTGACGAGAACCGCGGCCCTCGATGGTAATGCGATTGGCGGCAACACCCCGGCTCACCAGATAGTCGCGCGTGCTGGCCGCACGGTTGAGCGACAATGGATTATTGACAGCATCGCTACCCGAACTGTCGGTATGGCCAATAATGTTCACCTGAGTACCGGGGTTATTGGTAAGGCTCGTCGCAAAACTATCCAGTACCGGTTTGAAATCAGGTTTGATCTCTGCGCGGCCGGTGTCGAAGGAAATATCGCTGGGGATATCCAGCTTCAGGCGGTTATCCGGTGTCTTGACGACCTTCACGCCGGTACCTGCGGTGGCTTGTTCCATTTCCTTTTTCTGCTCTTCCATCTTTCGCGACCACACATTCCCGGCGATGGCCCCGAGACCTGCACCTGCGGCTGCGCCGATTGCCGCACCTTTTCCGCCACCTGCGATGGCTCCTATCAGCGCGCCCGTACCCGCGCCGACTCCCGCGCCTACCGCCGTATCACGGGTTCTCGGACTCATGTCGGACGTGCTGGCGCAACCGCTCAGCGTCAAGATAGCTGCTATGGAAACAACCGCCAATTGATTACGCATGATTTCTCCTTATTTGCCAGCTTATTTGCCACATATCTTATGGCAGGAATGACAAAATTATTCCACTACTTATAACTGTAGCAGAGGAGACCAGAGATGCCAAAGCCGTTACCGCCACGGTTTTCGCCAGCGCGCGAGGGGACTACAAAAATCAACAATAAACCGGCATATCGGCTATCGACCAGGGAGAGAGGAAAAAGCACCATCACATCCTTTTGCGATGAGGCCATGCTATTCCTATATCCCTGATCATGACTGACGCAGTTGACCGCACAGCGAGCGATTGACCCGTAAACCGTCACTCCCCGTCATCGCCTCGAAGCGCTGGCAGCGGTGTAGTTTTTTCCTTGCGCACCGCAAGCAGTTCCTCGGGATCGATGCGTAGCGCCTCGAGAATCGTTGGGGCCACCTGCATGGTCTCAACGGGCGACTTTACTACCTTCTTTGGCAGGCCGGGATGCGACACAATGAGCGCGACGTTGGTGTCGTCATTGGAGAAGCCGCCGTGTTCCGCGATTTTTTTCGCCGATCCGGTGTATATGACACCGGGGGTCGGCAGCACGATAATATCCGGTGTCCGGCTGTCGGTCAGAGGATCGTTGAACCTGAGTTTCAACAAGTTACCGGCAAGCACGTCCTGGATGTTGAAGGCAGTCTGATTGGCGCGCAAATAGTCAGCCACCGCCTGGGTCTGACCTTGGTCCTTCAGCCAGATAAGCGCAACGTCATCCTCCGTGATCTGGGCAAACATATCAGCGATTGCCGGGCTGACTTTGTCTTCCAGCTTGCCAGTCTTGTTCGCTTTCCCCGGATCTATGGGGCCTTGACCATGCTTGGCGCTGATAACGACCAGAGTCGAGTCAAAGATCCCCTCGTCCCTCAATGCCTTCACTATTCTGCCCAATGAAGCATCCACCTGGTCGAGGCCGAATGCCAGAACCTCGGAGGGTGTACCCGATGCATCGATATAGCCGCCACGCTTCCCTTTCAGATTGGGCTGGGGGCGGGGATCGTTATCCGATGCAATTTTTTGCCCAACGCTGACAGCCTGAAAATTCATCCCGAAGACGGTTGGCGTACCAACTTTTTTCGTCCCGCTGTGATCGAAACCACGAATCTCGTTGATTATGGCGTCCACCTTGAGCTTGTCGTTCGCCGCGGCGGTCACGACGCTGGATGTCGCGTCAAAACCATTGACAATCGTTATCTCCGGCGTGTACAGATCATCCACGCCCTTCCCGGATGGCCCATTCACCAGATCGTAAGCCGGATGCTTGTCCGCCCACGCTGTGCGGCCGCCGTGATTCCTGATGACTTCGAAAATCGTATTCACTTTTACGAACTGATGCGGAAACACCGGTTTGCAGTCGGGCCCCAGCGGAAGCTTGGCGGGGTCGATACCATCGTTCGTGGCATTATCGATGGTTTCATCGAACACGACTTCGGTTCCCGGAGCGCCGCCGCATTTGCCCGGCGCAAAAAAAGTCCGGTCGTAACTATCGTCGTAGAAAACACCCGTCGAGTTCGGCGATCCCCCCGTGACCAATGCCAGCAGGCCCGGAAACGAGTCGGAGGGTTTCGACGAGGATGCATTGGTGTAGCGTATGGCATGCTGGCTCAATGTTGCCAGCGCCGAGCCCGGTTGTGTCCGGATGTAGTTCTCGGCGTCAATCGCATGCATGCCGTCCACACTTATCAGCAATACATGCCCGACGCGATGCTCCGTAGGGAAATGATGCTCGCTATGTTCACCAGCCGAGACGCCAATGGATGTCACCAGAGCGGATGAGACCAGAAGTGACAGGGTAATCTTGCGGGATTGCATGAGGATCCTCCTGAGGGTGGGTTGTTACAACTGCGGGAGCTGTCACCCTACTCGACACGTATTACGATTGTTCGTGCCGGGCAAAACCTCCGGTTAATCCTTAAGAACTACTATGACATTGGATCCGTTTTACCTCAGGCTCCCCAAGGTGGCAAAGCTCAAGATGAACGGTGCAGCGAGTGATGACGCGCGGCCTGGCTTGTATTGCTTGTGGTCGAACTGGGCGCTAAAACGTCAAGCGACAGGAAGAGGGAAAGAAAATCCAGATGAACAATGGGGATAACCACCACCCCGTTAAATTATCCACGCGGGTGATGCATGGCATGTAACCGCTTCAGCCGTTCGCGCGCCACGTGAGTATAAATTTGCGTGGTGGAAATATCCGCATGACCCAGCAGCAATTGCACCACGCGCAAGTCCGCGCCGTGGTTGAGCAGGTGTGTCGCGAAAGCGTGGCGCAACGTATGCGGCGACGGGAGCTTGGCAATACCGGCCTGGCGGGCGTAGCGCTTGATCAGATACCAGAATGCCTGGCGCGTCATGGCGGAACCCCGGGAGGTAATAAACATCGCGTTGCTCAGCTTTCCGCTCAGCAAGCCCGGCCGAACCTCTTTAAGGTAGCGGCTCACCCATTCCAGGGCCTCCTCGCCCAAGGGCGTAAGGCGCTCCTTTCCGCCTTTTCCCAAGACCCGGACGACGCCCATGCTCAAGCTAATCTGTGCGCCCTCCAGGCTGACCAGTTCCGACACACGTAATCCGCAGGCATACAATACCTCGAGCATGGTGCGATCGCGCAAGCCCAGTGGTTGCGCCACATCCGGCGCATTGAGGAGCGCTTCGACCTCTGCTTCGGTCAGGCTTACGGGCAGCCCGCGCGGGAGTTTGGGTGAATCGATATTGAGGCTGGGATCGGTCTGAATTTTTCCCTGGCGCAACTGAAAACGGTAAAAGCGCTTTAAACTGGAAAGCTGGCGGCTGGCGGTACTGGCCTTGATCTTGGCCGATACCTTTTGTGCAAGATAACGGAGCAGGTCGGAATGGGTTGCGGCGATGAATGCGCCGCCATTCGGTTCTTGCCGGCCAAGCCACTCACCGAACTGGCGCAAATCGCGGCGATAGCTTTCAAGGGTGTTGCGCGACAGGCCATCCTCGAGCCACAGGACATCCAGGAATTCGTCCAATAACGCTGTATCAAGCTCAGACACGCTCGTGGTGCAATAGCCAGCGCTTGATATCGAGGGGGACACCGTCGCTTGCATTCATGAAGCCGCCCAATCCGCCGCTTTTAGCAATGACGCGATGGCAGGGAATGATGATGGGCAGGCGATTGGCTCCGCACGCCTGTCCTACGGCACGCGGAGCGGAATGCAACTGGGCGGCGATGTCGGCATAGCTGCACGTCATGCCGCTGGGGATATTCTGGATGGCACGCCATACCCGGCGCTGGTGAACCGTGCCGCCAACATGCATCGACAGATCGAACGTGAAGTGCGGATCAGCCAGATATGCCTGCAACTGATCGCAAATTTCTTTCGCAAGAACGGTCTGCGGCGCCAGTAAAGGCGTATCAACGGGCAGATATTCGATGTCCGTCAACCAGTCTTCCTCGATGCGAAGACCGAGGACGGCAAACGGGGTGGCGAGTTTCGCCTGATAATCAGCCGATAATTGCGTCTTGAGGCTGGTCTTCGATTTATTCATGACACTTCAAATATCTTATGTATCGGTTTCGGCTGGATCAAAGCCGGTTACGGAGCCCGTTCTTATCCTATCGTATCAACAATTTTTAACCCGCTTTGACTTTATGCGGACAGTCCGGCGATAATCGGCCATTATCCGGTTTGAGCAATCTGTCGGCAAGATTAGAATAAGGAGCAAGCGGTGAAATTCAGCATAAAAAAAGGAAATCTGGAAAAGCAGCGCAGTGCCTGCGTGGTCGTGGGTATATTTGAACCGCGTAAGCTGACCGAACCTGCGGAAGCCCTTGACACAATCGCCAACGGTTATATCAACGGCATATTACGCAGCGGCGACATGGAAGGCAAGGCAGGCTCCACACTGATGCTGCACAATGTCCCCGGTACGCCGTGCGAACGAGTGCTGCTGGTGGGACTTGGCAAAGAACCGGAGCTAAACGGAAAAACGTATCGCGACGCTATGCGTGCTGCCTTTAAAGCGCTGCATGAGACCGGCGCCGAGGATGCGAGCCTGTTTTTGACCGAGACGCCAGTCCAGGATCGCGACACGGCCTGGAAAGTTTCACAAACCGCGATCGTGGCGATGGAGACCATCTATCGCTTCGACCGGCTTAAAACCAAAGTTGAGAAAAGCAAACCCCATCTACGCAAAGTCATATTGGGCGCTATCAATCCGGACGGCGCGGCAGAGCTTGCCGCAAGCGAAGAAGCCCTGCAACAGGGGCTTGCCATTGCCGAGGGGATGAATCTCGCCAAAGATCTGGGCAACCTTGCGCCCAATATCTGCACCCCGGCCTATCTGGCGGAGCAGGCCGCGGGTATTGCCAAAAATTACAAACTCAAGGCCATGATCCTGGAACAGAAGGATATGGAAAAGCTCGGCATGGGTTCATTGCTTTCCGTGGCCCGTGGCAGCCATCAGCCCCCGAAGCTGATCGCGCTGGAATACTGGGGCGGGTCGAAAAAGGAGAAACCAGTCGTACTGGTGGGCAAAGGTATCACCTTCGATACGGGTGGCATTTCCTTGAAGCCCGCGCTGGAAATGGATGAAATGAAGTATGACATGTGCGGCGCGGCCAGTGTCCTCGGCACCATTAGCGCGATCACGAAAATAAGGCTCCCGCTGAACGTGGTCGGCATCATTCCCACCACGGAAAACATGCCGGGAGGAAACGCCAGCAAACCCGGAGACGTCGTCACCAGCATGTCCGGGCAAACCATCGAAATCCTGAACACCGACGCCGAGGGTCGGCTCATCCTTTGCGATGCGCTGACCTATGCCGAGCGCTATGAACCAGACACCGTCATAGACATTGCGACCTTGACCGGCGCCTGCGTCATCGCGCTCGGCCACATCGCGTCGGGCCTCCTCAGCACGGATGAAAAACTTGCCGAGGAACTGCTTCAGGCCTCCGGGCAAGCAGCCGACCCTGCCTGGCGTCTGCCATTATGGGAAGATTACCAGGAGCAGCTCAAAAGTAATTTTGCCGATATGGCCAATATTGGCGGGCGCGCTGCCGGAACCATCACCGCCGCGTGCTTCCTGTCGCGTTTCACCAAGAAATACCGGTGGGCTCATCTGGATATTGCCGGCACCGCATGGAAGTCGGGCAAGGAGAAAGGCGCCACCGGCCGGCCGGTACCTTTGTTGACTCAATTTCTAATTGAGCGGGCATCAAGAAAAACTGACAGGAAAAGCTGATTATCGATGCGAATGGCATGACGGAAATCGACTTCTACTCTGGCGGGGGCAATAGACTGGATATCGCTTGCCGCCTCGTTGCGAAGGCAGTGCGCAAGGGTTTCAGAATAATGATCTACACACCCGACCTGGCGATGGTCGAACAGCTCGACAACCTCCTGTGGACGTTTTCCCCGATAGATTTCATCCCGCACTGCCGTGTTGACGATAAGCTGGCCGGCGTGACGCCGGTCATACTGGGCCACAAGGTGGGCCACAAGGCCACCAAGCTCCCGCACGATGAGGTACTGCTCAACCTGGATATCGAGAATCCGGCTTTTTTCAGCCGTTTCCGGCGTTTAATCGAAATCGCCGGAACCAGACCGGAAGAGATGGAGGAGGCACGGAAACGATACCGTTTTTATCAGGACCGGGGATATGAAATTCGCCATCACAATCTTGGCGCGATTATCTAGTTCCAATCCGTAGACATCGTCTGATTCATCCACTATCCTCAGGAACTCCATCCTTCACGCGAATCCAGGCTACCTCCATGACAAACAGCGATGACGCCTCGCGGGACGCCAGATATGATGAGATCGTGAGCAAGCTGGAGGCATTGCTGCGCAAGCATAAAGGCGGTTCCCCCGCCTCGGAACCGGGCGGCGCGGCGTATTCAGCTTCAATCATGGAAGACGCAGTAGAGGCGCCGCTGACAGCGAGCGACAACATCCCGACGCTCACTGAAGCGGTTCATATCATTCCGGCGATGCTTTCACCTCAGTCTGACATCACGTCGTTGCTTGGACAAATCCTGGATTCCGCGCTCAGGGATGCCGGGGCCGACCTGGATGCCGCCGCGCGGAAAACACTCGTGCAGGCACTGGAATCCCGTCTGTTCGGCCTCTAAGCGGGTTCTCGACCAGCCAGATTCGAACTTCGGCCGGAATCGCAACTCACGCAAACCCCTGCCTCGTCTCTGCTGTGCCGCCCTGCCCAACGCCCCCTCTTCCGCTATAATGGCCGGTTTTACGACGACTCATCAATAGTGGTCATGGAACTCGAAAAAAGCTTCAACCCCCGCGCAATCGAAAACCATTGGTATTCAATTTGGGAAGCTGCCGGCTATTTCAAGCCGATTTCCAATAATGCCGGCGGCAAGGAAGTCGATAATAGTGAAGTTCCTGCCTACTGCATCATGCTGCCTCCCCCCAACGTAACCGGCACGTTGCATATGGGGCACGCTTTCCAGCACACCCTGATGGATGCGCTGATCCGTTATCACCGCATGCGCGGCGACAATACGCTATGGCAGCCCGGCACCGACCATGCCGGGATCGCCACCCAGATCGTGGTGGAACGGCAACTGGATCAGCAAAACATCGACCGCCGCGACCTGGGACGCGAAGCGTTCGTCGATCGGGTATGGCAATGGAAAGCGGAATCCGGCTCGACCATCAGCCGCCAGATGAGGCGAATGGGCGCTTCCTGTGACTGGTCGCGTGAGCGCTTTACCATGGATCCGGGGTTGTCACGAGCCGTCACCGAAGTTTTCGTCCGGCTCTATCGCGACGGCCTCATTTATCGTGGCAAGCGCCTGGTCAATTGGGACCCGATTCTGCAAACCGCCGTTTCCGATCTGGAAGTAGTGTCCACGGAAGAAGACGGATTCCTCTGGCATATTCGTTATCCCCTCGAAAAAACTGCCTCGGGTGAGACAGAGGCTGATGGCCTGATCGTTGCCACGACCCGTCCCGAAACCATGCTGGGCGATATGGCGGTCGCCGTGCATCCGGACGATGCGCGTTACCGCCACCTGATCGGCCGCCATGTGCGCCTGCCTTTATCTGAACGCAGCATTCCCATTATTGC
>JACXTT010005897.1_pt1 | contig 17682 bp, 19 predicted proteins | sample 9270951 | NCBI WGS metagenome assembly JACXTT01 (sample SAMN15532306, study PRJNA645909) | rock metagenome | isolation source: weathered quartz diorite | place: Puerto Rico | collected 2017-06-21 | reverse complement strand
TTGTACGCTTTGCCCACTGCCTGTGTGTCGCGTGTAAACGAGCGCAGGGTCATCTGCAAGTTCAATCGTGTCTGAAACCTGACCAACGTAGGGCACAACGGGTATCGTCGGATTCGAATTGACCTGTAGGATGATGCCGGTCTGCACGTACGTTCGAAAACCCGGAAGCATTACCTCCAGCCGATACGGTCCTATTGGCAAACTCGTAAGGATGTAGGAGCCGGTTTCGTCGCTAATCACGCTTCGTTTCGCGCCGGTGTCCGTTTGGGTCGCGGCCACCTCGGCTCCAGGTAGCACTGCTCCCGTTTGATCCTTGACTGTGCCGGTGATTTGCGAAGTGGACTGCGCCCAGGCCGACACATCACTGACGCCACCAATAAGAAGCCCACAGAGAACGAAGCTCACGAATCGCTTCATATCCCACCTCCTGAAAAGGGGACAAATGTCTTTGCTGACGCGACTGGTTTTGCGCGGGAGTATAACATGTAGAACACGGAGGTTTGGGTGAAACGCAACGCCTTATTCCCATGTATCTGCCCAGGATGTAACGCTCAGCTCAAGATCGAACTCGTCACTGAACCGATACGCACAGGTGCAATGTGGACGGTTGATTGTCCCGTGTGTGGAACCAGCAAAATGATTCCGGACGAACCTGTTCGGGTTTTTTATGCGAAGAACGGCGATTGGATTGAGTCAGCGCCGCATACGGACTACCGCAGATGAGGGGACGAAAGTGTCAGTGGCGGCTAAAGAGCCGCCACTGACCTAAATCTTCTAGTCGAAAGTTTCGCCGGCGCGGCAGCCCCAGCAGTAATTGTCGCTAGAGCGCTTTAGGCGGATCATTCGCAGTCGATGGTCTTCCGGGTTTCGGCCAGGATTTCCGATGATCACGACGTGATCGCCGGACTTCAAAGTGTCGCGTGTCACGCCGGTGCGACCTAATTGTCCGCCCCCGCCCCATTCGACAGCCCAACGCACAACTTGCCCCTTTTCATCTTTCGCTTCCACATGAACAAAGGAGTGTGGATTGCGGAACATGAACTGGACGAGATCGCCTTCGATGGTTTGTTGTTTATCTTCGAAGTACGTGGCGGCAAACGAGTGGTGTGCGTATAACTGAATGCCCGACATCAGTGCCGCTGCGGCAATCAGTAGTATGATCAATCTGCCTTTCATGTTTCCTCCTGACAGAAACATCTAGAAAATGACGACTTTCTTAAATTCCGTGTCGGAAATTACAACCCTGATAATGTGTTATGTCAATAGATGATTCGAAGATCTAAAGTCCGGCACACCATAGGTTAAAATCCGCCTCATATGGAAAAAATCGTCTTCCGTATCGGCCAGATCGTTCCTAGCTCAAACACTACGATGGAGACGGAAATCCCGGCCATGCTTCGCGCACGCGAGGAAGTCGAGCCGGAACGGTTCACGTTCCACTCCAGCCGGATGCGAATGCAGAAGGTCACCAAGGAAGAACTTGCGGCAATGGATGCCGATTCCGGACGCTGCGCCATCGAACTCGTGGACGCGCGGGTAGATGTGTTGGGCTACGCATGCCTCGTTGCGATCATGAGCATGGGCAGGGGCTATCATCGAGAATCCGAGGCCCGGTTGCATGAGATCACTATAAAAGAGGGGTATCCGACTCCAGTGGTCACAAGTGCCGGTGCGCTGGTTGCCGGATTGAAGGCGCTCGGCGCGCAAAGAGTTTCGCTCATCGCACCGTACTCGAAACCGCTCACTCGGCTGGTTGTCGACTACATAGAAGCCGAAGGCGTCACGGTGGTCGACAGCATCTCGCTCGAAATTCCAGACAACGTTGAAGTCGGCCGCCGCGATCCGATGGCGCTTGTGAACATCTACAGGGATCTCAAACTCAACCGTATCGATGCCCTGGTTCTTTCTTCATGTGTGCAAATGCCATCGCTTGCCGCTGTCCCGGTTGTGGAAAGCCTGTGCGGCTTGCCGGTCGTGTCGGCGTCCATTTGTACAACCTATCAAATGCTTAAACGGCTGCGGTTGAAACCTTACGTGCCGAACGCAGGGGCACTACTCTCCGGAAAATTTTAGCTGTTATTTTTATACACGTAGTGTTATAAAACTAACACTATGCCTAAAGCGCCGCATTCCACGTTGAGCCGCCGCGAGCGGCAGATCATGGACATCTTGTATCGGCTCGGCCGCGGCACGGCAAACGAAGTGATGGCCGAACTGCCGGGTGAGCCCCACTACTCGACGGTTCGCACACAGCTTCGCGTGTTAGAGGGTAAAGGTCACGTCCGGCACGAAGAAGAAGGACTGCGGTACATCTACCGCCCGACGGTTCCCCGACATGCAGTGCGTCAATCGGCGTTGCGGCATCTTATCGAAACGTTCTTCGAAGGTTCGGCGGAGAAGATGCTTTCAACGCTGTTGGGCAGCGAAGGTACAAGGCTTTCAGAAGAAGAATTGCAGCGTCTTGCGCAATTAATCGAGAAAGCGCGAAAGGCAGGCCGGCGATGATTCTGGCGATCATTCAATCATCGAGCCTACTGTCTGCCGCACTCTTCGCGGCGCGGCTGCTTCGGAGGCAGTCCGCCTCAACGCGGCACGCGGTCCTGACAATCGGATTGATCGGGTCATTGCTGGTTCCTTTCCTTCCAAATCCCGTTCCGCAAGTGGATTTTTCTCGGAGGCGCGGACTTTATGCCCGCGTTCAAGATCAAAAAGAAATGTTTTGGACCTTGGACGCGGGCGTAAAGCCCGCGCCTACGGTCGGACTCACAGAGGATTCATCTTCGAGAACGCTGCCTTTTTTTTGGATTTGGCTTGCCGGAACGAGCATTGCGGGCATTGTTCTACCGGCAGGAACAGTGAGGATCGCCTGGCTTGTGTTCCAGGCGAAAGCAGTTGTTCAGGCGGAATGGGTCGCTGCGTGCCATGACACAGCGAACCTCATGAGGCTGAAGCGCCGCATCCGATTGCTTCACAACGACGGTGCCGTTCTCGGGACCTGTGGGCTGCTGCGACCCAAAGTTTTTCTTCCCCACGGCGCTGATGCGTGGCCGTCCGAGCGAATTTACGCCGTACTGACACATGAACTTGCCCACATCAAAAGGTTCGATTGGCCTGTGCAGCTCTTGGCTGAGGTCGCTCGAGCTGTGTACTGGTTCAACCCCTTATTTTGGATTGCTTGCCGCTGGCTAAGATCCGAAAGCGAACACGCGTGCGACGATGTCGTGCTTAATAGTGGCGTCGATGCGAAAGATTATGCCGCGCACCTTCTGGAATTGGCTCGCGGCCAAAAGAGTTCCGGCCGGTCCTGGTCGCCTGTCCTGGCGATGTCCCGGCCTCCAAATTTGGAAAGGAGATTTGTCGCTATGTTGAATCCTTCATTAAACCATCGGGCTGTCTCGCGAAGATCCGTCTTCGCAATTTGCGTCCTGGCGGTCTGCATGACGCTTCCTCTTGCGGCGATGCGAGCACCTGCACAGTCGAAGGCAGCTGCACCAGCACCGAAGACCACCGCAGCACCTGCCGTGCTCCCTGAAAGAACTCTGGCAGTGGTTGCTACACCAGTGCCAGCACGTCGCGCGTCCACCCCTGCCAAACCTGCGCCGGCGACACCACAGGGTCGGGCGGACGGCAGTTTGGTCGGAACCGTGTCCGACAGTAGCGGCGCCGTGGTGCCCCGAGTCAACGTTACTGTTGCGAGCCTCGAAGCCACTCCGACTGGGATGCGCGAGACGGCGATCGCAACGAATGTGTCTGATGAGATCGGCGCTTTTGCCTTTCCTGCTCTCACGCCGGGCCAGTATTCCCTCAAAGCGGAACTTCCCGGGTTCGCGACCTTCCGGAAGGCTGGTATCGAAATCATAAGAAGCCAGACCACCCGACAAAACATCTTGTTGTCGGTTGGAAATATTGTTCAACGGGTGGAAGTGTCAGCTGCGGGGCAGCCAAGGCCGCCGGTGCCGCAGGCCCTGCCGCAACGAATCCGCGTAGGCGGAAACATAATCGCGGCAAAGTTAGTGAGTCAAGTGAAGCCGATTTACCCACAAAGCGCTAGAGAGGCCGGTATTGAAGGGTTAGTTCAGATGCAAGGCATCATCGGACCGGAAGGTAACTTCATCAGCTTGCGCGTTGTGAAGAGCAATGATAAGGACCTGTCAAGTGCTGCCCTGGAGGCGGTCAAGCAGTGGCGTTACCAGCCAACGTTACTGAACGGTGAACCTATTGAAGTTCAGACTGAGATCCAGGTGGAGTTTAAGCTGGCGCAATAGGAGCTTGCTCTCGCCAAAGGCCAAGCGCCTTTTGAGCGGGCCGGTCAGAAAAACTAAAAAGCAGGGCCTCCGTGTGCGCCTCGTGAGAAGTGCGGTACCAGGAAGGCACGACAAAGATATCGCGTTCTTTCCAATCAAAAAGGATTTCGCCTGCGCGCGTTCGTCCGCGACCTTCGACAACGCTGTAGATCGTTGCGTCCGTTGAGCGGTACGACTTTCCATGGAAACCTGCCGGCAGGAGCTGCATGAACGCGGCGATTGCCGGCATCGGATAACTGCCCGTTGAAGGATCCACATACTGCATCTTGATCCCGTGGCATTCGTGCCCCCGCCCATTTCGATAAAGCCAATCCAGCGCTTCTCGCGTCCTTGAGTACGGGTAATTGAAAATCGGCGACGATTGGCGCTCCGGTTGGAATTCCACCGGCAGCATGTTGGCCCCGTATCGATTCAACGCGTCACCTTCCTTCTTGGTTACGGCCTGTAAGTCTTTCGGATACGGTTCCGCGAAAGCTGCATTGAGCATGTTCACGATTGGAAAGTCGAGACCATCCATCCACATGCATGGCGCATCGCTCGGATTGCCGTGATCGTGGAAGGTCCACGAAGGTGTCAGGATGAAGTCGCCGGGATGCATCGTTGTCCTCTCGCCGTCGACCGCGGTGTAGGCCCCATCACCCTCAATGATGAAACGTATCGCCGACGCACTATGGCGATGGGTGGGAGCAATCTCCCCAGGCAGGATCATTTGAATTCCCGCATAGAGACTTTCCGTGATTTGTGAGCTTCCTTTGATTCCCGGATTCTCCAGTACAAGGACGCGGCGCGTGGCTTCTTTTGCAGTGATCAGACGTCCGGCTTCCAACAATAACGGCCGAATATCGTCCGTGTAATTCCAAAGTACTGGAACGGACGCCGGCGTCGGTTCGTTAGGGAACAACCGGGCGAGAGATTCCCAGAGGGGAGCGGTGTTCTTTTTTTCCAAGCGAGCATAGAACTCTTGGCGCTCTTCTGATGTGTGTGGTTTGACGTGAAAGCTCTTCATGCGGCGCGTACCTTGACGTCCATCGTTCCGATGTTTTCGATCGTCGCCCTAATATGATCGCCCGGCTGGATTGGACTCACGCCCTCCGGTGTGCCGGTCATGATTACGTCGCCCGGATTCAGCGTGTAAAAAGCTGAGGCGAACTCGATGAGTTCGGGGACTCCGAGGATCATGTACTTCGTATTCGAGTTCTGGCGCTCTTCGCCGTTTACGGAAATCCTGAGGTTGAGATTACCAGGATTCGAGATTTCATCCGCCGTCACGAGCCATGGCCCTAGAACAGCGTAGGAATCCGCGGACTTGCGCAGGCTTCGTTCCTCAGGACCACGGATCGTGAGGTCTAAACCGATAGCATAACCGGCGACATACTTCAGGGCATCGGTCCGTGACACATTGTTCGCCTTTTTTCCAATGATGACGGCGAGTTCGACCTCGTGATCATTTCGCCGATCCAATTTTCGTAACGCGATGCCTTCGCTCGGTCCAACCAGCGAGCTGCATGCCTTGAGAAACAGCCCGGTCTTCTGAATGACAGCCGTATGCGCCTGGTTATCGTGATGGAGCTGTGCGTCACTGCGGACCTCGTCCAGGTGCTTTTGATAGTTCACCGGTGCGCCAATGATCTTGCTGGGATTGGCAACGGGGCTAAGTAGTTCCAAGCCGCTGAGCGGAATAGTCGGCGCGGCGGCCGCAATGCTTCGGACGCGCTCCGTAACTTTGTCTAGATTAGCGATGAAGAGGTCGTAGGCGGGAAATGGATAGCGATAGCTTGCCAGCGCTTCCAGCGCTGCCGTCACATCTCGGACATTTGATGTCTCGACGAGCCCGAGCTGCCCTTTCCCAAACCGGCAAAGCCGCATCGCTTGATCTCCTTTGGTAATTCTGGGACGGTTGCGTCGTTTCCCTAATTTTGGGTTGCGAATTAGGGAAACGACGCAACCGTCCCAGAATTACCAAAACAGTTATACATCAAACTCAGGAAACAGCAGCATTGAGCTGAGGCTCGAGTGTAGCTGGGGCAGGTATTCTGGTCCAATGTTTGTGTTTGATAAAGGTCTCGCGGATCAGAGCATGCTGGTCGTAGATGGGTCGTTCCGCATCAATGATCTCAAATCCAAAGCGCTCCCCAAGCCGTTCGTATTCCGAAATCACGCGGGGAGCGAAATGGAGGTAGCTTTCAAAAGCGTCCTCTAAACCGGTTACGTCTTGTCCGGCTTCATAGAACTTGATCTCACGTGAGGCCGTAATCCGTGCGACACATGTATCCGCGGTGGCTTTGAAATAGAAGACGATGTCCGGTCTCTGAGCCCCCGCATAAAGCTCAGTACACCACTCACGGTTCAAGCCACGTGCCACGTCACGCGCGAGACCGGTATAGATGTACCGATCAGCGAGTACGATTTTCCCGGCCGCGAGAGCTGGTTGAATGACTAATTCATATCGTTGCCAAAAATCTGCAGCGTGGAGCGTTGCGTAGCTGACAGGATCCAATGAGCGCGCGGCTTTTCTGGATTTGATCAACGGCTTGAAGGCCGGTGACGAATTCCATTTCGTAACCACAATATCCTCGTAACAGCTTTGCAGCCATGTCCTGAGGAGCTTGCGCTGCGTGGTCTTTCCCGACCCATCCAGACCCTCAAAGGCGATCAAGAGGCCCCGATCACTCTTATCAGACATTACTCTGTTAGACGACTTGGAAAGCGCTCTGTATTGCATAGCTCTTTTTAGACAATGGTGTCCGGCTTGCAGTCGTAAAACGATGTAAAGGACAAATACCCGCCCATTTTTTTTGGGATAGGAGTCCCATAAAATTCTTTGCTCGGATCGGGTCAGAAGAGGATAATCCTGGATTGCCTGCCTAGAATTTATCGGAACGGTGGATCATGACACAGATGAAAATAGGTGACTGTGTTTGTATTCGGGGGCTTGTCCAGTCGGACTGTTTGGGTTTAACTGGAACGATTCTTGATGTCCGGCCTAGCGCTCTTTTCGGGCCAGGCGTCCAGCGATGTAAGGTGGACTTCAAGGGAAAGATACGACGCCTGTTGAACGTTCACCTCGCCCATGCCACGCGTCAGCCAGGCCGGAAGGCACTTACAGCCGCTTAAGGCGCTACAAGCTTTAACAATATTCCCGTGTCGCGTTGCTTCAGGTGAAGTGTAGAATTGCGAGCATCTGTTTTTGGAAGGTGTAGCAATGAAGAAGTTGTCTGCGCTTGCCGCGACGCTGATCGGCCTTGCTATTTTCAGTCAATTGGCAAGCGCTCAAAGAACTGCTCCAAATTCTGTAAGTCAGGCTCTCGAGCAAGAAATGAAGAGAGCCTTCGATCTCTTGAAGCAAAAAGGAAATCCGGCGCCCTACTTTATTAGCTACTCCGTCCGAGAGAACCAAAGCGTAGACATCGAAGCATCGCTCGGCGCGCTAAGGAGCGCTCAAACGAATCACTCGCGGCTACTCGATATCGATCTCCGTGTCGGCGGCTATGAATTAGACAATACGCATCAGATTCGTGGGCAACGAGGATCGAATTCCGGTCCAGCGTTTTCCTATCCGGTACTGATGCCGATCGACAACGATATCGATGCGTTGCGCAGCGTCATCTGGCTGGAGACCGACCGTAAGTACAAAGCCGCTGTCGAGCGATTCATTCAAGTGAAGGCGAATCGCGCAATTAAGGTTGAGGAAGAGGACACATCGGCGGATATGTCCCGCCAGACGATCGAGAACGCTAAACTCCCCATTGCGGCAATAGATGTCAATGTGCCGAACTGGGAAAGGAAGCTCAAAGCCTTTTCGGCTCTTTTCAACAAGTATCCGGAAATTTACGAAGGCGCTGTTACGCTGAGTTCCAACTCGGACAATGACTACTTCGTGAATAGTGAGGGGTCTTCTATTCAACATGGCCGCAATAGTTGGCGTCTGACGATCTATGCGCGGACCAAAGCCGATGATGGAATGGAGTTGTACCGGTTTGAAGGATTCGATGGTCATACGTCGGACCGTTTGCCTTCAGACGAAAAGATTCGCCAGACCATCGAAACAATGGTCACAGACTTGAAGGCGCTCCGGGCCGCGCCCGTGATCGAACCTTTCACTGGGCCTGCGATTCTTTCTGGGCGGGCCAGCGGTGTGTTTTTCCACGAGATCTTTGGACACCGGATTGAAGGTCATCGGCAGAAAAGCGAAAGCGAAGGCCAGACCTTCACCAAGGAAGTGAATCACTCGATCCTGCCGGAATTCATTTCGGTCATCGATGATCCAACAACGGAGCGAATGAATGGTATCGACCTGAACGGCTATTACAAGTTTGATGATGATGGCGTAGCCGCTCAGAAGGTGACGGTTGTCGATAAGGGAATTTTGAAGAACTTCCTAATGTCGCGTTCGCCTGTTTCGGGATTCGAGACCTCAAATGGTCATGGCAGGAAAGCGCCCGGATACCGCACGGTCGGGCGGCAGGGCAATCTGATCGTACAAGCCTCTAATACGGTTTCCGAGACGAAACTTCGCACCATGCTTATCGACGAAGCGAAGAAACAGGGCAAAGCTTTCGGACTTCTCTTCAAGGACATCTCAGGCGGTTTCACATTGACTGGCCGAACCAGTCCGCAGTCGTTTCAAGTAACACCCATCATGGTTTATCGAATCTATGTCGATGGCCGGCCAGATGAACTCGTGCGAGGTGTCGACCTCATCGGTACTCCATTAACCTCGTTCAGCAAAATTGTTGCTGCCGGGGATACGATGGAAGTCTTCAATGGTTTTTGCGGTGCCGAATCCGGTTACGTCCCTGTTTCTGCCGTTTCACCGGCGATTTTGACAACACAGATCGAGGTGCAAAAGAAAGCAAAGTCATCGGAACGCCCGCCCATTCTGCCGCCGCCCATTGCCGGTAACGGAGGCCAGCGGTGAGAGGTTCGATTCGCTTTAGATTTGCGATTTGTGTTTGCTTCTTCCTCTCTTCCGCCTTGGTTTCTCGCAGCCAAAACGTTGCGACTCCCGCAGACCCGGTACTGCGAGCCATGGTTGATGAATTAGGCAGGTCGGTGTCAGAACTGCAATTCAAAGATCTCGAAAAGCCGTATTTCATCCAATACATCGTCCTCGATCAGGAACACTATCGCGCTTCCGCCACGTTCGGCGCACTCACCGGTTCTGACATGAATCGAGCGCGGTTCGTGCAAGCGCAGGTTCGAGTAGGCGACTACGATTTCGACAATTCGGAATTCGTGACCGGTCCGAATTTTCAGGGGCCTCCGGCTGGTGTTACGAGCCAAACGGTGATCGATAACGACTATGATGCCATTCGTCACGCGCTTTGGCTGACGACGGATACAGCGTACAAACAAGCCGTTGAACAGTTGGCTCGCAAACGCGCCTTTGTTCAGAACAAGATTCGAGGCGATCAGATTCCCGATTTCTCGAAAGAAACGCCAATAAACGCGCTGTCTGTCCGTCGTGCGCTGGAGATCGATAAAAACCGCTGGGAAAAGCAGGTTCGGGAGTGGTCCGCGCTTTTTAGAGATTATCCGGAAATTGGGGAGTCGAACGTCGTCTTGGAGGCGCAGGTCACTCATCGGTATCTTGTGAACAGTGAAGGCACGCGAACGCTTCAGCCGCTGATGCTCGTTTCCGTAGAAATCGATGCGGGAAGCGAGGCGCCCGATGGTATGCGCTTACGGCACTGGATTCCTTTCAACGCCGGGAGTTTTGACCAGCTTCCTTCCACCGCGGAGATCGCAAAAGCGGTTCGTCAGATGGCTGCAGACTTGACGACGCTGCGCTCTGCGCCCATCCTCGACGCCGACTATTCTGGGCCAGTCCTATTCACGGGTCAGGCATCGGCTGAGATGTTCGCCCGCGTTCTGGTGCCTAATCTTTCCGGCCAGCGGTTGCCGCTTTCGGATCAACAGCAGGCTCAGACCAATCGCAGCGAATTGCTGGATCGATTGAATCGTCCCGTGCTTCCACGATTCCTTTCCGTGTTCGATGACCCGACGACGCAACGGATCGGAAACCAGGAATTACTCGGCCACTATCAAATCGACGATCAAGGTGTCCCTGCGCGTCGTGTTTCTTTGATTGAGCAGGGAGTATTGAAGAGCTTTCTGATGTCGCGCCGTCCCGGCAAAGATATGCCGCAGTCGAATGGCCATGGACGTTCGGGTGTCCCCGGCAGGGAAACAGCACAGATCGGAAACCTGTTCATTCAATCGAGTGAAGGAAAGAGCTATGAAGATCTCAAGAGACAGCTGATCAAGATGTGCCAGGAAGAGAATCTTCAGTACGGAATTCTGATCAAAGCTCTCGTCGGTGATGGCCGCAGCCCGATCGGCATGCCGGTCCTCACTTATAAGGTTTATGTTGCGGACGGCCGTGAGGAGCTGATCCGTGGTGCATTTGCACAGGGCATTCCGATCCGGTCTCTGCGGCAAATCGAGGCAGTCGGTAACGACACGTTTGTCGTCAACCGTCTTGCCGGCAACAGCGAGCTTCCGACTCCAACCAGCATCGTCGCGCCGTCCGTTTTGTTGGAAGAAGTGGAATTGAAGCGTCCGACTGGCACGCAGCAGAAACCTGCGTTGCTGACGCACCCCTATTTTACAAAAGACTAGCGCCGCACTCTGCGAACCGGGGGTGGCGCCTCGATGATGGCTTGAACGGAAGAGGCGATTTCTGTTGCTTCTGTTACGAGCGCCTCGAAATGATCCTCGGGTGCTTCATATATAGTTTCGAAAAATCCGTTATCGCGTCGAAGCACGCGATAAAGAATCCGGTGGCGGTCGCTTATCCGGTTGCCCAGAATTTCGTACTGCACCCATTCATCGTGGGTGTCCTTGAAGTGCTTCGGCTCGGCAAGTTTTGCAAAGCCCAGCGGCGTCATGATTCGTTCGGCCTGATGTTGTGCATAGTCCAACAGATTCGTCGTCCGGTTGATTCTTTCGATCATGACCGAGGCGCCGGATGAATGTTCGAGCAAAACATATCCACCGTCATGCAGCGTTTTCCAACCGTTCGGCACCATGATTTGAAATCTATCTCCGCGGGCGGAGGGCGGCACAGCCGAGGGAGGCGCGACGGTTTGCAGGATTGCCAAGGCTACCAGTAGGATTTGCACGGCCTCATTCTACTCGCGGAAGAGTCTTGCAATCGTCCAAAATTTAGAGGGGGAACTGTTCGGGGGGCTTTGTGTATTTTCGCGATCGAGTTGAGGCGGGCCACGTCCTCGCTCGAAATCTTGAGTCATATAAAGATAAGCCGAATGTTCTGGTTCTGGGTTTGCCCCGCGGTGGGGTTCCGGTTGCTCATGAAGTCGCCCGGCAGTTAAATGCTCCGTTGGATGTTTTCATTGTGCGGAAGTTGGGAGTGCCGGGTCACGAAGAGCTGGGCATGGGCGCCATCGCTACAGGCGGTATCCGGATTTTAAACGACTCCGTTATCGAACAGCTTGGCATTCCGCCGAAAACGGTCGAACTCGTAACTGCCAAAGAACAAGAGGAACTCGCGCGACGAGAACGTCTTTACCGCGGCGAAAGACCGCTACCCGCGATTCAAGGCCGCACGATCATCGTCGTGGATGACGGCCTCGCTACCGGTTCAACAATGAAGGCTGCAGTCGCAGCTCTGCGAGAACGACAGCCCGCACGTTTAATCGTTGCAGTGCCCACGGCGCCGATTGAAACCTGCGGTGAACTCAAAATGATAGCCGATGAAGTTGTATGTCCCCTCACTCCGGAGCCGTTCTATTCCGTCGGTGGCTCATACATCGATTTCAGTCAAACCACCGACGAGGAAGTGCGTGAGCTTATTGGGCGAGTGGGAAACTTTTCCTTCGGGGGTGTAATGTGAATCCGAAATCGAGTTTGATCTATATACCCGTTGGCCGGGACGAAATTCAGGGCGACCTTCAGATTCCGGTAAGGACTAGAGCAATTGTGGTTTTTGCTCACGGCAGCGGAAGCAGCCGGCACAGTCCACGCAATAAATACGTGGCGGATACGCTGAATGAAGGCGAGATCGCCACGCTATTGATCGACCTGCTGACGCCGGACGAGGAACTCGTCGACTTTCAATCAGCCCAGCTTCGTTTCAATATCGATTTGCTCGCAGAACGCCTATCCATCGTGACGCGGTGGCTGCGCAGCCAGTCTGCCACCAGAGCGCTTCACCTCGGATATTTCGGCGCCAGCACCGGCGCTGCGGCAGCTCTTGTTGCAGCAGCAAAACATCCCGACGCGGTGGAAGCGATCGTTTCGAGAGGCGGCAGGCCCGATTTGGCTGGATCATGGCTAATGAAAGTCCACGCACCGACTCTTCTGATTGTTGGCGGAAATGATCCTGTTGTGATCGAATTGAATTACCAAGCGGCAGCCGAATTAAAAACAGAACACCGAGTAGAAATCGTTCCGGATGCGGGACACTTGTTCGAGGAACCGGGGGCCTTGGAGAAAGTGGCCGCGCTAGCGCGAGACTGGTTCGAGGAGCATTTGATTCTGGCCGATCGTCACATTGCGTAATTCAAAACGGAGGAACGTATGTCCGATGTTGCGATTCCCTCTACGGAATGGAAGGAGTTCCTGGAGGCGTTTACCGAACGGCATCGGGGATGGCTCGTCCGAATGGAAATCCACGACTTCGAAACGGGAGAAGACGTCGGTTCGAAATACATGCCACTCGACAGCGTTGAATTGGATACGGAGGACTCAGCCAATCCTCGAATCAACGTCACAGTGGAGGCGGATCAGAAGATCATCAAGCATGTGCTCTTCCGGCCTTCCCGCTTGACCTTGCAGCTTTCCCAGGATGGCGCAGACGAATCGCTGAACATTCAATCGCTGAACACGTCAACAACAATTCGCTTTCGGGCGGCTGTGTTGCCTGATGTGGTGGATGGTGTGGCGTAAATGAAAAAGCGCGGGCTAAGAGCCCGCCCGCGCCAACAATCAGTCCTAGAACGTCACGCCGTAATACAAGAATAAATAACGATTCTTCGACGCATTCGAGTCCTTCCAACTATCGTTACCGATACTGTAGCCGGCGTTGAATAGGCCGTTACCTGGAAGTGTGATCGAAACGCCAGGTGTCCAATAACCGTAGTAATTCTTTCCGCTGTACCAGTCGGTAACGAAGCTGACGCGCTTTGCTACCGGCTGTTCGTAACCAAGAATCACACCGCCGCGATGTGCGCCGTACACACTGAAGTTCACAATGTTTGAATCAGCCACAACATACGGACCAGCGGAGATGCGCGGGCCGTAGTTGCCCGTTTTCACCTTCTTGCTGAAGTTACCGTAGAACAAGCCCCAGGTCTCATTCTGTTGAATTCCACTGATCACATTTCTGCCATTCAGCGGTGTGTGAAGAAGTGCGCCGGCCGCAATGGCGAGCCCCTGGTCGTCGTTTTTGAAAAACTTCCATTTAAAATTGGGTTCGATATATGCGCACGTTTGTGTTGGACTCGCGGATGAACAACTCGAGTTGCTGACTCCACCGGTGTTGTGGTACGTGGGGAAGTTAACGCCGAATTCCGTACTGGCTGGACCGCCGACGACAAGACGCGGATTGTAGAGGATCGTTCGGAACGAGGGGAGCCCCGTAGACGTTGGAGTGGCCGCCGCTGCCTCGAATCCCGGCGCTTGTGGGAGAAAATCGAACTCGAAATACCCTTTTCCTTTGTCCACCGTATCGGTCGATGGAATATTAAAAATGGTCGATTGCGCCATCGCCGTCTGTGCGGTCACGACAAACAGAAGGGCAACAAACAATCCTGAGAGAACTCTGAAACTTTTCACGGTATTTACCCGCCTTTCCTTTTTGAATGCCAAAAAAAAACGCCCAGAAGCACCAACTACGGTGTGCAACTGGACGCCTTCGTCTTCAGAATTTTTTGCCGCACAGCTTTGTGCGGCGCGGTCAAATTTGTAGCGCAGGACGCCTGCGGCTGTCAAACAAATACTTCGTAAACGGTCAGGACCACACTGGCCTTTATCGTGCAGCAATGACAATGTCCGTATGGCATCAGAACTCAATCGGTGGCTCGAGCGTGCCTCCGAAAAGGCCACCAAATGTGCGGGTAGCAGTCTGGCGCTTGCTGCTGCTGTCGCAGAAGAGCTATCAAACCTGCATCAACACTACAGAAGACTGGCTCAATTTGCTCGCGAACAGAGCGAATTCTCACCGTTCTTTATCCGTCGATGGCGCGCCAGTGCGCCATAGCCTCAAACATCCGAATCAAGACAAGCCTGCGGCTTAGTCGATTGGAATTTAGGTTCCTGCCCGGGGATCGGGCTTGAGGAGATTCATGTTTCCGTCTGCTTTTCCCCGGGCTGGAGTTGATCTATAGCCTAACGCAGCGATTTCGCGCGTGCGAATCGTGCGCCGGCGGCCAATAAGAGCGCTCCAACGAGTGCCAGCAAAGGCAATTCGCCCGCTGTCGCTGGTAGTCCTTCCCTGCTCTCACCAGCTTGATTGGTGGAAGTACGATCGGACGAAGAGCTTGTCGTTCCTTGCGCTCCATAGGACTTTTTGGGTTCCGTGGTCGTCTGCGATTCGGTCTTGGTTGGGTTTTGATACTGATCCTGCTTCTGACTCTGATTCTGGTCTTGGTCCTGGTTCGGTGTCGTGCTCTGTTCGCTTTCAGACGACGATGGCTTTTCACGCGTATTCATATCCGACTCTTTGTTCGAGTCGTTGGGAGTATCCTGGTTCAGATTTGAATCGCGATTCACGTCCTGATTGGTTTGATTCACGCCATTGCGATCCACCTGGTCTTGCTGAGTGGTAGTAGCCTGTGCCCACGAATACGACGTCGGAATTAAGACCAATGCTAGAGCGCAGACGAATGACAAAACGATTCGGTTCATGCTTGTTTCTCCTTACTGAATTTCGGAATGCGCTTGAAGTTTCTATGTGCATGAACTCTGCCAGTGCCATTGAAGGTCGGAAGAAGCCACAAAAAGACAAAACCACACAAAGTATTTTTGTGAAATTGGAGCCTCTTTGTGGGCTAATCTGCATGCCGTCTGCCACCGGGAAAATGTCCTGTCGCCGAATATTGAAGTCGAAATGGAGACAGTGATCAATTTTCGAAGTGCAAGAAATTATTCGCTGTCTCGATGTTCGCCTTCGCTGGCAGGGCAATTGCGCGACGTTTTAAGGAGGGTAGACAAATCCGGGACTTAGAAAAGGCGGCGTAGAGGAGCGAATCGAAAGCGAGGAGCAATCTAATGACGATCAATATCAGCGACAAAATCATTTATCTAGGGGCAGGATGTGGCATCGGCCTCGTTCTCGGAGCCTTGTTTGCGCCGACGTCGGGTGAGGAAACGCGACATAACCTGACGAGCAAGGTGGATGATCTTACGCATAAGGTCCAAGAGAGAATCCATTCTTCTGGCATCGGAGATACTGCGACTCAGACATGGCACAACGTTGTCGAGAAAGGTAAGAGTGTGGCACGAATCGGCAAAGATCGTTTCAATGAATCCGTTGAAGCGGGGAAACGCAGATTCAACGACTCCATTGAACATGAGGACCTATCCGAACGTTAGGATAAGACTATGGTCGATCAAAAACTTTTGACCATCCTTATTGCACTGACGGCGGTGGCGGTTCTTATTCAGACAGGGATCATCGTGGGCTTTTACATCCTGTCGACCAAGCTGAGCCGACAGGCCGACCACGCGATGGATGTCACGCGCAGCTTTATCGGGCCCCTTCAAAGCGCGGTCGAGAATTTGCAAATAGTGACCGCACGTCTGGCCGAGTTCAGCTCAACAGTGAAAGGACCACTGCGCCAGCTCGAGCATTGGTGGACAACACGCCGCTCGGCTTGATACGGCCACAAAAAGGCGCAAAAGCTTTTGTGATCGTTGTGTGCCTTTTTGTGGCTATGTCTTCGCTTGAATCGCCGCGCCGGCGATCCCAATGAACTCGTCGATTGATTTCGTCTTGAGGTCCTCACCTGAACGTAGACGCACCGCAACCGCACCTTGCTCTTGTTCACGATCGCCGACAACAAGCATGTAGGGAATCTTTTGCATCTGTGCGTTCCGGATCTTCGCGTTCATGCGCTCGACGCTCGTGTCCATTTCCACGCGCAACCCTGCTGCGTTGAGCCGGTCCTTAACCTGAGAGCAGTAATCCACATGGCGATCTGCTATCGGGATGAGCATTGCCTGCACAGGCGCCAACCACACCGGAAACGCACCGGCATAATGCTCGATCAAGAGGGCAATGAATCGTTCGAAGCTCCCGAAAATTGCCCGATGAATCACCACTGGCCGGTGTTCGGTATTATCGGCTCCGATATATTTCAAATCGAAGTTCTCCGGCTGCATGTAATCCAATTGAATTGTGGCGCACTGCCAATTTCGTCCGATCGCATCCGTGATATCGAAATCAATTTTCGGTCCATAGAATGCTCCATCTTTTTCGTTGATGGTGTGTTCCATTTTTGCGCGGTCGAGTGCGGCCTTGAGCTGGGACTCCGCATGATCCCAAGTTGCTATCTCCCCCAGAAACTCTTCAGGCCGCGTCGACAGTTTGGCCGAGAAAGATAGGTCGAAGTCGCGATAGACGCGTTGAACGAGACGAATCAAACGTTCGACCTCATCTGCGATCTGGTCCTGCGTTACAAAGCAGTGCGCGTCGTCTTGCGAGAATTGCCGCACGCGCGTGAGGCCCGATAGAACGCCCGAAGCTTCATTTCGATGCAGCGGCGTTTGTTCATGGAAACGAATCGGCAGATCACGATAGCTGTGCACTTCGCTTGCGTACGTGAGAAAGTGGCCGGGACAGTTCATGGGCTTCGTACTCATCGTTTCGTTTTCCGATTCGATCAGAAACATGCTGGACCGGTAATGCTTCCAATGCCCAGACCGCTCCCAAAGCGCCTTGTTGTAAATCAGCGGCGTCTTCACTTCGACGTACCCTGACGGAAACAAGACTTCGCGCATGTAGTTCGCAAGCGTGTTGTATAACGTCGTTCCCTTCGGCAGCCAAAACGCCGCGCCTGGCGCCCATTGATGAAACATAAACAAACCAAGCTCGCGGCCGAGCTTTCGATGATCGCGTTTCTTGGCTTCTTCGAGCCTGACAAAATACTCTTCCAATTCTTTCTTCGTATCGAAAGCGACGCCGTAGACCCGCTGCATCTGTTCTCGTTGCTGGTCTCCGCGCCAATATGCTCCCGATACTCGCGTCAGGCGGAAGCTGTCCGGATCGATCTCGCTGGTCTCCTTGACGTGAGGCCCGCGACAGAGGTCGATGAAGTTTCCGGTTTTATAGACACTCACTTCATTCACACTACTGCCGACGAGATTGGAATCGCCGAGATCCGCAACAGCCGTCGTGCCTCGCGTCTTGAGATCG
>JACXTT010005896.1_pt1 | contig 17682 bp, 18 predicted proteins | sample 9270951 | NCBI WGS metagenome assembly JACXTT01 (sample SAMN15532306, study PRJNA645909) | rock metagenome | isolation source: weathered quartz diorite | place: Puerto Rico | collected 2017-06-21 | reverse complement strand
GAGGGGCCAGGCCTCAAACGTGGCTAAGGTGTTTTGCGCTTGGGGCCGGCTAACCGCGCTCGAACATTAACGAATCGCCAACCAGCACGCCGATGTCCGTAGTGCCGCAATCCCACTCGACCTGTCGCTGGTTCATGTCGTTGAGCGCGTTGATCACGGTCTGGACTTCCGTGGCGTAGGACGGCGGCATCGGCGCGCGTTCCGTTGACCTTCTCGGATAGCGCCCGCCGAAGACGCGTTCCGGCCAGGGAGCGACTTCATAGCGCCAGACTTCGGGCTGGAACAGCGACGCAACCAGCGTGGACTCCCAGTTGATTCGGTAATCCTCCCAATCATGATTGGGATTGTCCTCGATGGGGTCGTTCAGATGCCAGACGGTGCGGCCCGTGGCGCGCACCAGGTTCTGCATCGCGCCGTATTCGAGGAAGGCCGTTTCAAACGTTCGCTCACGCAGTTGGCCGCGGTACACGTTCGGAGTTCGAGACGTCCCGGTCCAGACCTGCGCGATGTAACCGTGGCAACCGCTGAGCCGCGCCAGGCTGGACTCCGGACTGACGATGCGCCAGTGCGCGTAGTTGAGCAGGCTGTGCGTCGGCACGTAGCAGCGCACTTGGCGACCGGTGCGACGGTTGAAGTCCTGCACATAATCGAAGACCTGCTGCAGCGCGCGGCGATAGAGAACGTATTTGAGCTTGGAGGCGCGCCACTGAGCATCGACGGAGTTGTGGGGCGGTTGCCACGCTTCGCCGTAGTAACTGCGCCACTCAAGTTTGAAGCCTTCGGAGTACCCACCCCGCACCCAGAACTCGGGTTCCTCAAGATGAATCGCCTCGGCGCCTGCATCGAGCGCGCGTTGGATGCCGGTGCACAGGAATTTTCCGTAATTCGTCCCCGGACTCATATAATAGACATCGCCGCCGTGGCTGATCTTGTTCCCGTAGCGGTCGGTTTGGGCTTCGTCCTCGTGATTCACGCCGTCGAACGGGCCGTAGAGATAATCCTGATAGCCACCCCAGGACACGCCGGTCATCACGTGGATGCGATACCCGTGATCGCGCCAGGTCTGGATGCGTCGCGGCAGTCCGGCGTCGATGCCGTACACAATGGCGACATCGGACCGCAGATTCCCGATCTCGCTCCACGGCTGGCCGGTTTGAAAGCAGGTGCGTTCGAGGTGTTGTTGGGGCTCGGGAGGAAACGGAAGAGTCGCAGCCGCGGCGGAAAACGGGTTTTCGACGAGCAGGACTGAGCAGAGGACTTTAGGAGCGAGTAGCGCTCGAGAAGCTCGGATTGGTGAGCCAGGGGAGCCAAGGTGCTGCCGGCCTCTGGCCGGCAGTGAATTGCACCGATTGTTCTGCCGGCAAGATGCCGGCAGCACTCTAAGGTTCATGGATTGGAGATTGCCGGGTCCAGCGCTTTCAAGACCGCACCGAGGGCGGCGAGTCGCGGCGTGGTGACTCCGGCCTGCTGAGCACGGCGCAACGGTTCGAGGAACATGCTCTCCAGTTCCAACGGCTGGCCGCGCTCGAAATCGATCAACGTCGATGCTTTGTAAGCGCCCATGGCGCGGGTGCGCTCAATCTGTTCCGCCGCGAGCGACGCGGAGATAACAAAACCGAGCGCGTTGGCCACGGCGATGATTTCCAACATCAGTTCGCGAACGAGTTGTTCCCAACTCGGGTTGGCCAACAGTTGGTCCGTGCTCAGACAAGGACCCGCTGAACGCGGAAGGCAGTGGGCCGAAGGCGGCGCGGTCAAGGACTGGTAGCCGGCCGCGCTCGCGACCCCAAGGCCGTTGAACGGGATGTTCCAAACCAGTTTTTCCCAGTGAGCGCGTTCGAGATTGTCGGTGACTTTGCACGGGACCCCGGCATGACGAATCATTGAGGCAAGGTCGTGCGTGCGCGGTTCCGGCCAGCGTTCGTATTCGCCCAGGACGACCGTGCCATGTGCGAGGTGATGGATGACGCCGGGCGCCACGCGGTTCAGGCAGACGAAACAGAGGCCGCCCAGAATTTTTTCCGCGCCGAACAAAGCCGCCAGCGGCGCTTCGTTGCCCAACCCGTTTTGCAGCGTCGCCACGGCTGTGTTTTCACCCACGAGTGGTGGAAGCAGTTTGGCGAACCGGCCGTTGGCCGTGGTCTTGAGTCCAATCAACACCAGGTCGCAAACGCCGATTTGCTCCGGCGCGCGGGCGCACCTGGGGTCGACATGAAAATCCCCTTCGACGCTGTGCACGCGCACGCCTTTGGCGCGCACGTGTTCGTAGTCGGAGCGCAGCAGAAAATGGGTTTCCTGCCCGTCGCGGCAGAGCTTCGCGCCGTAGTAACTGCCGAGCGCGCCGCAACCGACCACGCCGATTTTCATGGAAACATCGGGACCGCTGAGGAGCGGCTTGGGGAGCGTTCAAGCCGTCGCCCCGACTGTCCGCCCGCAGAGAAGCAAAAAGGGCACTCTGAACGTTCAGAGCGCCCCGGGGGAAATTCCAAATCGCTTAGGGCCTGGCGCCGAGGATGGCGTCCTTGGCAGCCTTGGCCACGCGGAACTTCACGACGCGCTTGGCGGGAATCTGAATCTGTTCGCCGGTGGCGGGGTTGCGGCCGATGCGGGCTTTGCGATTCACCAACACGAGTTTGCCCAGACCGGGCAGCGTAAAGGAATTCTTGGCGTTCTTGTAGGCCAGGTCCGCGAGTTGTTCGAGAATTGCCACGGCGGTCTTCTTGCTGATTTCGTTTCGGTCAGCAATCGCCGCGGCGATTTGGGATTTGGAGAGTGCTTTTGCCATATTGAATGCTTTGGTTTGTTGATTACGGTTAACTGATTGTTGTGCGACTTCCGTGCGACTTGCGCGTATTAAAACGCTTCACGCCCGCCACGCAAGGAGAAAAATCACTTTTTCCGAGGAAAAATCAGGGTTTTTTTGACTTGACCGAGTTCGCGAGTTTTCGATTTCCGCGGCGCGGGCGCCTCCGACGAGCGGAACCGAACAGTTCCGGCTCGCTCGCCTCGAGCCGCCCGGAGCGAAGGCTTGACTTGGCAGGTCGTTCCCACAACATGCCCGCGTGAGCAGCTTGTTCACGATCCAGAGCGAGTTCCGCTACGAAATCGTCCGGAAAATATTCGAAGGCGGCATGGGCGTCGTGTATGAGGCCGAACAACACGGCACGCGCGATTTTGTCAAACGGGTGGCGATCAAGGTCATTCGCCAGAATTACGCCAACCAAAAGCAGTTCATCGAAAACTTCATCGGCGAAGCCAAGCTGGTGGCCGACTTGATCCATACCAACATCGTCCAGACCTACCACCTCGGCTCCACTGGCCAGATTTATTTCATCGCGATGGAGTTGATTCGCGGCGCGAACCTGGAGCAGTTCTCGCAGCGGCTCGCCGACAAGCACCGCGCGCTGCCGCTCGAACTGGCCGTGTTCATCGTCAGTCGCGTCGCTCGCGGGCTCGCCTACGCGCATGTGAAGACGGACAAGGACGGCAAACACCTGGCGATCGTCCACCGCGACGTGAGTTTCAAGAACATCATGATCGCCTTCGAGGGGGACGTGAAACTGACCGACTTCGGCATCGCCAAAGCGCGCGGTTTCCTGCAGGACTACGAAGGCGAAGTGGTCGCCGGCAAGGCCGATTTCATGAGCCCGGAACAGGCCAGCTTCAAGATCACCGACAAACGCTCGGACATTTTTTCCGCGGGCGTGGTGCTCGCCCATCTCGTGCTCGGTTACAACATTTTCAAAGGCAGCACGCCAGAGGAATCGCGCGACCGGATCATGACGCTGCCGCTGCCGGATTTCCGCAAGCTCGATTCGCGCGTGGATGACCGGCTCAATGGCGTTCTGCACCGGGCCCTGGCCCGCGACCTGGACAAGCGTTATCCCGACGCCGACGAACTGCTCTACGAACTGGAGCACTACATTTATCACACCGGTTACGGGCCCACGAACGAGACCCTCGGCAAATTCATCCGGGAATTGTTCGGTCAGGCAGCCCAGGGCCGGGTCGACGAGTCCCGCGGCAGCACCATCATTCCGGACCGAACCACCACCAGTGCCGTGCCGCCGGGTCGGAAGGGATGAAGCCCCGCACTTCTGACACCACCGTCGTGTTGGGTTTGGTGCAGACCCGTTGTTCGCCCGACCCGGAGGTCAATTTCAACAGGACCCTTCGCGCCGCCGAACGCGCCGCGCGTGACGGCGCACAAATCCTCTGCACCCAGGAATTGTTCCGCTCCCAATATTTCTGCCAGAGCGAAGACCACAAGAATTTCAAACTGGCCGAACCGATCCCGGGACCGAGCACCGACGCGTTTCAAAAGCTGGCGAGGAAACACCGGGTTGTGATCATTGCGTCGTTGTTCGAGAAGCGCGCGGCCGGCGTTTATCACAACACCGCGGCCATTGTCGACGCCGATGGTTCGCTCCTCGGCATCTATCGCAAGATGCACATTCCGGACGACCCGTTATACCACGAGAAATTCTATTTCACGCCTGGCGACACCGGATTCAAAGCGTGGCAGACGCGGTACGCGAAGATTGGCGTCTTGATCTGCTGGGACCAGTGGTATCCCGAAGCCGCACGGCTCAGCGCGCTGAAAGGGGCGGAGATTGTTTTTTATCCCACGGCCATCGGCTGGCATCCGAGTGAAAAGAAAAGAAAAGGCGCCCATCAGCACGAAGCCTGGGAACTGATTCAGCGCAGTCACGCCGTGGCCAACGGCTGCTACGTCGCGGTGACCAACCGCATTGGCCTCGAACGCCCGACCGGCGGCGACGGCCTCGAGTTCTGGGGCCAAAGTTTCGTCGCCGGAACCTCCGGCCAAATCCTCGCCAAAGCCGGTGTGGATACCGAGGAAAACCTGCTTGTGCCGGTTGACTTGAGGCAAGTGGATGTGACCCGCACCCACTGGCCGTTTCTGCGCGACCGGCGCATCGATGCGTACGGCGGGTTGACACAGCGGTTGGTGGATTGACGAGTGGGCCTTCTCCCAGCTTCGCATGATTCCTCAACTTCCGAATGGCTCAAACATCCGAATCGCCCCAATCTCCAACGGCTATGAAGTCACCCGAAACGCGCCGGCGGGCGGGCGGTGGGGACGCGTTTTTCTCGCCGGATTCCTGTTCCTCTGGCTGATCGGATGGACTGTAGCCGGACGGGATACGATCAAGGATCTAGGCGATCCGCAAGTGCCTTGGGTCGGTAAAGCATTCGGTCTCTTCTGGATTGTCGGTTGGACCGTGTGCGGCGGCCTGACGCTGGTTTTTTTCGTCGGCATACTGCGCAAACCCAGGTCGGTCCGTCTGGTCATCGAACCGGACCGGTTGGGCTGGACGCCCCCTTACGCGTGGATGACGCGTTGGCCCCGGTCGCCGTTCAGGATCAAACAGGACGGCCGTGTGGCGAAGGACGGCAGCGTTATCGTGCCCCTTTCGGAAGTGAGCAGCGTCGCGCTGCACGAACCAACCCATAACGATGATCCTTGGCGCTGTGGGTCGAGTGCGGAGGCAAGCGCTACCAGTTTGAATGGTTGAACGAGAATGACGCGGAGCTTCGTTGGCTTCACGCCTTGCTTCGATCCTGGAAAAGCGCCGAGCTTTGGTCGCAGGCGAGGGCCGCCAATGCCGTTGATCGGTAGATTGACCGTCGCAACTAACGCCGCAAGGATAGCCTCGCTCCACACAGAATTGCGGATGAGAACAAAATGGAAACGGCTCCTGGTAACTGTTTTGGTCGTGGCAGGAGTAGTTCTTTTCGGACCGAGTCAAAAGATCGAACACTACTCGTGTCACAATTGCAGGAGCCTAAAGGATGTCAGTGTCGTTTCGTTCTTTGGAATCCCGGGCAGGCCCAAGGAGACGCTGCAACTCTCGAACCAAATAACGGAAAGACATGTTCATGACTGGTGGGAATATTCCGTTTATAAGCAGAGCGGGCTATTCGGAAGCTTGAGCAAACGGGTTGCATGCAAACCCACACAGTTCAAGGACGGACAAGGACGCGTTGAACGGTAAGAATCAGACTGTTTGGATCACCGGCGCGGGTGGACTCATTGGGAATTATCTTGTCCAATCCGCGTCTCGGCACGCGGCCGACAGTCGAGTCATTGGGTTGACTCGCGCGCAACTCGACCTGACGGACTTCAAAGCTGTCCGGGAATATTTCCGCACGCACAAGCCGCAACTGGTCATTCACTGCGCGGCGTTGAGCCGAAGCCCGGTTTGCCAGGAAAGTCCGGCGCTGGCGCGAAAGCTCAACGTCGAAGCGACGGCTTGCCTGGCCGAGTTGGCAGCCGCGATACCGTTTGTTTTTTTCTCCAGCGATTTGGTTTTTGACGGCCGAAAAGGAAATTACGTCGAGTCTGACGCGCCCCATCCGTGGAGTGTCTATGCGGAGACCAAAGTCGCGGCGGAGCAAATTGTTCTGGCCAATCCCAGGCATACCGTCGTCCGGACCTCGCTGAACGGCGGCACGTCCCCGACCGGCGACCGGGCGTTCAATGAAGAAATGCGCCGCGCCTGGCAGGCCGGTAAGACGCTGCAGCTGTTCGTCGATGAATTTCGCTGTCCCCTGCCCGCGATCGTTACCGCACGAGCGATTTGGGAACTCGTCGCCCAACACAAACCCGGCCTTTATCATCTGGCCGGCAGCGAACGGCTGTCGCGCTGGCAAATGGGCCAGCTCATCGCCGCGCGCTGGCCTCAGCTCAATCCGCGCCTCGAGCCGGCCGCGCGCAAGGATTACAGCGGACCGCCTCGTCCTCCGGATACGTCCTTGAATTGCGCAAAAATCCAGGGACTTCTGTCGTTCCGGCTGCCGGGTTTGGGTGAATGGGTGAAAGCCAATCCGAATGAAGTTTTCTAAGTTCCAAAGCCCAATGACCAAGTCCCAAAGAAGTTCCAAACTTCAAGGTCCAAACTCCAAACCGACCGCGGCTTCGGATGGTCGAGCAGGATTTTCGAGCTTGGGACTTGGGTCTTCATTGGGATTCGGTCATTGGGCTTTGGGGCGTTTCCAGCCATGAACGCCGCGACCCCCGCGGCTCCAGCCGCGCGCCCTTATCGCGGCCGCCTCGCGCCCTCGCCCACCGGGCTCCTGCACCTCGGTCATGCGCGCACGTTTTGGATCGCGCAGCGTCGCGCGCAGAAATTCGGCGGCACGCTCGTGCTGCGCAACGAAGACCTGGATCGCGCGCGCTGCAAGCCGGACCTTGTCGCGGCGATGAGCGAAGACCTGCGCTGGTTCGGCTTTCAGTGGCAGGAAGGGCCCGATTGCGGCGGCCCGTTCGGTCCCTACAACCAAAGCGAACGGTTTGCCCTTTACGGCGCCGCCCTGGAACAGTTGAAGACCGGCGGTTGGATCTATCCCTGCACCTGCTCGCGCAAAGACATTTTCAGCGCACTCAGTGCGCCGCACGAAGGCGAAGAAGAACCGCTCTACCCGGGAACGTGTCGTGCCAATCGTCAATCACAAGTCGTCAATCGCAAATTCAGCTGGCGCTTTCGCGTTCCGGACGGCGAGGCGATTTGCTTCACGGACGGTTTCCAGGGCGAGCAACAGTTCATTGCCGGACGGGATCTCGGCGATTTCGTCGTCTGGCGGCACGACGATATTCCCGCGTATCAACTGGCGGTTGTGGTGGACGACGCCGCCATGCAGATCAGCGAGGTCGTTCGCGGCGCCGATTTGCTTGCCTCCACCGCGCGTCAACTTCTGCTCTACCGCGCGCTTGGCGTTTCCCCGCCTGGATTCTATCATTGCCCGCTCATGACCGATGAAAGCGGCGTTCGCCTCGCCAAACGCCATGACGCGCTGAGTCTGCGGGCCTTGCGTGCAGAAGGGACCGCGCCTGAAATCCTGCGGGTGGATTGGGGATTGGTGTGAAGCAGACTTGGCAGGCCCTTTCTTCGCAAGGGACGAGAATCGGCTCTCGTGATACCAAGGCCAATCAGGCCTGGGGGTGTCTTGTGCCTCGTCTGGGCAGCTGATAATCTCCCGGCCTATGAAGTTCATGGCGCCTGCCCTGGCCGGGGTCGTCCCACTGTTCTTGATCGTTGGCTGCGGACCCAGGGCATCGTCTGATGCCGGCAAGGCCGCAGCCAACAAAGGCAAACTCTTCGCCGTGTCGTTCCAGACGATGAACAACCCGTTTTTCGTCGACTTGAACGACGGTTTGAAAAAAGTGGTGGAGGCGCACGGCGACCGGCTGGTGACGCTGGATGCGCAATTCAACAGCTTGAAGCAGAAGAACGACGTGAGCGACGTGCTCCAACAGCAGCCCGCGGTGATCTTCATCAATCCCGTGAACTGGGAGGGCATTCGCGGGACGCTCAGCGAAGCGAAACGGCGCAGCGTCCCCGTCGTGATCGTGGATGCCCCAGTTGAGGATGCGGATCTGGTATTGACCCAGGTGGCTAGCGACAACGTGGAAGCGGGGCGACTGGCGGCGCGCGCGCTGGCCGAGGTGAATCCGAACGCAAAAATCGGCATCATTCACTACAGCGTGAACAAGGCGTGCATTGACCGGGTCTCCGGTTTTACCGAAGTGGCCAGAACATTTCCCGGGATGAAAATCCTTTCCACCCAGGATGCGAAGGGCACGAGTGAAGCCACCCGCCCGGTGATGCGCGACTTGCTCGGGCGCTATCCCGAACTCGACGCGGTCTTTCCAATCAATGACCCGGGCGCCATCGGCTGCGTGTCGGCCATTGAAGCCGCCAGTCGCGCGGGCAAGGTAACCGTCGTCACGGTGGACGGCTCGCGCGAAGCGGCGCAGTTCATTTTGGATGGACGGATCCACAGCACTTCCGCGCAGTTCCCGAAGGAGATTGGCAACCTTGCGGCCGAAACGGCCTATTCTCATCTCGCCGGCAAAACGGTGCCGAAGGAAATCAAGGTGCCGGTGAAGCTGGTGACGAAAGCAAACGCCCGGGAGTTCGTGAACTAGGATCTGAACCAGCTGGGCTGCGATGATCCCCGCCGCGTCCATCCCACACTGCCTGCTGGAGCTGCGCGGAATCAAGAAATCCTTCGGCGGCGTGCGGGCCTTGCGCGGAGTGAGCTTCGACCTGCGCGCGGGCGAAATCCATGCGTTGCTCGGCGAGAACGGGGCGGGTAAATCCACCTTGATCCGGACGCTGGGCGGCATTTACACACCGGACGCCGGCGATATTTTCATGGACGGCCGCCCGGAGCGCATTGCCACTCCGGCGGACGCGGCACGGCTCGGTATTCGCGTTATTCATCAGGAACTGGCGCTCGCTCCGAATCTCAGCGTGGCCGAGAATCTTTTCCTCGGTCGCGAGCCGGGGCGCTTCGGCTTCGTCGACAAGGCGGCGATGAAGCGTGAAGGCGCCGCCCGGATCGAGGCAGTGGGTTTCCATGAATTGAACGACGTCGAGGCGCGCGTCGAGCGGTTGCCGATGGCTTTGCGGCAGCTCGTGGAGATCGCGCGCGCTCTTTTTTGCGACGCCCGCGTTCTCGTTCTCGATGAGCCAACCACCTTCCTTACCGCGGCGGAAGTCGAAGTGCTATTTCGCAAATTGGACAGTCTCCGCGCCCAAGGCGTGGGTCTGATTTACATTTCGCATCGACTCGAGGAAATCCGCCGCCTGGCCAATCGTGTCACCGTCCTGCGGGATGGCGAAAGCGTCGGCACGCAGGACGCGGCGCACCTCGATGAAGCGGCGCTGGTGAAGTGGATGGTGGGCCGCGAGGTGCCGCGGTCCTCCCGACGCGCCGCCGCCCGGCCGGACGAAGTCGTGCTGCGCGCCGAAGGTTTGTGCAACCGCCATGTCCGCGGGGTGAGCCTTGAGCTGCGCGCGGGCGAGGTGTTGGGGCTGGCGGGGCTGGTCGGCGCCGGACGCAGCGAATTGGCGCGGGCCTTGTTCGGCGTGGATGCGCTGGACGCCGGCCGCATCGAAGTCGCCGGGAAAACTGTGCATTCACCGCGAGACGCGCTCGCGGCGGGCCTGGTGCTCGTTCCGGAAGATCGCAAGCTGGAAGGTTTCATCATGAGGAACAGCGTTGCCTTCAATGCCGCGCTGCCGTGGACCGCGCAATGGATTCGCTTTGGCTGGCCCGACCCTCGGAAGCGCGCGGCCATCGTGCAACGCGCGCTGGAAGCCTTTGCGGTGAAGGCCGCGAGCGTCGAGGCTGGCATCGCGACTCTGTCGGGAGGCAATCAGCAAAAAGTACTGGTCGGGCGCTGGCTGGAGCAGAGACCGCGTGTGCTCATTCTGGACGAGCCGACACGCGGGGTGGACGTCGGCGCGCGCGCAGATTTGTTCGGCGTGATGGGGCGATTGGTGGCGGAAGGATTGGCGGTGCTGCTGATTTCATCGGACTTGAACGAAGTGTTGGATTTCTCGGATCGCATCGCCGTGTATCGGGATGGCGGAATCGTGCGCACCGGCGCCGCCACGGACTTCACACTGGAGACCCTTATGACCGAACTCACGGGAGCCGGCACATGAAAACCCTCAAAACCACCTGGCCGCTCCTCGGTTCCATCCTTCTGCTGCTCGCATTGTTTCGGCTGTTTGTGCCGACGTTTCTCGACAGCAGCAACCTGCTCGATCTCACCCAACAAATCTCGGTTAACGCGATCCTTGCCTTCGGCATGACGCTGGTGATTCTCAGCGGCGGCATCGATCTTTCCGTCGGCGCGCTCCTCGCACTCACCGGCACCGCCGCCACGTTCAGCCTGCTGCGGTCTGGACTTGGATTGGCGATGCCCGTCGCCGTGGTCGCGGGTGTCGGGTTGGGAGCGCTCTTCGGTTGCATAAATGGCACGGCGGTTTCCCGCACCAGTTTGCCACCGTTCATCGTTACCCTCGCAACCATGCTCCTTGCTCGCGGTTGCGCGCTGCGGTTCAATGAAGGCCGCCCCCTGAGCATCGCATCGACGCATGAATCGTTTCTCGCTCTTGGCAACGGGCGCCTTGCGGGTGTGCCGGTGCCGGTGATCATCATGCTGGTGCTCTTTGCAGGGTGCGCCGTGCTGTTGCACCGCACGCGCTACGGACAACATCTCTATGCGCTGGGCGGCAACCGCGAGGCCGCGCGTTTTACCGGCATTCCGGTCGCGCGCGTCGAGACGCTCGCCTACGTCGTATGCGGCGCGCTGGCCGGCATCGCCGGCACCATCCAGACCGCGCAGCTTTACAGCGCCGAACCGGCCAGCGGCCAGGGATTCGAGCTCAACGCGATCGCCGCGGCGGCCGTGGGAGGAGCGAGTTTCAACGGCGGACGCGGCACTCCGTTCGGTACGTTGCTCGGAGCGATCATCATTGGCGTTCTCGACAAAGGCCTGAACCAAACCGGAGTCCATTTCTCCATCCAATACATGGTGAAAGGCGCGGTGCTGCTCGCCGCCGTGAGCGCCGACGTCTGGCGCCAAAAGCGAGTATCTTGAACTGAACTCCGCAGCGTGCTGCAATGGAGAACGCCGCACGCCACTAGGAGGTGCCTACAGCGCGCGTTCGAGAATGCCCCGGAGCTCTTCGGCGGTGAGCTCAATCGGATTGGCCTTCATGCTGCTCGCCTTCATTGCCGCGGCGACAATGGATGGCAAGTCACCGCCGGTCATTCCATAACGACGAAGCGGCCCGATCTTCAGGTGCGAACAGAGGTTCTCCACCCAGACCACTCCGTCCGCGGCAGCCACCCGATCGCTGCCCACCAGCCATCGCGCGACGTCGTTGTAACGGCGCAAAGCCTCGCTGCGCGGCACGCGTCCGCGCAGGGCGATGAGATTGGCCTCCATCACATGGGGCAACAGCGCGGCGCAGACAGCGCCGTGCGGCGCGGGAAACATGCCGCCGATCGGCGACGCAAAACCATGCACCGCGCCCAACCCGGCGTTGGCCAGGGCCAACCCGCCGAACAGGCTGGCCAGCGCCATGTCTTCGCGCGCCGCCTTGTCAACGCCGGTGTCGAACGCGCGCCGCAACGAGCGCGCGACCCGGCGGATGCCTTCGGCGCAGATCGAATCGATCAGCGGATTCGCCCTGCAGGACACGTAGGGCTCGATGAGTTGGGTCAACGCGTCCAGGCCGGTGTTCGCCGTCAGTTCGGCGGGCAGATCATAAGTCAGTTCGGGATCCACCAGTGCGACTCTCGGCAGCAACAGCGGGTTGCGAAGACTCACTTTCACGCGATGCTCCGGCGAGGCCAGAACGGCATTTCGTGTGACTTCCGCGCCGGTCCCGGCTGTCGTGGGAATCGCGACGACCGGCAATGGCGCGTGGGTCAACGGCTTGGCGCCACCGATGACTTCAAGATAGTCCAACACCTCCCCGCTGTTGGTCGTCAGGGCGGCAACGGCTTTGGCGGCGTCGATCGCGCTGCCACCGCCGAAGCCGATGACCAGGTCACATCTTTCTCCGCGGGCGAGTCCAACTCCGCGTTCAACGTCTTCGATCGCTGGCTCACCGGCGATCGACAACGTCCACCGGGCAATCCCTTGCTCGCCTAGGAGGCGATTGAGACGTGAGGCCCGGCCAGCGGAACGGCCCGTCACAATCAACGCCCGATGCCCGAAGGCGTTCGCGATCGGACCGGCCTCGCTCAGGACACCGGCGCCGAAAACGATTCGAGCAGAGGTGGCGAATTCAAATCGAGTCATAACCATTCGAGAAAGCCTCTGGCTCTGCCGCAGGACCCGCCGAGCTCGACAATTCGTAATTCGTCAAATAATGCCGGGACGAATTTGGCGCCGTTTCCCCTCACCCCTGGCTCTCCGTCACCATCGATCCAACCGCAAACCGCTCCGAGGCAGCAACGCCACACACCGCAAGCCAACAGTTGCTCGGTCCCGTCACTCACCAACCAGTATCCTCGGGAAAAACGGTGTCGAACTTCACGCTCCTGCGCGGTTCAGCCATCATCGAAGCGACACCATCGCGCCAGCGGGCGTAATGCGCCGTCTCTTTGTGCTGTGCCGGCGCATCGGCGTTACGATAGACCTCGACGAGTAGGAAGCGCGTTGGATCGTCCTGTTGCTGGACGACATCGAACCGCGCTATGCCGGCTTCGCGGACGCTGGCGCGCGCATTTTCGAGCGAGGCCTGTTTGAAGGCTTCGACGCATTCCGCTTTGACGAGCACATGCACATGGACGGCGAGCATAGATTCCTTTCCGGGCGAGTCGCCCCTCGCTGGCGCCTCGGAGCGCCGGCGCGACTGCCCTCCCGAATTCAGTTGGCCGCCGCCGTCCTTTGCTCCTCGCCGATGCACCACAGATGTTTGTGTGTGCGGAGGAAAAATTCGCCATCAGACGGGACCAGCGACGCGTTGGTGACTTCCTCACCGATGGAATTGACACTCACGACCTCGAACTTCTCTCCGGCTTTGAACACGATGACGTCGCCGGACTGATTCACGGCATAAACCCGATCGGCCACGAGGAGGGTCGAGGACCATGAATCGCCCTTCGCGCGTTTTTGGGGGAGGCGTTCCTCCCAGAGCTGCCTGCCGGATTGGAGATCGATGCACTCGACGAACCCTTCCATGTTCACCAGGAAGATGCGCCCGCCGGCGATGACGCCTGATCCGCAGCGGTTTTTCTTCGCGCGTTCTTCGCGCCACACACGTGCCGTGTCCGTCACGTCACCGCGGCCGCCGGGTTTGACGGCGATGCTGCTGCCAAAGAAGCCGCCCATCGATACCACGAGGCCTTCGCCGTAAACGGGCGATGTGTAGATAAGCGGGTTCAACCCATCGCACGTCCAGAGTTGATCGCCCGTCCGGGGATCAAATGAGACCAGGCGATTGGGAAAGCTCATGAGCACTTCTTGGCGTCCTGCCGCCTTTACGAGAATGGGTGTGCTCCAGGTGCCGACATAACCGGGCTCCCGTCCCTTGAAGCCATCGGTGCGTCCTTCAGTTCTCGCGCGTGGCTCATCGAATTTCCAAAGGGTCTTTCCGGTTTTCGCGTCGAGCGCGAGCAACTGCGAGCCCGGGCCGGGGCCGTGATAGACAAAGCATAGGCCGCCCTCCAGAATCGGAGAGGAAGCGTAGCCCCACTCGTGTTGTTGTTGGCCCAGCTCGCGGCGCCAAAGTTCCCTTCCGGCGAAGTCGCAGCAATAAACGCCGGCTGAACCGAAGTAGGCGATGACCCGCTCGCCATCGGTGACCGGTGATGCCGAGCACAGCGGGTTCGCTTCGTGGGTGGCGTCCTTCTCCTTGTATGTGAGGCCCGTTTGCCACAGCAGTTTGCCGTTGACGCGTTCAAAGCTCATCACGGTGCGGCGGTTTTCCTCATCGACGGCCTGGGTCAGGAACACGCGGTTGCCCCAGACAATCGGCGTGGAGTTGCCGCGGCCAGGCAGGGGCGATTTCCAGCGGATGTTCTTCGAGTCACTCCATTCGCTGGGCAGGTTCCGCTCGGGGGAGACACCATTCCCATCCGGCCCGCGCCAGGCTGGCCAGTTGGCGCCCAGCGCGGTCGCGGCGGTCCAAATCGTCAAGGGCAGGAAGAGCGATTGAGGAATTGTCATGACAGTGGGTGTAGCAAAGATGGCGCAAAATTGGAGAATTTTCTTTTCGCCCCGCGCCGTGGGGTAACGGCTCCGAGCGCTGCTTGGCGCCTGTGCCGCCGAAGCATTTGACGTCACATCGCGCACAGTTGACACTCCCCTCGAGGAATTGCTCCAAGGTCATATGACTTCGGCGCCGCGAAGGCGCGGAGGGGACATGGCAGCGCGATGTCGCCACGAAAGATTTCTGGTGGTTGTGCGCCCCGGTCATGCTGGGTAGCGGCTTGACCTTGCCCGCGGGCGCTGGATATGGAAGGTTCAACCCGCCATGAAAGCGGTTTCCCTCATCGGTCTGATGGCAGTCATTGAATGGACGTTCGTGCCCGATCTGAACTCACAGTCGGCCGGCAAACTGACGCGGAAGAAGCAGAAAAAGTAACGGCGACCAAGGCATCTCAGGTGGTTATGAGCCGCATCCGCAAGGCGTACGAAACCCGGTTCGGCACCTTGCTGCGCGAATTGAACTCCCGCCGTGTCGACCAGGGCGTGCGCTGGTGGTCGAAGCACTCGCGACAACTGAGCGAGCGGGAGGGGATTTCGCTGACGCACGCTTTCGAACAATGCCTCGACCGGCTGCGCCGGCGCGTGGAGGCCTTCAGCGAGCAACGCTCGAAGCCCCGCGCACTTCAGCCTGCGCCGGCGGGCGGGAACACCTCGAGACAGGTCAACCCAAAGGAGCGCGGGACCGATCCTACCTTTTGGTGCGACGCGGGCCTGGGCGGCCTGGCCCGATGGCTCCGCGCCGCGGGTTACGAAGCGATCTGGCAGGCGGACATCGACGACGCTGAATTATTGCGCGAAGCGCAACGACTGCGTGCGACCATTTTGACCACCGACAGCTTGATGATGGAACGCGGCGTTTTGCGCGACGGCGTCCTTCCGGCGTTCTGGCTTCCGCCCACATTCACGATAGGCGAACAACTCGCCCTGGTCTTCCGCGAGTTTCGACTCCAGGTGCGCGAAGCGCGTTGCATGACTTGCGGCGGCGAATTGCATTCAGTCGCAAAGGAGAGCGTGCGCGATCGGGTTCCGCCCAGGACCTGGCGTTGGTTGGACGAATACTTTGTCTGCTCCCGATGCAATCAATTGTTCTGGCATGGAACGCATTGGCGGCAGATCGGCCTGCAGCTGGCGAACTGCGCTCATTCGGACTCCGTTTATCGGTGAACTCCAAATGTTCTCGCTTATAATGAATTGGCCGTCGAGCCATGCGGTCCAATGATGCGCGCTGAAGGTTACTTATGTTGGCGACATTGATCATTCCCTCGACCGAGGGTGTCTCGCAAACGTACCCTCTGCGGCTGGAATTTGTCGCAGGCCAGCCCGTGCTCTTTTCTTCGCACGGTCACACCATCAACGGCTCCTATTTTCAGCTTCTGCGCGATCGGATGGGCGCGCGGATTGAAACCGACGATGTTTCGGTGGTCGCGAAGATATTGGGCCTGTCGGCGAATGAACCGGGGCTGGGCCCGACGCACTGATCCCGAAGTCGCTCCTCGGCCGTCTCGCTGCGCCGAGGTTGAAACCAAGACGTTCGCTATTGCACACCGCTTAGGCCGTTTACAGCCACGGCTAACAGTGTTTGGTTGCCCCGGTTCATGGATTCAGCAATTGAATCCGGTAAAACCGTTGGGCGCCGGCGCTGGTGACTTCGGTGGCGGAGGCGAGCGGGCCGTTCGCAATCACGTCGCTTAAGTCAGTCCACTGGGGGGCGCTCAGGTCGTCTTTGTATTGAACGCGATACGTCCTCGCGTTTTCGGCACTCCAAGTGATGACGATATCACCGTCGCCGTTCATCGTGGTAGAGACGACCTGAATTTCCTTTGGAGGCGCGCTGGGGACCACGTTGGCTGCGCGCGGCGTGGGCGCGGGCATGAAGTAGGTAACAGACGCGCCATCCGGCCAACGGCCTTCGCTCACATCATTGGTTTGGGCCGCAAACGCCACGGAATCCACCAGGGATCCGTTCGGCGCGAATAGGCCGATCGTGTCGCCGGTCTTGTCGAGTTTGAAGTTGGCGTGCAGGTCGGTTGAGTTGGTGTTTTGGCTGGTATCGTTGTCGGCCCAGACGAGCAGGAAGCCGCGCGCCGGGATGCGCGTGCCCGCAGGGATCAGCCATCGAGCGGTGGCGTTGGTGAGATTGTCGGTCAAAGAGTAACCGGTCAGGTCAACCGCCACGGTGTTCGGATTGAAAATCTCGAACCAATCGTCGAAATGGCCATCCGCCGGATCAGCCAAAGTGGACGTGTTTGCCGCCATCCATTCATTAATCCACAACGGCACAGGCGGCGCGGCGTCGTTGTTCGTTCCGCGCGGCGTGGTGAAGTAAAAGACTTGCCGTGGATTGGCCTGGCCATCGGGATAATCCCCGTAGGAACGGTCGGCGGGGAGAGCGGGATAGTCCACGTAATCGAGAACGGTCGGCTGCGCATTGAACGGGAAAACCAGCGCGAGTGATCCTGTGCCGGCCGGAATACGAAAGGACGTGTGGAGCGCGTCGGCCGTTGTTTGGTTCGGTTGACCATCGAGCCAGACGACCAGGAATCCTCCCGGACTGATGGCGGCGTCCGCCGGAAAAGCCCAGCGAGTCAGGTTCGTGTAGCTGTCGGTGAGGAACCAGCCGTCGAGGCTGACGCTGTTTGTGCCGGAGTTGAAGAGTTCCACCCAGGGGTCGCGTTCGCCGAGGTTGTCGGCAAGGCCGGTAACGTTCTCCGGCTCGATTTCATTGATCCAAAGCGGAGGAAACGGCGCCAACACCGCGCGAGCGGAGTTCTGCGCGCCGGGCGTATAAAGGGTGCTGGCTGGATTCCGGCCTGCTTGAATACTCTGATCGCTGCGAAGGCCGCTGCCCGAAAGCCGGATCGTCAAGACATTCCCGTTGCTGCTGGGGAGAAACCAGTAACTGAGCGTGTAGATCGCGTTCGTGACCAGCGGACCCATGTCCTGCCAGATCGACGAACTCTGGGTTGTGCCAGCGGCGCTGGAAACGACGTGCAGACTGTTGGCGCCGGAATGTTGGATCGCGTTGCTGACAATGGAGCCGGCTAGATTGGCGGAAACCGTCCACGGTCCGGGGAAGGCCGTTTCGAAATCGCCGTTGTTGATGTAGTTCACGCCGACGTCTGGCGTGCCTCCCGCCC
>JACXTT010005895.1_pt1 | contig 17686 bp, 11 predicted proteins | sample 9270951 | NCBI WGS metagenome assembly JACXTT01 (sample SAMN15532306, study PRJNA645909) | rock metagenome | isolation source: weathered quartz diorite | place: Puerto Rico | collected 2017-06-21 | reverse complement strand
GCCCGGGACGCACCCGTACGACACGCTCGAGTGGGAGCAGCGCGACGCCCGCATACCGAACTTCAAGGACGGCGGCGACGCCTTCTTCCAGCCCGGCGTCGAGTTCCCGAAGCGCTGGTCGCTGAACGCCACCAACATCGTCGCCCAGAAGTACTTCCGCGGCACGCTGGGTTTGCCCGAGCGCGAGCACTCGCTGCGCCAGGTGATCGACCGCGTCGCCGACACGATCACCGAGTGGGGCATCAAGGACGGCTACTTCGTCGACCACGCGGAGGCCGAGGCCTTCCGCGCCGAGCTGAAGTACGTGCTCGTCCACCAGCGCGCCGCGTTCAACTCGCCGGTGTGGTTCAACATCGGCGTGAAGGGCGTACCCCAGCAGGCCTCGGCGTGCTTCATCCTGTCGGTCGACGACACGATGGACGCGATCCTCAACTGGTACCGGGAGGAAGGCGTCATCTTCAAGGGCGGTTCGGGCGCGGGCGTCAACCTGTCGAAGATCCGTTCGTCGAAGGAGAACTTGCAGGGAGGCGGCACCGCGTCGGGGCCGGTGAGCTTCATGCGGGGCGCCGACGCGTCGGCCGGCACGATCAAGTCCGGCGGCAAGACGCGCCGCGCCGCCAAGATGGTCATCCTCGACGTCGACCATCCCGACATCGAGGACTTCATCTGGTGCAAGGCGATCGAGGAGCGCAAGGCGCGTGCGCTACGCGACGCCGGCTTCGACATGGACCTCGACGGCAAGGACAGCCACTCGATCCAGTACCAGAACGCCAACAACTCGGTGCGCGTCACCGACGAGTTCATGCAGGCCGTCGTCGACGACCGCGACTGGCAGCTGAAGGCGGTCACCACGGGTCAGCCGGTCAGGACGCTGAAGGCGCGCGACCTCATGCGGCAGATCGCGCAGTCGGCGTGGGAGTGCGCCGACCCCGGGATGCAGTACGACACGACGATCAACCGCTGGCACACCGCCAAGAACACCGGTCGCATCAACGCCAGCAACCCGTGCAGCGAGTACATGCACCTCGACAACTCGGCGTGCAACCTCGCGAGCATCAACCTGCTCACGTTCCTCGGCGCCGACGACCACTTCGACGTCGACGGCTACATGCACACGGTCGAGGTCATGTTCACCGCCCAGGAGATCCTGGTCGGCAACGCCGACTACCCGACCGAGCCGATCGCCGAGACCAGCCGCGCCTTCCGCCAGCTCGGCCTCGGCTACGCCAACCTCGGCGCGCTGCTGATGGCGCTCGGGATGCCCTACGACTCCGATGCGGGCCGCTCGTACACCTCCGCGCTGACCGCGCTGATGACCGGTCACGCCTACGCCACGAGCGCTCGCACCGCCGCACGCATGGGACCGTTCGCGGGGTACGCCGCCAACGAGCAGCCGATGCTCGAGGTGCTGCGCATGCACCGGGAGGCGGCGGAGACGCAGATCGACGAGCGCTACGTCCCCGCCGACCTGCTGGCCGCGGCGCGGCACTCGTGGGGCGAAGCCGTCGGGCTGGGCGAGCTCTACGGCGTCCGCAACTCGCAGGCGAGCGTCATCGCGCCGACCGGCACGATCGCGCTGATGATGGACTGCGACACCACCGGCATCGAGCCCGACCTCGCGCTCACCAAGGCCAAGAAGCTCGTCGGCGGCGGCACGATGTTCATCGTCAACAACACCGTGCCGCGCGCGCTGCGCAACCTCGGCTACTCGGCCGACGAGATCGACAAGATCGTCGTCTACATCGACGAGCAGAAGACGATCGTCGGCGCGCCCACCGTGAAAGCCGAGCACCTCCCGGTGTTCGCGTGCTCGATGGGCGACAACACGATCCACTACATGGGCCACATCCGGATGATGGGCGCCGTGCAGCCGTGGATCAGTGGCGCCATCTCCAAGACCGCGAACATGCCGGAGGCCGCGACCGTCGAAGACGTCGAGGAGCTCTACCTCGAGTCGTGGCGGCTCGGCCTGAAGGCGGTGGCGCTCTACCGCGACAACTGCAAGGTCGCGCAGCCGTTGAGCACGCAGAAGAAGGAAGCCGACGCGTCCGACGCGCCGAGCGCGCTGGAGCGGCAGGTCGAGCGGATCGTCGAGACGGTCATCGTGCAGGAGCCGGTGCGGCAGAAGCTGCCCCGCACGCGCACGGCCAAGACGTTCTCGTTCCGGGTTGCCGACTGCCACGGGTACGCGACCGTCGGGGAGTACGAAGACGGCCGGCCCGGTGAGCTGTTCCTGCAGGTCGCCAAGGGCGGCTCGACGCTCGCCGGCATCATGGACGCGTTCGCGATCTCGGTCAGCCACGGGCTCCAGTACGGCGTGCCGCTCGAGGCGTTCGTCGACATGTTCACCAACATGCGCTTCGAGCCCGCGGGCATGACCGACGACCCCGACCTGCGGTTCGCGACCAGCCTCGTCGACTACATCTTCCGGCGGCTCGCGGTCGAGTACCTGCCGGTCGAGAAGCGCGAAGCGCTCGGGATCCTGACCGTCGGGGAGCGCACGCAGCCGACGCTGCCGGGCGTGGAGGAGACGACCACGCCGTCGGCGTCGTCGCTCGACCTGCCGCCCGAGGACCGCGCGCCGTCATCGGCGATCACGGAGCCGACGCCGGCTCGCACGCCGCCGCCCGCGGCGTCGGTGCAGGCGCGGGAGCGCGAGGTCGTGTTGTGTCACGTGTGCGGCGACATGATGCAGCGCGCCGGCTCGTGCTACGCGTGCCCGAGCTGCGGCAGCACCAGCGGCTGTTCGTAGGCCGACCACTCAGGCGTGCAGGGCGATCGTGTGCTCGATCGCCTGGGTGATGCGTTCGTGGCCGGCGGCGTTCGGGTGGTCGCCGTCGGACGCGAGCAAGTGCGTCTCGTCCCAGGAGTAACTGGGCCCGCGGAACGCGGTGCGCAGGTCGACGTAGTACGAGCGGCTCGCGTCGGCGGTTGAGCTGATCAAATCGCTCACGCTGTCGGTGACCGCCTTGGCGGCGTCGACGTAGTCGGTCCCGTGCGCCTCGGCGTACTGCCCGCCGAGCCACACGTTCCAGTAGTCGAGCAACACGATGGTCACCGGGTGCCCGGCCGTCAACCGGTGGATCCGGGCGACGATGGTGTCGAGATTGCCTTGGAGCTCCGGGATCTTCCGCTCGTAGCAGGCCACCGCAGTGCCGCACGTCGCGTTGTAGCCGACGTCGTTGGCTCCGATCTCGACGGTCACCGCCTGGCTGCGGGCGACGTGCCCCATGACCGTCGTGTCGTGCTCGAGCTGGTCGACGACGTCGGAGCTCACCGCACCGGCGACCGCGTCGTTGGCGGTGTCGACGGGATGGCCGGCGACCCGGGCGATGTCGGCTGCGGTGAGCTGCGGATACGGCGTGCAGTTGCACGCGGTACCCGAGGGCACCGAATCGCCGAGCGCGGTCAGCGTCGTGACCTGCTTCAGGTTCGCGACGAGCGCGGGCGCGAGGGTCGGCGACGGGATGGTCGACGACGGTGGCGCCGACGTCGCACCCGAGGACGAGCACGCGCCGAGCAACGCGACGAGAACGAGCGCGGCGCGCGGGAGTGCGCGGGTCGTGGGCATCGTGTCAGTCTGACGATTGGAGCGGCCGGTTCCGCCGCGGCCCGTGAGTGGCGCTTTACCTGGGCGAACGCCCTACCCGCGTGATTACGCGACGCGAGTCACGATCACGAAGCGCGGCGGCGCTTCGGCGCTCCCGTGCCGCGCGGCAGTCCGTCATCGCCGGCCCGGTCGCGCGCCCGTTGGCGAGCGGCGGCGGCGTCGTCGGACAACTTGCGTTGCCCGTCGCGGCGCTTGGTCTGATCTCTCGTCTTCCGCTCGGTCACGATGCCGCCTGACGCTTGAGCGGCCGGCGGAACACCAGGCCGCTCTCGAAGCGGCGGGCGTCGCGTTCCGCGCGAAGCCGGCGACGAGCGACGAAGCACTCGTCGAGCTCGCGTTCGATGCTGTTCAGCCGCAGCTGCTCGACCGCGGAGAGGCCGAAGCTCGCACCCGCCTTGTCGAACAACGCGCCCCGCTCGACCGCGAGCCGGTTGATGCTTCGTTCGAGGTTGGACGCGTCGGCGGGCTTGTCGACACTGCGCTCGTTCATCGATCTCCTCGCAGCCGGGCCTGGCGACGCCGATCGGTCGAGCAGCTCGGGGCGAGCCGCCATCTGCGAGGAGCGTGTCGAGAGGTATTCGGCGCTTCAGGCTACCGCGGACTGGGAACGCCCCGGCCCGGGTACGCGCGACGAAGTCCGCCGCGACGTGCGGCACCGTGTCCAACTCCTGGCCCCGGGTCGGTCAGCGCGAGCACGACCGCACCGATTGTTCGAGCGTCTCGGCTGCGCGACGTACCTTCGCGGGCCCACGCAGCTTCAGATCGCAGCGTGTCAGCCGGTTGAGCTCGTGCACCGTGCTCGCGGTGATAGCGTGCCGACCTGTACCGCGATCCGCCGGTGCGAGGTGAGTCTGCCGAGACGAAGCGCAGGCTCACGTCGGCGGATGTATCGCTCCCAGGCGAGGCGGTGCGCCTGCCTCGTGCGACTGACGCACCTCGATCGGTCGCTTCTCGATTCGTTGCCCATGGGCTCGCTCGAGTGAGTGCACGACCCATGTTGCGACCACGCCGCCCCTGCGTGCGGCACGAGGAGATCCGTTGTCATCCACGTTCGCCGATCTCGGCGTTCCGCGCCCGCTCGTTGCCGCACTCGCGGCGTACGGGATCGACGCGCCGTTCGCGGTTCAGGCGCTCACCATCCCCGACGCGCTCGCCGGCCGCGATATCTGCGGTCGAGCGCCCACCGGCTCGGGCAAGACGATCGCATTCGGCCTGCCGCTGCTGGCGCGCATCGGTCGCGCAGAGAAGCGTCGACCCACCGGATTGGTCCTCGCGCCCACGCGTGAGCTGGCGGCGCAGATCAGCCGCGACCTCGCGCCCTTGGCCGAGGCGTGCTCGCGCCGCGTGTACGCGGTGTACGGAGGCGTCGCCGAAGCACCGCAGCATCGTCAGCTCGCTCGAGGTGTCGACGTGCTCGTCGCGTGCCCCGGCCGGCTCGCCGATCTCGTACGCCAAGGCGCGGTCACACTCGACGGCGTGGAGGTTGTGGTCGTCGACGAGGCCGACCGCATGTCCGACATGGGATTCCTCCCCGACGTGCGCCGGATCCTCGATCGCACACCCGCGCAGCGCCAGACGATGTTGTTCTCGGCGACGCTCGATGGCGCGGTTGGCGTGCTGTCGCGGAACTACCAGTCCGCGCCCGTCTCCTACGAGGTCGCGGACGACGCGTCGCACGCGACGTCGAACGCCATCCATCTCTTTTGGACCGTCGACACAGCCGAGCGGACCGAGGTCGCCACGAACCTGCTCAGCGCGGTCGGTCCGGCGATCGTGTTCTGTAGGACCCGTCGCGGCGCCGACCGTCTCGCCAAGCGGCTCGAACGCAGCGGCGTGCGAACCGACGCGCTCCACGGCGGCCGGTCGCAGGGCCAACGAGATCGGGCCTTGGCGGCCTTCGCGGTCGGCGGCATCGATGCTCTGGTCGCGACCGACGTCGCCGCGCGCGGCATCCACGTCGACGGTGTCGCGTGCGTTGTGCACTTCGACACCGCGGAGGACGAGAAGGCATACCTCCATCGGTCGGGTCGGACGGCCCGCGCCGGCGCTTCCGGCCTCGTCGTGTCGTTCGTCCCGGATGCCGAACGGCGCGCCGTAACGAAGATGCAGCGCACGCTCGACATCCGCTCGCCGATCACCGTGCCCGATGTTGCGGCGCTCGCCCTCGTTCCTGTTGGCGCGAACGCGCGCCGACGCCGCCAGCCGGCATCCCGACCGGCGAAACGACCAGAGATGTCACGGCAAGTCACGAACCGCCGGCCCTCGTCGGCGACCAAGCGAAAGCGAACACATATGGCTCAAGGCACAGTGAAGTTCTTCAATGCGGAAAAGGGTTACGGATTCATCGCGCGCGAATCGGGCGACGACGTCTTCGTGCACTTCTCGAGCATCGTCGGTGACGGCTACAAGACCCTGAACGACGGCGACCGAGTCGAGTTCGAGGTCGCGCGTGGGAAGAAGGGCGACGAGGCGCAGAACGTCCGCCGCATCTAGCGAGGTCGGGCGCGACGGCCGCGGGTGTCCACCCGCCCTCGGCCGAATGCGTCGACCAGACCCCAGCGCCCCGGGATGTCGAGCAGCTCGAGGCGGCCGATCTGCTCGGGGAGCACCGGGTCCACCACGAGGTGGTCGCCGGTCGGCTCCAGGCCGAGCATCGTGCGCAGCAGCAGGAGCGGTGCGCCGGTCGACCAGGCCTGGGGGCTGCACGAGGTCGGGTACTGCACCGGGTACTTCGTCTCCGACCGGTCGTAGCCGCCGAACGCCTCGGGGAGCCGGCCGTCGAAGTACGTCGCCGCTTCGAGGATTCCCGCGGCGATGACCGCGGCCTGTTCCTTGAAGCCGTAGCGGCGCAGGCCCGACGCGATGAACGAGTTGTCGAACGGCCAGACCGTGCCCACGTGGTAGCCGATCGGGTTGAAGCGCTGTTCACCCTCGGCGAGCGTGCGCACGCCCCATCCGCAGAACAGGCGCGGCCCGAGCAGATGGCTCGCGACCGCCTTGGCCTTCGACTTGTCGACGATGCCGCTCCACAGGAGATGGCCGTTGTTCGACGCCAGGCAGTCGACCTGGTTGCCGTCGGGATCGAGTGCGAGCGCGAAGTATTCGCCGTCTTCCACCCAGAAGTCTCGGTTGAACCGGCGTTTCAGCGCGGCCGCGTCGTGCTCGAGCGTGTCGGCGAACGCGGGATCCTTCCACACCGAGCGCGCGAGCCGGGCGCCCCGCATCTTGGCGTCGTATGCGTAGCCCTGGAGCTCGCAGGTCGCGCGCGGGAAGCCGGGGAGCCGTCCGTCGCGGTAGGAGATCGAGTCCCACGAGTCCTTCCAGCACTGGTTCTCGAGGCCGGTCTCCTCGTTGCGCCGCTGGTACGCGACGTACCCGTTGCCCTGCAGGTTGGCGTACTCGTCGATCCAGTTGAGCGCCGCGCGCGCTTCGAACTCCAGGTCGCGCACGAGCTTCGTGTCGCCGGTCCACCGCTCGTACTCGTCGAGCAGCACGACGTACAGCGGCGTGGCGTCGGCGCACCCGAAGTATGGCGAGTGCGGCCGCTCTTCGAACGCGGTCATCTCGCCGTAGCGCATCTCGTGCAGGATCCGGCCCGGGTCCTCGTCGCGGAAGTCGTCGACCCGGCTGCCCTGTCGCTCGCCGAGCTCGCGCAGGGTCGTCGCCGCAAGCTCGGGCGCAAACGGCAGCGCCTGGAGGCTCGTGAAGATGCTGTCGCGGCCGAACATCGTCATGAACCAGGGCAGCCCGGCGGCGGGGAGGCTTCGCCCCGCCGCGGTGAACGGCGAGAACCGCAGCGCCGCGAGGTCGACCAGGCTGCGGTGGTATGTGTGCTCCAGCGACTCCCAGTCGCAGTTGAGCTTCGGCGCGTCGGCCAGCCAACGCTCGAGGTCGCGCTCCATGTTCGGGCGCGCGTGGCTCGACGAGTGCCCGTACTTCGTCGTCGTACGCGTGGCGCCGTAACCGATTGCCGCGGTGACGACGTGCAGGTCGGTCGACCACCGGCCCTGCGGTTCCACGTGGGCCGAGAACGTGAGCCCGTGCTCGTCGAGCTGCGCGGGCGCCGACGCGGTGATCACGGTCTCGCGGTGGAAGGGACCGCGTTCGTAGCCGAGGATCAACTGGCCGCCGTCGGTGCTGGTGAAGTACTTGCCCTGCTTGTCGAGCGCGTCCTTGACCTCGAAGAGGTCGGCGAAATCGCAGGCGGCCTCGATCTTGATGGTCAGGTCGACGGGCTGGTCGTCGTGGTTGAGGATCGTCAGCTCCTCGAAGAAGCCGTCGCCGACCGCGCGCTGGCGGATCACCGAGAGCTTGGCGTCGATGTAGACGGTGCCCGTGCCCGGCACGAGGAAGAAGCGCGTCTCGAAGTACTGCAGGTCGTCGACCGACAGTGCATTCAGGCGTTGGCCGTCGATCGTCAGGACCCAGCGCGACAGGAAACGCGTGTCGAACGAGAACAAGCCGGTGGGATCGCTCAATGACGCCTCGATGTCGCCTCGGTCGTCGCTGACGACGAACGTGTTGCCATCGAGGATCTTGACGGTGTCGCTCATGACGGGTTGCCTTCCGGGCCGGGGAACAGCCGTTGGAAGATGTTGAGCAGCCTCGGGTTGCCTTCGATCGCGATCTCGCCGCGCAGCGTGGCCGCGACGGCGTTGGCGCGGCCGGCCCGGATGTCGTCGAACAGGTGCTTGGGCAGCCGCGCCACGACGTCGGCCGGGGCGTCCTCGTCGGTTGCGGTGACCGACCCGTGGTCGATGGTGATGTAGGTGTGCGTGGTCGCGTCGCCGTCGACCACGTCGAAGCGAAGGCTTCCGCTGACGCCGCGCAGGAGCGGTTGCGGGTCGCCCGTGATCTGTTCCAGGAGCTCCTCGGTAGCTGTCATCGTCAGTACTCGGCCAGTATTTCCGGAAGGATGATGCGCGCCGCGGCCTCGATCAGCGCGAGGTGCGAGAACGCCTGCGGGAAGTTGCCGAGGTGCCGCGCGGTGTCGGCGTCGAACTCCTCGGCGTAGAGCCCGAGCGGTGACGCGATTCGCAACAGCTTCTCCATGAGGTCGTTCGCCTCCTGGAGCTCGCCGATGATCGCGAGCGCGGAGACCAGCCAGAACGAGCAGATGAGGAACGTGCCCTCCTTGCCCGAGAGGCCGTCGTCGGTCTCGTCGGTGTGGTAGCGGAGCACGAACCCGTTCTCGGTCAGGTTGTCCGAGACGGCGCGCACCGTCGCGCGCAGGCGGGCGTCGTCACCGGGCAGGAACTCGAAGATCGCCGCGAGCAACACGGACGCGTCGAGCGCGTCGGTCGCGTAGTGCTGCCGCAGCACGCCCTCCGCGGTGACGCCCTGCTCGAGGATGTCGGACCGGATCTCCTCGGCCGTCTCGCGCCACTCTGCGGCGCGCACGCTGTCGCCGCGGATGTCGGCGAGCTGCGCGGCCCGGTCGAGGGCCACCCAGCACATGAGCTTCGACGACACGTAGTGCTGGGGTGTGCCGCGCGCCTCCCAGATCCCCTGGTCCGGGTCGCGCCACACCTTCGTCGCGCACTCGGCCTGGCTCTCGACGATCGGCCAGAGCCGGCGCGGGAGTCGCTGCCCGTGGCGGGTGTGCAGGAGCACCGAGTCGAGCACCGACCCGAACACGTCGTTCTGCCGCTGGTTGTACGCGCCGTTGCCGATGCGCACCGGCCGCGCGCCGGCGTAGCCCGAGAGCTCGTCGCGCGTCGTCTCGGTGAGATCGCGGCGGCCGTCGATGCCGTACATGATCTGTAGCGACCCGTCCTCGGTGGCCTCGATGTCGGCGATGAACTGCATGAACTCGTCCGCTTCCCAGTCCAGCGCGAGCCAGTGCAGCGCCTGGAGGGTGAACGTCGTGTCACGCATCCACGTGTAGCGGTAGTCCCAGTTGCGCTCGCCGCCCGGCGTCTCGGGGAGCGACGTGGTGAGCGCGGCGACCGTCGCGCCGGTGGGCATATAGGTCAGGCCCTTGATCGTGAGCGCAGACCGCTGAATGGGATCCCGCCAGCGGTGGTCGGGGATCCGGGCCCGGCTCAGCCACGTGCGCCAGAACCGAATCGTGCGGCGGATGCGATCGGCCGCGTCGTCGTAGCTCCGGGGTGCCGACAGCCCCTCCGCCCACGACAGCGCGCAGTACGCCGTGTCACCCGCTTCGAGGGTGTGTCGTGCCCGCACGCGCGTCCCTTCGATCCCGAGGTTGAGGTCGGAGTGGAGTCGCAGCGGGACTTGTCCGTCGCACGTCACGTCCGCGGCGGCGTGCCGGCCGTCGACCAGCTCCCAGGTGCCGGGAGTGCGGCCGTAGTCGAAGAGGGGCTCGCAGACGAGCTCGACCTCGACGCGTCCGTCGATGCACTCGACAGTCCGCACGAGCACGTGCTCACCGTCGTCGTCGGCGGGCGGACGGGTGTGCGGCGTCACCTGGTCGTCGTGGTCCCACGGCCCCATCGTCAGCGCGTCGCGCACCACGATCCAACCGGCCGGTGTCTTCCACGTCGTGACGAGCACGTTCGTGCCCGGCTCGTACGCGCGCGCCGCCGGATGGTTGATCCCGAAGGGACCGAACCGGAAGAAGCCGGCCTGGCGGTCGAGGAGGCTTCCGAACACGCTCGGCGAGTCGAAGCTGGGAACGCACAGCCAGTCGATGGCGCCGTCCGGCGCGACGAGCGCGCCGGTGTGGCAGTTCGAGAGGAACGCGTAGTCGGCGATCGGGGTGAAGGGCGACGGCGCGGCCGCGCTGCGGCCGTCCGGGCTGGTGGTCGTCACGATGTCGTCCATGGTTCGTGCCAGCGGCCGTGCCCCGCGAGGAGGGCGGACGCGGCTTGCGGTCCCCAAGATCCCGGCGCGTACGTGTGCACGGGTGGTGGTGCGTCGATCAGCGGTTGCATGATGCGCCAGGTCTCCTCGACGCCGTCCTGCCGCGTGAAGCGCACGGTCTGGCCGACCATCGCCGCGTGCAACAGCACCTCGTACGGCGTGGCGCCCTCGCCGCCTTCTTCGGAGAACTCCATGTCGAGGTGGATGCTCCCGACGTGCTGCGAGCGTGCGACCCGCGCGTCGAGCTCGAGGCGGATGCCGGTCGACGGATCGAGCTTGATCACGAACTGCGCCGGCTGCGCCTCGGCGGACCGCAAGCCGAACCCCAGCCGGGGTGGGTGCCGGAACACCAGGCGCACCTCGGTCTGGGTGACGGGCAGCCGCTTCCCGGTGCGGATGTAGAAGGGCACGCCCGCCCATCGCCAATTGTCGATGTCGAGACGGAGCGCCGCATACGTCTCGGTCTCCGAGTCCGGCGCCACCCCGTCGATCTTCCGGTAGCCCTCGTATTGACCGCGCACGTAGTTCGCCGGATCGGCGGCGACGATCGCACGGAACACTGCGGTCTGCGCGTCCTTGATGGTTTGGGGGTCGCCGCCCGACGGCGCCTCCATCGCGGTGGCCGCGACGACCTGCATGAGGTGGTTGACCACGACGTCGCGCAGCGCTCCCACGGGGTCGTAGAAGTGGCCCCGGTCCTCGACGCCGAAGTCTTCGGCCATCGTGATCTGCACGCGCTCCACGTAGTTCCGGTTCCACACCGGCTCGAGCATCGTGTTCGCGAAGCGCAGGTAGAGGATCTCCTCGAGCCCCATCTTCCCGAGGTAGTGGTCGATGCGGAACAGCTGCGACTCGTCGATGTACTGGTGCAGCTCGGTCGCCAGGTCCTGCGCCGATTCGAGGTCGTGTCCGAACGGCTTCTCGACGACGACGCGCGCGTCGGCGGTGAGCCCGGCTTCCGACAACCCCTTCACCACGCGGCCGAACAGGAACGGCGGGATCTCCAGGTAGAAGACGGGCCGCTCCGAGCCCTTGATCGCGATTCCGACGCGCTCGTACGTCTCCGCTTCGGCGAAGTCGCCGGAGACGTAGGAGAACCGCGCGGCCAAGCGTGCGAACACGCTCTCGTCGAGCTTCTCGCCGGTCCCGACGATCGACGTGCGCGCGCGATCGACGAGCTGGTCGACCGTCCAGTCGTCTACCGCGACGCCGACGATCGGACAGTCGAGCAGCTTGCGCTGCTCGAGCCGGTACAGCGATCGGAAGGTCATTACCTTGGCGAGATCACCCGTGATCCCGAAGATCACGAAGACGTCGCACTGCTGGTCGTCAGTCATTGCCTCACATGTCCTGATCGTTCCTGCTGCTCGATGTCGTCGAGCACGATTGATTCGTACGGGTTGACGCCGGGGGTGCTCAGGTCGCCGCCGCCGTGGGCGACGCTGATGACCCGCTCGGCGCGCGCGCGGCCGGCCATCGAACGGACCCAGCGGAACAGCGCGCCGAACCGGCTGGCGAAGCTGTTGAGGAACCCGAGGTGCACGAACACCCACACGACCCAAGCCGGGAGTCCCGACAGCTGGATCCTGCGCCAGCTGAAGATCGCGCGGAAGCGCCCGATCACGGCCACGCTCCCGAGGTCGCGGTACTTGAACGGCCGGCTGCGGTCGTTGCCGAGCAACCGGTGCCGGATCGTGTTGGCGGCGTGGAGGCTGCCCTGCATGGCGACCTCGGCGACGCCGGGCAGGTCGTCGAGCGCGGCCATGTCGCCGACTGCGAACACCTCGGGGTGTCCCGGAAGCGTCAGGTCCGGGAGCACCTTCACCCGTCCGATGCGGTCGGTCTCGGCGCCCGCGGCCCGAGCGAGCGTGGCGGCGAGCGGCGAGGCCTGCACTCCCGCCGCCCACACGACGACCCGCGAGTCGAAATGCTGCGTGCCGCCGTCGCTCATGGTCACGTCGACGCCGGAGGCGTCGATGCCGGTCACGCGCGCGCCCATGAGCAGCTCGACACCGAGACCTTCGAGCTCCCGCCGGGCGCGGTCGGCGAGGTTGTCACCGAAGGTCGGGAGCGGCTCCTTGCCCGCGTCGACCAGCACGACCCGGACTGATTCCGGCTCGAACCGGCGGAATTCGCGCCGGAGGCTTCGTACTGCCAACTCGCGCACCTGACCCGCCAGCTCGACGCCGGTCGGGCCCGCCCCCACGATCACGATGGTCAGCCAGCGGCGGCGCTCGTCTTCGTCGCGCGCCATCTCGGCCATCTCGAACGCGCCGAACAGCCTCCGCCGGAGCTCGAGCGCGTCGTCGATCGTCTTCATGCCCGGTGCCAGCGCGGCGAATTCGTCGTGGCCGAAGTACGACTGGGTGACGCCGGCGGCCACGATCAGCGAGTCGTACGGAACGTCGAGCTCGCCCGCGCCGAGCGGCCGTCGCGCGTGCACGACGCGTCGATCGAGATCGAAGCCGGTCACCTCGGCGAGCTCGACGGTCACGTTCTTGTCGCGCCGCAGCACGTGCCGCAGCGGGGGCGCGACCTGCCCGGGTGCGAGGATGCCCGTTGCGACCTGGTAGAGCAAGGGCTGGAACAGGTGATGATTGCGGCGGTCGAGCAGGGTGACGTCGACCGGCAGCTTCCCGAGGAACCGGCACGCCGGCAGGCCGCCAAAGCCGCCGCCGACGACGACGATCCGATGCCGCGGCTCGTCGTCGGCATGCGTGACACGAGCACGCAAACGAACGAGCGTGACACTCATTCCGTCGATTCTCGACGCGGGTCGTCGCGTTCGCCTCACCCGCCCGGGATGAACCGGTTTGCCCGATCACACAGCGCGGGTGATGCGGCCGGCCGGGTCGCCGCCGATGCTCGAGCGAGCCGCGCAGGTCCGCCGATCTGGAGGCCGTCACCATGCCCGAGCACTTCGACGTCGTCATCGTCGGAACCGGAGCGGGCGGCGGCACGCTCGCACACACCCTCGCTCCCTCGGGGAAGCGGATCCTGCTGCTCGAGCGGGGCGACTACCTGCCGCGCGAGATGGAGAACTGGGATCCCGGGCCTGTCTCCGTCGACGGGCGGTACATCTCCGCCGACACCTGGCACGACGCCGACGGCCGGGCGTTCCAGCCGCAGGTGCACTACTTCGTGGGCGGCGCGACCAAGCTCTACGGCGCCGCGCTCTACCGGCTGCGCCCGCAGGACTTCGACGAGCTGAAGCACGTCGACGGCGTGTCGCCCGCGTGGCCGCTCTCGTACGACGACTTCGAGCCGTACTACACGAAGGCGGAGTGGCTGTACCAGGTGCACGGCGAGCACGGCGCCGATCCGACCGAAGGCGCGTGGAGCAAGCAGTACCCGTGGCCGGCGGTATCGCACGAGCCGCGCATCCAGCAGCTCGTCGACGACATGCGGGCCGGCGGCTACCACCCCTTTCCGGCGCCGTGCGGCATTCTCCTCGACGAAGCCGAGCGGGCGCGGAGCACGTGCATCCGCTGCACGTGGTGCGACGGCTATCCCTGCCTGGTGCATGCGAAGTCGGATGCCGAGACGATCGCGGTGCGGCCGGCTCTCGCGTCGCCGAACGTCACGATGCTCGTCAACGCCGAGGTCGTGCGGCTCGACACCGACGCGTCGGGGAGGAGCGTGTCGACCGTCGTCGTGTCGCGCGCGGGCAACCGCGAGGAGTACACGGGCGACATCGTGGTCGTCGCGGCCGGTGCCGCGAACAGTGCGCGGATCCTGCTGCGTTCGGCCGGCGACCGGCACCCGAAGGGTCTGGCCAACGGTTCGGACCAGGTCGGTCGCAACTACATGTTCCACAACAGCAAGGCCGTCGTCGCGCTGTCGAAGGAGCCGAACGACACCACCTTCCAGAAGACGCTGGGCCTCAACGACTTCTACCTGGGCGCCGGCGACTACGACTGGCCGATCGGCAACATTCAGATGGTGGGCAAGTCGAACGCCGAGGCGATGAAGGGCGAGGAACCGAAGCTCACGAAGCTCGCGCCGAAGTGGTCGCTCGCCGAGACGGCCCGGCACGCCGTCGACTTCTGGCTCACGACCGAGGACCTCCCGCTGCCCGACAACCGCGTCACGCTCGGCGCCGACGGCAACGTGAAACTCACGTACACCTCGTCGAACGACGAAGAGGCCGACCGTCTGTACCACGAGCTCAAGAAGCTGCTGAACCACGTCGGCATCGCCCAGCACCACGTGCTCGGCAAGAACTTCTACATGCACATGAGCATCCCCGTCGCGGGATGCGCCCACCAGGCCGGGACCTGCCGGTTCGGTGACGACCCGACCACGTCCGTGCTCGATGCCAACTGCAAGGCCCACGAGCTCGACAATCTCTACGTGGTGGATACGAGCTTCTTCCCGAGCATCGGCGCCGTGAACCCGGCGCTCACGGCTATCGCGAACGCGATCCGGGTCGGCGAGCACCTGCTCGAACGCCTGTAGGGCGATGCATCCCCGCCGCCGACCGGCCACCTGGTAGACCCGGCTGACGCATGCTCCCGCTGCTCGGTGTGAACCCGGTGCCGTGGGCGCGCTCGCAGATGGCGTTCACGCTGGGCGCGCACATCATCCTTGTACCGCTGGGCGTGTCGTGGGCGTTCATGGCGCTCATCGCCAACTGGCGCGCGATCAAGCGCGACGACCGCGACGCGCTCCAACTCGCGCAACGGTGGTCGAAGTACATGGCGGTCACCTTCGCGGTCGGCGCGGTGACCGGCACGGTGCTCACGTTCGAGTTCGGGCTGCTCTGGCCCAAATTCATGGGCCAGTGGGGCGCGGCCTTCGGCATACCGTTCGCGGTCGAAGGGCTGTTCTTCTTCGCCGAGGCGATCTTCATCGCGATCTACATCTACGGCTGGCAGCGCATGAAGCCGTGGCCGCACTTCTGGGTGCTCGTGCCGATCATCGTCTCGGGCATCGGCGGCACGGTGTCGGTGGTTGCGGCCAACGCGTGGATGAACGAGCCGGGCGGCTTCACGCTCTCGAAGTCGGGCGAGGTCACCAAGGTCGAGCCGCTCAGCGTGTTCTTCAACCGGGCGATGCCGTACGAGGCGCTGCACATGGTGCTGGCGGCCTACCTCGTCGGCGGGTTCCTCATCGCGTCGGTCTACGCGGCGGCGATGCTGCGCGGCCGGCGAGACCGCTACCACCGGCTCGGCTTCATCATTCCCTTCACGGTCGCGGCGATCGCCACGCCCGCCCAGATGCTCGTCGGCGACACGCTCGCGCGCTGGGTCTACAACAACGAGCCGACGAAGTTCGCCGCCATCGAGCTCGTGCCGAAGACGAGCAGCGATGTTCCGGAGACGCTGCTGGGCCACCTCAACTCGCAGGGGCAGGTCGTCGGCGGGATCAAGCTTCCGGGCGTCGCGTCGTGGCTGTCCGACCCGAGCACCGGGAAGAACACCGTCGTCCAGGGTCTCAACGCGTTCCCGACTTCGAGCGAACCGACGATCCACGAGGTGAACGTCGTGCACCTCGCGTGGGACGTCATGGTCGGAATCGCGACGCTGCTGTTCCTGATGTCGATCTACTACGCGGTCTACTGGCTGTTCCGAAGACGGCTGCCCGAGCAAAAGGTGTTCCTACTGTGCGCGTCGGCCGCCGGAGTGGCGTCGGTGCTCGCGTTGGAAGCGGGCTGGGTCGTCACGGAGGTCGGCCGCCAGCCGTGGATCGTGCACAACTACATGAAGGTCACGCAGGGCGCGACCACCAACGGGGGTGTCTGGATCACATTCCTCGTGATCATGGCCGTGTACCTCGCCGTCGGCGTGACGTTGGTGCTGGTGATGCGGCGCATGAGTCGCCGGTGGCGCGCCGAGGGTGCACTGGACGAGAGCGAGGTGCCGTATGGGCCGCGCCCGGTGGATCAGCCGGACGAGGTGCCGGTCGCGTGAGCACGTTGGTGGCCGTCGTGCTGTTCTTCGGCGTCACCGTGTACGCCGTGTTCGCGGGCGCCGACTTCGGCGCGGGCTTCTGGGACCTGCTCGCCGGCGGCGCGGAGCCGGGCCGGAAACCGCGCGCGCTCATCGACCACTCGATCGGGCCGGTGTGGGAGGCCAACCACGTCTGGCTGATCTTCTGCCTGGTCGTGTTGTGGACGGGGTTCTCGAGCGCGTTCCAGTCGATCATGCTGACGTTGTTCGTGCCGTTGACCCTGGCGGCACTCGGCATCGTGCTGCGCGGGTCGGGCTTCGCGTTCCGCAAGAGCATGTCCGTCACGAAGCAACAGCGATACTACGGCGTGATCTTCGCGACGTCGTCGGTGCTGGTTCCCTATTGCATGGGCGCGGTGGCCGGCGCGATTGCCTCGGGCCGCGTTCCGAGCGGGGGAAAGGCGGGCGACTGGTTCACCAGCTGGGTGAATCCCACGTCGGTGCTCGGAGGTGTTCTCGCGATCGCGGTGTGCGCGTTCCTCGCATCCGTCTATCTCATCGCCGACGCGGAGCGACTCAGACAAACCGAGATGTCCGGGTACTTCCGGACCCGTGCCCTCGCGGCCGCCGTCGCCGCGGGAGCAATCGCGTTCGTCGGGATCTTCGTGCTGCACGCCGACGCGCCCTACATCTTCCATGGGCTCACCTCTCGCGCGCTACCCGTCGTGATCGTGTCGGCGCTGTGCGGGCTCGCGTCGCTGTGGATGCTGTGGCGCGGCGCGCGGCGGATCGCGCGGCCGTTCGCGATGCTCGCGGTGGCGACGGTGGTCATCGGCTGGGGCGTCGCGCAGTGGCCGTATGTATTGCCGCAGACGCTCAAGGTCTCGCAGGCGGCCGCGCCCGACGCGACGCTGTGGGCGATCCTCTTCGTGTTCGTGCTGGCCGCGGTGTTGATCCTGCCGTCGCTCGCGTGGCTCTACTACCTCGACCAGCGGAGCGCCCTGGCGGGGGAGGGCGCCGGTCCGTCGTAGCTCACGGGTGCACGCCGATGGTTTGCTCGATTGCCTGGCTGATGCGTTGGTGGCCGGCCGCGTTCGGATGGTCGCCGTCGGGTGCGAGGAATTGCGTTTCGTCCGCATCGTGATCCGGCCCCCGGAAGGCGGTCTGCAGATCCACCCCGGACGCGTCGGCCGATCCCGCGACCGAGCGGATCAGGTCGCTGACCTTCGCAGTGACCTGATGCGACGCGTTGACGTACGCCGTTCCGTGCGCAGCTGCGTCCTTGTCGCCCCGCCAGACGTCTCCGTACTCGAGCCGCCCGAGCCGCCCCGGGGCCGCTTCGGTAATCAGCCCAAGGCCG
>JACXTT010005894.1_pt1 | contig 17688 bp, 18 predicted proteins | sample 9270951 | NCBI WGS metagenome assembly JACXTT01 (sample SAMN15532306, study PRJNA645909) | rock metagenome | isolation source: weathered quartz diorite | place: Puerto Rico | collected 2017-06-21 | reverse complement strand
AAAAACGGGCGTTGCCCATTGTAATGGGGCAACATACGAAGTCAATTGGTTCAAATTCGGATCGTCACTGCGCCAAACTCAATTCGCGCGCTCAAATTTGATGCGACAGGCGCTCCACTCGATCCTTCAAGCGTCGCGTACTGGCTGGAAAACTGCGACGTTGACTTAGGCAAGGAGACACAGGTTCCGCGCAGATGACCATCATTGAAATCCAAAACCTGACAAAGGACTATGAAGTGGGCTTTGCGCGCAAACGCAAAGTGCGCGCGCTCGACGGTCTCTCGTTGACGGTGGAAGCCGGTCACATCTTCGGCTTTCTGGGCGCGAACGGCGCGGGCAAGACTACGACTCTCAAGCTCTTGATGCGCCTGATTTTTCCGACCATCGGTTCAGCGCGAATTCTGGATCGCGATATTAGTGATGTCTCGATGCACGCTCGCCTCGGATACTTGCCGGAGAACCCGTACTTCTACGATTACCTTACCGCGCGCGAGTTCGTTGATTATTGCGGTCAGCTGTTCGGCCTCGACAAGGTCACGCGCGCGCGACGAACGGTGGAGGTGTTGACCCGAGTTAACCTCGACCAGAAGAGCTGGGATCGTCAGCTCCGCAAGTTCTCTAAAGGCATGTTGCAGCGCGTCGGCATGGCGCAAGCGTTGGTGAACGATCCGGAAATTGTTTTTCTCGACGAACCGATGAGCGGTCTCGATCCCGTCGGCCGGCGCGAGTTCCGCGATTTGATCGCCGCTCTTAACCGTGAGGGCAAAACCGTTTTCATGTGCTCGCACATCCTGTCAGATATTGAAGTTCTCTGCGACAGCGTGGCGATTCTGAAAAATGGGAAGCTCGCTCATGCGGGAACGCTCGACGAACTCCGCGCCGCCGAGTCACACGCAATTGAGATCATTGCCAGCGGCGCAGATGCCGAGAAGTTAAAAGCTCAATTGACCATTCAAGCTTTGGTGAGCACCACACCGAGCGGCTTACGAATTGAAGTTAGCGATGAGCGCGATGTTGAAAGTGTGCTCGCGGCTTTGCGGGCCGTGAAAGGAAAGCTGGTATCGGTTAATCCGGTCAAGCAATCGCTGGAGGAACTTTTTCTCTAGGCTGAGGCGCTAACACGAATCTTCCCGCCGAGCCCTACCTCAAAGTAAATCCAGAGACGACCATCTTCACGTTGGCGCGATCGTCTTCGTCGAACAGTCCATCGATCACTATTGAAATTGGTGTGGTCTTATTTGGCAGCAGCTCCGGGACGCTCGTTGCGGGCACGACAATTCTAGTGCGCTGTTTGACCGGCTGATCCTGGTGATCGATGATTGCCGCATAAATTTCCAAGCCGGTAATTGTCCGCCCCGTAAAGTTTCGCACGGTAGCCCGCAGCGTCATCTGAATATCACCCAAGGTTCGTTTCGATTCATAGGCGCAAAAACGCGATCCTTCCTCCGGACAATCACCTGGATCGTCGAGCACAATCAACTTGCTGTACTTGTCCCAGTCGGGCGAGCCGGGGCGAATCGCACCTTGCAGCGTCGGTGAAGGGCTGGTGGCAACTGACTTTCGCAAGAGCACATAGAAAAAGCCGCCAATAACGACGGCCGCGATCACGGCTACGACAATGATCAGAGTGCGACGCGATTTGTCTTCGGCATTGCTATGGTCACTCGGCATGAATCTTTTGACGCTCATTCTAGCGCATCAGTTCCAGCCTCGCGAAATCGAAGGCCAACGTGACTGCGCTGGTCTCTTTTACTCACCAACCATTACAATCGCTTTATGGATTGTCCTGTTTGTAAATCGGAATTAACCAAGGGTGAACTCGACACGAATTTATCTTCCTATCAATGTCCGACCTGTCGCGGGAACTGGATTCGCGGCGCCGAATACTGGCATTGGGTTGAACGACACGGAACCGACCTGGCGGAACGCCTCCATGAGACTGAAACTTTAGAGCTCGCGGAGCCGGGCCTTCCAATTGATTGCCCTGAATGCCGTTTTCGGATGGTGAAGTATCTGGTCGGTCGCGGCCTTCCCTTTTCAATCGATCATTGTCACGGCTGCAAAGGCATCTGGCTGGACGGCAACGAATGGGAGGCTTTAAAGAAGCGCAACCTGCACGACGACTTGAATCTGATGTTTACGTCGTTCTGGCAGAACGAGGCCCAGCGCGAGGCTCGCAAGAAAAAGATGGAAGAGATTTACGTCGATCGATTCGGCGCGGATGACTACACGGAAATCAAACGCATTCGTTACTGGCTCGACACCAAGACGAATCGCGAAGAGTTGCTGGCGTTTCTGATCGACAAGAAACCGTACGAGGTTTGATTCGATGGAACGAGCACGTGGCCCAGAGCTTTGGTATCAAACCAACCTCGATATATTTCTAAATCGGTGGTACGCAAACTACTCCGAAGCGCGTGCGGGGTTGGAAAAGCATGGGGGCTTCCTGGTTCCTTACCGCCATCACTTCTTTTTCTTCTAGGCGGACGTGATTCAGGCGTTGGGTTTAGTCCCCGACTCTCCCGATTGGCAGAAAGTAGGCTTTGATTTGGCTGACCCGGCGGATTCTGAAGCGTTTGCGCGTCTTCATCAAAGGCGAGTACAAATCGTCAAGGCGCGGGAGCAGAAGTAGTTTCGCAAACCAGCTCTTCATAGAGCTTCACCGTTTCATCAACCATCCGATCCAATCCAAATCGCTCGCGCGCTGCTTGTTTTCCAGTGGCCCCTAAACGTGCGCGCTCCGAAGAATCGTCGAGCAGCCGGGTGATCGCCTTAGCAATCGCGTCAACATCGCCGATTGGAACCAAGAGGCCAGCGACATCCGGGCCAATGATTTCACGAGCGCCGTCGGTTTCAGTGGCAACTACGGCCACGCCGGCCGCCATCGCTTCGGCGATCGCCATGCCGAACGACTCAGTCTCGGAGGTTGAGACGAACACGTCGAACGAAGCCAACAAAGGTGCGATGTCTTCTATCCATCCGACCAGATGAACACGATGTTCGAGATGCGAATCCGTAATTAGTTTCTGAAGCTGCGTGCGGTGTTCGCCTTCGCGCGATTTATCTTCGCCGGCAATAATGAATTCCACATCTTCGCGCTCGGTACAGATCTTTTGCGCAACGCGAATCAAATCGTCGTAACGCTTTACCGGTCCGATTTCACCGACAGTGCCTACCCGCAGTCTCTCTTTGACGCCGGAATTCTTTTCGTATGCCTGGGCGAACGGCTCAACATCGATTCCATTGTGAATGACGTAAATACTTTCCGGTCTGAAGATCGCCTGCGCGCGCAACGCAGCGGCGACGGCTTGCGAAACCGCAATCACGCGAGCGGTGCGGCGCAGCGTCAGCCTGTGCACACTCCCGAGAGGGAACATGACATGCCGCGTCAGTACAAGTCGCGCACCGGAACGCGCGGCAGCCAGGGCCGCCAGCGGATAATCGCGTCCCAAATGGGCATGGACAATTTGCACACGATGCGATTTCGCAAAACGCGCGATCTTCCAAGTGCTGCCGAGACTCAATGCATTTCGCATGGGCAACTGAATGATGTTTTCGCTCGGCAGTTCATTGAGCAAAGGCAGAAGTGGTGAATCAAGAGCCGCGGCGACGTACACCTCGTGACCACGGTGCGCCAGACCGTTGGCGAGACTCACGACGTGCTTTTCACCACCACCGATGGAACGCGCTGAACAGAGGTGCAGAATCCGCATGTGCAATGATTGTAACGCAAAGTTGCAAGACCGTGTCGCGCGTGCTTGCCCACGTTAGTGGCGTGCTATAGGCTTGCGCGACGCCTCAGTCATGATGACGCCCCATCCGCAGACTAATTTCATAACGCGCATCATCAACGCCCTGGTGTGGAGCGGTTTTCTGATCTACGCCATCGCGGCACCCCACTCAATTGCGATTTCGTGGATAGGAATTTCCCTTCTTCTGCTCGGCTGGCCAATCAAACTTATCGCGTCGCGGGGCGTCGGATATCGCCGAACACCGATGGATCTTCCGCTGTTACTTTTCATCGCCTGGACTATTCTCTCTTCAATACTTTCGATCGAACCGCGCGAGAGCCTTCCTAAGTTAATCAACGTCAGTACGTTTCTGTTTTTCTACCTGACGCAAAGTTTGCTCACCCGCAAGCTGGCGATTGTCGTAGCCGGCATGATGATTCTTTCCGCGGCCAGTGGCGTCTTGTGGGGTGCGGGTGAATTGGTCATGGGTCGCGGCGTGATCGTAAGCACGCTCGCGCCTGATAGTCCGCTTAGATCGGGAACACCGCTAACCGAAGGCGATGTGATCTGGCGCGTGAACGCACATCGGGTTTCATCAGTCGATGAGATCAACGATGGCCTTCGACGAACTTGCGCCGGTTGTAGCGTACGCTTAAGCGTTATCTCGCGCGGTGAGCACACCGAATGGACCGCCAGTCTCCCGAACACGCCGCTGAACCAGGCGAATCCTTCGGGCATTATCGGCGGCGGGCGCACGCATCGTTTTCGCGCTTCAGGTTGGACCCGTCATTACGAAACATTCGCTGAGTTGCTGCAGATCATTGCACAGTTCGCGCTGGGCCTGGCGATCGTAAATTGGAAGCGAAGCAAGGCCAGTACTACAGACACCGCCCGCCTTCGCAAACGGGCTTGGTATGTCGCAGTCGGATTCGCCATCGTCGCCGTCGGCATTCCACTAACCGCAATGCGTTCGACACTGGTCTCGTTTGCCTTCGGCGCGTTAGTCATTGCCTGGCGTATGGCCGACACGAAGCGACGACGCGTCACAATTGCCGCCGTCATTGTTCTAATTCTTCTTGCCGGAGGTTGGTTCGTGTCGCGCACCCGCGAACAGGGCGCGCTCGCGCTGCGCGACGCCAGCGCGAACCTGCGTTACCAGGTTGCCACAATTGCGGCGCGGCGCATCATGCTGCATCCAATATTCGGACATGGAATGGATGCGATGCATCAACACTGGAACGAGTGGGGTTTTCCTGGTCGCGAAATGCTCGATGCGCATTCAACCCCGGTTCAGATCGCCTTTGATCGAGGTTTGCCCGCGCTAGCTCTTTGGTTTTGGCTGATGTTTAGTTTTTGGCGTTTCGCAATGCGGAACGAAAGGGCAACTGCTGAAGGCGACGACCCAAATGCTCACGGGCTGTCCCTCGGCATTGTCGGAGCGTTTGCGGGATTCGCGCTCAGCTCATTCGTCAACTACAACTTTGGCGATTCTGAAGTGGCTTTGTTGGTCTGGTGGATGATGGGAGCCGCGGTAGTACTCAACAGTGAGAAGTAAGACGTGAGAAAGCAATGCGTCAAACTAACTCCTCTCAATTCTCACTTCTTACTCCGCACTTATTACTTCTCACTCTTGTTACTTCCCCGCGCTCAACTGATATTTGCCCGCATGTTTCGCATAGAAGTCGTTCAAGAATTTCACTGCCGCCGCCGGCGACATCGACAGCAATACTTCCACGTCATGATTAAGCGGAAACTTCTTGCGCCGATCGGGCCGCCCAAAATAACCATCGCGGTAAACCGTCGCTGCGTCGTGCGCTTCGACGCCTGCCAACTCGCGCGGCGCGATGAAGGCATTGTTGTACTCCAGAGACATCAGCGCATAGTCATGTCGCGCGCACAGATCTTCGAGGCTGGCGATACTGTATCCAAAAAAGTGATGCTGAAGGGTGAAGTCGGGATCGTATTTGACGATGAACCTGATCGGCGGCGGAATCTTCTCGTTAATCTCAGTCACGACGATACGCGGCCTGAACTTTGTCAGCAGCCCATCCAACACCCAAAAGTCATACGAGTCTATGTCGAGACTCAAAATCTCAAAGTCGGTGGGTATTTGATACGCCTCTAACAAGCTCACGACACTCTGTGGCGTGACTTGGTTCCGGCACGTGAAAACGTTCGGATAATCACGATAAGTACGTGCCAGCCGGTAGGAACGATCAGCGGCGCCGTCTACTGCCAATCCACGCCAGCCGTTCGTGAACAGCGCGTGCGTATTTGAATGACGCACGCCGTCACCGGCGCCGAGGTCGACAGCTGTGTGGCCATGATCCTTCGGCAAAAGCCTTTCGGCATACTCGATGAGAATCCGCTCTTCATCAAAATTTGAGTATGAGCGAGGACGCGGCAAACGAGCGCGTGCGAGTGGCGTGACCACGGCGGCGAGTGCGAGGCTTTCCCAGGGGGACATTAGATTGCGAACAATACCTTATGAAGTGAGTTACACCAAAAGCACGTCGCGCTCTCCATGTTCAGTTTAGGATCGTGAAGTCCATCCATTGCGTGGCCGCGCGATGTTTCTGATCCGCGAGCGCATCAGTGACGGTTACTTGCAGGACATAGTCACCAGCCGGCAAGTCGGTGCCGAGCTGGATAGAACCGCCCGCCATCAGGCGCTTCAGATCCGGCGCGTCTTTGATCGCCAGTGGTATTTCCCGTCCGGTGAAGACCGGTTTGCCGTCACGGAATAATTGAACCTGAGTCGCCAGCTTTGGGAGACTGTCAGCCTTGTCCAACTTCGCGTTGTAAATATAGTAGGCGTAGTTGACCAACATGCCGTGATGAAAGTGGCGCACCGCCGGACTTGCCTCAGCCGATCCTTTGTCGAGCCCTTCCTGATCCGGCGGCGGCGCATCCGCTGGGTTGGAATTAGCGCGATTCGCATTCGGTAAAGTCCCGCGGAGGACGAGACTGGAAAGCATGAGGCGGTTTTTCTTGATGTCTGGCACCTCAACGAACTGGCTCGCCGATCCGATTCGTTCGCTCGTAGTATCGCGGAACGACATTCTGAGCTGATACGCGCCGGGCTTTTTCACCGGCACCGTGACGTAGTAGACCAAACCATCGCGCATGGATCGCTTGTACAACTCATCCGGCAATTGAATGGTGTAAGTGCGTCCGATTTGATCGACCAGCACGCCGTTGTCACCGAAGGTAATCGCCAAGACATCGAAAGTGCTCTTATGCATGTTGTTCGGTGCGTCGGTGAATGTGAGATCGCCCGCGTCGACGTGAAGGACTGAACGCATGTACGTGCCGGCTTTGATGTCGTTTGCGAAAAGCGAGGTGAGCTGAACGTGCACTCCCGTAGAACCGAACGGCGATGAAAGTGCGTCAAACATTTGCTGGCCGAGAGACCGGGCGACCGGCTTGTCTTCATCGCTGAAACCATAGAAGCCGTTGCGCATACGCACATTGTATTTGCCTGGCCGCGTTACCTTTAACGTCAGCTTGTGAAACGTGCGTCGCCCGGTGCGCTTGTCGAAGGTTGTTTGGTCAGGACGATAGCCGATTAGATAGAATCCCTTTTGATCTTCCATCACGCGACGGATCCCGCCGCTCAGATCATTCGTGTTGCGAATCGGCATGCCTCCCGTTTGACGCGCGAGAAAGTCCAAACCCTCTTGTGTTTCAAAGGCGGCGTCACGTCGCGAATTCAAAGCGTCCTGCATCTGCTGCGTGTCGCGCCCCGACAAATCATCGGCAGCAGTGAAGCCTAATGTCTGCAAACCCGTCGCGTTCATCGTGTAGATCACAACTGAGGCACGATTCGCCTGATCGATCAACCGCAAGAGTCGGTCGCGCGCCTCAAAGTTACGTCCTGGATCTTGCCTGCTGTTAATACGAAAGCCATCCGACACCAGCAGAATTCCCTTACGTCCGGGTAAGTCCTTCAAGCCTTTTATGACATAGCTGATCGCGCCAAGGGTTCCGACCGCAAACATATCCTGACGCGTTTGCTCGGCCTCCTCGTTGAAGGCATCGATGTCCGCACCCTGCGGCCCTTCGGTGGGCGCCTGAATTGGCGCAAAGGCGCTGATGCTGCCGCGTCCCGCCGCGTAGTATTTGACGCGATCGATCGCGGCATATAGTTGTCGCTTATCAACCGTGAACTGCTGCAGCGCGCCGATGCCGCCGCTCGTGCGAATGATGGCCACCAGATCACCCGGCAACATCTGCTCATCGACAAACTTCTTGAGCGCGCGGCGCACGTAGTAAGTGCTCTCGAATGACAATCCCAGATCGTCCACCACGATCGCGATTGTGCGGCGGACATCTTCCGGCTTCAGGCGGTTGAATGAAGGCGGTGGAGGGCTGGTTACCGGCGTCTTTGTCTTCGATTTTGTTTCCGGGCCGGCCGTGGCGTTGGCGGGCTCCAGGTTTAGCGAGAAGTGCGTAATCTTCTGCTTGCGACCGTCTTCGAGAATCTCAATCTCATCCTGCTTCAGGTCAGTTACAAGCTTTCCCTTACTATCCGTGACGACTGCATCGACCTGCACGAGATTCGTGGTGATGCGCACCACATCGATGTCGTCAGCTTTGGGCACTTGCTGCGGCAGAGGAGGTGGCGGCGGCAGCGTCTGTTGGCCGAATACAGAAGGACTCAGGAGGACCAACAGGAGGAGCAGCAGGGGAAGTTTTTTCATTTCGGTTCGTTGGACAAACCCAACCGATTAGACGCTGCGCGGCCGCGTCCGGTTTCAAAAACTAGCCGCGGGCCTGCTTTAAGATCTTCTCGTAAAACGCGATGTACTGCGGAATTATCTTGTGAGTACCATAGTTCTCGGTCGCTGATTGGCGCGCGCGCTTGCCAAACTCGCGCCGCATTTTCGGATCGCTTAACAACTGGACCGCATCATCAGCCATCTTGTCGACGTCGCCCACGGAACTCAGGAAACCATTCGCACCGTCATCGACTACTTCGGGGATACCGCCCACACGTGAAGCAATTACCGGAACCTGCACCGCCATGGCTTCCAGCGCCGCCAGCCCGAACGATTCCTGCTCAGACGGCAATAGCAATACGTCAGACGCACAGAGATAATCCACAATGTTTGGTTGCTTGCCCACAAAGGTGCAGTAGTCCGAAATGCCGAGACACTTCGCGCGGTGTACACAGTTGGTTCGTTCGCTGCCGTCGCCCACCATCACCAGCCGGGCCTTTGTTTGCTTCAGGACGCGGGCGAGGATCTCAATGCAATCCACCGGTCGCTTCACCGGTCGAAAGTTAGAAACGTGCACCATCACTGGCACATTGTCCGGCGAGAGCTTGTCACGCAACTCACAATCGATCTTCGGTTTGTATTCTTCGGGACAAACAAAGTTCGGAATGACTTCGATGCGGTCGAATCCGAAATGTTCGATCGTCGCCTGTTTCAAATAATTTGAAATGGCCGTGACGCCGTCGGATTGTTCGAGCGCATACTTCGTGATCGGCAGATAAGATCGATCCGCGCCGACCAGCGTAATGTCGGTTCCGTGCAACGTGGTGATCACCGGCAGGTATCGATGATTCTTGATCGATTCGCGTGCGAGAATACCGCTGATCGAGTGCGGAATCGCGTAATGGACGTGGAGCAGATCAAGGTTCTCGTTCTCGGCAACCATCGCCATTTTCGTGGCTAGCGCAAGATCGTACGGCTGATGCTCAAACAAGGGATACTGGAGCATCTCGACTTCGTGAAACCGCACGCGTTCATTCAATTCGGTCAGACGCGTCGGCAACGCGGATGCAATGAAATGCACCGTGTGGCCGCGCTCGGCAAGTTCCTTGCCAAGTTCGGACCCCACAATGCCGCTGCCACCATAAGATGAATAGACTGTGATGCCGATGTTCATTTGAAGTAGAGGCTAGATGTTAGAGATCAGAGGTTAGCAATACAAGTTCGGCTGATTCTCACTTCCGACCTTCCGACGTCTGCCCATATGAAGGCATCTCTCAATCTGGCGTAAATGAAGGGAGCGCAGCATCCTGCAATCACTCGCCTCTCCATCTTTTCGCCGCGTTTCGAATGAAGCGAATAGAGCTTGCCGCTGGGAACTTTTGAGCCTATAAACAAGAGACGGCGGAGGTTGGCAATGAAAGTTTCGCTGCTCGTCACCCTGCTGCTGGCGTCACTCGCCTCGGCACAAAACCCGCTAGTCTTAACGAGTGAGCCTTCAGTTGTCGTACTGAACTCGAAGTGGTTGCCGGTACATCGGACCTTCAAGAAGGAGGTTCCGAACATGGCGCCGCCGCCCGAACTGACGGCGGGAAATAAGAACGCCGGCCGAATCGCGCGCATCAACAATCCTCAGATTCCGGATCCCAATGAACAAACTATCGATGGTCGCAGCGCCGCGATCGAAAAGGCCGTCCAGGAAGCCCGCACTGCCGAGCCAAAGCCGTTGGACGGATTCTCTTACCTCACGAAAATTCGCAATGGTGGCAAGCAGACGATTGAGATTATTTTTTGGGAGTATCAATTCATCGATGCTGGTTCGCGGAACGTGACGCGCCATCAATTTCTCTGTGGGGTGAAGATTAAGCCGGACAAAGAGAAAGAGGTGGCGGGCTTCAGCATGATGCGGCCCAGTGATGTCGTCGACGCGGGCACCCTCGTCAACAACAATCTCAAGGAAAAAGTTTTGATCAATCGTGTCGAGTACGCTGATGGGACGATCTGGCAACGGCGCGATTGGAGTTTTGCGGCGATTCGAGAAAGCTACAAGCGGGCGATCGAAACTCCGTGGGACAACGAGATGTGCCGCGGCTTGTAGCAAACACCCAAGGACAATCAATCGATAACAAGAGAGGCGGGCAACCCTCGCAAATCGCCCGCCTCGTCTCAACTTGTCTCGACCTTTCGAGGAAAGGGGGGCAAGTGAGGCCGGGACTATATACCGCAGTTCAACATGCCGCAAGAGTTTAGGTGGAGACGAGCGGTGAGAAGGTGAACACTTCGAGATTCGAGGCTCGAGGTTAGAAAGGGGTTGAAAGCGACGTCTTACATCAGAGGTAAGAGGTTAGAGGTTAGAGGTTAGAGGTTAGAGGTTAGAGGTTAGAAAACGAGACGTCTCACCTATGACTATAGAGGCTAGAAAGCGAGACGTTTTATCTTTGAGCTCTAACCTCTGACCTCTAACCTCTAACCTCTAGCCTCTAGCCTCTGACTTCTAGCCTCTGATGTAGCAAAGACGCCCTTACGCAGTTATAATTAGTCGCACAAATCATTAGTGAGTTCACCGCAATGCCAAAGATTAGCGATATTCAGGAAACCCCAAACCCGAACGCCGTAAAGTTCATTTTGCGCGAACCCGTGACCAGTGGCGTAGCGCGCCAGTTTGGTTCTCAGGATCAAGCGCAGAGCGATACCTTGGCCAGGTCTCTTTTTGACGTGGGAAGCGTGGCGTCCGTGTTCTACTTGGACAACATGATCACGGTCGAGAAGGATGATGCCGCCGACTGGGACGAGTTGCTGCCGGCGCTGGCGGTGCCGATTCGCGCGGCCGAATCCACTGCACCGGCAAACGGCGAAAGCGGAATGTCATCGGTTGGGGGCGCCATTGCCGCAGTGACGAGCGACGATCCCCGGCTGCTCCGCATCAATGAAATTCTTGATGAAAAAGTGCGGCCTTATCTAATGGGCGACGGCGGCTATCTCGAAATCATCGACCTCACTGATCACACTCTCAAAATTCGTTATCAGGGCGCTTGCGGAAGTTGCCCTTCATCTCTAACCGGAACGCTTATGGCGATCGAGAGCATGCTTAAAGAACAAATCGATCCTGACTTGGAAGTGATCGCCGTTTAGCAGTGGTCGGAGCGCACGCATCCTTGCGTGCGGTTCGCGGGCATCCTGCCCGCGTGCGCTTTTGGCGATTGCCGTCAGGATGACGGCGAACCGCAGGCAAGATGCCTGCGCTCCAAAATCTTTGGAACTCAACCCATTGTCCGCGCGTTTTCTCAACACGCTCCGCTGTATTCTGTCCGATTAAGCTCGAGGTGGAAATGAATCATCGCTACCTGCCTTTGGTGCTCTGCCTTATCTCGGCAAGCACAATTGCCGCCCAACCAAACGACACGACCCAATCCGCTGGGAAAACCGCCACGCCCGCGGCAACTGTCAAATCGGCTAAAGACGCCGAAGCCGAACGTCTCGCCAAGGAGCGACGGGACAATGCGCAGGCCCTTTTGATTAGTCTGGCCGCCGACGCCGGACGCTTCAACGATCAGACGCTGCGCGCCCGGACCCAGGCACGCATCGCGGACGTGCTCTGGCCAGCCGATTCTGAACGCGCCCGAGCGCTCTTTCGCAAAGCTTGGGAGTCTGCAGAGATCGTCGATCAAGATGCACAGCGCAAACAGCAGGAAGAAACGAATCAGCAACGAGCGAAAGGTGGTCCGATAGTGTTCACCGGAAGGCCGAACGTTCGCAACGAGGTGTTGCGGCTGGCGGCGCGTCGTGACCGCGCGCTCGGTGAAGAATTTCTCGGCAAGTTGCGCACTGAAAAGCAACAGGAAGCTAACGACGCGGCGGACAAAGCAAAGACGAACCCGCTCGACAGCGCTGCTCCCGAAGCCATTGCACAGCGGCTGACGCTGGCTCGTCAATTGTTGGATACCGATGTCAAGACTGCGAACCAATTTGCCGATCCAGCATTGACGACTTTGACGCGCGAAGGCATCGATTATCTTTCTTATTTGGGTGAAAAAGATCCGGTCGCCGCAGATCAGCGGTACGCTGGGTTTCTGGCTCGTGCGGCAGCCGACTTACAGTCCGACGCCAACACCGTCTCGTTGCTCTCATCGTACCTTTTCACTCCACACACCTTCGTCACGTTCTCTGCGAATGGCGGCGCATCAACGCAATCAAGTGGTCGGGGCGGACCACCACCGGAAGTGCCTGCGAACCTCCGTACCGCTTTCTTCAGGACCGCCGGCGATATTCTGCTGCGACCGCTGGCCCCGGGTGGTCAGGATCAAACATCGAGCGGTGTCGAGGGAAAGTATCTGATGTTGAAGAGACTGATGCCCCTGTTTGAACAATATGCGCCAAGAGAAACCGTTGAAGCCTTGAATGGACAAATGCAGGCGTTGGCGTCAACGGTGCCTGAAGATCTGCGAGGGCGTGACGACAATTCAGTACGCGAAGGCCTGCGACCTCCCCAAAGCAAGGAAGATCGCGAAAAGACTCTCCGCGATCGAATCGATCGCGCCAAGACATCCGAAGAACGCGACAGCCTCTACATCGAATTGGCGAGACTGTATGTCGAGAATGGCGACGTCAGGGCCAGAGAATTTGTCGACAAAGTCGAAGACAGCGACATTCGAAAGCAAGCTCGATCCTTTTTTGATGCGTCGCTAATTATCCGCGCGATTGATAAGAAAGACTCCGACACAATCCTCGAGTTGTTGAGAGCTGCCGATATCAGTCCATTTCAAAAGACTTACGCCCTGCTTCAGGCTGCCAAGCTGCTCGCCAAGAACGATCGCGAAAAGGCCACCGCCACGATCGAAGAGGCGAACTTGGCGGCGAGCAAGATCGAGCAAGCTGACGCTGATCACCCTAAAGCGTTATTTGCAATCGCGAATGCCTGGCTGGCGGTCGATCGACCAAAAGCCTGGGACGCAGTTTATGAAGCAATCAAAGCGGCCGGCGCCGCCGAAGGCTTCACCGGAGAAGACGGGGTGATGCGCACAACTCTGCAGTACCGCCAATCAGCTTCCGTGCGGAGCACGACGGTCGCGGATTTCAACGTCAGCGGAATATTTACAGAGCTCGCGAGCGAAGACTACAACCGCACGGTTGAATTAGCTCGGGGATTTGAGAAGGAAGCGCCGCGCGCGAGCGCCACGATTGCGATTGCCAGAGCAGTGTTGGAAGAAAAGAAGCCGTGACTAGAAGCTCACAGTTAGAGTAAGACTTTCTCGCTTTTTAACTTCTAACCTCAGGACTCTGACTTCTAGCCGCTAACCTCTCACGAATAGATATTCATCGGCCGCGTCAGCAGCGCAAACGGATCATCCACGTTAAGCGCTTCGCGAACGTAGAAAGGTTCGCCGTCGTCAACTCCAATCAACGAACCATAGTAGCGAGCACGATCCTGAATCTGACGCAGGAACCCTTTCTGCGCGATTCGTGTCTCAGGCTCTTTCGAGTCGGCCAGGTAAAACTGGGAAGCATAAGCGCGAATCGCTTCCATCTTCTTCTCGGCAAACTCTGAAACGTCGACGATGAATGACGGCACTACCAGCCGCGAATAAACCGCGTGGCAGACTGCCGGCATCTTGATCGCTTCGGCGCCTGCATCTTTGTCGTACCGACGCATGGTCGCGAGTCGCGCCGCTTCGCGAACGATGTGTGAAGTGGCCGCATGATCGGGATGCGGATCGTCCCAATGCGAGGTAAAGATAACTTTCGGACGAAACTTTCTGAGGAGCCGCGCAACCGCCAGCTTACTGTCTTCGTTCAGCGCAAGATGACCGTCAGGCAAACCAACGTTGGCCCGCGCATCCAGGTTCATTACGCGCGCTGCATCCAGCGCTTCTTTGGCGCGAATCTCGGGCGTGCCGCGGGTGCCCATCTCGCCGCGAGTCATATCGGCGATGCCCGTGCGATAGCCGAGTGACTTGAGCTTGAGCAAAGTACCCGCCATCGTCAGCTCTGCATCATCCGGATGCGAGAAGATCGCGAGCACGTCGAGTTGGATTGCGTCAGCCATTCCGAGGTCTTCAAGTTATTGTCCGGCTTGCTTTATTTCAATCGAGCCATCGCCAATCGTGAAGGTCAGCGTCGCGCCACCATTGCCCGCGCGCGCGCGAATCGAATTCGATCTGATGCTATCGCGTGAGCGCGGCTGCAAATCTGAAAAAGCGGTCGTGACTTGTCCCGCGCGCATCACATCGGCATTGATGTCGGCACTGAAACCCGCCGGCAATTCAACCGACATCTTGCCGGTTCCGATCTGAAATTCCGAACCCAGGCCGTGCCAACTGCGCGCCGGAATGTGCAAACTCAGCGAGCCGCTTTGAATCAGCACTTGCACGAGTCCGCCGGTTAAGGAAAGTTTCGCGTCGCTGCTCACCGCATTTAGGCGGAACGCGCCTTCCACTCCGGAAATGCTGATCGGTCCCACGCCCGCATCGATGACCAGGTCAGTCAGCGCCGGCATCTTGACGACGTAATCGATCTTCCACGGTAAACCAATCAAAGCCTTCGGAAAGCTCTTGCCTAAACGTTTCATGAACGAGCGATCGTGCGTTCCCGTCGTCATCACGCGGATGTGATCGAGATCCACATCGAACACAAAACTATTAAGCGCAGCCAGGCGATCCAGATCCGCCGCGCTGGGCGCCTGCAATTCAATCGTCGCCGTCACGTCAACCTCGTTGCGATCCCAACCTTCAATCACGATCGAACCGGACGGGGCGCCGGACACAGTTACCGTGCCGCCATATTGCAGACGCGCAGTCTCGTGACGTGTCGTCGTCCGTTTCATCAACGGACCAGTTGATTGGTTCTTGTCTCGTTGCGCGGCCGCGGGAAAGGAAACGCCGAGAAGAACGAGGAGCAAGCTTACGAATGAGATCGCGATTGAGCGGTTCGATCTTGTCACGTTGCGGTGATTGTGAGGGAGAGAGAAAGCGTTTGTCTAGCGGATAACTTCAGAACTAAGAGCGAGCGCTGAAAGCACAAGCATTACCGACGCACGAACTTGATGTTGCCCTGAAAGTTCGTAACCGTGACAGAAGCGCGGCCATCACCAACATCGCCGATGATACGACGGCCTTCGCTCATCAACTTGAGGCTGTTGGCGTTCCAGAACGGACCCATCTTGATGTCCTTGTTGGGCGCCGTCGCGACGAGACGAAACCCGCAATTCGCGGGCAGACTCAAAGTGATATTTCCCTTCACCGACTTGAATTCGTAGGTTCCACCAGAAACGAATTCGCCATCAAAGAAAATATCGCCAGTAGTATTCGTAGCGAAGACGCGCCCGGCATTTACACCTGTCAGCGTGATATCGCCCGATGTCCAGATGTGCGCGCGCACTAATTCTCCCTGAACGTTATTGACTGAAATCTGTCCGCTACGGGTTTCGAGATCCACGGAAGATCGCGCCGGTAATTGAATCTTAAAGTTCATGTCGCCCACATCGCCGCGGCCGCGATTGTCCGCGACAATGTCGATCACCAAACCTGAATCGGTTTCCCGCGGCGAGAATGTAGCTTTGCCGTTGTCCATGTCAGCGGTCACACGAATCTCATCGCGATTCCAGGTCTCGACCGTGATGGTGCCGGACATGTTTCGCAATTCGACACGAACGTTTTTTCCAGCGGGAAAATTCTTCGACACGCGTCGCTGTCCGAGGGCAACACTGGCAACACTCAGGGGAACGATCAGAAGGAAAGCAGAAAGAACTTTCGAAGTGTTTCTGCCGGGTAGCAAATTCAATTTCATTTGAATCGGGCGACGCGCCATCAGAAATTAGAGGTCCGCGAACTCCTTAAGCAAAGCAATTTTGTCATTCAGCGCGTCGTTCAAAACATCCTCGGAAACTGTATCGTGCGGATTATCTTTCAGACGCTGTAACGATTCAGCTACAGTGCCGTCGATGACGTTCAAGTTACGATCGAACGTATCACGCATCTGCGCGCTCCAACGCGCCTTGTTCATTTCAATTCGCTGGTTCCAGTAAACGATCGCCTGTTGCTGCTGTCGATAACGATCCTCGACTGAAACTGCGGCCGTCAGGCTCGGGGTCGGAACGCCCGCAATCTGGGTCCCACCCAACCACGAAATGTTTCTGACACTGAAACCCGTCGCCAGCGAAACAACCAAAACAATTCCTGCGACCAAAGCGGCCAGCTTAGGAAAAGATAACTGCCAGCTTTGGTTCATGAGACGAAACCACCATCCCGCGCTTGCCGGAACGCCCGTGCGCGACGGGACCTTGGCTTCTGCTTCAATCACATTACTGATGCGCACCCAAAGCGCGCGCTCGTTCGGGATCGCGTCGTACTCGCCGCGATGCTCCCGGCAATATTGGACGATGGCGCTCAAGTCGCTGCGCGTATCGGCGCAATCAGGACAAGAACTTAAATGCAATTCAACTCTCTGGCAGTCTTCGGCGGTCAGCACACCGTCAACCAGATCGCTGATTAATCCGTGGTAACTCTCGCAGTTCATTGATCAACCTCTGCTATCGCGCAAATTTGCTAAAGCCTGGACGCGCGATTCGCGGTCTCAAAGCAATAAAGGGGAGACTGCGTCATCTTGTTCGCTAACAGCGGCGTTTCGCTCGCTAGATGTCAAACTGGCCCGCTCTTGGGAGCTCGGGAAGCGGCCCGTTTTCTGGGGCCGCTTCTTGGTTGCTACCCAGCCTTTTTCTGTTGCCTGAGCAAGCCACGTAATTTCATTCTGGCCTTGTGTAATTGCGATTTTGACGTGCCGACCGAGCAGCCGAGCATCCGCGCGATCTCCTCATGCTCGTGCCCTTCGATGTCGTGCAACGTGAAAACCGTTCGATATCCCGGAGGCAACTGCGAAATCGCTTTATCTAAAGCGATTCGGTCAACCACCGGCATCGCGTTCGGGTTCTCGGTTCCCTTTACGATCTGAACCGGAACTTCGCCTTCCTCGGTTGTCTGCTCGAGCCGCACGCCGCGCTTGCGAAAGTGCATCAGCACCTGATTCACGGTCAGCCGATGCAGCCAGGTTGTGAATGCCGATTCGCCGCGGAAGCTGCCAATCTTCCGGAAGAGCTGGATAAAGACTTCCTGCGCAAGGTCTTCGGCTTCCGTCGGGTTCGCCGTCATGCGCAGGCAGAGCGAATATACGCGGCGATTGTGACGCCCGTAAAGCTCCGGAAAGGCAGCCATGTCGCCTTCCTCAGAGCGCCTCGCCAAGCCCTAAAT
>JACXTT010005893.1_pt1 | contig 17688 bp, 16 predicted proteins | sample 9270951 | NCBI WGS metagenome assembly JACXTT01 (sample SAMN15532306, study PRJNA645909) | rock metagenome | isolation source: weathered quartz diorite | place: Puerto Rico | collected 2017-06-21 | reverse complement strand
CCGCACGTCGTGCACGAGATCTCGCTGCAGGTCGCCGCCGCGCTGCCCAACGCGTTTCTGGTCGAGTACATGAACTGGGCACCCGACGATCTCTTCGTCGATCTCCCGAAGTGCGAGAACGGCTGGTTCCGGGTGCCCGAGCGCCCGGGCCACGGCCTCACGCTGACCCCGGACGCGCTCAAGAAGTACAGGGCCCCCTGAGAGGGACCCGGCGGCGAATCATCACACCGCGAAGAGGCCAGAGATGACGACGAGCCAGAGCGACACGGCCGCGCGCTTCCGCGCGCTCGCTGGCGACCTCCGGCGGCGCCAAGGCGGGCGTACTCGGCAAGCGCGACGGCAAGGTGACGCGCGACGAGTCGCTAGCCAACGCGAGGACGCGACCGGCGAGAAGGACCGGTCGCTCTACGACATCGGCCAGGCCACCGAGCGCGTGGCGGCCGCCGCCCAAGGGTATGTGATCGCCCTGGTGCCCCCGCACGCGAGGGTCGTGATACGTTCCGACTGGGTGGCTGAGCATGCAGTGTCTCCTGATCGAGGATGACGCCGATACCGCCCGCTACATCAGCAACGGCCTTAAAGAGGCCGGGTTCGGGGTTGTCTGCTGCCGCAACGGTGGGGATGGCTTACAGCTCGCGACGAACGAGCGCTGGGATGTTGTCATCCTCGATCGGCTGCTACCCGGCGATGTCGACGGAATGTCGATCGTTCAAGCGATCCGGACCCTCGGTAAGACCACGCCGATCCTGATCCTCAGCGCTCTCGCGAGCCTGGACGAGCGCGTGCGTGGACTTCGTGGTGGCGGCGACGACTACCTGACCAAGCCGTTCGCGTTCTCGGAGCTCCTCGCGCGCGTGCACGCACTGGTGCGCCGTTCAGGCTTGAAAGAGGACGTTGCCGAGCTGCAAATTGCCGATTTGAAGCTCGATTTGAGACGACGCAGGGCCGAGCGGGCCAACAGGCCGATCGCGCTGCAGCCCCGAGAGTTTCGCCTCCTCGAATATCTGGTCCGACACCAAGGACAGGTTGTGACGCGCACCATGCTCCTCGAGGCGGTCTGGGACTATCACTTCGATCCGCAAACCAATGTGGTCGATGTGCAGATCAGTCGATTGCGGCAGAAGATCGACAAGGACTTCTCGCCGCCGTTGCTGCATACGGTGCGCGGCGTCGGCTACATGGTGTGCGCCGATGGCTAGGTGGCTGGGCAGTGTCGCGTTCCGCCTGGCGCTCGGATATGGCGTGCTCGTGGTCGGAACGATGGCGGTAATCTCGGCCGCCCTATATTTCGGTACGGTCATCGTCATCGACCGAGGAATCGATGCGAAGCTCTCGAAGATCTCCGAGCAGCTGATCGAGCGGTTCGAGAGCGGCGACATTCAAGTCCTTCAACGCAAGATCCAGCAGCTCCTCACCGACAGCATCGATCAGGACACGGAGGTCTATTCTCTTCTCGACGCAGGCGGAAAAACCATCGTGGGCAACGTCACGGCCTGGGGCAGTGGAGCGCCACTCGATCGACTGACCGATCAGACGATCGTCCGTGACGGTCGGCTGTCGACCAGTCGACTTTTGCGGCATCGATTGTCGAACGGTGACGTGCTCGTGGTCGGCCGAGATCTGCGAGACGTGCGGGATATGGAGCGGCTCGTGGTGCGCGCCTTGCTCGTGGGAGGCGTCGTTGCCCTGCTGCTCGCCGTCGGGGGCGCGGCGTTGGTTCGTCGGCAGCTCGAGCATCGCATGGCGGCTATTCGGCGCACTGCTTTGGAGATCGAGGAGGGCGATCTGGCTCGCCGCATTCCCGTGCCGGATGCCGACGACGAGTTTACCCGGCTGAATCGCGATATCAACCGTATGCTCGATCGGATCCAGCGCCTGATGGAGGGCGTTCGCGACGTGTCGAATGCCATCGCCCACGACCTTCGAACACCGCTGGGCCGGATTCGAAACCGCCTTGACGAGGTCCTTCGGCCGGGTGCGACCACGGAGCAGCTTCGTGAAGCGGCGGGCACCAGCATTCAGGGCATCGACGAGCTGATCGTGATCTTCGACAAGCTCATCCAGATCGCCGAAGCGGAGTCGGCGACCCGCCGGCAGTGCTTCCAGCCGGTCGCGCTGAAGGACATGATCCTGGACGTGGTCGATCTGTACGACGCGACGGCCGAGGCGAACGGGGTCATGATCGCGGTCGATGTGGTCGGCGAGCCCACGGCGCTCGGTGACAAGGATCTTCTCGCGAGCGCGACGGCCAACCTGGTCGACAACGCGCTCAAGTACGGCGGCAGCACCGCGACGACCGTGCGAGTCGGAGCGCGCGAAGACGGGGAGAGCGTGTCGATCGTGGTTCAGGACGAAGGTCCTGGCATCGCGCCCGAGGAAAGACCGAAGGTCGTCGCGCGGTTCTACCGGCTCGATCGGAGCCGCAGCCTGCCCGGTAACGGGCTCGGCCTGGCCATCGTGACGGCGATCAGTCATCTGCATGGCGGCCGCCTGTCCCTTGAGGATGCTGCCCCCGGCCTCATCGCTCGCATCGTTCTGCCGCGCGCGGCGGCCTGAGCCGGTCCGCGAGAGCCGCGGTACCCCCGGCTCGCCCGCGTCCGGCTCCCGAACATTACCAAACGCTAATCCGGCGGAAACGGTGCCGACAGGGGCCGCCACGTAGTCTGGGCCTACCGGATGGAGGCTCAACGATGGGACGGCACATCTATCTCGTGCTCGGCGTCGGCGTCGTGATCGGCGTGGTCCTGGGTCTCGTCGTGAACGGGACTGTTGGTTTGGCTCTGGCGCCTGGGCGCGAGTCCGCTTCGACCGGCACTGCGGATGCATCGAAGGACCCACACCCTGGGGCGGACCCGAACGTCGTGATGGTCGACGCCGAGCAGGCGCAGCGCTTGAGGATCGCGCCGGTCCGGCTACGAGAGTTCCGCGACGAGCGAACGGCCGTCGGCCGTATCGCTTTCAACGACGAGCGCACGACCTCGATCTTCGCCCCCTTTCAGGGCCGGGTGCTCCGTCTCATCGCCAAAGCTGGTGATGTGGTGCATCCGGGGAGCCCGCTCCTGCTGGTCGACTCACCGGATCTCGTGCAGGCCAATGCCGACCTGATCTTGGCCAGCGTGGCCGTGAAGAAGGCGGAGAACCAGCTCAGCCTGGCGCAGCGCGTGGCCACGCGGCAGAAGCTTCTGTACGAGGCCGGTGCCGGCGCCTTCAAAGATCTCGAGCAGGCCGCGTCGGATTCTCTGAACGCTCAGAACGATCTGACGACCGCGCAAGGGCAGGTCACGGCGGCCCGTAATCGCCTGCGCGCTCCGTTCGGCAAAAACGACACCGAGATCGCGAAGATCGAGGCGACCCATCAAGTGGATCGTCTCGCGGAGGTTCTCTCTCCGATCGCCGGCACGGTGACGTCGCGCAAGGTCAGCCCGGGCCAGTTCGTTCGTGCCGACAACACCGACCCGATGTTTTCGGTCGGGGACCTGTCGTTGATGTGGCTGATCGCCAACGTGGCGGAGATCGACATCCCGTCCGTCAAGGTCGGGCAGGAGGTTGCGGTTCGCGTGATGGCGTATCCGGATGAAGTATTTCGGGCGCGCATCGCCTACGTCGGCGCCTCGGTCGACCCCGCCGTGCGCCGGCTCACCGTGCGCGCCGAAATCCCGAATCTCGACGGCCGGCTCAAGCCGGATATGTTCGCGAGCTTCCGGATCCTGACCGGCGGCCCGATCCAATCCCCGAGTGTCCCAGCCGCCGCGATCGCCCGCGATGGTGACGGCACGATGACGGCGTGGGTCACGACCGACGGCAGGCGCCTGGTCAAGCGGACGATCAAGGTCGGCCTTCAGCGAGACGGATTCGCTCAGATCCTCGAAGGGCTGCAGGCCGGGGAACTGGTCGCCACCGAGTCGGCGCTGTTTCTCGACAATATCCTCACGTCGTCTCTGTGAGCCTCGGCCGACGGCGGTGATCGTGCCCACGCGGAGCGGAGCACGATGCTGAGACCGCTCCTCACGTTTGCGTTGTCGCGCCGCGCGATCGTGATGCTCGGTCTGTTCGTGCTGATCGGCGGCGGTCTCTGGGCGTTCTCCAGAATCAACATCGAGGCGTATCCGAACCCCGCCCCCGTCATCCTCGAGATCACGGCCCAGTCGCCCGGGCTGTCTGCCGAGGAGATGGAGCGTTACTACACGATTCCCATCGAGATCGGCCTCGCGGTCACGCCCGGGGTCGAGGTGATTCGCTCGACCTCGTTCTACGGACTGTCCTTCGTCCGCGTCATGTTCAAGTACGGGGTCGAGTACTACTTCGCCCGGACGCAGGCCGCGATCGCTCTCCAGCAAAACGTGAATCTGCCGAATGGGGTGTCCGCGAACATCCAGGGCTCGAGCCTGGTAGGGGAGATCTATCGCTACGAGTTGATCGGGCCTCCGCGCTTCGGCCTGACCAACCTACGGACGCTCCAGGATTGGGTCGTGCAACGCCGGCTGCTGACGGTCCCCGGCGTGGTCCAGGTGGTGACCTGGGGCGGCACGACCAAGACGTACGATGTCGAGGTCGATCTCCACAAGCTCGACGCCTACGGCGTGACCCTCCCGCAGATCCTGACCGCCCTCGGCAATGCCAACGTGAACGTCGGTGGCCGCACCCTCAACATCGGCCAGCAGTCGGTCAATGTCCGGGGCGTCGGCTTGATCGGCAACGTGACGGATATCGAGAACGTCGTCCTCGGGGCTCCGTCGTCGGGCGTCCCTATCCTGATCAAGGACGTCGCGAAGACTTCGGTGGGGTATCTCCCGCGGCTCGGCAAGGCGGGACGGGACGCCGATGACGACGTGGTCAACGGCATCGTCATCATGAACCGGACCATGCACACCAATGAGGTGCTACCGAGCATCAAGACGGAAGTCGAGAAGATGAACGGCGACGGCAGCCTGCCCGCCGGGGTCCGTCTCGTCCCCTTCTACGACCGTGGGTCGCTGGTCGCCGTCACGACGCACACGGTCCTGCACAATCTGATCTTCGGCTGCGTGCTCGTGTTCCTCATCCAGTGGATCTTTCTCGGTGACTTCCGGAGCGCCCTCATCGTCGGGGCCAACATCCCCTGTGCGCTGCTCTTCAGCATCACGATGCTCTATCTCACCGGAGAGTCGGCCAACCTGCTGTCGATCGGCGCCGTGGACTTCGGGATCATCGTCGACTCATGTGTCATTCTCGTCGAGAACATCTTCCGCAATCTTCAAACGAGCGAGCCCGAACAGCGCCAGCTCTTGAGAAGCTACCCGCCGCCCGCCGCCGTGGAGGGATGGACCGATCGGGTCCAGATGGTCTTTGCGAGCGGTCTTCAGGTGGACAAAGCAGTCCTCTTCTCAACCGCGATCACACTGGCGGCGTTTCTGCCGCTCTTCGCCATGCAAGGAGTCGAAGGACAGATCTTCAGCCCGATGGCGCGGACGTACGCGTACGCACTGGCGGGCGCCTTGATCGCGACGTTCACCGTCACCCCGGTTCTGACGACGCTCCTGCTTCCCGGGCATATCCGGCACGCCGAAACGATCGTCGTGCGAGCGGTCCGCCGTGTCTACGAGCCTGTGCTTCGCCGAGCGCTGTCCCGCCGCGCCATCACGGTCACGGCCGGGGTCGCTTTTTTGGCGGGCGCGGGCCTGCTGATTCCCCGTCTCGGCGGTGAGTTCCTGCCGGTCCTCGAAGAGGGCAACCTGTGGATTCGCGCCACGATGCCGCAGACGATCTCGCTCGAAGCCGGGATGCCCGTGGTGAGCCGCATTCGCCAGATCTTGAGGTCGCGCCCGGAAGTCATCACCGTCGTTTCACAGCACGGTCGACCGGACGACGGCAGCGATGCGGCCGGCTTTTACAACGCGGAGTTCTTCGCGCCGTTGAGGTCGGTGGAGCAGTGGCCTCGAGGGATGACGAAGGAGAAGCTCATCCAGCACTTGCAGCAGCGGTTCTCCGAGGAGTTCCCCGGCGTCGGGTTCAACTTCTCCCAGTACATCCAGGACAACATCGAAGAGCAGCTGTCGGGTGTCAAGGGCGCCAACTCGGTGAAGATCATCGGTCGCGATCTGGCGGTCCTCGAGCAGATCGCGACGCACATCTTGCCCGTCATGGCCGAGGTCAAAGGGGTCGCCGATCTGGGCCTGTTTCGTGTTCTGGGACAGCCAAACCTGAACATCACGGTGGAGCGCGGGAAGGCGGCGCGGTATGGTCTCAACTCGGGCGACATCAACAGTGTCGTTCAGGCGGCCCTGGGCGGGACGCAGGCGACGACCGTGTTCGAAGGCGAGCGCCAATTCGCCTTGATCACCCGCGTCGCACCCGAGTATCGCGACAGCCCGGACCACGTGCGCACCATCAAGGTCGGTCTTCAGACGGCGGGCGGCGTCACCGCCTACATTCCGCTGAGCGAGATCGCGACGATCACGCTGGACACCGGCGCCTCGTACATCTATCACGAGCGCAATCAGCGCTTCATTCCCATCAAGTTCAGCGTGCGTGGGCGTGACCTCGCGGGCACCGTCGCCGACGCCCAGCAGCGGATCGCCAGCAAGGTACGGCTACCGCCTGGCTATCGGATCGAGTGGGCCGGCGAATTCGAGTCGTTACAGCAGGCGAAGAAGCGACTCGAGCTGATCGTGCCGCTCAGCCTCGGACTGATCATGGTGCTCCTTTACGCCTTGTTCGGGTCGGTAAGGGACAGCGTCCTCGCGCTGGCGGGCATTCCATTCGCGGTGGCGGGCGGCGTGCTGGCCCTCTGGATCACCGGGCTCAATTTCAGTATCTCGGCCGCGATCGGCTTCGTGTCCCTCCTCGGGATCTCGGTGATGAATGGCATCCTGGTGCTCACGTACTACAACGAGATCATGCAGCGGGGTGGCATGACGAGTCTCGAGGGCATGTTTCACGCGAGCTCCCAGCGTATGCGGCCGATGCTGATGACGGCACTGTCGGCGTGCATCGGTCTGGTCCCGGCGGCGATCTCGACGGGGATCGGCAGCCAGGTACAGCGGCCCCTCGCGACCGTGGTCGTCGGCGGCCTGCTGATCGGGCCGCTCATGCTGCTCGTGGTTGTCCCGGCACTCCAAGCCATCTTCTTGCCGCGTGACGTGCGGCGGACGGCGGGAAGCTGATGCTCAATGCGTGGAGCCCGCGAGTCAGGCGGCCGTCGGGCGCCGTGGCCGCTTTCGCGGTGGCGTCACTGATGTGCGGCTGCGCAGTGGGGCCGGAATTTCGACGCCCGGCGCCGCCGGCCCTGCTCGAGTATGCGCGTCCGTCGCTCGGGGTGCAGACGACATCGGCCGAGATTGCGGGCGGTGAGACTCAGCGGTTCGTCTACGATCAACAACTCCCTGAGCGGTGGTGGACGGTCTTCGAATCGCCGGCGTTGAACGCCGTGATCGACAAGGCGCTCCGCGCCAGTCCCACGCTCGTCGCCGCCGCGGCCGCCTTGCAGCAGGCCCGCGCCCTCACGATCGCGCAGCAGGGCGCGTTCTTCCCGACTCTCGCGGCCAGCTTCTCGCTCAGCCGTCAGCAGTCCTCGGCGACCTTGGCGCCGCCGCTGACTACGAACGAGCTGACCTACAACCTGTACACGACGCAGGGCATTCTCAGCTTCACGCCGGACGTATTCGGCGGTAACCGGCGGCAGGTCGAGTCGCTTCGAGGTCTCGCTGATGCCCAGCGCTACCAGCTCGAAGCGGTATACCTGATGCTGACGTCGAACCTCGTCTCGGCGGCCATCCAGGAAGCGTCGTTGCGCGCGCAGATCGCGGCCAGCCGCGAGGTCATCGCCCTCAGTACGAGATCGCTCGCGCTGGTCCGCCGTCAGTTCGAGCTCGGGGCGGTGGCGCGTTTGGACGTGGTGGCGCAGGAGGCCGCGCTCGCGCAAGTGCAGCAGACGCTGCCGCCTCTGCAGAAGCAGCTGGAGCAGACGCGTAACATGCTGGCCGCGCTTTCAGGCCGTTTCCCCAGCGATGAGCCCGAGGAGACGTTCGAGCTCGCTGAGCTACGCCTCCCGCGGGATCTCCCCGTGGGCCTGCCCTCGTCGCTCGTGGAGCATCGGCCCGACGTGCGCGCCGCCGAGGCCCAGCTCCACTCGGCCAGTGCCGGGATCGGCGTCGCGTTGGCGAACCGGTTCCCGCAGTTCACGATCACCGCGGCCGCCGGGGGGCAATCGACCGGGTTCGCGCAGATGTTCGCCAATGGGAATCCCTTCTGGAGCATGGCGGCGACCGTTGCGCAGACGGTCTTCGACGCCGGAACCTTGCTGCATCGGCAGCGGGCGGCGGAGGCGGCGTTTGAGCAAGCCGCGGCGCAGTACCGAAGCACGGTCATCACCGCGTTCCAGAACGTGGCGGACGCCCTGTATGCGCTGAAAGCCGACGCCGAGAGCTTGAAAGGGGCGGTCGCGGCCGAACAGGCCACGAAGCTGAGCTTGGATCTGACCCTGACGGCTCAGCAGCTCGGAGCCGTCAACTATCTGGCGGTGCTCAGTGCTCAGCAGGCATATCGGGAGGCGCTGCTCACTCGCGTGCAGGCACAGGCGGTCCGGTTGTCGGATACGGCCGCGCTATTCCAGGCGCTCGGTGCCGGGTTGTGGAACCGTACGGGCCGGGAGCGTGTAGACACGGTCGTGCCGGCCGCGGAGCCCTGACGGTGCTCGCGAAGCCAATCACGAATTTGCTGCGCAACCTGACGCTGCTCGTCGCGATTGGCCTCGTGACGGGCTGTGCCCCGGATGTCGTGATGCTGAACCCACGGACGGGTGAAACGATGACATGTCGCGCGAGCGCAGGAAATCCGTGGTCGCAACAGGAGGCCTGCGTCGGCGACGGCATCGCACACGGCTGGAAGAAGCTCGAGTGATCGTGGACGTCGCCCGGGCCTACCTCATTGGCTGCGCCGCCAGAGGTGCTCGGCCATCACGCCGACCGCCCGCTCCACCGCTTCTGCGGCGTCGAGGATCATGTCCTCGCGGAAGCGACGGCCGACGATCTGCACGCCAACCGGCTGGCCCCCGTTTTCGCTCGCGGGCACGATGGCGGCGGGCAGGCCCATGAAGTTCATGGCGTAGCTGTAGAGCGCGCTGCCCAGCACCTCGCGCACGCCCTCGGCGCCCTGCTCGTCGCGGTTCCAGGTAAAGATCGGCGCCGGCAGGAACGGCGTGAGCACCAGCGGATAGTCGGCCAGGAACGTGGTCCAGGCGCGGATGAAACGGTTGCGGTCGGCGATCGCCTTGAGGTACTCGATGCCCTCGAACGGCTGGAAGTAGCGGTAGTACTCGTCGAAGATCGCGACGACGGTCTTCGAGCCGTACTTGCGCACGTCGGCGTCCATCAGCGCCTTGGCCTCGCCGAAGAGGCAGCGCGCGCCCGTGACCGCCGCCTCCTTGACAAGAGGCGGCTCGACCTCGCGCACCTCGTAGCCGGCGGCGGCAAGCGCGGCGCGCGCGGTGTCGAGCGCCTGAGCGACCGCCGGGTGTAGGGGGAAGTCGAAGGTGTTCCGGGTGAAGGCGACCTTGATGGGCCTCGGCTCGGGCGCTCCCTCGAACGGCATGGGCACCTGCCATGGATCGCGCGGGTCGTAGCCGACGAGCGAGCGCATGGCCAGGCGCACGTCGCGCACCTCGCGGCAGATCACGCCCTGCACGGACATCACCTGCGCCAGCATGCCGCGCTCGACGGTGGCCGAGGGATTGTAAGCCGGTACCCGGCCGAGCCCCGGCTTCACCGTGGCCGCTCCGCAGGCGTAGGCCGGGAAGCGGAGCGAGCCGCCGATGTCGTTGCCGTGCGCGATCGGGCCGTAGCCCATCATCACCGCCGCTGCCGCGCCGCCCGAGGAGCCGCCGGCCGAGGCGGTGGCGTTCCAGGGATTGAAGGTGCGGCCGTGCAGCTCGTTCACCGTGGTCCCGCGGAAGGAGAACTCGGGCGTGTTGGTGCGCCCGATGACGATGGCCCCGGCCCGGCGAAGGTTTCGCACCACGGGCGCATCGTCGGGCGCGATCACGTCCTTGAAGGCCACCACGCCGTTGGGCGTCGGGCACCCCTTCTGATCCACGTTCTCCTTGATCGTGACCGGCACGCCGTGTAGCGGCCCGATCGGGCCGCCCGTGCTCATGGCCTTGTCGTGCGCCTCGGCCTCGCGTAGCGCGGTGTCGCCGAGATCGTTCACGACCGCATTGATCTTGCCGTTGGTGGCTCGCATGCGGGCCACCGCGTCGCCCACCGCCTCGGCGGCGGTCATCTTGCGCGCCGCGATCGCCTCGGCCAGCTCGCAGGCGCTCCACTGCCACAGCGGCCTATTCGGATCTGCCATTGCTCGCTCCTTCCGGTATCAACGGGTCATGATCCGGCACCCTAGCACGATCCGCATCGCTGTCGGGTCGACGTCGCGCTCCAGGTATACGAATGAGCCGCTCGACTCGTCTTAGTAAAGCAAGCAGGTCGCTGGCGTTGCATTCTCTACGACACGGGAGAAGAGGTCGTGAAGCCAACCGAAATCGCCGTCCGTCGTGCGGAGGTCATCACGGTCGAAGAGACCAACGAAGTGCTCTATGGAGCCGCAGTGCTCGCGGCCACTCTCGCAAGCAGCAGCCCACGCGCGCTTCGCGTGCTCGCCGTGCCGCAGTCGATGCGAGGGGAGACTGTGCAGATGATTCGTGCCACGAAGCCGCGCTGAGCTCAGTGCCGCGAGGTGAGCGTGACGCGCCCTCCGGCACTATCGATGGTTACCGTGAAGCGCTCGAGAAAGTCCCGCCCGAGGAGCCCATCGGCGGCCTGGTCGGCGGCATTGTGAGCGAGAACCTTCAAAGGGCCGACCTTGACGCTGCCGACCTCGAGGGAGGCGACATCGTGGATCCCAACACTTGCCTGGCCTGTCACCCCGAGGAGTGTCGTGTGACCGGTGACGGACGCGCCCGCCGCGTTGAGCACATCGGGCGCGATGACCGTGGCATCGGCACCAGTGTCCAGGACGAGCCGGACCGGTGTACGCCCGTTCACCCTGGCGTCGACGTAGATCGGGCGGCCTGGCGTGAACGGGATGACGGTGACCGCGGACGGGATGACGGCGGCTGCGGACGGGATGACGGTGGCCGGGGGAATTGGTCCGGGCGGGGCGGCGGCAGGTGTTGGTCTTCCGTCCCAGTTCGGCTTCCAGTCGCGCACCATCTGCCGAGCACGAGCGACCTCGAGTGGATCCAGAATGCGCTCGAGGGATCTTCGAAACCGCATCGCGCGCTCGAGCTCATGGGCATTCATCCCCTCGCCACCGGCCGTCGCGAGGCTCAGCCAGACGTATGACGTGAGAGCATCCTTGGGGACGCCGACGCCGCCCAGATAGGCGAGTCCCAGCTTGTACTGAGCGCTCGGCATGCCCTGATCGGCCGAGCGTCGATACCATGACAGAGCCGCCGCATCATCTTGCGGCACGCCCGTCCCTTTCCTGAACGATTCGGCCAGGGCGTACTGAGCGGGCGCCCAGCCTTGCCCGGCGGAGAGCCGCCACCACTTCGCGGCCTCCGCGTATTGCCCCTGTCTGTAATAGATGAATCCAAGCGCGAACTGGGCTCGGGGCTCTCCTTGCGTCGCAGACGGAAGGAGTTCCTGAAAGCTTGCGTCGCCGCGCTCGACGGATTGTGCGCGGACTTCGGTTCCGGCAAATACCGCCGAAGGCGATGAAACGAGCCCGACCGCAATCCCCAGGATGAAGAGGACGAGGGCACGATCCAGAGCGAGCCTGTTCATTTGCGGCCTCTCAGCGGTTGGTGTGGCGACTTGTGTTGTTAGACGCATTAGCCGATTCATTTGCGTACACGCATCCAGGCGCTTCCGGAATCGGGGCAGGGGCAACGACCGAGCCGAGAACGATCACGCTCGGCTTTACAACCCCTCATCAACCGGGTAAGTTTTGGCCCACCGACACACGTTTCCCGGCACCGAACCCGTCACGGGAGGCGCACAACATGAAAAGCACTCCGGCTCTCGTTCTGCTGCTGTCGCTTGTTCGCCACCCCAGCCTTCCCAGCCGACTTGCCGACGGCGAAGCCGGAAGAGATGGGGCTGTCCTCTGAGCGCTTGGAGCGCCTTGGTCAGACGCTGCGCGCCGACGTGGAGAAGGGGCGGATTTCCGGCGCCGTCGTCCTGATTGCGCGGCGGGGCCGCGTGACGTCCGTGCAGGTTGCCGGTTTCCGTGATCCCGCGGCTCGCGCGCCCATGACGCCCGACGCAATCTTCCGGATCGCGTCGATGACCAAGCCCATGGTCACGGTCGCCGCGCTTTCGCTGTACGAGGAAGGCCGGCTGCTTCTTGCCGATCCGGTTTCGACGTACATCCCCGCGTTCAAAGGGCAGACGGTCGGGCTCGAACGAGCCGCCGCCGCGCGTGAGATGACAATTCAGGATCTGATGCGTCACACCTCGAGGTTGACCTACGGCAACCGCGGCACGAGCGAGATCTACAAGATGTATCCCGAGTCGTCCAACGAAGCCTCGCAGACCTTGACGATGGACGAGTTCATCGCCAAGCTCGCGAAGGCGCCGCTGCTCCACCAGCCCGGTACGCAATGGGAGTACAGCCTGTCGACCGACGTCCTCGGACGCGTCGTCGAGGTTGTTGCGGGCAAGCCGTTACACGAGGTCCTCGCGGAGCGCATCTACCGGCCGCTCAACACGACCGACACCGCGTTCGTGGTCTCTGCCGAGAAGCGCATGCGTCTGGCGCAGCCGCTGGCGAAGAACCCCGACACGGGCGCGGACTACAAGGTGCCCGACGCCACGGTGCCGAGGAAGTTCGACTGCGGCGGAGGCTGCGCCGTCTCCACCGCGAGGGACTACGCGCGCTTCGCCCAGATGCTCATGAACCGTGGCGTGCTCGACGGCGCACGTGTGCTGGCACCGAAGACGGTCGAGCTGATGACGTCCGACCACCTGGCGGGCATCGCGCGCGGACCCGTGTATTACGCGGGCCCGGGCTATACCTGGGGACTCGGGCTCGCGGTGCGCGAGGACCACGGCGGCGCACCGATGGCGGGTTCGGCGGGCGACTACTTCTGGCCCGGCGCCTTCGCGACCTACTGGTGGGCCGATCCTAAAGAGCAGATGGTGGTCGTTTCGATGATGCAGTCGCCGCTCGGGCGGCACTACGCCCAGCTCGTGCGTGCGCTCGTCTATCAAGCAATCGTGGAGTAGCCGCGCGCGTCGCCGTGCTGCTGCGCCCCGCCTCAGGGCGCAGCGCGCAGCCAGAAGCCGACCACAAACGGTAGAATCGCCGTGGCGAGCGCCCATTGCGTCACGGGCCGCAAAGGCCAGTGCCCTACCAGCGCCGCGAGCAGACCTAGAGCGCCACCGATCAGGAAGCCGAATAGGTGAGCGAGAAGGTCCGCGTCAGGGCCCGTGCCGAGGAGAGCGAGCAGGGCGAGGCTCGCCGCGACAACTATCCAGCGCTTGCGTCGGACCGAGAGCCGGCCGCGGGTCATCGCTTGCGTGGCCGCCAGGACTCCGATGGCACCGAACATCGCCGTCGAAGCTCCCACCCAGTCGTAGCGAGCCCCGCGGACGATGGCGGTGAGGGCGTTGCCGCCGATTCCGGCCAGCAGAACGAGCCAGAGGCCCACGCCCGGGCCGAACTGGTACGTCACCGCCCCGACCAGTACGGCGCTCGCGGCGGCGTTGCCGACCACGTGTGGCGCATCGGCATGAAGCGTGAGCGCGGTGACGGTTCGCCACCACTCTCCGGCGAGAATTCGCTCGGCGTCAGCCCCCCCGCGCTCGAACCAAGCGCTGCGCGTGGCCCGCGGTCCGGTGACGGCAAAAAATCCGATCAGCAGGAGACCCACAGCGATACCGACTCCGGCAGCGCCGCGAACCGGTTCCACCGAGGCGCGGTGGTCTTTCGTCGCCTCGGGACGGTTCTCCGAATCATAGGCATCGAGAGTCTCGCAAGCCGCGTCCAGGTCCCGCGCGGCAACGATGAGCGCCCAACCATCCAGCCTGAGGCGGAGCCGATGGGGAACGCCGCTGGCGGCGAGGACCGTGGCCCAATCGTCGATCCGGTTTTTATCAGGCGTTACGCGGACGGCGGTACCAGCAAGATCCTCCATCGCCGACCATGATAGATCGCCCGTGAGATGTTCGACGTTCGATCACGCCGCCCAATCCAACTTCATTCGTAGGCCATTCAGATCCGAATATCGAATAACGCGTTCATGTTGAAGGCGCCCGACGACGATGCCAGGTGCAATGCCTTGTGACTGCGCGAACGCTGTAACCACCGATCCAGCAATGGGTGAATGCGCTTCGCAAAGTTTCTTGAATGCCACACGGGGAATGAGGAGATTGCCGGCGAACTCGTCAGCTTCACGCTCTTGTCCGTCTCCGTCACGACTCTCCCATTCGACGAAGACCTCGCGGCGACCATGTAGCAGCAGATGGCCAATCTCGTGGAACAGGCTGAACCAGAAGATGTCAGCCCACTTCCCACGAAGACTGAGCTGCAACAGAGCTTTTTCCGGCGAGAGCCAACGGACTGCGCCGTGCGCGTGCGTCCTGGGGAGGTGTGGTAGAAGGACCACAGCGACTCCACAGGATGCAAGGCTCTGTTTCAAGGCTGGCTCAAAAACCGAGGGAGGCTCTTTTGTCAGGCGACGAAGAGCCGGAAGTGAGCCGCGGAGGCGCTCCTCGCTGAAGGGCTTGGTGGCGATGCCTTGAGCTTGTACGGCTCCCTTTCGCATCCAGGCCGCAAGAGCCTCGGGGCGCGCTTCTCGGGTTCGGGAGAGTCGATATGCCGCTGCCTCAGCGTCCTGAACCACCCGAAGAGAGCCAACGCCGAAAAAAGCCAGTAGGTGCTCCGCCCGTGTGAGGGAGTTCCTGGTTCTCGGAATCCAGCCGAGCCGCTCGAGCGTCCGACACGGGAAGTTCTTGGTGAGCTTGGCTTCCTCCTCGAGCCGCTTTCGATCCTCCAGTCGCGCCTTCGCGTGCTGATATTCGGTCTCAAGCCCAAGCCAGATGTGAGAAGGCACGCCCAGAACACGCTCCAATTGGATTGCTGTCTCAGGGGTGATTTCTTTGCTTCCCCGGGCGATCTCATTGATGGCTTGGAGAGGTCGATCCATTCGCCGCGCCAGCTGTGCTTGCGATAGGCCCAAAGTCTCCAAGGTCTCAGTCAGGAGCTCCCCGGGAGGGATTGGAAGATCGGAGATGACCTTTGCTTCAGTCGCCATAGTGTGCACTCACCTCCTCTATGCGAACGATTGTCAGTGCGTCGTCTTGAAACGAGATCTCCATCCGCCATCGATCGACTAGAGTGATTGAGTGGTGCCCGCGCTTTGTCCCTTTCATCGCGTGAAACCGCAGGCTGGGGACCTTGCTCAGTTCCGCAGCCGATCGCGAGGCTTTTAGGATGTTCACACGCTCGATGTAACGCCGCGCCACCTTATCGCCCCATTCGCGTTGCCCGACCTTAGAGCTCGTGTAGCATCTCTCCAGCCGCGCTGTCCTGAAAGTAACGAGCACGGTAGCTCAACTAAACCACATAAATGATCACCCTTAGGATGAATACTATACTAATCACCCCTGGGGAGTCAACACAGTGGCCGGCAGGCTGGGTCTCGAGGTCCTACGGTCTGAGTGACACGTACCGCTCGGCTCGCCGGATGATTTCGTCCTGGTGCGGTTGCAGGCCCTGGCCGCCCACCGACGCCGCCCGGACGGCCATCGGATCGTCGACGGCGGTCTTGACGCCGCTCAGCTCTTCCAGGACGGCGAGCCCGCAGAACGGCACGTAGATCGGCGAGTAGCCGCCCTCGTGGCTCAGGACGAGCCGGCCTCCGCAGAGCTCATCCGCGAGAGCCACGAGCGTTCGCGTCATCGCGCGGAAGGTCTCGCTGTACGCCATCATCCGCCCGAGAGGATCGTAGAGGCTGCCGTCGAAGCCCGATGGCACGACGATCAGCTCCGGCCGGAACGCGCGGAGCGCCGGAAGGACGACTCGCTCGAGGGTCGCGAGATAGGCGCCGTGACCCGAGCCCGGCGGCAGGGGGATGTTGATGTTGAAGCCGGCACCGGGGCCTTCGCCGCGCTCGTCGATGCCGCCGGAATCTTGCGGGTACAACCGGTCCTGATGGATTGAGATGGTGAGGACCTGAGGGTCGCGGTAGAAGGCCTTCTGGGTGCCATTGCCGTGGTGGACGTCCCAGTCCACCGTGGCCACTCGCCCGACGCCTCGCTTCGCTCGCGCGTGCTCGATGGCCACGACGACGTTGCCGAAGATGCAGAACCCCCGGCCGCGGTCGGCCTCGGCGTGGTGGCCGGGCGGCCGCACCAGGGCGTAGGCATTTCGCACGCGCCCCGCGAGGACGGCGTCGACGGCCGTGATCGTGCCTCCCGCCGCCAGCAGCGCGATCTCGAACGAGCCGGGCCCGAACGGCGTGAGCTCGCCGGCGTTGCCGCCCGACGCGCCGCTCATCGCGCGAATGGACTCGACATAGCCCGGGGTGTGGAAGCGGAGGATCTCGTCGACGGTGGCCATCCGCGGCTTCAGCGCGACGAGATCGTCGAACAGGCCCGCGACCTCGACGAGGTTGCGAAACCGTCGCTTGGTCTCCGGATTCTCGTAGTGCTCCCAGGCCTGCAGCCACTTCCGGTCCGGGGACATCGTCGTGGCCCGGCCGGTGTCGTGCCACATGTACGACTCGTGATAGACCCATCCCGTCGTCATGGCGGCTATGGCCGCTCATGTTCCTCCAGCCGTCGATCTGGCGCAACTTGATCGAGGTGCCGCACGGCCGCCACCGGGACCTCTTCGGCCGACGGTGATCCGACCGTGTGCGGCAACGGCCGCATCAGCTCTTGGGCGTGATCTTGCCCGTGAACGACTGCGCGGCGATCTTCCCGTCGCGCACGACGAAGGTGTCCGTGGCCACCTCGTACACGTTGTCGGCGGTGTCTGCGGTCCACAGGATGTAGGCGTAGTCGCCCTCGATCATCTCTTGCTTCAGGGTGAACACTGCGCCTGGCTTTCCAAACTCCGCGATCAGCGCCTGGAACAGAGGCGCGATCGCGTCAGCTCCTTTGAGCGGTCCCCCCGACGTAAACAAGACGGCCCCGGGTGCATAGTCGGACAGGGTGCCCTCGAGGTCGCCCTTGGCAAAAGACTGCAGGTGATGGTCGAGAACCTCTTTCGTCGAAGCCATGTTTCGTTCCTCCTCAGTCAGTCAGATCCGTTCGAGCCTTAGCGTCGACGTCACGCTACTCGTAGGATGTTGGGCGCTGCTGACCGGGAGTCCGTCGTTCCTAGCTGATCGTCCAGAGGGGCGGGCGTTGCCGAATTCGAGTGGCGCCGAACATCCACGGTGTTGGCGCGGCCGCTGCCTCCGCGACGGATCTCTACAGCCCCGCCATGCTGTCCAGTTTGAGCGGCGACGACAGCGCGTCATTCGAGATCGTCAATGTCAGCGCACAATCCAGGACGATCAGTGTGGGGAACGGCGGCATCCTCGCGCTGCCCGCGGAATAGGTTGCGGGACGCCGAATCGGGCGAGGCCCTCTGCATCGCGGAGGGCCTACAGTCTGAGCGTGACGCCGGCGCGCTCCTCCTGCAGGGTCGACGCCTTGATGCGGTCCTGATCGCCCCAGCCGCGATTCATCGCCTCTTGCAGCTCCCGCTGGCAGAGGTCGAGCA
>JACXTT010005892.1_pt1 | contig 17688 bp, 14 predicted proteins | sample 9270951 | NCBI WGS metagenome assembly JACXTT01 (sample SAMN15532306, study PRJNA645909) | rock metagenome | isolation source: weathered quartz diorite | place: Puerto Rico | collected 2017-06-21 | reverse complement strand
GGAAGGTGGGTTTCCAAGGGCTTGCCTGAATTAGTGAAGTTCTTCTAGGCCAGTTCGTGGTCGGAATGGCTGGCGGGACGAGTGTGGGCGAAATTCAAGTTACGGAACAGAATTCTGGGGGGCTTGGAATCTGAATCGGGCGTTGGGGAGTAGAACCTGGTGATTTCATCGTGCTGGAGTTCAAGTTGCAGGAACGGCGTGAGAAGGCATTCTTAGGAGGAGCCGAGCTCGTGGAAGCATTCTGTGACACGCGGGCGGGTTAGGGGATATTGGGCTCACCCCAACCGGTGAGGGCAGGGTTGCGGAACGCGCGCGCGAAGGGGAAACGCTTTGGGCCGTCCTCGCGTGCTCGTGCCGATGGCGAAGATCGAGCGCCTGCGTGCCCAGGGTCTGAGCTGGTCGAAGATATCGAACCGAGTCGGAGTTCCGAAGGTGACGCTGCTGAGGGCGGTAAAGTAAGATTTTTATGCGCCCGGAAGCTTTGTCCCTTCCTGTTCATCTTTGGTCGCTGGCCCTGGTGGCATGTCAGCTAACACTGTTCTCAGCGCGATGAGCCATCTATTCGTTAGATTGTTCCAATGTGTGATTACGCTCAAAGTGTGAAGAACACCGTAAAGAATCAAGAACCCGGAGAACGACAGGAAGTAGCGATTCCTCAAAGCCGGCGCGAAATAAGCTGCAGCCATACCGCTCCAACCCGTAGCGTGTGTGGTCACCACCAACAGTGAGCCCCTAAAATCCTCCGCTCTTGGCGTACCGAGCGCCGAACTCTAGGCCTCCCATTCTTCAGGGTCGACCCCCGGCGGGTCGATCCCGTACCGCCGTTCGAGCAGCTTAGAAGCTGCCCTGTGCCATGCTTGGGAAGCGCCTTTAGCGCCGGGATGAACAATTAGCTTGTGGTACGCACCATCGACCCATTTAAACCTTCCAAGCCACGGGCGTTGCGGCGGGTTGCCTTTCGAACTCACCAGATATTTTATGAACTTCGCCCAAAAGGGTCTAGCCCACCCGTACACACGCTCCAACTCAATTCGGAACATCACCGCCCAGAACATGAACCCGTTTCCGAGGATAAAAGCGAGGGTCAACGCGATAGCTGTCTCTAGGTAACGCTCTAGCTGCGCCTGGCCGACGGTACGACAGACCCACTCTGGCTCTGCGAGAAGGATGCAGATCTCGAAGAACAGACCTGGCATGAACGCTGGCAACAGATCCCAGAAACGCGGATGCAGAGCTTTCGAGAGATCGAAGTTAATCATTAGTTACCTGCCGCACAGGAGGGTGAGGCTAGGAATGGAGTTGTCAAAAGTTAATTACGTGCAAGTTCGCGCGACTCGTAGACGAACAAAACGCGAAAGTGCTACACTCCCTCCGTGGACGAGGGGCGCAAGCGCGTGCTGCTGATCGCCGCCGCCATCCTTGCCGCGCGGAAGCTGGCACAGTACGATTCGGGAGCGCACGTCCCAGCCATAATCAGCGCCATCTCGGACGCGATCCGCTGCGGCTGAGCAGATACTGAAGGAGATCGACCGTCGCTGGCCGGACGCGGTAGAGGGGTACACCGATGACGATGGTCGGGGGATGGGAACAACTTGATCAGCTGGGCGAGGGCGGACAGGGCAAGGTTTATCGTGCACGCAGACCGAAAAGGGTCCGCGAACGGGAGGACGCCGTAAAGGAGATTATCGAGAACTCGCCTTTTGGGATTTACACCGTCGAGGAGAGGCGAGCAAAGGTCGACCGCTTTGCAGCCGCGGTATGGAACTATGCGCACCCCGATGATTCATCAGAACTCGGAGCGCTGAAGGTCTTCAAGTTTGACCCCGATAAGGCAAAAGCTGCAAAGGCGTTGGCCCGCTTCAAGAACGAGATCACCATTCTCCGGCAAGATCGACCCGGCCTAATCAGGCTGCTCGATTGCAGCGAGAACGGGGGCTGGATGGTGACCGACTTCATGCGCGGCGGCACTATCGAACAGCATCCGGATATATTCAAAGGTGACGCGCGCCGCGCCTTGAAGGCGTTCCAATCCCTGGTGAAGACTGTTGTCTCGCTACACCTAGAGGGGACCGTCCATAGGGACATCAAGCCCGCCAACATATTCATCGGTGATGACGGCAATCTTGTCCTCGGAGATTTCGGGATCGTCTTCTTACTGGGACAGGTGGAGCGCCCCACCGTGACCGACGAGCGCGTGGGTTCCCGAGATTATATGCCGCCATGGGCTGACCTCGGCGAGCGACTCGAAGACGTTAGCCCGGACTTCGACGTTTACATGCTCGGCAAGCTCCTCTGGTGCATGGTGTCGGGCCGCTTGAAGTTGCACCGCGAAGACTTCAGGAGGGAGCGATTCGACCTCACGGTGAAGTTCCCAAACGATCCGGACATGCACGCAATGAATGCTCTTTTGGAGAAGTGCATCGTTTCAGAGCAGAAAGACTGTCTACCGTCAGCGCATGAGCTGTTGCCCCTAGTAGAGGAAACCGTAGCGCGCTTGGAGAGAGGGGGCCAACTGCTCAAGGATGGGATACCGAGGCCGTGCCGTATTTGCGGCGAAGGGTTCTATCAACCCCACGAACAACGCGGTCTTACGCTTCGAATTTGGCGCGGTGGTTCGGACACCTTTTCCATGCCCGTACGCCCCTTCATCTGTCAAAGTTGTCATCACATTGAGTTTTTCAATGTAGCTGAGTGAGGAACCGGTGCTTGGCTTCAACTCTTGGTTACAACTTGGTATCAAGTCAACCCGTTGCTGTCCTCTCGTAACCGTGGGAATCGCGCTGGAATCCTTTGTTTACAACGGTTCGGTCACGTGGACGGCAATCAGTAGGTTGAAGGTTCAAATCCCCTCATCCGCCATCCGATGCGATGTCCGTCGAACCGCGTCGGGATGGCGCCGAAAAACGCACGCGCCCACGCACGCGGTGGAACCCGGCATTTTTGCGCCCGAAAACCGCGTTTACTGCCTAGAAAACGGGTGTTTACTAACTTGCAAGAGGTGCGAATTCATCCCGCTAAGTTCTAACCCCGCAGGGAAATTGACACCACTTGGGCTCGTACCTAGACTGAATCGGCGGCGGTTTTGCCTATTCCGGGCGGGGACGCATATATTTGTAGAGAAGCATCGTTCAGGGTGTCGAGGACAACCAATGGGCTGGCTGCAGAACAAGTTTGAAAAGAACTTCATGATTACGACCGTGGACTACGTGTTCAACTGGGCACGGAAGTCGGCGGTTTGGCCAATGACGTTTGGGCTGGCTTGCTGTGCCATCGAGATGATTGCCTCCTCGACGGCGCGTTTCGATATTGCCCGCTTCGGCTCGGAAGTGTTTCGTCCCAGCCCGCGGCAGAGCGACCTGATGATTGTGGCCGGGACGGTCACGCTAAAGATGGCGCCGGTGGTGAAGCGCATTTACGATCAGATGCCCGATCCCAAGTGGGTGATCTCGATGGGGGCGTGCTCCTCGGTGGGCGGGCCGTTTAATACGTATGCGGTGCTGCAGGGCGTAGACAAGATTGTCCCGACCGATGTGTATGTGATCGGCTGCCCGCCGCGTCCGGAGAATCTGTTTTATGCGCTGCTGAAGTTGCAGGACAAGATTGATCAGATGTCGCTGGCGAAGAAGCCGACTGAAGTGCGGCTGGATCCGAACATGGTGGAAGCGTTTAAGCGTCAAGTAATGATTGCTCAAACTTTGCAACCGAAATGAAGGAGATCTTTCGCTTCGCTCAAGATGACCGCAGCGGGCTCGGACGCCCGCTTGGCGCGGTCATTTCAAGCGACAGGTGATGATCGCGCAGACGTTGCAGCCGAAATAGCGGTCGGCCCTCAGCCGTCAGGCGTCGGCCCTCAGCAAAGGCAAATCCGTTGGCCGGGCTACTTGCGGATAACTGCCCGGCTGTCCTGGCCGAGCAGGGGCCTCGGCAACCTTATTTCTAGTTCCGAAGGGCCAAATGTCCGACTTCATAAAACTCACAACCCAGTCTGAGCTTCCTCCCGAAGGCGAGGCCAGGGAATTTCCTCTTGGCGACAAGGTCATTTGCGTTGCCAACGTAAACGGGACCGTCTCTGCCATGGACAACGTCTGCCTGCATCGCGGCGGGCCTTTGGGGCAGGGCATGATTGAGGGCGACAAGCTGGTTTGTCCCTGGCACGGCTGGCAGTACGATCCTAAGACTGGCCAGGCCGCGCACAATTCGGCCGCGAAGGTCGCGGTCTATCCGCTGAAGGTGGAAGGCGGGGACGTGATGATTGAGGTGTGAGCTTCTGGCTCCTAGCTTCTAGCCCAAAGGCCACCAAACGCCCAAGACTCTTGCTCATCCCAGCAACTTCAAGAATTGTCCCGTCTGGTTGTCGAATCCCGGGAACACTTGATTGAGGGCATGATTGCCCAGATGGCGGTCAACCGCTTCGCCCAGCACGCGGCGGAAGTCCGTAGTCACGGCGAGATCCCTTCCTTCATAAAGTTGTGACTGATCGAGACCGGGCCAGCGCCCGTATACCCTGCCGCCCTTTACCGGGCCGCCCATCACGAACATTACGTTGGCGTGGCCGTGGTCGGTGCCGCGGTTGCCATTTTCGCGGGCGGTGCGGCCGAACTCCGACATGGTGACTACGACGGTATCATCGGCGAGGTCTCCGAGGTCGATCCAGAAGGCGCCAAGAGATTGTGCGAACTCGCGCAGCACGTTGGCGATCTGACCCTGCGTGCTGCCTTCATTGACGTGATGGTCCCAGCCGCCGATGTCGGCAAATGCCACCTGTACGCCCAGGTTGGCCTTGATGAGCTGGGCAAGCTGTTTGAGGCTGTCACCAAATCGGCCCCTGGGATAATCCGCGCCTGCCGCCGGCTTGTACTTGGAAGGATCGGCGGACTTCAACATTTTTACCGCTTCGAAAGTCTCCTGGCCGGTACCGTGCATCACGGAATCAACCGAGCTCGCATACATGGCTTCAAAAGTGTTGGAGAGAGGCTCCGCGTTCGGGTTGCGGCCGCCCACGCCGAAATCGTTGATGTTGTTGACGGCGACCGCGGGCTCTTGTCCCGAAAGAATTCTTGGCAGGGATGGCCCCAGGCCGATGGCGCGGAACGCGGATTTGTCAGCAGGCGGCGGCAGTGAATGCAACGCCCGATTCAGCCAGCCGTCTTCGGTGGCTTTGATGCCGGGCGTGCCTGACTCCATAAAATCCTGCGCATCGAAGTGGGAGCGGCTCGGATCGGGCGAACCGGCGGCATGCACGATGGCGAGATGGCGCTGGTTCCATATGGGCTGCAGCGCTGACATCGCCGGGTGAAGGCCGAAGAAGCCGTCCAGATCGATTACCGCGTTGCGCGGGATGTTAATTGACGGCCGCATGGCGTAGTAAGCCTGCTCACCGTGGGGGACCACGATGTTGAGACCATCGGCTGCGCCGCGCTGGAAGATAACGACAAGGCGCTTGTTTGGGCTTCCGATTTCGGCTGCACCGAGCGCGGCGCGCGTCAGGAAGTGCGGCAGGGCCGCAGTTCCCACGATGGCCGTGGCGCCGCTTCTGAGAAAGACCCGCCTGGTAATGGGCATAGTAACCTCGGTTGTCAGTTCTTAGTTAGCAGTTCTCAGTCTCGTCAGAATCAGACGCAGGGAACCGACGACTATCGATCGCCACGAAATCTTACCTCCTCTGAAACTCGGGTGAGCCCAGCAACAGGCCTGCGATCACGCTCACGTTCGGCGGTCGGGCTGGGTCATCCAATTGACGCTGGCTGATTTTCGGATCGCTCAATTGCGCGGCGATTGTGTCGTGCGTTTGCCGGGATACGTCGCCCGCCAGCAGGCTGTTTTCCAACGCCGCCAGAGTTGCTTGGGCATCACCGGGTGAGTTGCTGGTATTAAGGATATGAGCGGGGTCCGCCTGCACGCCTTTCAATTTTCCCGCGGTCAGAGCCAGCGCGAAGTTCATTCGGCCCAGCAGCGCTGACGAGTTCACCCAGGTCTCAGCTTTCATCGAATAGCCGGTCGGAGGCTGCATACCATAGAGCTGCATGCCCATGGTCTGCAGCTGACGGGCAAGGGGCAGGGCATCGGAGACTTCGGCACCGCTGGCCCGAACCGCCGACACTACGAACTCCAGCGGGGTCTTTACCTTGGCCCGGTAGGAGTCGGGCGCCCAGAACTCGGGTGAATGGAACAGGGTCTTCAACACTTCACGAATGTCGCCGTCTTTTTTCAGGAAAGTCTGCGCCATGCGGTCAACCAGAGGGGGCGGAGGATTGTCCGAAACGAAGCGCATGGCTAGCTTGGTGGATATGAACCTCGCCGTGGAGGGATGACGCGCCAGAATGTGCAGCACCTGGCGACCTTCTTTCTCTCCACCAGATTTGATGCGATGGCCAAGCACGTCCTTGTCTCCGGGCTCATGCATGCGTTCTTCGAAGGTGAAGCCGCCGCCTTGCCTGGGCTGTTTGAGCGTCCATCCCGTCAAGACACGGGCGACTTCGGTAACATCTTTCTGGGTGTAGCCGCCATTCACGCCGAGGGTGTGCAGTTCCATCAGCTCGCGGCCATAGTTTTCATTCAGGCCGCTGCGCTTGCCCTTGGCTTGCTTCACCGCCACAGGAGGTCGCTGTCGAGGGGGCCTGCGCCGACGGTAGTTGTTGTTGCGCCTGGGGACGCCGTTGGCAAAATCGGAGTTTGGACCTACGCTCAGCCAGTTATCGAGATAGAAGAGCATCGCGGGACTCTGCGCGGTCGCCACCAGCAGGTCCTCAAACTTACCTATGGCACGGGGACGGATCACGTCGCGCTCGTAGCTAGTGAGTAGATAACGGTCGGCCCCTTTCCCGATAAACACATTGAAGTGATTGAACCAGAAATCGGTCATCACTTCTTCCAGTTGGCGATCGCTGTAAATGGCCCGGAGCAGTTTGCCCTGTACCAGTTCGCTGGTCACGACCTGCTGAGGATTGTTAAGCGCCAAGAGGGTTTCGCGCTGCTGTGGCTTCATCCCTTCCATGAGTTCGTCGCGCCGGTCGCCCTTGAGCGAAGTCTCGAGGGCGCGCTGGTCCTCGGGCGACATTTTGAGGATTGCCTTCATACGCTGGTCGGGCGGAAAATCTAAGAGGTCCTCGGTTTTGAGATCGGCGTAGAGGCGGTCCTCGCGGCGGCGGGACTGTTCTTCATCGCTCATCGGAGCAGGTTTGCCGGATGTGGCTGTGCCTGGGGGATCGGTGTTTGCGGCCTCCTGCTTACGTTCCTGTTTCTCCTGATAGCGCTGGAGCTGTGCTTGGTAAACGGCGCGCTTGGCCGAATCGGAAGGAAACGACTGCTTGCCTTCGGAGATGGCCTTGATCACTTGCGGCGGTGGAAAATTCTCCACCAGCTCACGTGTGTCCATGCGAAGAGTGCGAAAGGGGACGAGGCGGCCATCGAGGGCATGATCGTCGATCTTTTCGGGATGCAGTTGCTGATCGATCCATTTGTCGACACCCACAGCTAATACTCGCGCGACGTCGCCGGGGCGGGGGCCGAAGGCCAGGCGGTTGAGCGCATGCACGGCCCGCCTTTGCTCATCCATCTGGACCGCGGCAGAATCCCGTTTGTCTTTCTTGGCGATGGCGAACTGGACGGAAAGAGCCGTTCCAAGTAACAAGACGGCGAAGAACAGCACTATGGTTCGTCGAAGCAACATGGCAAAGCTCTGAGCGGGCAGAAAACGCCCTAGGTACTATCAACCCGAATCATGGAAAAAGTTGCGGGTGGGGCCTTCGGTTCCTTCATGGTGGCCAGGGGCATGGCTCCACTTTTTCGTTGCTTCCACAAGGCTTAGGTCAAATAGAGGCGGCCGTGGGTGACCTTGTGTTGCAGGGTGGCGGCAAGTTGATCGATGTCCCCGGCGGCAATGTTGACGGCTGCCCGGTCTTCGAAAAATGGCACGCGGTTACTGCCGACGGCGTCCCGCCGCACTTGCAGAAGGAGTCCGTGGACCGCATTGGGGTCGAATTTTTGCGGGGTCAGGCGCACGATCTCACTGAGCGTGCTGCCGACCGAGAGCGGTTCGCGATAGGGCCGCTCGCTGGTCATGGCATCGAACGTGTCAGCTAAGCCAATGATGCGAACCGGCATAGCCACGTCTTCCATCATCAGGCCGTCGGGATATCCGGAGCCGTCTCCGCGTTCGTGGTGCGAACGCACGATCTCCGCAACGCGCGGCCAGGGGAATTGCACGCCAGCGACGATTTGATGACCGACGATAGTGTGGTCGGCCATTTCGCGGAATTCCTCGGCGTCCAAAGACGTGGGTTTTCCGAAAAGGCGTTTGTCGACGGCAACTTTGCCGATGTCGTGCAGGTAGCCGGCAGAGCGCAGGCCGGCAACGTCGTTGGGCTCCATGCCCATGGCCTCGCCGATGGCGGAGGCATAACGTCCCACCCGCAGGGAGTGGCCGTGAATGTTCACGTGCTTTACATCGATGGCGGCAGCGAAAGCCTCGAGTGCGGTGTCATAGAAACCGTGAAGAGATGCGAGCAGGCGCAGATTTTCTGAAACGCGCTGCGCCAGAGTCTGCGACAGCACATGATTCTGTATGGCGATCGCCACATAGTTACACAGCAGATCGAGGGCGCCGAGTTCTTCATCGTCGAAGAGAGCGTCCCCCTCGCGACGGCCCAGCGCCACCATTCCCACCAGCCTGCCACTGACTTTCAGTGGGGCGATGCACTTGAAGAGCTCAGGAGCGACGTTTCCGTTCGAGCTCAGGAAAACGTCGTAGGAGCCCGGGGTCAGAACAACCGGTCCGCGTGCCGACGTCAGGGCGTGAACATGCTTCGGCAACAGCGGCATGATCGCAGGCTCGGGCATGAGAGAAAAGCCCTCGGCTGCAATCGAGGAAAGAATGGACGGCTTGTCGCTGAAGGTGAAAAGCACGCCTTCGCGAGCGCCGCCGGCCTGCAGCAACGCCGAAACCATGGCCCGTGCGGTCTGGGAAAACTCCCGTTCGGCCGTTATTTCAGGGCCGAGATCGGACAGAGCTTCCACCGTCCGCAACAGTCGCCGCAAATTGTTTTTCTGCACTGCCACGCACGTATGCGGGCAAAAGACCAGAGCAGAAAAAGAGTAACATGCGGCGAAACAGCGGGATACGGAGATTGTTGGTTAGTTTGGTGCTAGGAATCGCTCAGTGTCAGCTTCTGGAGAGATGTAGCTGGCTACAGCTGGGTCCGTGGCGGCAGACGTAGCAAGCTACGTCTCTACGCGACCCAGAGTTCTTCCGCGGCCGGTCAGAAGTGTGCTTGTAGCTCGGAGAACTTCTCCACCACCAGCAACTGCCTGGGCGGTTCCGCGGAATCAACTTCCTCATGTTCCAGAACCCAGGTACTGCCGTGGGGGACAAACACGGCATTGAGGCCTGCCGCCAACGCGGGGTTGATATCGGATTTCGGGCTGTTGCCGATCATCCAGGTGGCGTCGGAGAGCAATCCGTATTTCGAAACCACCGTGCGGTATGTGGGAACGTCTTTTTCCGACACAATCTCTACCGCCGCGAAGTATTCCTTCAGACCCGAGCGTTCGACCTTGCCGGTTTGTTCAGCGATGGCGCCTTTCGTCATCAGAATCAAGTGATGGCGCTGGGAGAGGTACTGCAGCGTCTCCGGTACGCCGGCCAGAATTTCAACCGGGTGGCCGGCGATGGTATGAGCGAATCCGTTGATCGTCTGGTGCAGCGCCGGTGTGATCGGTTCGACCGCCAGACGCTCGAAGGTCTCAACCAGAGAGTGCGCGAAACTGTGCAGACCGTAGCCGTGGGTGACGATGGACTTGCGTTCCACCTGGTTCAGCACCTCACGCACTTGCTGGGGAGAGTATTCGTGATGATTCAGGAACGAGATGAAGTTTGCGATGGCGCGTTCAAAATAGATGTTGTTTTCCCACAGCGTGTCGTCGGCATCGATCAGCAGAGTCTGCGCACCGTTTGAATTCGTTTCCCCGGGCATCGTGCAACATGATAACGGGGATGCCGCAGCTTGGCGAGATGCGTCGGGTTTCTCGCAGGAGTCACTCTGATAAGATGACGGATAATGACTACATCCGGCTCTTTGATTCCCCTGCTGCTTTTTTTTCTGACAGTCTTTCCCGTCTTAGCCCAAAAAAGTAAGAAGCCGATGACCGGATCTGCGGCCAGGGGCGCGGCTGCCGCCGGCACGCAAGTCGCACCTGACCTGGAACAGCGTCTGGAAAAATTCAAACGGGTGCAAATGCCGTTTCGTTCGGCCGGGCTCACAGGGCGGGAAAAAAAGATGGTGGAGAAGCTAGTGGATGCCTCCCGCTATCTGGAAGCTATCTACTGGCGCCAGATCGACCCTGAGGGACTGACTCTCTACCAGTCTTTAGCGGGCAGCAAGAATCCGAAGGACCAGCAGCTGCGTCACTATCTCTGGATCAACGGCTCCCGTTTCGATCGAATCGAGCAGAACCGGCCTTTCGTCGGCACTGCGCCCATGCCGCCGGGCCGGGGATTTTACCCCGAAGGCCTGACCCGCAAGCAGATCGAGCAGTATGTGCAAGAACATCCTGAGAAGAGGGCAGAAATTTACAGCTCCACCACTATCGTGCGCTGGCACGGGGATCAACTGGAAGGTCTGCCTTATCACATCGCCTATCGTCCCTTCCTCGAACCGGCGGCCCGTGCTTTGCGCGAGGCAGCCAGCTTGAGTGCCGATCCGGCGTTCGCCGACTTCCTCCGCTTGCGGGCTGACGCTTTGTTGAATGACGACTATTTCAAGAGTGATTTGGCCTGGCTCGAATTGAAGGACCCGAAGTTCGACGTGGTCTTCGCGCCCTACGAAACCTACGAAGACGGCCTTCTGGGCGTGAAGGGGTCCTATGACGCGGCGGTTCTGGTGCGCAACGAAGAGGAGAGCCGCAAGCTGGCAATGTTTCAGCGGTATGTCGCCGACATCCAGGACGCGCTGCCTCTGGCTCCGGAAGACCGGCCATCCAAGCATGGCCTCGAAACCCCGATGGAAGTGATGGACGCTCCCTACCGCGCAGGCGATTTGCGCCACGGATACCAGGCGGTGGCTGACAACTTGCCGAACGATTCGCGGGTTCACGAACAAAAAGGCAGCAAGAAAATATTCTTCAAGAACTTCATGGACGCGCGAGTGAACTACGTGATTCTGCCCCTGGCGCAGCTCATGATGCGGCCAGAGCAGGCGGCCAAAGCCTCGGGCGAAGGATATCTGTTGACCACGATCATGCACGAAATCGCGCACGGACTAGGCCCGGCATTTGCCCACGGTATTTCCGGCAGGGAAATGATCCGGGAAGCCATCGGCCCCGCCTACGCTGGGCTGGAAGAGGCCAAGGCCGACGTGGTTGGCATGTTCGGGCTGAGATGGCTGGTGGATCACGGCGTCTTGCCTACGGAGAGGCTGGAGGGATATTACGCGTCGTACGTCGCGGGAATCTTCCGAACTGTCCGCTTTGGCGCCGGAGAAGCCCACGGCCAGGCGCAGATGATGGAGTTCAATTATCTATCGGAGAGAGGCGCGATCAAGCGGCGACCTTCGGGACAGTATGCGATTGACTATGGCATCATGCCCGCCGTGCTGGCGGACCTGGCAAAAGAACTTCTGGATATTGAAGCCACCGGCGACCGCAACCGGGCGGAAAAGTGGTTCACGAAGTATGACGTGGCGCCGGCCGAGCTGCAGTTGGCGCTGCACGCGGCGTCGAAGATACCAGTCGATGTAGATCCGGTATTTTCGTTCACAGAGAAGGTGAAGTAATCAGCTTTTAGCTGGTAGCTCTTAGCTTTTAGCTTGAACCGGTGCATAAAGGTCGTTCGCCTTCAGCTACGAGCTAACGGCTAATGGCTAAGAGCTTCCCACCCTACCCTACGAAATCCACGCGCGCTTCTCGCGGAATAATTCCTGCCTTGTGCCCCATATCCAGCAGGCGGCGCACCGCTTCGCGGCCGTCCGGACCGTAGTCCAGGGTGCGCTCATTGACATACATCCCGACAAATTTGTCCGCCAGTTGGGTATCGACATCGCGGGCAAATTGCATGGCGTAGGCCAGCGCCTCATCACGATGATCGAGCGCGTATTGGATGCTATCGCGCAAAGCTTTGGATACCCTCGCCGTCAGATCCGGGCCGAGGCTGCGCCGGATGGCATTTCCACCCAGCGGCAAGGGCAGCCCGGTCATCTTCAACCACCACTTGCCCAGGTCCACGATGCGCTGCAACCCCGCCTTGGCGTACGTCAACTGGCCTTCGTGAATGATGAGGCCGGCTTCGTACTTGCCTTCGAGCACCTGGGGAATGATCTGATCGAAGGGCACGACTTCTGTCTCAATCCCCGGCGCGAAAAGCTTCAGTGCCAGATAAGCGGTGGTCAGAGTGCCGGGAACCGCGATGCGCTTGCGCTTGATTTCACTTTGGGAAAATCCTTGCGCAGCCACGATCATGGGGCCGTAGCCGTCGCCGACGCTGCCTCCGCTCGGCAGCAAAGCGTAGTTGTCCTGAATGTAGGGATAGGCGTGGAAGGAGATGGCAGTGACGTCGTAAACCCCGTTGCCATCCCGCGCCTTCTGATTCAGAGTCTCGATGTCGCAGAGCGTGTGCGTGAAGCGCAGCCCGGGAACCCGCACTTTATTCGTAGCCAGCGCGTAGAACATGAATGCATCGTCGGAGTCTGGACTATGCGCGATGCTGATTTCACGAACCGGGGCATCACCGCGCGGCGAACCGCTGATTTGCGTCGAGGGTGTCTCCGCGGATGCACTTTCAGAAGGGCTGCCGACCGGACTCATACCTGCTCCTTGCGGGTATATTGCCAGCCGGCTGAGATTGCGGCCGCTAACATCACCTTGATAATCTCCGCGAACACGAACCAGTACAACCCGAAGCGCAGCGCCTGGGCGAAGGAGTGGGTCAGCACTGCGAGCCAGAAGAGACCACCGGCAAACAGCACGACTTCAGCCAGCAGGCTTGCCACACATGCGCGCGCAAAACTTGCCTTGCCCCGTTCCATGGTCCGATGTTCCATGACCCAGCCAGCCAGGCCGGCAACAAAGGGATATGCCAGCAGGAATCCGCCCGTTGCGCCCAGCAATTGAGCGACACCGCCCGGTCCGGCCGGATTAAAGACCGGCATCCCGCTGGCTCCCTCGATCAGATAAAGCGTCAGCGCGGCAAACCCGCGACGGCTTCCCAGAGTAAGGCCCACCAGCAGCACGCCGAAGTTCTGCAGCGTCAGAGGCACGGGGGTAAACGGCAGTGGCAGCGTGACGCGGGCACAAAGGGCGACAAACAGGCTGGCGCTGACAACAATCGCTCCCTGTTCCACCCAGGATAGAGCACGATCGCTTCTGCTGAGAACAAGCGTAACGGGCTTCGCCATGTTGGACATCCTCCGCTGTAAGAACCTGCAACGTGTGTAAAGGGCGCAAAACTGTGCTCTGGGTCAATCCTTCGCGATCAATCTTTGCCGTGGGTTTCTCTGGAGGACGTTTCCTTCATATGACGTCGCACTCGAAGATAGGCCGCGAGTCCGACCAAAGACACCGAGGCGGCGCTTAAAGCCAGGATCAGGAACAACCAGATCATCCGCACGATGTCCTAGGATATCAAAAGGGAATGGAATGTGCGCGGGGCGTCGAGGGTCTACGTGTGGGCGCGAGCGTCCCGCTCGGGCTCAGTCTCCTCAACCGCGTCGGCCAGGCCTCACTTCCCAGCCATGGCGCGTTCCACCTCGTCCGCAGTGTGCGGCAGGTTTGCCGTCAGGTTGATCAACTTGCCGTCCTGATCCACGTAGAGGGTGTCTTCAATCCGCACGCCCAGCTTTTCCTCCGGAATGTAGATGCCCGGCTCGAGCGTAAACACAGCCCCCGGACCCAGCGGGACGTCATAGTCATTGGGATCGTGGACATTCAAGCCGACATAATGACCCAGGCCGTGAATAAAATATTTGCCCAGCGGCTCTCCGTGGAGATCCTTGCCATGGGAGTTGATGTAGTTGTAGGCCACGTCGTGAAGGGAATCCGGCCGCTCTCGCCGCAGACGTGACTTACCGGAACGGAACGCAGCAACCGCCGCCTGCTGCGCTCCCAGGACGATATCGTAAATCTCCCGCTGGCGCGCGGTGAACTTGCCGGAGGCCGGCAGGGTGCGAGTGATGTCGGAGGCGTACATGGAATATTCACCCGCGGCATCGATCACAAGCACGTCGCCTGCCTGAAACGTTCCCGAATCCGCGGAATAGTGCAGCACGGTGGAATTGAAGCCCGATCCCACAATGGGGGCGTAGGCGGGGCGCTCACAACCGCGCTTTCCCCACTCATACTGCATCAGGGCGGAGATTTCACGCTCCGTGACACCGGGCTTGACCGTGCGCATGGCAGCCAAATGCGCCGCAATCGAGGCGTCGGTCGCGTGGCGGATACGTTCGATTTCTCCCGCGTCTTTGTAAGTTCGAAGAGAAGTCAGGAGGGGCCGCACATCCTGGAAGGATACGCCCACAGGAAAGGCGTTGGCGCGCTTCAGCCATTCCAACGGCGTGGTGGAGTTGGAAGTTTCGTCACCGGATGGCACATCGGTGTAAATGCTTATCCGTCCTGCCGGCAGGAGACGAACCAGTTCCGGGCGCAGATTGTCGAGGAGCTCAACCTGATCGAATCCCGTAATCTTGCCGGCGTCGGGATTCTCAGCGCCCAGCTTTGGCCCCGTCCATTTTTCCTGGGATGGATTGTGGTTGGGGAGAAACAGAACTTCCGTGTAGGCATGCTCTGCGGAACCACTCCCCGCCGTGGCCGTGCCTGGCATGATGAGCAGCGCTGCGCCGGGTTCGCTCCAGCCCGAGAGATAGAAAAAACTATCGTCGGGACGGTAGCCGTAGAGATCGTTCGGTCCCTCCGCTTCGTTGGAAGCGAACAACAGTACGACTCCGCCACTGGCCTTGCTGGCCAGGGTTTGGCGGCGCATTCGGAAATCGGCGTTCGGTTGGCGGTCAAGAGCCCATACAAACTGACAAAAGAGAAAGAGCAGCAAAAAAAACTTTCGCATCCCGGATTCCCCGATTCGTGGTTTCAGCCTACTTCGCGCCACCGGTTACGGACTTGCTTGCCGCAATAAGAGCGTCCACGTTACTCTTGTCCACCAGGGACGATCCCGTATCCACAAAGGCTGGAATGGGAGCGAAGCTGTCTCGGGCCCAATCCGTGGTCAGGCTGGTCAGTTTGTGGTGGTAAAGGTCATCCAGCATATTGAGCCCGACAAAGCTCATGGTGTAGGGCTTCTGCGAGATGGTGGCGGCAATCACGCCCTTCTGGATCCACGACAGGGTATCCTCGTCCGTGTCCATCGCCAGAATGATCTTGTCCTTGACTCCATGTTGGCTCAGCACGGTGGCGACTTCCTTGCCCGCCAGCGCTTCCAGACAAACGAAAGCGTCGGTCCGCTCCTTCTTGTCCTGGCCCAGAATCTCTGTGGCCGTATCGAAAGCGATGCGCGAATCACCTTTCATATCCACGACGCGAGTGATCTTGATCTGAGGAAACGCCCCAAGCGCGTCGCGATAGCCGCGCAGACGTTCTTTGAGGTTGCCCTGCTCGGGTATGGTAAAAACCGCCACAGTGCCCTTACCGTTCATTTCCTTGGCCAGCCGCTCGCCTCCAGTCTGGCCGGCATGGTAGTTGTCGGTGCCGATAAAAAAGAGCCGCTTGCTGGCGGGCGCATCGGAATCCACGGTGATCACAGGAATGCCGGCGGCGATGGCTCGATCGATATCGTCTTTCAATAAAATGGGATCGGCAACGGAGACCAGAATCCCGGTAGCTTTACTTTGCACCGCCTCCCGAAACGCCTTTTGTTCAGCTTTGGGATCGTAGGAGTCCGGGCCTGCGAATTCGGAACGCACCTTGAGCTGCTGCGCCGCCTGGAACAAACCGGCCGAACCGGTCTGCCAGTATGGAATTTTGACGTTAGTGGAGATCAGAAAATACTTTTCATCCTGATCATGCGCGCTTCCGCAGCTGACCAGAAAAACCAGTAGTACGCAGAAAGCGAATGTGTTGATTACTTTGAAGTGGCTCATCGCATCCTCCTCTGGAGCAGCCGACGCGACAGCGCCCGGCAGAGCGCCCAAGCGGTACGCATTCTAAACCCCCGTCCGAGGAAAAGAAAGGAAGTGGATTGAACCATCGGGCAGCGCGGGAACGCCGGTGAAGTTTCGGGTTCTCAAGTTTCTAGTTTCCGGTCCGGCTCCCGGCAATCGAAAGAAATAGAAACCTGAAACTAGAAACTCGCAACTCCTCCGGTGTGAAGCCTTGGCGCAGACTTCTGCAATCTGATTCCGCTACACGCCCACCGGAAACGGCTTGGTGTGAGTCTCTGCGCTCAGAGACAAGCCAGAGAATCGGCCCTGTAACAATGACATCAACCCGGTGTACCAGTAACCCACCACGAACAACACAAGAAACGGCACCGTAATGTAATTTTCGTTGGCGATGGCGTAATAGACCGTGAGCGCGAAATAGCCTCCGATCAGAAGCTCCAGCCAGGGCACCCATCCCAGGCGGCGCCGGTATTTGGTGGCATTGATTCTGTCTTTTTTCGATTCCACGCGATACTTCGGTGTGCGGGCGAAGGCCGATTTCTGTCCTGCCAGCGCTTCCAGCACGGCGCGCGTGTTGGTAATGGTCAGACCGATTCCCAGGGCCATCAAGAAGGGAAGATAGAGCAGGGCTCGCGGCCAGCTCTTGGGAAACAACTCGCGCTGCGAAACCAGGTAAAAGCTGGAAATCGAAAAAGTGGACGCCATGAACAGAGGCAGGTCGATGTACAACATCTGAAACCAGCCCTGGTAAAAACGGATGATCATGGCCGGCAGCAACAGCACCGAAAGCACGACCATCAAGGGATAGCTGAGATTCGCGGTAAGGTGATACCAGGCCTCCAGCTTCACCCGGAACGGCTGCTCACTCTTCATTACATTGGGGAGAATCTTCTTCGAGGTCTGGATCAGACCCTTGGCCCAGCGAGCCTGCTGGGTCTTGAAAGCGGTCATCTCGACGGGCAACTCGGCCGGGCACTCCACATCTTGCAGGTAGATGAATTTCCATCCTTTGAGCTGCGCCCGGTAGGACAGGTCGGTGTCTTCGGTGAGTGTGTCGTGCTGCCAGCCTCCGGCTTCTTCGATCGCACTTCGCCGCCATACGCCCGCGGTCCCGTTGAAATTGAAAAAGACACCACTGCGCGCCCGTCCGGAATGTTCCAGCACGAAATGCCCATCCAGCAGAATGGCTTCGACCTCGGTGAGGAACGAGTAGTTGCGATTGATATGAGTCCACCGGGTCTGCACCATGCCGATCTTCGGCTCGGTAAAATGGTGGATAGTTTTCAAAAGGAAATCTTCTGGAGGCACGAAGTCGGCGTCGAAGATGGCGACGAACTCGCCTTTCGCCGTTTCCATACCTTCTGCCAGAGCCCCCGCCTTGAAGCCTTCGCGATTGGTGCGGTGATGATAGGTGATCGGAAAGCCGCGCGCAGCATACCGTTCGACCAGTCGCTGCGCGACGGCTTGGGTCTCATCGGTGGAATCATCAAGAAGCTGGACGTCGAGCTTCCCGATTGGATACTGCAAGCGGCAAATCGCCTCCACCCGCCGTTCCCACCCAAACTGTTCGTTTAAAAAAGGAAATTGAAAA
>JACXTT010005891.1_pt1 | contig 17696 bp, 14 predicted proteins | sample 9270951 | NCBI WGS metagenome assembly JACXTT01 (sample SAMN15532306, study PRJNA645909) | rock metagenome | isolation source: weathered quartz diorite | place: Puerto Rico | collected 2017-06-21 | reverse complement strand
CTACATTGCCCCACAGGATGGCGAGGGCGCCCGTGTTTTCGGCCCTTGCCGCCGCGGCAGGGACCCGGCGGACAGCTCATCCGTCGACGGTCGACTTGTCGAACTCGGGCAGGTCCTCTGGCGCCGTGACATCAACGGCCAGCACCCGGCGGTACGCCTGGCGCAGCGGCACCCGTTCCACCCCGCGCGGGCGGGGGCTATAGGCTTCGGCGAATCGGGCGTGGGCTTCTGCGGGGGTGACGACTTTGAGGAGTTCGGGCATACCAGTGCTAAGTATAACGCAACGCCGCGGCCTTACCGAAGCAATCCCATCTCGCGGCCGACGCGGCCGAAGACATCCAGGGCTCGCGACAGATCGTCCCGCGTATGGCCCGCCGTGACGATGGTCCGGATCCGGGCCTTCCCCCGGGGCACCGTGGGGAACGCGATCCCCAGCGCAAACACCCCCTCCTCGAACAGGCGGTCGGAGAATCGCATGGTCAGCGCCTCGTCGCCCGTCATGACCGGAGTGATCGGCGTCTGGCTCATGCCCGTATCGAATCCGAGGCGCTCGAGGCCCGCCTTGAAGAACCGCGTGTTGTCCCACAGCCGCTCGATCAGGCTCCCCTCCTGCTGGATCACGTCGAGCGCGGCAATCGCGGTCGCCGCCACCGAGGGTGGGTGCGAGGTGCTGAACAACAAGGGCCGGGCGCGGTGCATCAGGTATTCGATCAGGCTGCGACTTCCGGCGACGTAGCCTCCCAGACAGGCCCACGCCTTGCTGAGCGTCCCGACCTGGATGTCGACCATGCCGTGGAGCTTGAAGTGCTCCACCGTGCCGCGGCCGTCGGCACCAACCACCCCGCTGGCGTGGGCGTCGTCCACCATCATGATCGCGCCAAACTCCCGCGCCAGCGCCGCCAATTCGGGAAGCGGCGCCATATCCCCGTCCATGCTGAACACCCCATCGGTGATCACCAGCACCCGCCGCGCGCGCTTCGATTCCTCGAGGCAGCGCCGGGCCGCGGCGACGTCCTTGTGCCGGAAGATCTTGCGGTCGGCGCCGCTCAGGCGGCAGCCGTCGATGATGCTGGCGTGGTTCAGCTCGTCGCTGACCACGACATCTTCGCGGCCCAGGATCGCCGCGACCGTTCCGGCGTTGGCCGTGAATCCCGACTGGAAGAGCAGCGCGGCCTCGGTGCGCTTGAAAGCGGCGAGCCGCTGTTCGAGCACCTGATGGATCGTCATGCTTCCCGCGATCGTCCGGACGGCGCCCGATCCGACCCCGTAGGTGTCGATCGCGCGGCGGGCCGCTTCTTTCAGCGCGGGATGCGTCGTCAACGCGAGATAGTTGTTGGAGCACATGTTGATGACCCGCCGGCCGTCGTACGTGCACACCGGGGCCTGCTCGCCCTGGAGTTCGCGCGGCCAGCGCAGCACGCCGCGATCGCGCAGGGCGACGATCTCCTCGTCGAGGAACGCTAGGGAATCACTCATGGCCCGCCTCCGCTAGCGTAGTTCGCCTCTCGCGCGCAGCGTCCCCTCCCGTCCACCTCCCCCGGTCGGTCCACCGCCCCCATCCGCCGAGCCGAATCCGGTGTATCACTGTGTGGATGGGACGCGAACCGAAGCCGGGTCCGCCCACTGTGCCCCGGCTGCGTCTCAGCACATTGCGCGCCTGGAGGGGCGCTTGGAGGTCACAAGAGATGCGATCGTCTGGCCTGCGACCTTATGTATATGGGACCCAGCGCTTCGCGGCAGGTCCTCAGCGCCGCGGGCTCCTCATGCTCCTGTTGGCGGGCATGCTCGCCGCGGCGGGGTGGCGTGGTATGGATCCCCTCTCCGCGTCCGCCGCGATGTTGCCAGCCGGCCTGAAGGCGTATGTCGGCCTGTTCGGCGACAACGCGGTGGCCGTGATCGATACGCGCGCGAATCGGGTGCTCACCACCATCCCGATCCCGGCCGGGCCGCACGGTCTGGTGGTCTCGCCGGACGGGCTCCGCGTCTACGCCAGCAGCGACGGCGCCTCCACGGTCAGCGTCATCAGCACGGCGACCGACCGTGTGGTCAGCACGATCGACGTCGGAAAAGCCCCCCACGGCCTCGCCATCACCCGAGACGGGCGTCAGGTCCTGGTCGCCGTATTTGGCACGAGCGAGGTCGCCATCATCGACACCGTCCGGAATCAGGTCGTGGCCAGGGTGCCGGTCGGCAATCCGCACAACATCGCGATCAGCCCGGACGGGAAAGCGGCGTACGTCGCCGCGCAGCAGCCGGGCGCAACCGCGCTGGCCATCCTCGATCTCGAAACCCGGCGGCAGGTGGGGACCATTCCGCTGGACAAGACCCCCCGGGCGCTCAGCTTCAGCCCCGACGGGAATTCCCTCTACCTCACGCTTGCGGGATCGGATGCTGTGCAGATCGTCGATCCCAAACCAAAGGCGAACACCGGGCAGATTACGGTACGCGCCTCTCCGCACCATCCGCTGTTCACCGGGAATGGGGAGTACGGTCTCGTCGTCAGCCAGGGGCCCGGACAGTTGGCGGTGATCAGCCCGTCGTCCTCGAAGGTCATCGGAACCATCGCCGTGGGGAAACTCCCACACTGGATCGCTACATCGTCCGATGGTGACACCGCATACGTGACAAACGAAGGCTCGAACACGGTCTCAGTCGTGGACGTCGAGAAGCAGCGGGTACTGGCGACCATCCCGGTCGGCGCCGCGCCGCGGAAGATCGTGCTGCAGGCGGGTCCCCCCATGAGGTCCGGGACCGCGCCCGTCTCCGCCCCGGTCCGAGCTGCGGCCGCATCACTCGGCACCTCCGCGAGTTCACCCGCGATGCCTAACCCACAGCCGGCTCCCAGCGACGGGGCCGGGACCGTTCGAATTGCGAGCTTCGCCTTTGGCCCTCTGGCGGTCACGGTCGCCCCAGGAACCGCCGTCACGTGGACGAACGCGGACAGCATCCCGCACACCAGCACGAGCAGGGACAAGCAGTGGGATTCCGGCCCCATCCAGCCGGGGGCGAGTTTTCGATTTACCCTCAGCAAACCCGGCACGTACGTGTACAACTGCGCGATCCACCCGTTCATGCAGGCGACGGTCGTCGTCCACAACTGATGCCTGAGGAGCGGCCCTGGTGGGGGAGGCGCCGGCTCGCCGGTTCGGGTCACGCGACGCCCGACCGGCGGGAGACGAGCGACGAGGAGCTGATGGCGCAACTGGCCTCCGGACGGCAGGAGGCGCTGGGGCCACTCTACACGCGGTACGCGGCGCGGATCTTTGGGCTGGCCGCGCAGTCGTTGGAGCAGACGGCCGCCGAGGAAATCGTCCAGGATGTCTTCCTCGCGGTCTGGCGCAACGCCGGTACGTTCACCCCGGCGCGCGGGACGTTCCGTCCCTGGGTGTTCCAGATCGCCCACCACCGCATCCTCAACGAACTGCGCCGCCGCAGCCGCCAGCCGCAACTCGAGCCCGACCCGGAGGGCGAGCGCCTCGCCGCGCTTCCGGACCCGGGGGAGGGCCCCGAGGAATCGGCGTCGCGTTCCGAGGATCTTGCCCGCCTCCGCTCGGCGCTGGAGGGGCTCAGCGAAGCGCAGCGGCGGGCCATCGGCCTGGCATTCTTCGAGGAACTGAGCCATCCGGAGGTCGCCGCTCGCCTGGGGCTCCCGCTCGGGACGGCCAAGACGCGGATCCGCGCAGGCCTGGTGAAGCTCCGCGCAAACCTGCCTCCGCTGGTCGCCGGATTCGTTCTCGGCATGATCGGACTGGGGATCCTCGGGGGCCTGTGGTATGGCCGCGATCGGGCGGAACAAGCCCGGAATGCACGGGCGCTCGCCCTTCTGACATCGAGCGAGACCGTGGCGATCCGGCTGAGCGCGGCCCCGGGAGTGCCGGCGGCGACGCATGCGGTCTACCGCGGCCAGCGCGGTGTCACGATCGCGGTGCTCACCTTCGACATGTTCTCGGCGGCCCCACAGGACAAGGCGTACCAGGCCTGGGTGCTGCGCGGCCAATCGTGGGTCTCGCTGGGGACCGTGCGGCCGGACGCGCGCGGCGACGCGCGGCTGATCGTCGAAGGGCCCGAGGTCGCCGTGCTGCCCGACGCGCTGCAGGTCACCCTCGAGCCGGCCGGCGGGAGCCGCGTCCCGAGCGGACCCGTTATCGTGACCACATCACAACGGTAGATTCATTAGATCTGAGGGAGCGGCGGCCACTTCTTGTTCACGTCAGGACCGGCACTGAACGGCACGATGGCGTAGGTAGCCTTGGATCAGGAGGACACGCCGGATGGGTTGATGGAACTGGTCGCTTGCACCGCCGGTTTGGAGTCCAGATAGTCTACCTTCGCGCCGTTTGAAGGCTCTTGTCCGGGCTGGCCTCCCCTGGCCATGACGAGACGGTTGACGTGGTGGCCGCCGTCCCCGCAGACGACGAACGGCACATCGAAGTCTTTCCCCTGGAAGCGCACGGTGCGCGTGGAACGCTGGTAGTTGTGGGCGGGCCTTTTCCCGCCACCCCTCGGAGCCCGCGCACCGGCCCGCCCGACGCGGCTCTGGCGCCTCGGCGGTTGTGGTCGTCTGCGAGTGGCTACCTTCCACCTCCCTGAAGTCTTCAGTCGAGCCACACTAAAGAGGAACGTAGTGACGCTCGACAATACCGGGGATTTCCCCCGCGACCCGCACCGAACCCTTTCTGAATCCCACCTTGCCCGAGGAGTCCCTTGCGAACAGCGTCCTTCAGAAAGGACCAACATTTTGGCCCACAGTATGACACTAGTTGGCCGTTCGGCGCGATTAGGTCAAGTCACCCAAATCAACGGAGGTGCGCACCGTGAGAGCTCTCCTATCACTAGTGGCAAGCGTGTGCGTGGCGGTATTGGTCGGCCTGTCGATCCTTCCGGGCCCCATGCATCGGCCGCATCCGGCGGGCCTGGGAGGCGTCAATTCGATTCTGGTTCCAGCCGGCGATGATGGTCCGGGCGGGCACTAACGCGCGCCCGACTTCGCTGGGCACCTAGCGAGCTAGGCAACGACGGCAAGTGACATACGCGCCGAACGGCCACGTGTTCAACGTCCGGCCCGAGCTGGTAGCCGGTAACCAACGGAGGGTACACCCCTCAACTGCTGCAGGAGGCTGCAGCGCCGCACTCGAAAATTGGTCAACTTAGTGGACCGAGAATCGCGTCGCAGGACGCACCCGCACCGGAGGTCGGCAATGTCCGTGTTGGGCGAACGGATCCGCACTACGCGTAAGGAACTGGGGCTCACCCAGGCTCAACTTGCAGGAACTGACCTGTCGAAGAGCTTCATCAGCCTCATTGAAACAGGGCGCACCAAACCGTCCATCGAAACGCTGACGCTCCTCGCGGCGCGCCTGCACAGACCGGTGGGGTACTTTCTCGAGCAGGACGCCCCGTTGAGCCGGAAGGCGCTCCGGTTCCTGCTCGCGTCCGCGTGGGTCGGCCTGAAACGCGGCGAATACACGCAGGCGGCGGAGACCTTCCAACAGGCGCGCGAGATCGCGGGGAAGCACAACGAGGCAGTGGAGGCGGAGTGCTGCGTCGGGTTGGCATCGGCGCTCGCAGGGCTCAGGCAACTCGATCTTGCCAGAGAGAGTGTCCGCCGCGGCAAGGAGATGGCGGAGACGTTGGGAGACCGCCAGCTCCTGGTGCGCGTCAGCCATGTGCTCGGCCTGATCGAGTACTATGCCCGCAATTTTCCGGAGGCCCGGCGCCACTTCCTGGACGGATACGGCCTCCTGCGCGAGGTCGGTCATCCCGACCTGTCCCTTGCCGGGCACTTCCTGTTGTTTATCGGCAACACGTACGAGGAAGTCGGGGACTACGAGGAAGCCACACGCTGGTACCATGAAGCGTTGAGCGCGCTCGAGCCCACGGAGGACCTCGTGCGCATCGGGATGATTCACGTCCGGCTCGGCGTGAGCTACCGGGAAAGCGGCCATCACGACATCGCACTGGCGCAACTGAGTCGCGCCGAGCACATCTTCGAGCTGCTCAACTCCCTGCGGCTTCTGGCGGCGGCGCGCAACAGCATCGGGATCACGCTCCTGGACCAAGGGAAAGCGGATGAGGGGCTGGCCCAATTGCGCAGTAGCCTGACTCTGAAGGAGACCGTGGGTGATGACGCCGGCCGGGCGCGAACGCTCACCGAGATTGCCCGGGCGCTCATTACGAAGAAGGCGTTTGTCGACGCGGAAGAGGCGCTGACCGACGCCGAGCGGATCGCGAAGAAGGTCGATGATGCAACCGAGGGCGCGCGGATCACGCTCATGCGCGCTCGACTCTGTCGCGAAATGGGACAGCTCTCCGACGCGGTCAAGCACTATAAGGAATCCGTCAACGCGTTCGATCGGCTGGGCATGCGATTTTATCTTGGGACCGCGTGCAACGAATTGGGAGACCTCCTGATCAGACAAAAGCGTCGTTCCGAAGCGGCTCCTTACCTGGTCCGGGCCCTGAGGTCATTCAAACCCGCGCGCGGCCCTCGAACCGAAAACGTGTAGGCGATTCCTGCTCAACTAACGCCGCGGCGTGTCCCCAACCGTCAGGATCACTTTGCCGCACTTTCCCTCGCGCATCAGCGCGAAAGCCTCGGCGAACCGCGTCATGGGGAACCGGTGCGTGATCACGGGGCGGATGTCCAACCCGGCGGCGAGCAAGGCCGTGGCTTCGTACCAGGTCTCCCAAAGCCGCCGGCCAAAGATCCCTTGAAGGCGGACGCCCTTGAAGATGATCTGGTTGGTCAGATCGAGCTCGATGGGCCGGCCGGGCAGGCCGAGCAGCGCGGCAAACCCTCCGTTCCGGAGCGCCGCCAATCCCGTCCGTAGCCCATCCGCGCTCCCGGAGAACTCCAGCAGCACGTCTGCGCCTGCCCCGTCGGTGAGGCCGCGCACGATCGAGGGGACGTCGTCGGACCTGCCGTTCAGCACGCGATCCGGTCCCATTCGCTTGGCGAGGCGCAACCGGTACGGGTGCACGTCAACGGCGACGATGGGCCGGGCTCCGGACCGCCGCGCGATCAACACGGCGCATAAGCCGATGGGGCCACACCCCATGATCACGACCGAGCGGGCGCTGAGATCGGTCGAGAGGACCGTGTGCACCGCGTTCCCCAGCGGGTCCATCACCGCGGCCACTTCCATCGGGACCGCCGGGGGCATCTTCCAGGCGTTCTGAGCCGGCATGGTCACGTACTCGGCAAATGCCCCGTCGCGATCCACGCCGATGATCTGAAGCGCCTCGCAGATATGCGCCTCGCCCCTCCGGCAGAGGTGGCACCGGCCGCAACTGACGTGAGACTCGCCGGAGATGAAGTCGCCCTCGGAGACATCGCGCACGCCCGGGCCGACGCCCACGACCGTCCCGCAGAACTCGTGCCCGATCACCCGTGGAGGGCGAACACGCGACGCCGCCCATGGGTCCCAGCCCTCGATGTGCAGGTCGGTGCCGCAGATCCCCCCGGCGCGCACGCGAACCAGCACCTCGCCGTGGCCCGGAACCGGCACGGGTACCGTTCGAATCTCCAACCCCGGCCCCGCGGCAGGCTTGACCAGCGCCCGCATGGTGCGGCGCATCTACGTGGCCACGGGACCTCCGTCCCCCAACCGCTGGAGGAACCTGATGACCGTTTCGACGCCGCGGTAGAAGTTCGGCAGGTGGAACTTCTCGTTCGGCGCGTGGAGGTTATCGTCGGGGAGCCCGAAACCCATGAGCACCGGCACCGCGCCGAGGACGCGCTGGAACGCGCCGGTCACCGGCACGCTGCCACCCGACCGGATATAGACGGGCGCGCGGCCGAAGACATCTTCGATGGCGAGCGCCGCGCTCCGGATCGGCGGCGCGTCGGGGGACACCGCGAGCGGCCCGCTCGAGGCGATCAGCCGCACCTCACAGTGCAGCCCCGGCGGCGTGAGGCGTTCCACTTTGCGCGTGAACGCCCGGAGCACGGTCTCAGGGCGCTGGTTCGGGACAAGCCGCATGCTGATCTTGGCCGTGGCCCGAGCCGGGATCACGGTCTTGCCGCCCGGGCCGGTGAAGCCGCCCGCGATCCCGTGGACTTCGAGCGTCGGACGCGCCCACCGGCGCTCGAGGATGCCGTAGCCTTGTTCGCCGGGCGCCACATCGATCCCGAGATTCTCGAGATACGCCTCCTCCCGAAATCCTAGCGTCTCCCACGAGCCACGCTCGAACTCGGTCGGGGGTTTCACCGAGGCATAGAATCCGGGCACCGCAACGCGGTTCCGGCGGTCACGGAGCCCCGCGACGATGCGGGCGAGCCCTTCGACCGCGTTCGGGGCCGCGCCGCCATACTGGCCTGAGTGCAGGTCCCGGTTGGCGCCCCGCAGCTCGACCTCGACATAGATCATGCCACGCAGCCCGGTTTCCAGCGCGGGGCGCTCCGCGGCGTAGAAGCTCCCGTCGCAGACGAGAGCCGCGTCGGACCGCAGGAGCTGCCGTTGCTTCTTGATGAACGGCAGCATGTGCGGGCTTCCGATCTCCTCCTCGCCCTCGATGAAGAACTTCACGTTGACGGGCAAGCGGCCCGCGGCCTGCAGCAACGATTCCACGGCAAAGACTTCGGCGAGCAGTTGCCCCTTGTCGTCCGAGGCGCCACGTCCGAAGAGGTCATCGCCGCGCTGCACGGGCTCAAATGGCGGCGAGGTCCAGAGGTCCAGGGGGTCCGGCGGCTGCACGTCGTAGTGGCCGTAGCAGAGGAGCACGGGACGGCCGGGAGCGCCCATCCACTCGGCATAGACCGCCGGATGGTGGTCGCTCGGGATCACCCTCGCCGCCACCCCGGCGTCCGTCAGACGGTCCGCCACCCAACTGGCGGCCCGCGCCAGGTCGGCGTGATGCTCAGGAAGCGTGCTGACGCTGGGGATCTGCACGAACTCCTTGAGCGCGTCGAGGAACCGCACCCGGTGCTCCCGTGCGTACGCGATCGGTTCCATGGCTCAGGCGGACACCGGGCTGAGCACGTTCCGGTAGTCCTCCAGCGTCAGCCGCACGTCGCCGTCGCGGCGGCTCAGGGCGTGCGCGATCAACTGCATCGTCATCGCCACAGCCTCCTTGAGGCCGTGCACGTTCGGATCGGCCGCCAGGATAGTGTTGAGATCGTAACACCGGCAGGCCTGGTGCATCATTCGGAACAGCGCGACCTCCTCGGCCAGCGTCTCCGGCACGTCCTGGTGGCGCGCGAACGCCGTGTACAGCGCCTCCGGCGGCCCGCCGTCCGCCGCCTCGACGCGGTCGATGAACCGTCGCTCGACCTCGTCATCGACCGCGCGGTACGCGTTGTAGGCGGTCTCGTGCTTGCGGTCGGGTGTCTCTCCCCGCAGCAGCCGGCCGATGAACTTCGCCAGCGACAGCGACTCCAGCACCGTGCGGTCCCGGGGGTCGCGCTTTAAGAGCATCACCGTGGACAGGCGCGTCGGCGCCATGGGATTGGTCACCACCCGGTCAGCCGGCAGGATGCGCGTGATATCGAGCATGGCCCGCCCATTGTCGAACGCGATCAGCCGGCCGAGCAGTATCCGCGTCTGTTCGCGGCCGAGACGCTGGAAGTGTTCCCCCGCGGGTCCAGAGTCCTGGAGGACGTCATCCGCGAGCGCATCGAGCTCGGCGGCCTGTTTCTTCAGAAACTCCTCGGTGATCTCGGGGACGTTCTCCAGCCGGGACCGGAGCATCTCATACGCCGACAGGGGAAAGCTGCTGACCAAGTTGGTCCGCAAGTAGAAGATCTTTTCGCTCGTGTACGCATGCGCTTCGAGGGGCTGCGCGCGGTCGAGGGCGCTCAACGGGACCGTCGTCTCGCGGTTCTCGAGGTCGAGGCCGCGAACCTGCCCCCCCTCGCCCCCGTGCTCTTCGAGCCACCGGAAGACGCGGTAGCCGCGCACCGCGGGGCCCTGCGCCGGCGTGACTTCGAGCGGCGCGATCCGCCGTCCGTCGCGGGTGGCGTAGGCGTATCGAACGTACACCCAGTCGTCCGAGTGAAACCGGGTGTTGGGATACATGGCCTGCAGGCCATACGAGGACGTGCTCTTGCCGGTGCCGGTCGGCGCGATGTAGAGCACCCCGCGCCCGTCCTTCTCCACACAGGCTCCGTGCACGCTGTGAATCCCCCACTCCTCCGCGAGCACGCGCCCCACGGCCCCGAGGACCCACGACTTGAGCTGACCGTAGTACGACGTGTTGAAGAACACGATCGTATTGGTGCGTCGGCTGTAGTACGCGGCTTCCGGCTGGTCGGGAACGCCGCCCAAGGCATAGACGGTCACCTGCGGCTGCCGCGGCGGCGTGAGCGCGGTGATCGTCTGCCACTCCTCGGGGCTGTACCAGTTCAGGATCCACATCGCGTGCAGGTGGGCTGAGTTGGTGATCGCCCGCACCCGGACGCCGTGGATGATGACGTCGTGGAGGGCGAGGGGATCTTTGCCGGCGCGCCGCACGATGTGTTCAACGGCCGCCGACACGAGCTCGTCTCGCCGCCCTTCGATCCGGTCGATGCTCTTGTCGTGGACGGCCGTGCGTCCTTTTGTCCGTGTGATCGTGTTGCTGGAGCCAAGGGGCGCGCCCGGCCACTCAGTCGCCTGAGCATTCGGTGCCGGGGGGAAAGTGAGAGCGTCCACAACCAGCCTCCTGATGGGAAAACCCAACCCGCGCCCAGGCTCAAGCCAGCCTGCGCTATGCAGAATCTACGGACATCCGTTCGATGGTCTTCGACAGGTGCGACTCCGTCCCCTCCCGTCGCTTCAGCTGATTGCGGAGATCAAAGCGGTCTCCGAACCCGGCCAACGATGCCTCCGTTACCATTTTGAGATCCGGCTGTGACGGTGATCGAACACTTCGCCGGGAGAATGTTATGATAAGTTCACTGGAGCGGGGGCATCACGATGGCGCTGAAGGCAACGAATCACTCGGGTGGCCGCATTCTCGTGGTCGACGACGAACCGCACATCGTCGAGCTCGTGCGGTACAACCTCGCCCAGGAAGGCTTCGACGTCACGGTCGCGTACGACGGCCACGACGCCATCGAGAAGGCGAAGAAGAGCTCTCCCGATCTCGTGATCCTGGACCTGATGCTGCCGTACGTGGACGGCCTCGAGGTCTGCCGCCATCTGCGGAAGGAGTCGTCCGTCCCGATCCTGATGCTCACGGCCAAGCACGGCGAGCAGGAACGGGTCGTCGGGCTCGAGTCGGGCGCCGACGACTACGTGACGAAGCCGTTCAGCCCCCGAGAGCTGGTGGCGCGGGTCCGGGCGATCCTCCGGCGAACGGCGCGCGAGGCGGAACGTCCACCGGCCAGCCCGTTGACCGCGGGGAACCTCGTTCTCGATCCCTCGACGCACGAGGTGCGCCTCAACGGCCGGCTGGTGGACCTGACGACCAAGGAGTTTGATGTGCTCCAGCTTCTGTTGAGCCACCCGAACCGCGTCTTCACCCGGGACTTTCTCCTCGAGCACATCTGGGGGTACGACTACTTCGGTAGCACCCGCACCGTCGACATGCACATCAGCCGGCTTCGGGAGAAGATCGAGGACGATCCCAACAACCCCACCTACGTGATGACGGTGCGCGGGGTTGGCTACAAGCTCAAGAAGGAACAGGCGTGACGCGCCCGCACACGCGCGCCGCCAGCCTGCGCTGGAAGCTGACCGGCAGCTACCTGCTGCTCGTCGTGTTCTCGCTCGCGGTGGCGGGCCTCGTCCTCATCCCCGGGATCGCCCGGGTCTACTCGAATGACTACCGGCGCGGCGTGCTCAACCAGGCGAGGACGGTTGCGCATCTGCTCGAGGCCCACGAGATCGCCGGTGCGGGGATCGCCCGCCTCGACGAGATCGCCAGCCTGTCCTCCTGGCGGGAGGGCGTCTATATCGGCGTCAAGGACGCGACCGGCCGGCCGCCGAACACGAGCCGTTGGGCCGGCCACCTCGACGGGCCCATTGCGCCGGAGATTCTCGCCGCCTTGAAGGGCCGGGCCACCTCTATCATCCGCCCGGGGCGCGACGGCGAGGAGCCCAGGATCTACGCCGCGGCGCCGCTCATGGCTGCGGGCAAAATCGTCGGCGTGGTTCAGGTGAGCGTGCCGCGCACCTGGCTCGACCGGGCGCTCCAGCAGGTCTGGATTGCGCTCGGCGAGGCACTGCTCGCGGGGGTCGTCGCGGCGGTCCTGCTCGGCACGTGGCGGGCGCGCGCGGTCGCCGCGCCGGTCCTGGAACTGGCCCGCGCGGCCAGGCGGATTGCGGCGGGCGACCTCGCCGCACGGGCCGCGGTTCGCAGCACCGATGAGATCGGACAACTCGGCGATTCCTTCAACGCCATGGCCGAGGAGCTCCGGCAGAAGCTCGTGGCCGTCGGCGAAGAGCGCAACAAGATCGAAACGATCATCTCGAGCATGAGCGACGCGGTCGTGGCCGTGGATCACCAGGGGGTGATCCTGCTGTCGAACCGCGCGGCCGAGGACCTGCTCGGGCTGCCTCCCGAGGCGCGCGGGCGCCGACTTGGAGACGTCGGCGGCGACCATCCGTGCTGGCGTGGCATCCAGATGGCCGCGGACTCGGGGAAGGACGTGGTGGAAGAGTTCAGCCCGTCGCCCGTCGAGGACCGGATCCTCGACCTGCACGCGACCCCGCTGCGCGGCCCGGCTGGCGAGGTCGCGGGAGCGGTGGCCGTCGTACGTGATATCACCGACCTGCGCCGCGCGGACCGTCTCCGCCGGGAGCTGACCGCCAACGTCTCGCACGAGCTGCGGACGCCGCTGACCTCGATCAAGGGGTTCGCCGAGACGCTGCTCGGGGGCGCCATGAGCGATGAGGCGGCCTGCCGGCGGTTCCTGACGATCATCGACAGCGAGGCCGGGCGCCTGATGAAGCTCGTCGACGACCTGATGGATCTTTCGCGGCTCGAGTCGCGCGTGGTCTCGTTCGAACCCACCGAGGTACGGCTCGATGAGCTTGTGGCGGAGGCGCTGACCCGGATGCGGCCTCAAGCCGAGGCCCAGCGCATTGAGCTCCGCACGGCGGCCATGGAACCGGTCACCGTGCTGGCCGATCGCGATCGGATCCTTCAGGTGATCACGAATCTGCTGGACAACGCGATCAAATTCACCCCGGACGGGGGCGAGGTCGAGGCCTCCGTCGGCCGGACGGTCGCGGAGGGCGTCGTGTCGGTCACCGACACAGGCCGCGGCATCCCCGCCGACGACCTCCTGCGCATCTTCGATCGGTTTTACCGGGTCGATCGCTCGCGCTCGCGCGGGGCCGGCGGCACAGGGCTCGGGCTTGCGATCGCCAAGTACATCGTCGAGGCGCACGGCGGCCGCATTACCGTCGCCAGCCGGATCAACAGCGGCAGCACCTTCACGTTCACGTTGCCGATTCTGGCCCCGGCCCTCGCCCCCGCTCCGGCCGCGCCGCGGCTCTAGCCGCGATACCCGCGGAACCCGGCCCGGAAGATCGGAAACGGGTTCGGCATCTCCCCAACGGGCACTTCTATCAGCGCGGGACGGCGGTTGCCCAACGCCGAGGCCAGCACGCCGCGCAGTTCTTCCGGGCTCCGGGCCCTGGATCCGTCCACCCCGAACGCCTCGGCCATCCGGACGAAGTCGGGGTTGTGCAGGTCCGACGCGATCAGGCGGCCGCCGAATGACTCGCGCTGAATGCGCCGGACATTGCCGTACGCGTTGTCGTTGAACACGATCGTCACCAGGGGGATGCGGTGCCGCACCATCGTCGAGAGCTCCTGCACGTTGTACATGAACCCGCCGTCTCCGTTGATCGACACCACATTCCGCGAAAGCGCCCCCACCTGCGCGCCGAGCGCGGTGGCGTACCCGTACCCTAGAGTCCCCTGGTACCCCGAGGTGATGAGCGTCCGCGGCTCGTACACCGGGAAACCGCCCCACTGCGCCCAGTACCCTACCTGCGTACTCTCGCTGACCAGAATCCCGTTGTCGGGCAGGACGTCCCGGATGGCCATCGCAAACGAGGCCTGAGGTTCCACCGAGCGCAGGCGCTCCCGCACCTGTTGCTGTAGCGCCACCGACTCGTCGCGGCGAGACGCCCGTTTCCGGTTGTGCCGCGGGACCCGGCGCACGAGCTCCTCGAGCGCCCGCCTCGCGTCGGCGACGACGCCGATCGCGACCGTGGTGTTCCGGCCGATTTCCTCGGGATCGATGTCGATCTGGATCACCGTCTGGCCGTCGCGCGGACCCCAAGAGGACCGGCTGGGCTCGAGGAAGCGCGTCCCGACGGCGAGAATGAGGTCGGACGTCGGGACGAACTGCTGGGCGCCGAGCATGCAGTGGGCGAGGTAGTGGCGGTCGGAAAGCGCCCCCCGCCCGTTCGTGGAGGTGGCGACGGGCGCCTGCAGCATCTCCGCAAGCAGACGGAGCGGCTCCGACGCCCCTGAGCGGAGGACCCCACCCCCGACGATGATGGCCGGACGCTCCGCGGCGCCGAGGGCGGCCGCCGCGCGCTCGACCGCGTCGGGATCGCCCGCCGACGGCTCGACCTCTACGCGCTCGATAGCGGACACCGCGCCCGCCGTCTCCAGCACGTCCAGCGGCACCTCGATCGCGACCGGCCGGACGTGACCGGACTGGAGCTGGAGGAAGGCCTCGCGCATCAGCCCGGGGATCTCTTCCGGACGGCGGGCCGTCGCCGCCCACTTGGTGACGGACCGCAGCGCCACGACCTGATCGTTGATCTCGTGCAGGAGCCCGCGCCGCGCCCCGATGTGCTGGGTGGGAATCTGACCGGTGAGGCAGAGCACGGGAGACGAGCACGCGTAGGCGGTCGCCAGGCCGGCCATGGCGTTCAGCACGCCCGGGCCGGGGACCATGACGCAGACACCGACCCGCCCGGTCGTGCGCGCGTAGCCGTCGGCCATGTAAGACACGGCCTGTTCGTGACGTGTGTGGTACGTGGCGATGGTGTCGCGCTCGTAGTATAGAGCGTCGAACAACCAGTCCAGCTGGATGCCCGGCAGGCCGAACACGACGTTCACGCCCTGATTCTTGAGACACTGGACCAGGGCCTGACCTCCCGTCAGTTGTGTCGCCGGGCTTGGTCCCTTCGCGCCTACAACGGCCACCAGTACACCTCCGGGCTCATCCCACTCTCAGCGAAGAATTGGCGGGTGGCGGTCGTTATTCCCCCAGGTACGCGCGCTTCACGTCCTCGTTCGCCTGCAGATCGGCCGACTTCCCCGCGAGCGTGATCGTGCCGGTCTGCAACACGTAGCCGCGATCGGCGATGTTGAGGGCCATGAACGCGTTCTGCTCGACGAGGAGGATCGTTGTGCCCTGGCGGTTGATGCCCTTCACCGCCTCGAAGATCTGTTCCACCAGGATCGGCGCCAGCCCCATCGATGGCTCGTCCATCAGGAGCACCCGCGGGCGAGCCATCAGCGCGCGGCCGATGGCGAGCATCTGCTGCTCGCCGCCCGAGAGCGTCCCGGCGACCTGGTGCATACGCTCCCTGAGGCGCGGGAAGAGCGTGAACACGCGGCTGAGGCCGTCCTGGATCCCGCGGGCATCGGTGAGCGTAAACGCGCCCATCTCAAGATTCTCCAACACCGTGAGCCGCCCGAAGATGCGGCGCCCCTCCGGCACCTGCACGATCCCCTTGAGCACGATCTGGTGAGGGGGCACTGCGGTGAGGTCCTCCCCGTCCAACCGCACGTGGCCGTGCAGTGGATGGAGCAGCCCGCTGATCGTGTTGAGCGTCGTGCTCTTCCCGGCGCCGTTGGCTCCGATCAGCGTGACGATCTCGCCGGCCTCGACGTCGAAGGAGAGGCCCCGCAGCGCCTGGATCGCACCGTACGAGACATGGAGGCCGTCGATCTCGAGCAGCGCCATCGAGGCCCTCGGTCAGCCCGCGGCGCCGGCCGCGGCGCGCTTGCCGAGGTAGGCTTCGATTACCCGCGGATCGGCCTGGATCTCCCGCGGCGTGCCCTCGGCGATCTTTACGCCGTAGTCTAGGACGGTGACACGATCGGAGATCCCCATCACCACGCGCATCTGGTGCTCGATCAGGAGGATCGTCAGGCCCAGCTCGTCCCGGAGGCGGCGGATGAAGTCCATCGTCCGGCGACTCTCGCTGGGGTTCATGCCCGCCGCCGGCTCGTCGAGCAGCAGCAGCGCCGGCTTCATCGCCAGCGCCCGCGCGATCTCCAGCCGCCGCTGTTCGCCGTACGGCAGGTTTTTCGCCAGGAACTCCCGCTTGCCGTCGAGCCCCACAAACCGGAGAAGCCGCCGCCCTTCCGTTACCGCTTCGTCTTCCAGCCGCTGCGTCTCGCGCGTGTTCAAGATGGCGCCCATCCACGTCGATTTGAGATGGATGTGTTCGCCGACCAGCACATTCTCCAGCACCGTCATATTCGCAAACAGCCGAATGTTCTGGTACGTTCGCGCAATCCCCAGACGCGCGATCTGGTCGGGATCCAGCCCGTTCACGGACTCGCCCTGAAAGAAGACCTCGCCTTCTTCCGGCCGGTAAAATCCCGTCACGCAGTTGAACACCGTGGTCTTCCCCGCGCCGTTGGGCCCGATGATGCTGTGGATCGCCCGCTCGGCGACCTCGAGGTCGAGCTCGCCGACCGCCACCAGCCCGCCGAACCGTTTCGTCATCTTCCGCGTCGCGAGGATGCTCATCCGCCCACCCTACCCGCCGACCGGTCCTTCCGCGCCCGCCATCGTGCCCGCCGCCGCCGGGATGCCCTCACCCGCCGGCTGCTCCAACCCCTCGTGCAGCTCCCGCTGGCGGACCGCGGACGGCACCAGCCCTTCCGGCCGCAGTAGCATCATCGCCACCAGGACGGCGCCGTACAGCAGGAAGCGGTATTCGCCGAATTCCCGGAGAAGCTCGGGGAGGCCCACGAGCACGAACGCCCCCAACACAACGCCCCACAGGCTCCCCATCCCGCCCAGGATGATCAGCACGAGCACGTTGATCGAGATCAGCAGCTGGAAGCTGTGGGGGAAGATCGACTTCAGCATCACGGCGAAGATCGCCCCGGCCATGCCCGCGAACACCGCTCCCAACCCGTACGCCAGCAGCTTCGTCACGACCAGCTCAATCCCGATGGCCTGAGCGACGTCCTCGTCCTCGCGGATCGCCGCCCATGCGCGCCCCAGGCGCGAATACTGGAGACGCCACGCCACGTACGCCGCCAGCGCCGATGCGATCAGCGTCAGGTAATAGAGCTGACGCGGCCCCGCCAGCTCGTATCCGGCGATCACCGGCCTGGGGATCCCCAGAATGCCGAACGAGCCCCCCAGCCACGGCTCGAGCGCATCCGAGAGCACGAGCAACCGCACGATCTCCCCGAGCCCCAGCGTGGCGATGGCCAGATAGTCGCCCCGCACCCGCAGGACCGGGATCCCGAATATCACCCCGGAGACGAGGGAGACCACCACCGCGAACGGGACCGCGGCCCAAAACGACCAGTGGGTATGCCCGTGTTCCCCCACCGAGGTGAGCAGCGCGACCGTGTATGCGCCGATCGCGAAGAAGGCCACGAAGCCGAGGTCGAGCAGGCCGGCATATCCGACCTCTAGATTGAGCCCCAAGCCCATCAAGGTGAACAGGCCAACGGTGAGCATGACCTGCGCCACGAACGGACCGCCGGCCACGGGCACCAGCAACAGGCACACGACGGCCAGCGCGATTCCCACCCACCTGAGCGCCCGC
>JACXTT010005890.1_pt1 | contig 17697 bp, 19 predicted proteins | sample 9270951 | NCBI WGS metagenome assembly JACXTT01 (sample SAMN15532306, study PRJNA645909) | rock metagenome | isolation source: weathered quartz diorite | place: Puerto Rico | collected 2017-06-21 | reverse complement strand
GATGTCCATGTGCAGGAGCCCGAGGAACCCGCAGCGAAAGCCGAACCCGAGCGCGAGCGACGACTCGGGCTCGTAGACGAGCGAGGCGTCGGAGAGCTTCAGCTTGTCCAGGGCGTCGCGCAAGAGCGGGTAGTCGCCGCCCTCGGCCGGGAACAGGCCGCTCCACACCATGGGCTTGGGGTCGCGGTAGCCGGGGAGCGCGGCCGTCGCGCCGTGGCGCGCCAGCGTGATCGTGTCCCCGACCTTCGCGTGGCGGACGTCCTTCACCCCGGTCACCAGGTAGCCGACGTCCCCGGCGGAGAGTGCCGGGAGCGGAGCGGGGTCGGGCGCGAACGCGCCGACCTCCTCGGATTCCGAGACGAACCGGTTCGAGAGGAACAGGATCCGATCGCGGCCGCGGATCTCGCCGTCGACCACGCGCAGATAGGCGATGACGCCGCGGTACGGGTCGTAGGTGGAGTCGAACACCAGGGCCCGGAGCGGCGCGGCCGAGTCGCCGGCCGGGGCCGGGACACGATCGATGACGGCGTCCAGGAGCGCGGGCACGCCGTCGCCGGACTTCGCCGAGACGCGGAGGACGTCGGCCGGGTCGGATCCGACCAGCGCGGCGAGCTCGCGAGCGACCTCGTCCGGGTCGGCGGCGGGTAGGTCGATCTTGTTGAGGGCCGGGATGATGGCGAGGCCCGCTTCGCGGGCGAGGTGGAAGTTCGCGAGCGTCTGCGCCTCGATCCCCTGCGCCGCGTCCACGAGCAGGATCGCGCCCTCGCACGCGGCCAGGCTTCGTGAGACCTCGTAGGTGAAGTCGACGTGCCCGGGTGTGTCGATCAAGTTCAGCTCGTACTCGGGAGCAGCGGGCGCCGGGACGTAGCGAAGCCGGACCGCCTGCGCCTTGATCGTGATCCCGCGCTCGCGCTCCAGGTCCATGCGGTCGAGGTACTGATCGCGCATCTGTCGTTCGGTGACCGAATGGGTGAGCTCGAGGAACCGATCGGCGAGCGTTGACTTGCCGTGGTCGATGTGGGCCACGATGCAGAAGTTGCGGATGAGGGCCTGGTCCACGGACCTTAGGGTACGCGGTGGCGCTGGTACAATCGGCCGCCGTGGCCAACATCAAGTCCCAGATCAAGCGCAACCGTCAAAACGCCGGGCGACAGCTCCGCAACAAGGCGATCAAGTCCTCGCTCAAGACCTCGGCCAAGCGCGTCCAGGCCGCGGAGGGAGACGAGGTGACGCAGGAGCTTCGCCGGGCGACGCGCGAGCTCGACCGCGCCGCGTCCAAGGGCGCGATCCACAAGCGGGCCGCGGCCCGCCGCAAGTCGCGGTTGTCGCGGTCGGTCGCCGCTACCGGCTGACCCGAACCGGCAGGTCCAGCGCGGCCGAATCGTCCCCGGCCATCACCGCGACGAGCGACATGAGCAGCACGTCGCCGCTCCAACCTCCTTTGAGCGCACGGTCGGAATCCACGACCAGCGCGTGCAGCCTGATCAGCTCGTCCAGCCCGGTTCGGCGCGCCTGCTCGCGGTAGCGCCGGGCTTGCCAGTCGAATCGCAGGTTCGCGGCCGCGGCGACCTCCGATTGGGACATCCGCGGCGGCAGGCTCGCCACGCGGATGAGATCCCGAAGCCGCGACGCGATGCTCCCGAGGATCAGGAGCGGGTCCTCGCCGGCCGCCAGGAGCGCCCGGAGCGTGCGGAGCGCCGGACCGAGCTGGTGGGACGACGCCTGATCGCAGAGGTCCCACACGCGACTCTCGCCGAGCCCCTGGAACTGCCTGCGCACCTCGTCCGGGCCGATCTCGCTCCCCGGGTAGGCGGTCCCGAGCTGTGCGACCGACTGATCGAGGACGGCCGAGGTCTCCCCGACCGCACCGACCAGGGCGCTCGCCCCGGCCGGCGTGAGCATCACGCGGTGGACACGGGCGCGCTCGAGGATCCACTTCGGCAGGTCCTGCCGCTTGAGCACGACTTGCTTGGAGAGCCCTCCCGCCCGTTGCACGGCCTTCCCGAGCCGCGGTGACGACCTGGCCTTCGAGACGAGCGTGAGCACGCAGAGCGCGTCGGGCGACGGCGCCTCGAAATAGGCGCGGAGCTCGCGCAGGCCGGCCTCGGGAAGCCCCTGGCAGCCGGTGACGAGGAGCGCACGGCGTTCGCCCCACAGCGAGGGCGTCGAGAGATCGGACGTCTCGCCGCCCTGCCAGTCGCGCGCGTCGACCTCGGTCGCCCTCGCGCCGTGCCCGTCGAGGAAGGCGAGCGCCGCAAGGCGCAGGAGGTACTCGTCCTCACCCCAGAAGACGGCGGTGGTGGGTGGACTCGCCACGCCGCGATTGTAGGAGCGCGGCTCAGCCGCGGGCAGGACTCACGAGGATCTGGCCATCGCGGAACGTGACGGTCACGTCGCCCGAGCGGTCCGTCCGAAGGACGCGCATGCCGTCGGCCGCGAGCTCCGCAAGGACGCCGGGGACGGGGTGGCCGTAGCGGTTGGGGCCGACGCTCACGACGGCCACGCGCGCCCGGACGGCCTCGAAGAACGACGGCAGCGAGGTGTCGCCGCCATGGTGCGGAACCTTGAGCACGAGGGTGACGAGCGCGCCGGGTTCGTCGTGCAGGAGATCCGTCTGTGATGGCTGTTCGGCGTCGCCGGGGAACAGGACCGTGGCCCAGCCGTCTGAGACGCGCAGGACCATCGAATCGTTGTTGGGATCGGAGTTCGTGCCCGTGAAGCAGCGCTCCGGTCCCAGCACCTCCAGCTGGACGTCGCCGACGTGCAGCACCGTGCCCGGGCGGGGGTGCTGGAACGGGACGGCACGCTCGCGGACGGCGCGAAGGAAATCCGCGTAGTACGGCGAGTCGCCCGGGCACCCGGGATCGATCGCGAGCCCGACCGGGAACCGCGTGAGCACCGCCGGGAGGCCACCGACGTGGTCGGCATGCGGGTGTGTGGCGACCATGAGGTCGAGGCGACGCACGCCGAGGGCGGCCAGCTTGCGGGCGACCACCTGCGGGTCCGGCCCGCCGTCGATCAGGATGCTCGCTCCGGCCGGCGAGCGGACGAGCGCGGCGTCGCCCTGCCCCACGTCGAAGAACGTCACCGTGAGCGCCGAGGGCGAGCCCGCGCCGAGGGCCGAGGACCAGACGAAGAGCGGCACCGCCACAGCGATCGAGACGAGGGCTGGGCCTCGCAGGCGAGGTCGGGCGCGGACCAGCCACGCGATGAGCACGACCACGGACAGGCCGCCCACGAGCGTGAGAAGACCGCCGGGGTTGGCGGTGAGCGACGGGAGGGGCGAGCGCGCCAGCCGGTCGGCAAGGCCCTGGAGGTAGGTGAGCGGGACGTGCGCGGCGAGCCCGATCACGACTCCGACGGGTCGAACGACGAGGCCGATCGCCGCCGCCGCGAGCCCGAGGATCATGCCCGGCCCCACGGCGGGAAACGCGAGGAGGTTCGCCGGGAGCGTGACGGTCGGGACGACACCGAAGTGATAGAGCAACAAGGGCGTCACCCCGGCCTGGGCGCCGAGCGTGGTGCCCGCGGCCAGCGCGAGCCAGCGGGGCAGGAATCGTAGGCGGTCGGCGAACGGCCCCGCGAGCAGCGCCAAACCCACCGTCGCGGCGACCGACAACTGGAAGCCGATCGCGTAGACGAGCGTCGGGTCGAGCCCGACGAGCAACAGGACCGCAGCGCCGACGATCGCGGGGGGGCTCCGCGGGCGTCCGAGGAAGACCCCCAGCATCGTGAGCCCGGTCATCACGGCCGCGCGCAGGACCGAGGGCTCCGCCCGGGTGAGCACCACGAAGAAGGCGGTGGCGCCGAGGCCGAGCGCCAGCCGGCCGCGGCGCCCGAGGCCGGCCAGCGTCCCGAGGCCCATGATCGGCGCGAGGAACATCGCGACGTTCTCGCCGGACACCGCGGTCAGGTGCGAAAGCCCGGTTGCGCGGAAGTCCTCGTCCGTTCGCGCGTCGATCAACGAGGTGTCGCCGAGCGCGAGGCCCATCACCAGGCCCGCATCGTGCCGTGGCAGGACGCGGCGAAGCGAACGGGAGAGCGCCGAGCGAAGCGCGTCCGCGGCGCGGACCGCCCACGACGAGGGCGGCCCGCGCCGCACCACCCGGTCGGCCTGGAGCGCGCCGGCGAGCCCGCGCTGCCGGAGGAACTCCCCGAACGACCCTCGGGTCGAGGTGAGCAGGCCGACCGCCTCGACCCGATCGCCCTCCCCGATCCGCGGTGCCTCGCCACGGCCTTCGATCCAGAGCGCGTCGTGGGCCCGAATGAGCGACGCGGCGCCCGAGCCCATCAGCTCGACGAGATCGACATGCACCGTGGCCGTCCAGCCGACGGCGCGGGCCTGCGGGTCCGACGCCATGGACCCGCTGACGCGCACCACCCGCGCCCGCAGCTGGGCGAGCGGCGACTCGGCGAGCCGAACGAGGTGGAGGGACTCCCACCCGGCGCCGAGGGCGAGGAACGAGGCGCCAAGGCCGACGGTCGTGAGCAGCCGGCCGTGCCGCCGGACCAGCCACGCGAGCCCCGCCAGCCCAGCCGCCAGAAGCGCCCAAGACGCCCCCGGACCGAGCCCCCGCGATTCGAGCCCAGCCACGACGACCCCGAGCCAGAACGCCGCCGCGGCGCCGGCGAGCGTCCAGCCGGCCATCCCTAGACCGTGACCAGGTCGCGCAGGTCCGCGAGCCGCTGGTCGCCGATCCCCGACACGTTCAACAGGTCGTCCACCGACGCGAACGCCCCGTGCTGCTCACGGTAGTCGATGATCCGCTGCCCGAGCGCCGGACCGATCCCCGGCAACGTCTCTAAGTCGTCGAGCGACGCGGTGTTGATGTTGACGAGCCCTCCACCAGCGCCCGTCGCGCCGCCGCCCCCCGTCACGGAGCTCCCCGACCCAAGCGTCGACCCGCGCTTGCCGACCACGACCTGCTCGCCGTCGGTGAGGAGCGCGGCCAGGTTGATGCTCGTCAGGTCGGCGCCGGGGCGGGCGCCCCCCGCCCGCTGGAGCGCGTCCACCACGCGGGAGCCGACCGGGAGCTCGTACACCCCGGGCGATCGAACCCAGCCGGCGACGTCCACCACGACCACGCCGGGCGATGGCGGGGTCGCCACGCCTCCGGGCGGAGATGCCGGCAGGGTGGGTCCGGTCCCGACCGCCGCCTCGACCCTGACCTGGCTGGGGAGCGATCGCACGTACCAGAGGACGCCGCCACCGACCACGAGCGCGGCGAGCACGAGGAGTCCCGCCAGCTCCCGGGCTTGGAGCTCACGCAGCCGCTCCCGGATCGATTCCCCGTCCATCGCGCCCCCGCCGATCGACGACATGGAGACCGCACGACCGCCGGGGGGCGAGGCCGACCGGCACGCTACCAGCCGCTTGGCCGCGATGCAGTGAACTCGATCACACGGGGACGAATCCCCTCACGCGCTCCGCGTGACGATGTTGACGAGCTTCGGCGGGCGAACGATCGTCTCGGCGACGACGCGGTCCCCGACCGCCGCCCGCGCGCGTTCGGACGCGAGGGCCGCGGCGCGGCACTCCTCCTCGTCCGCCGAGGCGCTCACCGTCACCCGGTCGCGCACTCGGCCGTCGACCTGGATCACCAGCGTGACCTCGTCCTCGCGCGTCAGCGCGTCGTCCCACGTCGGCCAGCCGGCATGGAGCACGCTCTCGGCGTGCCCGAGCGTCTCGCGCCAGAGCTCTTCCGTGATGTGGGGCGCCATCGGCGCGAGCAGGACCACCAGGCGCTCGGCCGCGTCGCGAGCCGCCTCCGCGGCCGCGCCGCCGTCGATGCCTCGCTGCAGCTCGTTCGTGAGGACCATCATCTTGGAGATGGCGACGTTGAAGCCGAAGCGCTCGTAGTCGCCCGTCACGGCCTTCGCCGCGCGGTGGGCCGCCCGGCGCAGGCGCTCGGTCGCGCGCGCGTCGCCGCTCGAACCGTTGGCCCCGGCCGCTGCGTGAACCGCTCTCCACACCCGCCCGAGCCACTTGTGCACGCCCGCAACCGAGACCGTGGCCCAGTCGACGTCGTCCTCGACCGGCGCCGCGAACATCATCGTGAGGCGGATCGTGTCCGCGCCCCAGGTCTCGATGAGCGGGAGCGGCTCCACGATGTTCCCCTTGCTCTTGGAGAGCGCCGCGCCCCGGAAGATGACCATCCCCTGGTTCAGGAGCTTGTGGAACGGCTCGGTGAAGTCGAGGTGCCCCAGGTCGTACAGGACCTTCACGATGAACCGCGAGTAGAGCAGGTGCAGGATCGCGTGCTCGATCCCGCCGCTGTACATGTTCACTGGCAGCCACCGCCGCACCGCCTCGCGTGACCACGGCTCGTCCTCGTCCAGCGGCGAGGTGTACCGCAGGAAGTACCAGGACGAGTCCACGAACGTGTCCAGGGTGTCGGTCTCTCGCTTCGCCGGACCACCACAGGAGGGGCAGGTCACGTTGACGAAGGCCTCGTTCTTGGCGAGCGGGGACTCACCCTGGGCCGAGAACTCGACGTCGTCCGGGAGGAGCACCGGCAGGTCGGCTTCGGGGACGGGCACCTCGCCGCACGTCGGACAGTAGATGATCGGGATGGGCGGCCCCCAGGCGCGCTGGCGGGACACGAGCCAGTCGCGGAGCCGGTACGAGGTCGCAGCCCGCCCGATCCCCTCGCGCTCCAGCCACTCGGTCACCGCCTGGATCGAGCCCGGCGACGGCGTCCCGTCGAACGGCCCGGAGTGGACCATCACGCCCTCATGAGGGAACGCCTCCGACATGTCGTCGGGGTCGACCTGCACACCCTCCGGCTGGATCACCACGCGGATCTCGAGCCCGTGCTCCCGAGCGAACTCGAAGTCGCGCTGGTCGTGGGCCGGCACGCCCATCACCGCACCCGTCCCGTACTCCGTCAGCACGTAGGGGGCGACGAAGCACGGGACGCGCTCGCCGTTCACCGGGTTCACGGCATGGACGCCGAGGGCCACGCCGTCGCGGGAGAGCGTCTCCTCGCGCTCGGACACGTGCGTTCGCTGCAGCCGGTCCTGGATGTCCTTCACGGCCGCCGCGGTCCCCCCCGCCTCTGCCAGGCTCGGGAGGAGGGAGTGCTCCGGCGCGAACACGAAGAACGTGACGCCCCAGAGCGTGTCCGGCCGGGTCGTGAACACCGGGATCCGGTCCCCCGTCTCGGCGATCTCGAACGTGACCTCGGCGCCGAACGACCGGCCGATCCAGTTGCGCTGCTGGGTGAGGACACGATCGCTCCAGTCGAGCTGCGCCATGTCGTCCAGCAGCCGGTCGGCGTAGTCGGTGATCTTGAAGAACCACTGGGTCAGGTCGCGGCGGACGACAGGAGTCCCGCAGCGGTCGCAGCGGCCCTGGATGACCTGCTCGTTCGCGAGGACGGTCTGGTCCTTCGGGCACCAGTTGGCCGGCGCGAGCTTCCGGTACGCCAGCCCCTTCGCGTGCAGCTGCAGGAAGAGCCACTGCGTCCATCGGTAGTAGTCGGGATCCGCCGTCGAGAGCTTGCGCGACCAGTCGAACGCCATCCCGTAGCGGCGGAACGTTCGCTCCTGCTCGGCGATGTTGCGGTCGGTCCAGGGTCGCGGATGCAATCCTCGCTTGATTGCCGCGTTCTCCGCAGGCAGGCCGAACGCGTCCCAGCCGATGGGGTGCAGCACGTTCATGCCCTGCATCCAGCGGTATCGCGCGATGATGTCGCTGATCGCGAACGCCTCGGCGTGGCCCATGTGCAGGTCGCCGGACGGGTACGGGAACATGTGCAGCTTGTAGAAGCGCGGACGCCCGTCGTCCTCCTCGACGGCCCGGAAGAGGCCCTCCTTCTCCCAGATGGCCTCCCACTTCGGCTCGATCTCTTCGGGGTTGTAGCGATCCATGTCGATCCTTCGCGGGTGGCCTGCCGCGGGCGTGGCAGTGCCGGTATGGTACCGCGCGCCTCTCGGGCTCAGGCGGTGGCGGCCGCCCGCTTGCGAAGGACGACGAAGTGCGAGAGGCCGAACGCGGCCGCCGGCGTACGCTCCGCGCGATACAGCACGGCCCGAAGGCCACGTCCCAGCCTGGGGCTCCGCGCGACGATGTTGTCGAAGCCCGGATAGACGTAGCCGTGCACGATCACCTCGAGCGGCAGTCCCGCCCAGAGACCACGCATCGTTCGCTTGGTGTACGCGCGGGCATGTGGCACCAGGCGGTCCCGCCACCGGCTGGGCAGGTAGTTGACGAGGGGGATGTTCCCGAAGCGGTACCTCCCCTTCCACACGATCCCATGCGTCTCGAAGGGATACCGGCGGTTCGGCGCGTAGATCACGATGGAGCCACCGTCCCGGAGCACGCGAAGCGCGTCCTCGATCGTTCGGCGGTCGTCCTCGACGTGCTCGATGACCTCGTTGAAGACCAGAACGTCGAAGGACGCGTCGGCGAACGGCAGCCGCTCGCCCTTCGCCACGACCATGCCCGGGAGCCCGGATTCGCGCAGCCGGTCGAGCGACACGTCGATCCCGAAGGTGTGCGGGCTCAGGTCCCGAAAGCGCCGGACGTAGGTCCCGATGCCGCAGCCGACGTCCAGGATCCGTCGGCCCTCGAGGGCCACGTGCCGGCGGATGAGCGCGAGCCGGCGCTCCTGGCCGGAGCGCCAGACGTAGCTCGGCTCCCCGAGCTTCGCCGCGTCCGCCGAGGGGGCTCGCCTGACCGAGCGCCTGCCCGCCATGGCCTCAGAGGTTAGCGGGACCAGCGCACAACCTTTTGCGGCGGCTTCAGACACCCGCCACGGGCTGCCGATACTCCAGGGGACCGACCCGGGAGGAGTACCCGCATGCCTGAGCACGAGCCCGACCAGGACTGGACGCGAGAGGACGCCGTCGAATCGCTCTCCCAGCTCGCCCAGTCGGGCGCCGGGATCCCCGTCGGCTCCCACCGCGACGACGACGCCCTGGCCCCCCGTGTCATGGTCGTCGACGACGACCACGGCTTCCGCACCATGGTGCGGAGCTGGCTCGTCGAGGAAGGCGTGGACGTCGTGGCGGAGGCGCCGGACGGTCCCGAGGCGGTTGCCCGGGCCGCGCAGACGCATCCCGACGTCGTGCTCATGGACCTTCGGATGCCGAAGATGGACGGGATCGAGGCGGCGAGCCGGATCCTCGCGACCGACGCCGACACCCAGATCATCCTGCTCTCCGCCTACGGCGACGCCTCGCTCAAGCAGGCGGCCCAGGAGGCGGGCGTGTACTGCTACCTCATCAAGGACTGCCCGCCGTCGGTGCTCTGGCGGACGATCCGGTTCGCATGGACGCTGAAGCTCAGCCTGCAGCACCGCGGTCGCGCCGCCGCGGGGGCCTGAGGGATCCCGCTCCCGCAAGAGCGTGCAGCTGCAACTCCCCGAGGTAGACTGGGCTCGTGCCGCCCACCACCGCCGAATCCGTGATCGACCTCCTGCGCGCGCGCGGGCTTCGCATGACGCCCCAGCGCCGGGCGATCGTCGCCGAGATCATGAGCGTGAGGGGGCACATCACGCCGGTGACCGTGGCCCGGCGGGTCGAGGATCGCGTGCCCGGCGTGAACCCGTCCACGGTCTACCGGACGCTCGACCTCCTGGAGGAGCTGGGCGTCCTCTCCCACGCCCATCTCGAGTCCGGAGCCGAATATCACCGCCGCGCCGAGGCCACGCACGTGCACCTCACCTGCTCGCGGTGCGGCGCGGACGACTCCCTCTCGATCGCCGAGGCGGCGGAGCTCGAGGCCGTCGTGTCGAGGCACCGCGGCTTCCAACCCGACCTCACGCATTTCGCGATCTCGGGGGTGTGCGCGCGATGCCAGCGCGAGCTGACGAAGGCGGTCAGTCCGCGACCCGGCTCGCGTAGCGCTGCTCGACCTTCCTGACCTTGAACAGGATCACCGAGCCGATCCATGTGACGACGAACGTGCCGACGATCGCGTAGCCGAGCACCTCGAAGTTCAGCCGGTCGAGCATGCCGAAGAAGCCCCCCTGGGCGTGCAGCTTCGCGCTGATGACCTGCAGGTACTCGATCGTGCCGACGCCGAGGGCGACGAACACGGAGAGGCCCGTCGTGGTCATGTTGTAGTAGACCTTGCGAAGCGGGCTCGCGAACGCCCAGTCGTACGCCTTCGCCATGAACGCGCCGTCTGCGGTGTCCATGAGCGACATGCCGGCGGCGAAGAGCAGCGGCAGCGCGATGATCCCGAGGAACGGGATGTGCCCGCCGTTCGGTCCGTGGCTCGTGGTAGCCGCGGCGGCGGTGACCGCCAGGAGCCCGACCTCGCTCGCGGTGTCGAAGCCGAGCCCGAACAGCACACCGACCGGGTACATCTGCCAGCTCTCACGGATGAGGTTCCGGAAGCGCTTGCCCAGCAGACGGTTCATGAAGCCTCGTTGCAGCAGCAGCTCCTCGAGCTCCTCGCGCCGGTAGCTGCCGCGCTTCATCTCCCGCCAGACCTTCACGATGCCCACGAGGATGATCAGGTTCAGGATCCCCACGAGCCAGAGGAAGGACCCCGAGACCGTCGCGCCGATCACACCGCCGACCGACTGGAACGTCTTGATGTGCCGCTGGACGGCCTCGGCGGCGAAGGCGATCGCGAGCGACAGGCCGAACACGATCGTCGAGTGTCCCAGCGAGAAGAAGAAACCGACGCCGAGCGGGCGCTTGCCCTTCTGCATCAGGAACCGGGTGGTGTCGTCGATCGCGGAGATGTGGTCCGCGTCGAAGGCGTGCCGCAGGCCGAAGCTGTACGCGAGCGCGCCGGCCCCGGCGTAGACGCGGCCGAAGTCGTGGGCGTACAGGAGGAAGAACCCCCATCCGAGCACGTGCAGGAGGCCGACGAACCCGAAGAACCCGCCGAGGCGCGCCATCTCGTTGCCCGTGAAGCGCCAGTGCGACTTCGCGCTCCCGGAGCTGTGCTCGATCTGAACCGCCATCCAGGGCTCCTCGCAGGTATGGCCTCCAACGATACCCCGGTCCTGCATGTTCTTGCAACTGAGGCTTGCCGCGTTTCGGGAAGCCCGGCGAAGGAAGGGGGTTGCAGGACGCGATTACCCTGCTGATGCAGCTCGGGGCGATCCCGAGTCCTGGGTAGCCGGCTCGTCGGGCTCGCTCCCCCACCGTTTGCCCCAGGCCTCGCGCGCGGCGCGGAAGATCACGTCGCGCATGAGCCCGGGCGAGCAGCCCTTGAGCAAGTACGCGAACGCGCCCGTCTCCTGCGGGCTGCGCTTGGGCAGCAGCTCGTCGTAGAAGGTCAGGAAGACCACCTGGATCCACGGGTGGGCCTGCTTGATCGACTGGGTCGCCTCGAACCCGTCCAGGCCCGGCATGCGCAGGTCCATGAGCACCACGTCGGGCCTGAGGCGGTCGGCCATGTCCACCGCCTCGAACCCGTTGGCCGCCACGCCGACGACGTCGACCCCCTCGTACTGCAGGATCCCGTGCAGCAGGGCCAGGGTCTCCCGCCCGTCGTCCGCGAGCAGGACACGGGGAACGCCGTTCTGGTTCGGTTCGTCCGGCACAGGGTTCTCCAGGGGCGCGAACGTCGTCGTTGCTATCTTCCTTCGGCCGAACCCGCCCCCACCCTGAGCCGCAGTCGCCACCCCCAGATCCCGGCCGCGAGCAGAACCGCCAGCAGCACCAGGTAGAGGACCCCGGTGAACGACCCCCCATCGAAGGAGCCGCGGTAGCGCACGAGGGCCACCGCCTGCAGGGCCGACAGAGCGATCGACCCCAGCCAGACGGTCGGCATCGCCGATCGATCGCCCCGGGCCACCGAGAGCCCCGCCAGCACCCCGATCCCGGCGAACCACGCGGAGAGATCCTGGGCCGTGAGATCCGTGAGCGGCCAGGGCCACCGGTCGGCGGTCTGCCCGGGCAGGACGAGCAGGGCGAATCCAACGGCGAGCAGCAGGAGCGACAGGACGCCGGCGAACCATCGGAAGGACGCCGGCTGCGCTGCGGGCACGGGTGGGTCCTGACCATTCATCCGGGTCTCGACCGCGATCAGCGTGCCGAGCGCCACGGGCACCAGGGTGTACACGACCAGCCAACCCCAGGCCGCGACCCGCGCGGTCCCCACGCCATGGTCGAAGTGGAACAGCGCGACGTGGAGCAGCGTCGCGAGCAGCTTCAGCGAGGAGATCGTCAGCACACCCCACGCGAGCGGCCGGACCTCAGCCCACGAACGCGCCCGCCGGGCCGTGAAGAGCAGGATGGACGAGGCGAGATAGAACGCGCCGTCGATCGCGGCGGTGAGCGGGAGGGCGATGTGCCACGCGAAGAATCGGTCGGTCGACTCCGACAACATGAACAGCTGGATGGTCGCGAGGGTGACCAGCCCGCCGGCGACCTGGAAGAGGAGCCGGAGCCCCGGCAGGATGGGCCGGGTCGCCGTTCGCGTGCTCACGCCGCGCAGTCTAGAGGCTCGAGGTCCAGCCGAGCCAGGCCAGCATCTCGCCTGCCGCCTCCCGGACGGTTACGAGCACGGCTGCGAGGACGCCCCGGCTCATTCGTCCGGCCGGCGATGCACCGTGCCGGTGAACAGGGCCACGGTCCCACCCGCCTCCGAGGCCACAGTGACCTCGTAGGTGGCGGTGCTCCGACCGAGCGCGACCTCGCGCGCCGTCGCGACGAGCGCCTCTCCCGCGAGCACGCGGTATGTGAAGTGGATGGTCGCCACCAACGCGACCGCCGCCGGGCCGTGGCTGTTCGACGCCATGGCCAAGGCGTGGTCCGCAAGGGCGAACACGAACCCTCCGTGCCCGATCCCGTGGGCGTTCAGGTGATCCGGGCCGAGCGTTCCGCGGACCGTCGCCGCGCCCGGACCGACCTCGAGTACCTCGAAGCCCAGCAGTCGCGCGAACGCCTCGTCCCGGTCGGAGCTCACGGAACCGATTCGCCGAGGAACTCCGCGGCGACGCGCTTGGGCACGACCATGCGCCAGGCGTCCAGTACGAGCTCGCGCATCTCCTCGTCGTCGATCGACGCCAATCGCACGTGCACCCAGTGGTATCGCAGGTCGCCCTGGCTCGGCATCATGAACTTCCGCGGCTGCGATGCGACGAGCGCCTCGCGTTCCTCTTTGGGGAACGCGAACCCCATCACCGTCTCGTCTCGCGAGAACGCCAGGTACACGATCCGCCCGACGCGGAACTTGACGCGGTCGTGCACGAGCGCCTCGTAGGACCTCGGCAAGCTGCTCGCGAGCTCCCGCACGGCGTCGAGGGTCGTCATTGCCCGGCAGCTTGGCCGCCCGGGCCGCGGCCGTCAATTCGATACCTGCGCTGCCGAAGCCCCAGATCCGATGACGGAGTCAGGTACTCGACGGCGGCGTGGACTCGCTCGGGCCCTCCTTTGGGCCGGGGTGATCGCGGGGAGCGTCAGCCGGCGTGATGGAGCTGACGACGAAGGGCGTCTGCCTCGTCCTGGACGTCGTGCTCCTGGTGGTACTCCTCGGCGCTCTGGTAGGGCTTGCCCTCACGCTCGGCCATGAGCCGGCCGAGCTCGTCGGCCTCCTCGTCGGTCAGCCCATCGAGGTACCGCTTGCGGTTGAGCTCGTCGAAGCGCGCTTGATCCATCGCTTCACCTCCTGAGTCGGGAAGCCACATCGATCGTTCCCCTTGGCGGCGTTCGGGAAACCGTGGCTGCGCTCGTACTCCGCGAAGCCGATCCAGGCTACGCGGGCGGATTCGCGAAGAGGGGGACGTTGGCCGCGTCCTGCAACCCGGTAACCGTCGCCCGCACCCGCTCGCCGAGCACGCGCCCGAGCGCTTGGTAGGCGTCGAACTGCTCGCAGTTGAACCACTGGTCGGTGGTGCCGTCTCGCGGGAACGCCGGGTCCTCCATCGCGAAGGAGAGCAGCTCGTAGGGCACGTCAGGCGTCAGCGCGGCCTTCGCGACGATGAGGACGCCCCGGTTCGAGCTGAGCGACGCGAACCCGCGGGACTCGTCCTCCTGGTAGTGGACCGCACCCGGGTAGGCGATGTCGCCGATCATCACGTCTGACTTGGAGAGGCGCGGGTTGAGCGCCAAGAGCGGGTCCGTCGGCTCGAGGGGCGCCGCGGAGCCGGGTACCAGGTCCAACGGATTGGGCCGGAGCGTCACGGTCACCCCAAGCTCTTCGCGCGCCAGCGTGATCGCCTGGGCGAGCGTCGTCGCGAACGGCGGGGTGTCCCCCGTCGCGTCGATACAGATCGCCAGGCGGCACCGGTGCCGGAGCAACTCGACCAGGCCCAGGTTGTCGTAGTGGCCACCGTCGGTACACAAGAGCAGACGGCTCGTGCTCGGGTGCAGTCCCAGGATCTCGCGCGCGAAGTAGCTGAGCCGCCGGATCCGCGGCAGCCCCGGTACGGTCCAGTCCTGCAGGTGGTCGCGCTTGCGGGCGACGAACCCCGGGTTCGGGAGCCACGCGCCGAGCCGGGCGTTCGAGAGGGCCAGGAAGACCTCGAAGAACCTCGTCTGCGAGCCCATCGCGGAGGCGAACGCCGCCCCGGAGATGGCGACCGCGGCCTGGACCGTGAGGTCGCGCTCGATCGGGTCCCCTCCGACGAGGCCCTGGAGCTTCTCGGTCCGCACCCAGCCCACCTGGGGACCGCCGACGAAGTCGTCCGCGAGCGTGTAGGAGACGGTTCGCCGACCCGGCGGCGTCACCTCCTGGCCCGTCAGGTTCGCCGCCGCGCAGAAGATCACCTTGGGGAACGGCTCGACCTCGGCCGCGTACGGAGCAAGGGGCGTTCCCTCGTCGTCGTAGTCGTAGGGCACCGCGACGGGCTCGCCCCGGCGCTCGCCCCGCCGCACCGCGAACGCCGAAGCGAGCCGGCGACGGTAGAAGGGGTGCAGGCTCATCACGGTCTGATCGAAGAACACGATCACGATGGCGAGCCCGACGATCGACGCGAACGACCATCGCGACCGGTCGATGCCGGTCGCGGCCACCCACCCGCTCACCAGCACCAGCGCGGCGAGGATGACCAACGTGCAGATCCAGAGCAGGAGCATCTGCGCCATGCTGTTCGGCACCACCTGCCCGGTGGGCCGCTTCGAGAAGAAGCCCTTGAGACCACCGAACGCGCCCGTGATGGACGCGCGCTTTCGCCAGAGCGCGGCGATCAGGTTCCCAGGTACATGAGCCCGCCCGTCACCGCGCCGGTCGTGGCGATGGTGCCGCCGGTCGCATGCCAGCCGACGTGCCAGATCAGCCACACGCTGAACCACACGACGGCGGGGATCCCGGCTCCCACGATGCCGAACAGGATCGCGAGCAGGGTCGTGACGCTGGCGATCCAGCCGAGCGTCACCGCACGCTTCCCGGTGAACGACGCCGACAGCACCCGGGCCACGTAGAGGAGCGCGGCCACGATCGCGAGCCCGAGGATCACGATCCCGACACCGCGCGTCGGGTAGACGAAGCCCGGGCCCGCCGAAACTCGGGGAGCGCCGTTCGCGAGGTAGCGCCGGAGGCGGTGCAGGTCGGCGATCCTCGTCGCGCGATAGAACCAGCCCGTGGCGATGCCGACGGTCGCGACCGCGAGCGCGATGACCGCGAGCGAGCTGATCACGCCGCGCAGGAGCACACCGAGCGCCGCCAGCCACTGCTTCGGGCCGTCGGAGAGATAGCTACTGTGACGGCGGACGTGGTCCTCCTCGAGGGACCCCTCCTCGAACACGTCCCGCGGGGTTGCCTCGGCCCTCGGGTCCATGCCCTCCTTCTTCTGCAGGGCGAGCTGAAACGCGCCGGCCAGATACCCGCCGCCCGACACCGACAGGAGATACCGTGCCCGGAGCAGCAGCTCGGCCTCGCGAAGCGCCTGCAGCGCGCCGAGCGCGACCGTCCCGGCCCGCACGCCGCCTCCGGAGACGCAGATACCGATGTGCGCGGGATCCCGCCCAGGCGGCTTGCGCCAGTCCTGGTTCCAGTGGTCGGCCGCCGCTCCCGCCGGGGTCGAGGCCAGGTGCTGCGCGCTCGGGTCGGAGCGAAACCCCTTCTCCGTGGGCGGCGGCGGGATCACGTCGCCCGGCTGGAGCGACTGCATCTTCCGTTCGACACTCGCTCGGAAACGGAGCCGCCCGAGCGTCGTCCCCCACGCGCAGACGCCGATCACGGCCGCGAACAGCAGCGCGGAGAACTTCGCGAACGAGAGCGCCTGCACCACCTTCAGGGGCCACCCCGTGTGCACCGGCACGCGACGAAGCACGATCAAGAGCACGACGTCCTGCGCGACGTTGAACGCACCCGCCGCGACGGCGAGCCCCGCGCCCGCCACCGCCGCCCAGCTCAAGGGCCGGGTCCAGAAGACGTGCCGACCGAGGCGACAGATCATGGCGAGGCCGCTCGCATAGCCCGCGATGAGCACGAAGTCCCACCAGAGCGCCGCGCGAACGTCGTGCACGCGCCCGCCGATCACCTCGTTGGCCCGACGCGCGGTCCCGGCCACCTGCAGCGCGACGGCGTCGACCGACGGCGCGAAGATCGCGTAGAGCGCGACGCCGACGGCGAGCAGCGCGAGGGAACCGATCAGGGTCCGCCGTGCGGCATCGATGCTCGCCGGGCGCGGCCGTTCACGGTCCATTCGGAAGCGCATCGCCGCCATCCTCCGCCGGACCCCTGGCCCTAGACCCGCGCGGAGCATGCCCTCGGCAGCAACCCTTGTCAAACCGAGGCGGGCTTCTCCTGCACGGCCCAGCCGTTGCCATCTGGATCGCTGAAGAACACGAAGGAGTTCCACAGCTCGCCGGGCCCGTCCGCCCAGCTCCCGTCCTGCATGTGCCGCACCGGGCTCACGTCGACACCACGGCTCGCGAGCTCGGCCCGCGCGGCCTCCACATCGGCCACGACCAGCTGCATGCCCTTGTTCGAACCCGGTGGCATGTCAACCAGTCCTTTGCCGATCGTGATCGAGCATGCCGAACCTGGCGGCGTCAGCTGCACGACGCGCATCGCGGGCCCGAACTCCTGATCGACGTCCACGACGAATCCCACCTGCTCCGCGTAGAACCGCTTCGCACGGTCGACGTCCGACACCGGCAGCACGACCACCTCGAGCTTCATCTCCATGTCGGTCCCTCCCTACATCCGCTCGACGACGTAGAGGGTGTTCCCGTCGGGGTCGCGGAACGAGAACATCGGCGGCACGCCTTCGCCGAACCGCAGGACCTCAGGGTCCACATCCACGCCACGCGCGAGGAGCTCCGCGTGGTCGGCCTCGGCGTCCTCGGTCGTGAGCCGGATGCCGGTGTCGACACCGACCTTCGAGTCCGGACCGAGAGGTGGCAACGCGAGGCTGACCGATGATCCGGGCGGTGCCACCTCGATCCACCGCTGGCCGTTGCCGAAGGGCGCGTCCAGGCGCTTCTCGAACGCGAGCGACTCCGTGTAGAAGGTCAGGGCCTTGTCCTGTCGCTGACCGGGATCGCCACCGTTCGAACCTCCGTGATCTTCGTGCCCATGAGCTCCTCCTCGCTGGTGGGAGTGAATCCAATCCTGACGGATCGCCGTTCGTGGCGCTCAGTTCGTCCGGCTCCGAAGCTCGAGGAGGTACTCCTCGAGCCGGTCCATCGACTCCGCGGCGCCCGACTCCATGCCCGACTGGATCATGCCGTCACGGTCCTCCATCGAGTCGAAGAGCACGCGGCTCGTGAGCGTCGTCTTGCCGTCGTGCTCCTCGAGGGTGAGCGTCTGCACCGAGATGTGGCCGGGCATGCCTTCCC
>JACXTT010005889.1_pt1 | contig 17699 bp, 18 predicted proteins | sample 9270951 | NCBI WGS metagenome assembly JACXTT01 (sample SAMN15532306, study PRJNA645909) | rock metagenome | isolation source: weathered quartz diorite | place: Puerto Rico | collected 2017-06-21 | reverse complement strand
GATGTACGGCTTGAATACTACCTTATTTGACCTTGTCCCCATGCCTTTAATTTACAAAATCTCTCCCGCCTACACAAAAAAACCGCCTCATAATTTACTTATGAGACGGCCTCTTTTTTATTGAGCTTAATCTGTATTTATTAGAATCTCAGGATCAAATTTGGATCGGGAATATTTTGGAGGTAGTTCTTTTTCTCCGAATAATAACCCACGCCGGGATAATCGCCCCGCTTGCCTTCCATGTCAAACATCAGCTGAAAATGCAGGTGCGGCGGCCAATGGCCATTCACTTCTTGCCCACCAAATACGGCTATCTGCTCACCTTTGGCTATGTGTTTTCCAATATTTAAACCGGAAAGACTTTCACGATTTAAATGGCCATAGAGAGTATACAGTGCCAGTCCATCGAGGTCATGCTGCAAAATAATGGTCGGACCGTAATCACCAAAGTGATCATTGTCCTGAAAGCTATGTACTATGCCTTCTAGCGGTGCATAGACCGGCGTACCGGCATTGGCCCAGATATCGACACCTAAATGCAGCCGGCGGGGCTGGTTGTCTGTATTAAATAATTCGCTACGGGCATAGAGAGTCCGGTGCTCCATGTAGCCGCCTATACCATACCGGCAATTATTTTCGGCCAATTTGGTGTTTACCCATGCACTGAACTTTTCCGTATCCAGTATATCTTCCGGGCTCAATTCCGTATTGGATATTGTAAAATCGAACTGGAAAAGACGATCGGTTTCAGCGTTGTAATCAACAACCTTACCTATCCTGTCGGGATGCGTCTTGATGTAATCAGATAACAGGGTATGCTCGTCCATTAAGCAATACTCTTTTATTCCGTATCCGGTTGTCTTTCTTCTTTGCTGATCTTATCGAAAATCTTATCCATACGTTCTACGTACTCGCTGGTATCATCTACAAAAAATTCCAGCTGGGGTATGATACGTGCCTGATCCTTTATGCGGGCACCGAGTTTATAGCGGATCTCTGATGCATGCGCCTTGATGGTGTTCAGGGCCAGTTTGGAATCGCTGGTGTTAAAAAAGCTCAAGAAAACGCGCGCGATCGCCAGATCCGGGGTCACCCTTACTTTGGTGATGGTGATCAATGTATTTGGCAAAAGGTTCAAACCTTCGCGTTGAAATATAGCTGCCAAATCCTGTTGTATTACTCCTGCAAATTTCTGCTGACGTTTTGATTCCATGTGCTTTAAATTAAACCCTAAGCTCTAAATTCTAAATACTAAACCCTTAATTCTTAATTCTGTTTTATTCCCGCCAACCGTCTTTCGCCCTGCGCCAACCAAATTTACAATTCCTCCTTGATCTCTGCGAGTCTTTTAACACTTAATCGTGCGCTAATGCCGGATGCAATTGCAGCAATGGCACTTACAGTTAAGAATACCAATATAAAATCCAGAAATTTCATCGCGACTGGGTAAGCGTCAATGGCGGTAAGGTTATCTCCAAATTTGATAAAGCCGAATTGCTCCTGCAAAATACAAAAGACCAAACCCACCACCATGCCCGCAAGACAACCGATAATCGATATCATCATACCTTCGAAAAAGAAAACACTCTGTATCAGTCTCTTATCGGCACCGAGACTGGTTAATATGGCGATATCTTTTTGTTTATCAATCACCAGCATAGTTAGTGAGCCGATGATATTGAAGATGGCTATGATCATCACAAACACCAGGATCATGAAAATAAACCAGCGTTCGTATTTCAAAGTTTTGTACAGGTCCGCGTCTTGCTCATAACGGTTTTTAACAGTGAACTTGTCGCCTATCTTATCCTTTATATCGCTTTGAACTGATTCCAGATCGGTGCCTTTTTTATAATTAAGATCAATATTCGAAACGTTTGTTGGTTCATTTAACAGATCGCGCATAAAGTCAATAGGCGTAATGATCAAGCCATTAAAGTCTTGCTGGATATTGAATATACCCGATGGGTAAATATACCGTACTTCAAAGGCGCTCAACGGATCGGCCCCACTGGATGCATCGCGTCGGGGTGTATAGATCTGTAAAGCCGAAAGCTGATCATTAATATTTACGGACAGCTTACCCTGCACGGTGGCACCTATCACCGCATAATTATGCCCGTTTTCCTTTAACGTAAACGAGCCCTTCTCAACCGTGCTGTCCAATTGCTTATTGTTCAGGAACTCATCGCTCACACCCATTATCGTGCCGATAAACTGGCCGGTTGTTCCATATCTGATCAACGCCTTTTCTTCCAGCACCTCGGTATAGGAAAACAGTCTTGTATCCTTGTGCAAGGCCTTAAAATAAGCAGTATTCGGGTTGAATGTTTTGCCATGCTTCGGCTCGATCTTTAACTCGGGTGTAAAATTACTATACAGGTTCAGGATCACTTTCTCGAACCCATTGTATACCGATAGGATGATCACCAGCGCTGCACTTCCAATAAATACGCCCAGCATTGATATGCCTGAAAGAATATTGATAGCATGCACCTTCTTTCTCGAAAAAAGATACCGTTTAGCTATGTAGATCGCAGTATTCAAAAGGTTGTACGTTTTACGTATTACGTCATACGTTTCATTTCCCGCTAAAACTACGTAAAACGTATAACTTCAAACGTATGACTTTAAAAAAATGGGTTATGCTTCTTCTCGAAGCCGATGGTCGTTTCCGGGCCATGGCCAGGATAAACTACGCAATCATCCGGTAGCGTGAACAATTTTTCGCGGATATTGGTGATCAGCTGGTCATGGTTCCCGCCGGGCAGATCCGTACGCCCTATACTGCCACGAAATAATACGTCACCCCCTACCAGCATATTTGCAGGCTCGTCGTAAAAGCAAAGATGTGCAGGCGAGTGGCCGGGAGCGAATATCAATTGCAGTTCCGTATTGCCAAAAGAAACAGTTCCTGTTTCAGGCAGATAATGATCTGGAAGTGGTGACGGCTCATACCTGAATCCCATTTGCGGTGCATAAGCCGGAACAGATGCCAACACATAAGATTCACCCTCATTAAACTGCGGTTTTAATCCATACTGATCAAATATGAATTTATTGCCCAGCACATGGTCGATATGGCAATGGGTGTTGAGCAGCAGAACCGGTTTTAACTGGTTGTCCCTGATGAAATTCACAACGGCATTCTGCTCTGAAGCCGTGTACATCCCCGGATCGATGATCGCACACTCGCGGGTCTCATCAAATAAAATATAGGTATTCTCCTGGTAAGGATTGTTTACGAAGCTTCTGATTTTGGACATGTTGTTTATTTCGAATTTCGAATGTGCTATTTCGGATTTAGGAATCAATACAATTACAAGGTTGCAGGAAATAAATTCGAAATTGAAATTCCGAAATTCGAAATCATTCTCACTTCCATCTAAACGTTTTGATCATCGTATCGATATCCTTCTTAACAAATTTCAGCACCGGTTGTATCGAATCCAGGCGCGGGGTATTGTTAAAATAGAGCGCACCACGCATATAGTTTTTTACGCTGTCGGTAATAAAAAATTGTACGGATGACGCCGCATTCCCATCAATAGTGTAGTAAATCCCATAAACTTTACGGTCTGGGTTATGGATGATAGCCTGGTCGATCGAAGTGGCTTTTACCGTATGTTTAAACGCGAAATTCCTGGCATCTTCAGTCAGCTCGTCGAATACCTTTTTTGAAGTGATGCTTTCATAACTGAGGTGAAGCGTACCATTAAACTGCGGGAACTGCATATTGAGCAGATATTTCATATTGGACAGCTTCTTATCCTTTCTTTCTGGTGCAACATTGGTATCCTTTTCTATCACTGCATATTTGGGATAGACAAAAGTGAATGGATATTGACTGTTATATTGCTGGTATGCCTTCTCAGGAAAAATGATGCGGAAGTATCCGCGCGGCTTCGGCGAATAATCGTGGTTGCTATTACAGGCAGCCATCAGCAGCAAAACAGGCAGAAGCCGTACTAATTTCTTCATGGATATATTTTTTTTGAAGTCCATATCTCCCAGGATCTTTCAGCCTGCAATACTAACATTTCATATCCATTTTTTGTAGCGGCGCCCATTTCTGCCCCTTTTTTCAAAAACAAGGTTTCCTCAGGATTATAGACCAGATCGTAAAGTAAATGATCGTCAGTAATAGCTTCATATCGAATTGGCGGGCACTCATCTACATTGGGTGACATGCCGATGGGCGTTGTATTGATGATCAGTTTATGATCCCTTATATGGTGTGGTTTCAGATCGCTAAACAAAATATGACCCGGTGCAGGTTTGCGGGTAACCACTTTAAAATTGATTCCCAGGTTGTCCAGTACGCATTTAACCGCCTGGGCAGCTCCCCCATCACCCAAAACCAGCGCTTCGTCATGCTGCCGTTTTAATAATGGCTTTAACGAGTGCTCAAAGCCATAGATATCGGTATTAAAGCCCTCCAATTTAAAATCATGCCCCCTTATGCCTACTTCACCACTGAAAGCAGCAGTAACCGGACTTTCGGCCGTGATACGAATACAGTTTACAGCTCCGGCGGTACGGGCATCGTGCTCAACCCAGTCGAGATATTTAAGTACATTGATCTTATGAGGAACGGTAACATTCAGCCCGCACAGATCCGGATGGCTTTTCAATAAAGCAGGCAGCTCAGCGATATGTTGTATAGGGAAAAGATCATATTTGCTGTCCGTTATCCCTTCGGCTTCAAACTTGTCGGTAAAGAACCTTTTAGAAAAGGAATGGGAAAGCGGAAAGCCTATTAACCCGTACTGTTTCATTTTTTGATATAGGATTTGAGTATTGAGATATGAGACGCTATCACGCTGTAATATTAGTAAGAAAGAAGCAAATTATTGCCGGTTCATTTATTTGATCTCAATATCGGGAATATTGTGCAGCCCCACCTTGTTGATGTCGTCAACCCTGGTATTTTTTAGATTCTTAAAAAACGTTGTAATGTCTTTATCATAACCGCGCTGGGAAATAGCAAACAATAATATTCCTCTATGGCCCGCCTTGTCTGAATAACTTTTATAACGATAAACATTTCGTTCAACCACGGTTATCTTGCCATCCTTAGTATCACTCAGAATAAAATCCAGCATATACTCTCCATTGGAGTTATTCTCCATGATCTCATAATTGACGACAGAATCATTCTTCTTACGGTCCTGCATTTCCTTTGCCTTCATGTCGAGCACTTCCCGCGGAGTTGCATCAGTGATAACGAAATCGATAAAAACCATTTTATTGAAGTGATCGGCCGATTCGCCTGCAGGAATATATTCCTGCTTGTAGTAGACATCATTAGGATGATAGCTTGCCACAAGCTTGTATTGAACATTATCAAAAGTCAATATTTCGGGGATGTTATAATAGTTCTTAACGTCCTGATCGCTTTTGTAAGTAAAGCTGGTTGTCAACCATAATAGCGCGATAAGATATAATGCCCTTTTCATAATTATTTCCTACCCGCTATCATCATATGTGGACTTAATGAAAGCAATCCCGGATCGTTTTCCGTGACTTTCACCAACTCCATTATCTTCTCTTTTTTCTTCGAATCCGAACGCGTTTCAAAATAGTTTTTGTCCATCCAGATCACGCCTTCAACCGCATAGGTGTCCAGGTAGATCAAACCGGCTTCTTCAATTTCGGCTTTCAATTCTGCCGGCCGATGAAAATAAGCCAATGGCAATACACCCGGCATATTTTTAGGCGGGGTATGGATACCATTTTTTAATTCCTCCATACACATATCGAATATCTCAGGTGCATGGATAAAACCGTTTAGCAAAGCGGCTATGGTAGATGCTGTATGATTGATCGCAAAGCCTAACACAACCCCTTTAGGCTTTAAGACTCTTTTCGCCTCCGTTATTGCATGGATTCTATCTGCTTTTGATTGCAGATGATATAATGGCCCGTGCAGAATCACCACATCTGCAATATTATCTGCAAGTTCCAGTTTTTGAGCTTCGCCTAATAAACTTTTGAACGGCTTTTTTGACTTTACTGATCGCTTATTGGCCTGACGTATGTGCTTTTCAACCGGGTCGATCAAAATTACCTCATGACCTAACCCGGCTAACCATTCTGAATAAATTCCCGGACCGCCGCCTACGTCGATGACCGTTCCTTTTTTAGGAAGATAGCGACCAATTAATTCTTTATTTCGCTCAAATTCCAACGGACCAAGGCCTAATTGCAGCCGCCCTTCTTCGGAAGTGTTGGAGTAAAAATCGTCTATATCTGGATTGATGAGTTTGGATGCGGCCATAATTTATGTCCGAAGATAAACAAAAAAGCCCTCGAATATTATCCGAAGGCCTCGCTAACATATGCAGATGTATTTATAGGTTCAAAAAATGATCGAACGTATCGCTGCGGATACCTAAACGAAGCGTCTCCAGTGGAATCACTTCTGCAGGGGCTATGTTACCCAAACTCACGTTGGCACCTATCAACTTTATAAACCACACCTGCTGTGCCTTTTGCGGGGCTTCCCAAATAATTTTTTCTTCTGGTATCTGGGTCAATATTTCATCTACCAAACCTTGTCTTACCTCTCCCGAATCACGATAAATACCTACATTACCACTTTCGCGAGCCTCAGCTATCACCTTCCATGATCCTGCCTGGATTTCGGCATCCATTAGTTTGATCCACTTGTATGGGGCAAATATTTTGGTCACATCTTTGGAACCAACTTCTGATATCACAGTAACCTGCTCGCTCAATTTGCGGATATAATCACATTTAACATCGTGTTCTATCTCTATCGAACCGTCAGAAACTTCTGCATGCTCCATCTGATATTTGTCCAATACCCGACGATAATCGTCAAATTGATCACGTACTACAAATGCTTCAAACAATGTCCCGCCGAAATAGACCGGGATTCCTGCTGCACGGTATAGTTTCAGCTTTTCATCCAGGTTTGGGGTCACAAACGATGTTGCCCAGCCCAGTTTCACGATGTCCGTATACGGTCCGCCTACTTCTATAAAATCCTCAACCTGGCGCAGGCTTAGCCCCTTATCCATCACCATCGTAATGCCGCTGTTTCGGGGTTTAACAGTGCGCTCCGGAATATTGTTCAGGGGGTAGTTCATCGTTATTTATTTTAGTTATAGACTATAACAAAAAGTTTTAATGCCGCAAAGTTGAGGAAAAATGTGCAGATGTGCAAATGTGCGGATGTGCGAATTGACCGGGAAACGATTTTTTTACAAAGCTGTGGATGTGAGGATGTGCAGATGCGAGGATATGCAGATGTGCAAATGAATTGATCAGATATAAAATGCAGATGTGTGAATAGCAAGTCTAATTTGCACATTCGCACATCTGCATATTTGGTCATCGAAAAATTTGCACATCAAATCATCTGCACATTTATTTAGTGTATCTGTTGATGATATCCAGTATCACTTTATTTTTCTGCAATTGCGGCAGGTAATCAAACAGGATATAGTGTTTTTCCGGGTCTGAGGCCAAAGCCAGTTCCAGGAAGTTCAATGCTTCATTATAATTGCCGGAAGCGAACAGGTAAGCTACCATACGATAATACAATTCCGCTGCATCAGGGTTGTTTTTTATAGCCTGAGACATTACTTCGATGGCTTCTGCAAGTTTGCTTTGTTCGTACAAAACAGAGGAGTAATCCAGCCAGGCATCTACATCGACAGGGTTCAGTTCAACCACCTTTTCGTAGGCTTGTTCTGCTTCGGCGATATGACCGAGTTTATATTCTGCATCTGCAATGGCAAACCAATAATCCGCATTTGCAATATCCAGGTCGAGTGCCTTTTTGTAGAAGTGTAGCGCTTCAAAATAACGTTCCTCAAAATCAAGCGTAACACCAATCCCAAACCAGGCGTCTGCCAGCTTTGAGTCCATTTTAACGGCTTTTTTGTAGAATGCACGGGCATCATCCATTTGCTCCAGCTTTTCGTAGCATTCGCCGATAGCACAATAAGTATCTGCATTGGGCTGCTCATACTCAAATGTCTGGCGGTACACTTCTATCGCTTCTGCGTATTTTTCCAGGTTCACCAAAGCATTACCCTTATTAAAATAAGCTGATGCAAAGCTGTCTTTTATCAATATAGCATAATCATATGCATCAATAGCTTTTTCAAACAAACCAAGCTTGGTGTAGGCATTACCGAGGTTATACCAGGCCGCATAGCTATAAGGCTCGCTGTCGATATACTGCATGTAGAATTGCACACTCTCCTCCTGGTTGTCCATCACGTCGTAGCAAAAAGCCAGTTCGTAAAGGGCATCCTGGTTCTCCATGTTTTGCTGTAAACACTGCTTCAGGTAGTTGATAGCCGTGTCGTAGTCGCCCATGTTTTGGTACACATAAGCCAGGTGCAGCAAAATTTCGTCTGTTTCGTCAGCAAGTTCAAGCGCCTTTTCATAATTCTCCAAAGCCTCCGAATAGCGCTCCATGCTTTCGTACAGATTGCCGCGGATAATATAGATATCCGCATCAGAAGCTTCGAGCATGGCCGCCTTCTCCAGCGATACGAATGCATCGCTGACACGGTTGGTGACAACAAAAAGTTGGGCTTGCTTAATTAAAAATACTGCTGCAAATGGATGTTGGTTACACGCGTACTCTACCACTTGCAGGGCTTTTGCCGGGTCATTCTTTTCGATGTAGTAGTCGATAATACTTTCAAACGCCTGCGCATCAAAAAAATACTGGTCATGATTACGAATCATTTCTTCGTAACGCTCCACTGAGAACTTGGGGTCCTCAGTGAATCCAAATTCAAATTCTTCTTCCATTCAATATATTTTTAAGAACGCCAGCTGCCATTGATCTACCCGACGTCATCGGGCTTTTTAGGTCTAATTAGCCTTTGCTGAGATCAAATTACGATTAGTAACTATCCTTATTGGTATCAAGTTTTCAACATTCAAACATTCTTAACAAGGTTATTTACAAGTGCCTGATAGTAAATGAAAAACATTTTGGCGCTTTTAGCCTGGCAAAAGATGAGTTGAAATAAATTGCCTTAAAGATTTTACCTTTGACAAATTTACGATTATGAGCCTTAATATTTCGGATATCCTAAATCATTTACATATAAACGACAATAATGATGCCTATAGTACAGGCAGCCAGTGGGGAAGCTCCTCAGGCGCTGGTGTAAAGGTCATTACGTCGCCGGTAGATGGGAAAAAGATTGCTTCGGTGAAGCTGGCTACTGAGGATGATTATAATAAAGTAATTGCACAGGCAACTGAAGCCTTTAAAAAATGGCGTAGCATACCCGCCCCAAAACGCGGGGAAATTGTACGCCAGATAGGCGAAGCACTGCGTGCCAAAAAACAAGAACTGGGCGCCCTCGTGTCCTACGAAATGGGAAAAAGCCTACAAGAAGGCTATGGCGAGGTACAGGAAATGATTGACATCTGCGATTTTGCTGTAGGCTTAAGCAGGCAGTTGTATGGCCTTACCATGCAATCGGAACGTGCAGAGCACCGCATGTATGAGCAGTATCATCCGTTGGGCATCGTCGGCGTTATATCGGCATTTAACTTCCCGGTAGCGGTTTGGAGCTGGAATGCCATGCTGGCCTGGGTTTGCGGAGATGTATGCGTTTGGAAGCCATCTGAAAAAACGCCTTTAACAGCAATTGCCTGCCAGCATATTGCCCAGGAAGTATTTGCTAAGAACGATGTACCGGAAGGTGTATCCTGCCTGGTAATCGGCGACAGAGCTGTAGGTGAATTGATGTCAAATGATACACGCGTGCCCTTGGTTTCAGCTACTGGATCAACCCGTATGGGCAAAGCGGTAGGCGCTGCGGTGGGTGCACGTTTAGGGAAAAGCTTGCTGGAGCTTGGTGGCAATAACGCTATTATCGTGAGTCAGCATGCTGATTTGGATACCGTATTGGTCGGTGCCGTGTTTGGCGCTGTGGGCACTGCCGGTCAGCGGTGTACTTCTACCCGCAGGCTAATTATTCATGAGAGTGTATATGATCAGTTCAAACAAAAAATAGTAAAAGCTTATGGGCAGGTGCGCATTGGAGATCCCTTGGACGAGCTTAATCACATGGGACCGCTGATTGATACCGATGCCGTAAAAATGTACCTCGGCGCTATCGAAAAATGCAAAGCCGAAGGCGGAAAGTTTATTGTTGAGGGTGGAAAACTGGAAGGTGCGGACTACGCATCAGGCTGTTATGTAAAGCCTTGCATTGCCGAAGTGGAAAATCATTACCAAATAGTTCAGCACGAAACCTTCGCCCCTATACTATATTTAATAAAATACAGTTCATTAGAGGATGCTATCGAGATGCAAAACGCAGTTCCTCAAGGACTTTCATCGGCCATTATGACGAATAACTTGCGCGAAGCAGAACAATTCCTGTCGTTTGCCGGTTCCGACTGCGGCATCGCCAACGTAAACATAGGTACATCCGGTGCCGAAATAGGCGGCGCATTTGGTGGCGAAAAGGAGACTGGGGGCGGACGTGAGTCGGGCTCGGATGCATGGAAAGTTTATATGAGAAGACAAACCAATACAATCAATTATTCAACTAAATTACCACTGGCGCAAGGGATCAAATTCGACCTGTAGCTTATATACTTAATAAAATAGATGCGTATTATCCCAAGAGTTCTGATAGGCTGCACGTTATTAGCTTTTTTATTTACTAGTTTCAGCAGTTCCGCACAAACACTACCACCATCTCAACCCGATCCGCCAAAAGATTGGCATACACTCGATCCAAAAACGGATGGCTATTTTGGCATTAGTCTTAAACAGGCCTATCAATTTGTAAACGGATTAAAAAGTAAACCCGTAATAGTTGGTATTATCGACAGTGGTGCCGATACCCTGCAAAAGGATCTGCAAGGTGTTTTATGGACCAATCCTAAAGAAAAAGCCGGCAACGGAAAAGATGATGATCACAATGGTTATGTAGATGATGTCCACGGATGGGATTTCCTGGGCGGGGCTGGCGGTAAATGTGATTTTAACGAAACGGAAGAAGAGGTAAGGGAATATCAGCGCCTGAAAGGAAAATATTTGACCCTAACTGAAGCCACAGCGACCGATAAAAAGGAGTTTGCTTATTGGACGAAGGTAAAAATGGAGTACGACTCTACTGTCACAAAGGCCCGTAACGAAAGCAACCAGTTGTCCCCAATCCTGAATGCATTGGTTGAAACCAGCGGTTATGTAAGGCAGGCGTTAAAACTGCAATCGAACCAGACCTTTACCAAGGCCGATGTCGAGCACCTGCAGGCCGGCAATGACACGCTTACCGAGGTAAAAAATCTGTGGATGATCGCCTTTAGCGAGGATGTGTCCACCAGTACCAACGTAAAAGTGCTTAAGGAGCTGAGCGAATACATGACCAAGCTCAACAACTCGCTCAATCCCGATCTGGAAGCCCGTAAACGCATTGTTGGCGATGACCCGGATGTGCTTGACCATAAATCTTATGGCAATAATAAGCTGAAATTCAGCGATGCTTCTCATGGTACTGGCGTAGCAGGCCTTGTGGGTGCAGTCCGCAATAATGGTTATGGCATTGATGGTGTTGCTGATAATGTGAAACTAATGATCATCAAAGCAGTACCAAACGGCGACGAATATGACAAGGACGAAGTCAGTGCTATCCATTATGCGGTTGATAACGGTGCCAGGGTCATCAACATGAGCTTTGGCAAAAAAATATCCCCCCATAAAGAATGGTTGGATCAAGCTTTCAAATATGCTGCCGCTCACGATGTATTATTGGTACAGGCTGCGGGCAATGATAACCAGGATGTAGATGTAAAACCTGATTATCCAAACGATACTTTTGCCGATGGGTCAATTACTGACATGGATAATGTGATCAACGTGGGCGCGTCAGGGTTAAAACAGGGTGACAGCCTGGCAGCCAGCTTCAGCAATTACGGGCAAAAGAATGTAGATGTATTTGCTCCGGGCGTAAAGGTGACCTCCATTGATAGCGATGCTGAAACTATCACCGAAGATGGCACAAGTTTTTCAGCTCCGATAGTTACAGGTATAGCCTCGCTGATAATGGAATATTATCCTTCGCTAAGTGCAAGGCAGGTAAAACAAGCCATTATGGGGTCTGCAACTCCGCTAAAAGGTGTGATGGTATTAAAACCGGGGAGCAAGGAAAAGGTTGATTTTACCACGCTTTGTAAAACGGGGGGTATTGTGAACGCGCGTTTGGCACTGGAGATTGCTTCGAAGATGAAAGGTGAACGGAAGTAATTGCTGTGGGGGTGTTACATAGGAACAGTAGTGGTAAGCGGAACGAATGGAACGGGAGTAACGATGTGTAACACCCGCAATAGTTAAAAAAATTAATCTATTAAACAATCAAACATTTTACACCGGGTTGTTGGGAAAATATCTGGCACCAAAATCACTACACACAAGCATTGTCAACTATACATTGGACTTAGTCTTTCGCATCCTTATGTAAAAAACTTGTCCCACTCATTACCCCAATTGCAATTAACACATTAGTGATTATATTTGCGTTCGCAAAAATTCATTTTAAATAATAATGAGAGAAATACAATTCAGAGAAGCGCTTCGTGAAGCTATGAGCGAAGAGATGCGCAAGGACGATAAAATATACCTGATGGGTGAGGAAGTGGCCGAGTATAATGGTGCCTATAAAGTAAGCCAGGGTATGCTGGACGAATTTGGCGCCAAGCGCGTTATTGATACTCCGATCTCTGAATTAGGTTTCGCCGGAATCGGTATCGGTTCAGCAATGAATGGCCTGCGCCCGATCATCGAGTTCATGACCTTCAACTTCTCGCTGGTTGCTATCGACCAGATCATCAATGGCGCTGCCAAGATCATGTCTATGAGTGGTGGTCAGTTTTCTGTGCCAATCGTGTTCCGTGGCCCTACAGGTAATGCGGGTATGCTAAGTTCACAACACAGCCAGTGTTTTGAAAACTGGTATGCCAACTGTCCAGGTCTGAAGGTAGTTGTTCCATCAAACCCATATGACGCAAAAGGTTTATTAAAATCTTCTATCCTTGATCCTGATCCAGTGATTTTCATGGAATCAGAATTGATGTATGGCGATAAAGGTGAAGTTCCTGAAGAAACTTATTATATCCCCCTTGGAAAAGCCCATGTAACCAAAGAAGGATCTGATGTTACCCTGGTTGGTTTCGGTAAGATCATGAAAGTGGTAAACGCCGCGGCTACCGAACTAGAAAAAGAAGGTATCCATGCTGAAGTGATCGATCTGCGCACGGTTCGTCCTATCGATTATGAAACAGTGATCAACTCGGTTAAAAAGACAAACCGTTTGGTACTGATCGAAGAAAGCTGGCCATTAGGTTCAATCGCTACTGAAGTTGCCTTCAAAGTACAGAAAGATGCATTTGATTATTTAGATGCTCCGATCCTGCGTATTATGGGTGGCGACGTTCCGCTTCCTTATGCACCAACTTTGATCCAGGAATACCTGCCAAACCCAGAGCGTGTGATCAAAGCGGTCAAAGAAGTGATGTACGTTACAAAGTAATCTCACTCAAAAGAGTTAATAAATATTACAGCCCCGATGAAATTAATCGGGGCTTTTGTTTTTAAATCGTATTTTAGGATATGGGCTCACCAAAAATGTTATTCATACTAATCATGATCATTTTCGTAGGGATGATGATCGTGAATGTAAATAGCATTATCAGCGGCATAGAAGAGCATAAAACCTGGCGCATTGTGGTCGCTTCGGCATCGTCGGTTATTATGATCATACCGATTGTGTTAATTATGATCAGGCTATCGAAGATAAAAAAGCAACAAGGAACAGATAAGAAATAGAAATGCCCCTTCCGGGGCATTTTCATTATATGCTATTTTTGTTAATTCGTAGCGCTCCACCCATCACTCCAGCCATTACCGCCACCCCTGGTGTCTTTTATCATTTTGTCATATTTAACTACCTGTGTTGGGGTTAATACTGCTTTTATCTTTTTAACGGTGGCTTCGCGCAATGGACGAACGGCCACGACCATTTTATCGGTATTGCCATGCTCGTCTTTTTTAATCTTTTCAAACTTTTCAGCAGATTCTTTATAGATACCAGCTATTTTTTCGGTTTGCTTATCTGTAAGTTTTAATTCTTTCTGTAAGCCTTTGGCTTTTTCTTCCGGAGAGCCCACTGTTGGGTGGGTTCCCTGGGCGCGTGCTGCCGTTATACCGATAACCAAACAGCATATTAACAAAATTTTCTTCATGGTCTTGAGGTTAAATATGAATAAATATAAAAGATATTCTACAATAAGCGCCTCGTTGTTATTAATATAAACAAAAAATCCCGGCCATTACGTATAACCGGGATTTTAAGATCTTTGGATTTATCGCTTATCTTCTTCTGCCGAAAATGCGCAGCATGGACATCACTAAATTGATAAATGTAGTATAGAGGACAAAAGCCCCAATTATGACTAGCTTTTTTGAAGATTCGGTACCATACTCAATACCAGCACCAATTCGTTTTAACATCTGCATGTAATAAGCAGTAAGCCCAATCATAACAGCTACAAAAATAAAGCTGATTATATAATCCAGTTGAGCACTTCCAAGGAAGAAATTAACAAGACTGACAGCAAAAATTCCTATAAAAATCACATATAGTATTGAGCCAAATTTTGTCAAATCCATCGTTGTCCGGTAACCAGCGATTGCCATAAGCGCGAACACTAATGATGAGCTTAAAAACACACTAAATATTGAAGATGAAGTATAAATAAGGCCAAAAATGCTTAAGCTAACACCAATAGTTACCGAATAAGCAATATACAGAACCAGTAAAGAGACATAAGACAATCTATTAAAACCGAAATTTATCACTAAAGAAAAAGCAAGAGGTGCAAATACAGCTGCATAGCCTAATCCCGTGAATCCGCCTGCAACAGGGTCAATTATAAGACTCATTAAATTCGCATTAGCAAAAAATTCATACGCTGTGAATGCTGAAATACCTAATGCTATAAACATCCACAAAAATACATTAGCTAAATATTTACGTGATGAAGCTGCGCTATCATCAAGTTGGATTACATTCTGATAAGTGTAATCCGTGTTTTGATTTTCCATTTTTCTAAAAAATTGATTTTTTATTTATACGAAAATACGAAGAAAAAGAGTCAAGAACCAAGAATCAAGAGTCAGGATAAAAAAATCTTTCATTTATATATGAGTCTCTACGCCAATTCTTGATTCTTAGCTCCTGTTTCTTGGCTCTTTTTAATTGAGTCTCCTGACCAGCTGTTCCTCTACTTTCTTGAAGAACTGCAGCGGCTTGAGGTTTCGCCAAACCATATCGTCCAGCTCGCCGCCAAAGTTGATGTAATAGTCTATGTTATTGCGTTTAAATTCGTCGATCACATGCTGACGGAAATTAATTCCGGCTATCCAGCCATCCTCCACTTCCTGGAACCATTCTTCATAATAACAATCATCAGAGGAATGAAAATTGAGCACATTCTCTCCTATTAATATGAATTTATTTATGCCATTATCCATCATTAGCTCCAGTAACTCCCGTTTAAGAAGCATAATATCATTGCTGATCGCATCGTTCCATTCGCCGATAAGCTCAATGATGGTATAGCCACGGTCGTAGTCGGCAAACAATACTTTCAGGTACAAGGTATTAGAGCCGAACGAGTCCCACTGTGGGTGCAAAAGGTAATTATATACCTGCTTATCGTACTCAAACTCGCTATACTCCGTCGCATAAAAAGGCGAAAACTCATCTTCCGACGCGATGTAATCATCTCTCCATTTGTAATATGGCTCTATATCGTGCATAACCCAATCCTTCTTAAATTAATGTGCAAATGTGCGGATATGCAGATGTGAAAATGATTTAAATTATGTATTTGCACATTCACGCATTTGCATATCTGCACATCAGCTACTCTCCTTGCATGTGCACCTCCACTGCCCTGCGCACACTGCCATATTTCATCAATAGTTCGGCAGCGGTTGCCTCATCCAGCCCGGTATAGTTCATCACCATGCGTGTACCACGGTCAACCAGCTTATTGTTGGTTAGCTGCATATCCACCATTTTATTGCCTTTAACCCGGCCCAGCTGGATCATCACGGCGGTGCTCAGCATATTCAGCACCAACTTTTGTGCCGTTCCGGCTTTCATGCGGGTAGAGCCTGTCACAAATTCAGGTCCTGTTATTACCTCAACAGGATATTTCGCTTCTGCCGCCACCGGACTGCCTGTATTACATACGATACAGCCTGTTACGATGTTTCTTTCATTGGCTATCCGCAAACCACCTATTACATAAGGCGTAGTGCCTGATGCAGCAATACCCACCACTACATCATGATTATTAATATCGTAAGCCGACAAATCTTTCCAGGCCTGCTCCATATCGTCCTCCGCAAATTCTACGGCCTTGCGTATAGCACCGTCGCCGCCTGCTATCAATCCTACAACCATATCAAACGGCACCCCAAACGTCGGCGGACATTCTGACGCGTCTACCACGCCAAGGCGTCCGCTGGTTCCAGCACCGATATAAAAAAGGCGTCCTCCTTTTTTCATCTTTTCGGCCGTAATTTCAACCAGTTTCTCTATCTGCGATAATGCAGCGGCCACTGCATCCGGCACGGTATGGTCTTCCTTATTAATGCTTCTAAGGATCTCAGACACCGGCATTTGCTCCAGGTTGTTGTAATGAGAGTCTTTTTCGGTGGTCCGTTCCATTTGTTATATCTTATTTTAACAAAATTCGGTAAAAATCATTAAATCCAAGTAAAGCGGATATATAATTATTTGCCTTCAATTCCAATTGATTAACTTTGCGATCACGGTATGAAAAGAGCGGCGCAGATTATTTTCAGGTCAGCAATTCTGCTTCTGTTAGGCATAGCTATTGGGCTGTACCTGGCCGAAAGTCCGCGCCGCGGATTCCAATTCCCAGGCACCAATAAAATATCCCGCGTATTGCAGTTGGTGCATCATAACTACGTCGACTCTGTGAATGTAGACAGCATTGAAGGCGTCGCCGTAAATAACCTGCTGCAAAACCTCGACCCACACTCGCTTTATTTACCACCCCAACAAGCGGAATCCATCAACGAAAAACTGGATGGCGGATTTAACGGAATAGGCATTGAATACCAGATACTTCGCGATACTTTGGTGATTACCCAGGTGTATGGTGACGGACCAGCTGAAAAGGCAGGGGTTGAGGATGGCGATAAGGTGATCGAGGTGAACAATAAGAAATTCTCGGGCACCAATCTAACCCCATCCGCAGTAAATAAAGTTTTTAAAGGAGATAAAGATTCTGAAATATCGCTTTCCGTTTTAAAGCCAGGTGATAATTCCATTAAGGTTTATCATCTAAAACGCGGGCATGTCGACCTGAGCAGTCTTGATGCATCTTACATGGTGACGCCATCTACGGGTTATATCAAGATCAGCAAATTTGCAGCAACTACCGATCCTGATTTTCGCGACGCACTTAAAAAACTGAAGGAAAAAGGGATGCAAAAATTGGTAGTTGACCTGCGTGGGAATGGCGGTGGTTACCTGAGCGCGGCGACCGAACTGGCCAGCGAGTTCCTGGAAAAGGGCAAACTAATTGTATATACCAAAGGTGTCCATGAACCACGCGCTGAATACCTGGCAACAGATTCAGGC
>JACXTT010005888.1_pt1 | contig 17700 bp, 14 predicted proteins | sample 9270951 | NCBI WGS metagenome assembly JACXTT01 (sample SAMN15532306, study PRJNA645909) | rock metagenome | isolation source: weathered quartz diorite | place: Puerto Rico | collected 2017-06-21 | reverse complement strand
CTTGGGCACTCATTATTCGTCAGAACTTCGTAAGCATTACCGGTGATCCGCGCCATGTTATTTCGGGCATTTCTTTGCAGGAGGATGCGATGCAATCCCTAATTCCTTGGCTCTGGACGGCGGGAGCGGTGCACGTCGTAATTCTCGCGGCCAACTTCGTGGTGCCCGGAAAACTCCGCTGTCGTGAGAACCTCATTCGCGTTTCTCCAATGATTCGGACCGTATTCATCGTGCACTGGGCCTACATTGTCCTCGTGCTGCCGTGGTTTGGCTTTGGGAGCGTGATGGGCGTTGTCGCATTGAGGGACCTCATTCGTGGGGGCTTCAAGAAATTGAACAGCGTGTGCGTGGTTACCAGCTTGCTGTATCTGCCTATCGGCTGCGCCTGGCTCACTGCATCACGGCTGGGAATTAGCCCGATGGGTTTCCAGGAGCCGATCGTCCTGTTGACTGCCGTTCATTTTCACTTCGCCGGATTCGCGGCGCCGCTACTGGCGCTGGCCGCCGAGTCAGGAATCAAGCCGGGAAATTCCGCTGCGCGAGCGATTTTCCGGGCCGTAGCAGCAGGCGTACTGTCGGGCCCGGGGCTGCTCGCAGCAGGATTTGTGATTGGGCCGCGGCTGAAGTTGACCGCGGCGCTCCTGGTTGCGTGCAGCGAAGTCGCGCTTTCGATTTATTTTTTGGTTGCGATTCGAGCTCTGCGGCCGCGTTTGGCACAAGCATTCGTGGCCGCCTCCGCGATTTCGGTCCTCGTCGCAATGGTTCTCGCAGCTGTCTGGGCGATTGGCGAGTTTCCCCTGCAACCGTTTGTGCATTTAGACGAAATGGCGAGATTTCATGGCACCGCAAACGCGATCGGTTTCATCCTCTGTGGCCTCGTTGGCTGGACGCTCGCCGCAAGCAGCCGGGCAGCCGGGGAAGGAGACACGCGATGAGAATCGCCATCACAGGCGGAACCGGATTTGTCGGGCGTCATTTGGCACGCGCCCTTGTTTCCTATGGACACGAAGTAATCCTGATTGCCCGTGGGGCAGACGATCGCGACCGTAGCATCCTGGACTCACCACATGTGCGATTCTTCTCATCTGATCTGAGCGACGCGTCTGAGCTGGCACGCGCTTTCGGTGCGTGCGGAGCGGTTGCGCAATGCGCGGGCATCAACCGGGAGATTGGGACTCAGACCTACGAACGTGTTCACATTGCGGGCACACGCCATGTTGTCGAAGCAGCCCACAGAGCGGGGGTGGGAAAAATCACGATGCTCAGCTTCTTGCGCGCACGGCCAAACTGTGGATCGGGGTATCACGAATCGAAGTGGGCGGCCGAAGAGATTGTCCGCCAGTCAGGCCTCGACTACACAATTCTGAAAGCTGGCGTCATCTACGGTCGCGGCGATCATATGCTCGACCACTTGAGCCATGCTCTCTACACGTTCCCTGTCTTTGCCACCGTGGGCTTTGATGACAAACCGGTGCGCCCGCTAGCCGTCGAAGACCTCGTCGAAATCTTGAAGGCCGCTTTGATTGACGGCCGCCTGTCGCGACAGACCTTCGCGGTCACGGGGCCGGAGCAGATGCCGCTCAGCCAGGCGGTGCGGCGCGTGGCGGGCGTGCTCGGCAAGCGGCCGCTCTTCGTGCGGATGCCGGTCTGGTTTCACTATGCGCTTGGGCATTTGCTCGAAGCAACGATGAAGATTCCCCTCGTGTCTCTTGCGCAAGTTCGCATCCTTTCCGAAGGAATCGTCGAACCGCTTCCCGAATGCGCGACGCTTCCGGACGATCTATTGCCTTCAACACCGTTTACGGACGATCAAATCAAGCGAGGACTGCCAGAGCCTGGTGCGTTCAGTCGAAAGGACTTGAGGTGCTGCGCGTGAATCAGACGAATGCAGAATCGCGTGGCTCGGTGAGAGTTTCGGGTCCGGGTGAAAGTTTTTGGCCTGGCTGGGTTCCTCTGCTCATCCTTCCAGCAAGCGTGATTGCGGCCCGTCCGTTCCTCGTGCCATGGACCCTCATGTGGGCTCTTGCAGGCGCCATATTTTTCGGTTGCAAGTGGCAGTCTTGGTGGGAGGGCCGCAACATTCCCGGAGCGACGCTGGCCCGGAGCATTGGTTTTCTCTTGGCGTGGCCGGGAATGGACGCGAGACCTTTTTTTGCTTGGGAAAAGCGCGCGCAACGACCGGAAGGAAAGGAGTGGGCTTGGGCTATTGCCAAAACTGCATTCGGTGCGCTGCTGCTTTGGGGTGTTGCGCGTCGTGTGCCTTCGGGGAGCGACCTGCTCGCGGGCTGGGTAGGCATGGTCGGAATCATTCTGATCCTACACTTCGGATCGTTCCATGTTCTCTCACTTCTGTGGCGGGCTGCGGGCGTGGACGCGCGCCCGATTATGGCGGCGCCGCTTTCGGCCACTTCCCTTAGCGATTTTTGGGGCCGCCGCTGGAACCTCGGCTTCCGCCAGCTGACGCACCGCCTCATTTTCGTGCCTGCGCGAAACCGGATCGGAGTTCCTGGAGCGATTTTGCTCTCCTTCTTCGCGTCCGGAGTAATTCACGATCTTGTCATTTCGCTTCCCGCACGCGGCGGCTACGGGTTGCCGACCGCGTATTTCGTTCTGCAGGGCTTGGGCGTCCTGTTCGAGCGGTCTGGCGCGGGAAGGAAGCTCGGATTCGGCGCGGGAGTTCGTGGCCGGCTATTTACAGTCGTGTGCGCAGGCGGGCCCGCCATTCTGTTATTTCACCCCCTGTTTGTGCACCGGGTGATTCTGCCTTTCCTGGAAGCTGTGGGCGCGCGGTAGCGCCCGATTGGAGATTCTTCATGGCACAAGTCATGATCGCGACGCTGGGCTTCCGGAGCACCGAGGATTTCTTGAGTCTAGCGCTGTGGCTTGCCGGCATCGGCCACTTCTGCGTGCTGATCGCCAGTTTTCAAGTGCCAGCGAGGCTAGGTTGGAAAGAGGACTTGCAAAAACTCACTCCATTCAATCGCAAGCTGATGTGGGTGCACGGAGGGTTTGCCGTGCTGACGATTATCGCTTTCGGAGCGCTAACACTCGCGCTGCACGATGAAATGCTCCGCGGTGATCGCGCAGCGCTTGGACTAGCTCTTTTTATTGGTGTTTATTGGGGTCTGCGCATAGCTGTCGACTTTTTGTACTACGAACACAAGGATTGGCCAGCTGGGCCTGGCTTCATCATCGGCCATATCTTGTTGACATCATTGTTTGCCTATCTTGCGCTCGCAAATTTGGGACTCGTCGCCTGGCAGTTCTGGGCCCACGAATAAATGTCAGCTCGGGTAGCGGCTCGGAACCCAGCCCTCCCTTGATGTTGTCCGCTCGACTGGTATACTACCGCCGCCCAAATTGCAGTGGGCCAGCGCGGTTGTTGCCAGAACAGGAGCCAAGATGAAAGCGATTCAGGTCCCAAAGTCCGGAGGAGTGGAAGTCCTCACCTATTTGGATCTGCCAACTCCAAAGCCGAATGCCAACCAGGCAGTCGTAAAAATCTCAGCCGCGGGCGTCAATTACATTGATGTCTATCTCCGAGAGGGCCGCTATCCGACGACACCGCCTTTCATTCTGGGTCAAGAGGCGTCCGGAGTGGTCAGCGAAATTGGCAGTGAGGTGAAAGATTTCAAGCCGGGGGACCGTGTCGCCTACGCCGGTATTACAGGCGCTTATGCGGAATATGCAACGGTGCCAGCGGAACGGCTCGTTCGCATCCCGGCAGGAGTCACGGACCAACAAGCCGCCGCGACGATGCTGCAAGGAATGACAGCGCACTATCTGGTCTACGACACCTATCCTTTGAAGAAAGGTGAGACAGCTCTGATTCACGCGGGAGCGGGCGGCGTTGGGCTGCTTCTTATCCAAATGTCCAAGAATATCGGAGCGCGGGTCATCACGACCGTAAGTACCGAAGAAAAAGCCAAGCTCGCGCGCGAGGCGGGAGCGGATGACGTGATTCTGTACACTCAACAGGACTTCGAGGCGGAGACCAAGCGGCTGACCGGTGGGAAGGGAGTTGACGTGGTGTACGATGGTGTTGGCAAAACCACCTTTGAACAGGACCTGAACGTCCTCCGTCCGCGCGGGTATCTCGCGCTGTTTGGCGCCTCAAGCGGGCCTGTGCCGCCGTTCGACTTGGTGAAGCTCTCGCAGAAAGGGTCATTGTTCGTGACACGCCCGACTCTGAACCATCACATGGCGACTCGCGAAGAACTGCAGCGGCGCGCCGCCGACTTGTGGAATATGATCGCTTCGAAAAAATTGAAATTGAGGATCGAGCATGTTTATCCGCTGCGGGACGCGCAGCAGGCGCACCGGGACCTTGAGGGAAGGCGAACCACAGGAAAATTGCTTTTAATTCCCTGAGAAAATGGCTAGATTATAGGGCGACTAAGGGGAATACCCGAGGACCCTTAAGGCAAGACCCCGCGCATTGCATGCACGGAATGCATGCATAACCCTATTGTCTTAACATCTTCGTTAGATTCCTCGGGTCTGGCACAATCCTTTGAACCGTCTGTTTGAGGAGTCTAATGGCCGGCGTAAAGAATCAACACAATCCGCCCTCTAACTTGGCATCATTGATCAGAGGCCTTTATGGTCGCGTAGCCCGGCGACTCAAAGTCGATCCCTCGTATGTGAGCCGGGTCGCGCGAGGCGAGCGCCAATCCGACGCCATTGAAGCGTCCCTGGAGCGGGAGCTAAGGCGCATCATGTCTCTAGTCAGGACGAGCCGTGACGGATCTGGCAGGCGGGCTGCAAAACGCGCCAGCGTTCGGAGCAGGAAAAAGGTAAGAGCCTAATGCCGCGGTAAGGGCGTAGCTAGCGGCGCGGATTCGATCCTATTGCCAGGTTATTGCTGCTGGGCGGGTTGCTGCGCTCTCTCCAGGACCACGGGTGGCTGGGTTGGAGCCACCTTGTTCTCGCTCAGTTGCTCGCGCCCGTCGTCATCGACCGCGGGGCGAACCCGCACATCCACAGAAAGGCGCTGTCCCGCGTGCCCTTTATACACTCCCCGAACCGGAGCCACATCGCCGTAGTCACGCCCGTATGCGATGCGAACATGTTGCGGGCCCAGCGGTTTCCCTAGCGTTGGATCGAGCCCCACCCACCCACACTCCGGTATGTAGACCTCCGCCCAAGCGTGTGAGGCGGACCCTCCGATCACCTCCTGCAATTTGGCGTCCGGCGACGCTGCCCTCTCGGGGACAAGGTATCCCGAGACATATCGGCCGGGCAGGCCGCGTTTGCGGACCACAGCAAGGAGCATGTGAGCAAAGTCCTGGCATACCCCCGCGCCGAGAGATAGAGAATCTTTGATCGAGGAGTGGACGTGCGTCGCTCCTTTCACATACTTGAACGTTTCGTGGATCAACCAGGATGCCGACTGAATGAACCCGGAGACGCTGCCATCACTCTTGTGGGCTGCCGCGCCCACGAGTTCATCGAGTTGTGGAACATAAGGAACGTATTCGGTAGGCATAATGAAATCGAGAAACTCTTCTTGCAATTCCTCGCGGTGATCGCCTAACTCGGAGAGCTTCATGCCGCCCTGCGGCAACACGGGCGCTTCGTGCACCATGACCACAGACTCGGCTTCGATTTTCAAATGGCTATGCTTCGGCAGAATGTTGAATTGATGGACCCAATTTCCAAACGAATCGCGATACGAGGTGCCTCGGGAGACCGGAGCGGTGAGTAGCCGGAAGGACAGGCAACTTTGCGTTTCGTCATGGATCGGGCGCAGGCGGACCTCGTTGTAACTTTCCGAGACCGGACCGTCGTACCGGAATTCCGTGGCATGCATGAGGTGGTATCGGTTCATGCAGCCGCTCCGTAGTAGAAGTAATTTCGGGCAATGTCTGCGCCAATCGCCCCACACATGTGCAGCATTTCGTTGAGATAAGAATGCAGTCCCAGCTCAAAAATTTCTGCGATCCGGTCATAGCGCAACCGCTCGAGAACCTTGCCCGTCAGCCGTTCGGCTTCATTCGCGTAGGAGCCGGATCCCGAGCCGCTGATGGCCCGCAGGCCGGATTGCACTTCGGTCATGCTGAAGCGAATCGACCGCGGATGAAGCGGGTGCATGATCAGCATTTCCGCAACTTTTTCCGGCTCGATGGAGGAATGATATTTCCGATGGTAAGCCTCATACGCTCCGACGGACTTGAGCACGGCCATCCACTGGTGATTGTCCGCGCCGCCGATTCCAGCGGGCGCGTCGTACAGGATGTGATATTGCACGTCCACGAGGCGCGCGGTCATCTCCGCTCGCTCGATGAACCAGCCAACGCGGAGAAACTCCCAGCCTTCGTCGTGCGGCAGCGTCGCGTCCGTGACGCCATGAAAGCGGTGGCTTCCAAATCGGATGGCGTCGCAGAAGCGGTGTGGGCCTACCGCCATCTCCTCCTCAGGTTGGAAGCGGCTCACGGCGAAGTAGAGGCTGTTGATGTCTTCCCACATCTCCCTTGAAATGTAGTCGCGAATCGTTCGCGCGTTCTCGCGCGCCTTGGTGATGCACTCGGCGATCGAGCTGGGATTGTCGTGGCGAAAGGCAAGAAATTCGAACACGGCACGGGCGTCGGCCTGCCCATACAACGACCGGAACCGCTCCTCCTCCCCGGCCATCACAATCAAAGGATCCCAGTGCAGGCGGTAGCGGTCCTTGGACTGCTCGAGTACAGTGTGGAAATTCACGTCGAGAATGCGCGCCGTGTATTCCGCCCGCTCGATATAGCGGGCCAGCCAGAACAAGGAATCCGCAATGCGCGACAACATGTCAGTTTTCTCCCATCAGAATCCACGTATCTTTGCTGCCGCCGCCCTGGGAGGAATTCACGATGAGCGAGCCCTGCTGCAGCGCCACGCGAGTCAATCCTCCCGGCACGATGGTGACTTTCTCGCCGTCGTACAGGCAGTAGGGGCGCAAATCCACGTGTCGCCCTTCGATCATTCCGAGCGCCGGATCGTAGGAGGGCACGCGAGAAAGCGGGAGGACAGGTTGGGCGATGTAGTTTCGCGGATCGGCCTTGATTCGTTCCCCGAATTCCTCGAGCCGCTCGCGCGTCGCAGTTGGGCCCATGAGCATGCCGTACCCTCCGGACTCGCCCACCGCCTTGACAACGAGTTCAGCGAGATGGTCGAGGACGTACGCGAGGTCCTCTTGCTTTGAACAAAGGTAGGTTTCCACACTGCGCAAAATGGGGTCTTCGCCCAAGTAGTAACGAATAAACACGGGGACGTACGCATAGATGGCCTTATCGTCAGCCACTCCGTTGCCCACCGCGTTTGCGAGCGCCACGTTGCCTGCGCGATAAGCGGCCATGAGGCCTGGGACGCCCAGCGCGGAGTCCGGCCGGAAGGTCAACGAATCGAGGAAATCATCATCCACGCGCCGGTAAATCACATCCACGCGCTTCAGTCCGTGGATCGTTTTCATGTAGACGATGCCGCCGTCGGTGATGAGATCGCGCCCCTCGACGAGTTCAATGCCCATTTGCTGCGCCAGGAAGCTGTGTTCAAAGTAGGCGCTGTTGTAGATGCCGGGCGTTAGCAGGACGATTTGCGCGTCGTCACCGCCGCGAGGTGATAGGCTGCGTAAAATCCTCGAAAGCTCCGCCGGATAGTGATTGACGGGCAGCACTTCGTACTCACGAAATGCGTCGGGGAATGTGCGCATCATGACCAGCCGATTTTCCAGCACGTACGAGATGCCGCTCGGCGTGCGCACATTGTCCTCGAGAACGCAGAATTCACCGGTCTTGGAGTCGCGTACCAAATCAATGCCACAAATGTGCGTGTGAATTCCTCGCGGCACCTCGATGCCGATGACCTCGCGGAGAAAATGCTTACAGGAGTAAACGAGCGAGCGCGGAATCTGGCGGTCGGCGAAAATACGCTGCTTGCCGTACACGTCTTGAAGAAACAGGTTCAGCGCGACGACGCGTTGCGCAAGTCCGCGATCGATGCGCTGCCATTCGGAATTTGGGATGATGCGTGGAATCAGATCGAAGGGGAAAAGCCGCTCCGTCCCGCGCCCGTCGCTATAAACGGTGAACGTGATTCCCTGGAGCAGAAAGGAAAGATCAGCATGCTGGCGGCGCTCCTCGAATTGGGAGGGCATCATGGAGGCGAGACGCTCAAAAATCTTAGCGTAGTGGGGGCGAGGCGTATCCGGGGCCGAGAACATTTCGTCGTAAAACGGCCCAGTCTGGTAGTCGCCGAAAAGCCTCGCGAGAGGCATCTTGGAGGGCACCGCCGCCATTGTGGAACTCTAGCAAGAAGGCCCAAAGATCGCCCCACGAAAGAATCTATCGGTGCCATCAGAGATTTTTCGCGTGGAAGTTGTTCGCCCATGAGAAACTTCCTGTTGCGAGCCGCGCACGGAACTTTGTCCGCATCTAAGTGGAACAATCGAAAGGCGATAGGGACGGGCGGCAAACTCATGGCGACAGCGTCTCCAGATTTGCTATTGTGGCGCACCGGAATCCACTGCCAAAAGCGATCCGATTCCGGAAATGTGCGGCTTTGTTTATTTAAATTTTGCGCGCCTCAACCTAGGCGTGACACGTATTCCTGACATGGGTAACAGGAAAAGATTGCATGGCTACACAGTCCCCACTTCGCGGCGAATTGCGTGAGATTTACGACGCTGAATCTTCCCGCCTGCAGCTCGATTTTTCCGCTACGAAAGACGGGTTGAGCGATCTGCGGCGGAGATCGGCGCTGCTCGATTCCATCGCGCTGCGGCTGTGGCAGCAATTTGTCTTTGCCGAAGGGCTGCAGCCGGCGGACCTCGTTTTCGCCGCCGTTGGAGATTTCGGCAGACAGATGCTTTTCCCGTATTCGAGCGTTGATCTCATTTTTCTGGCGGCGACGCGCGAAGTCGCGGACAAATTTGGCGATGCCCTCAAACGAATCGCCCATGGGATCAGCGAACTAGGAGTGAGATCCAACTCGGCTTCGGCAGTAATCCCCGATCTTTTTGAGTTTGCCTCAGCTAATGCGGAGCAGATTCTCTCGCTGCTGGATTGCAGGTTTCTCGAAGGCGACTCCGCCGTTTTTGCGGACTTGCATGACCGGCAACTACCGGATTTGGTGTTCCGGGAATCTCACGCGTTAGTCGAACGCCTGGCGGACATTTTCCGAGACCGCCACCGCAAGTTTGCGAATACGGTGGCTTTTCTTGAACCAAACATCAACGAGGGGCCAGGGGGCCACCAGGACTACACAACGGCGCGCTGGCTCGCAATCATGTCCAATATGGAAGCTCAGCACGGATGGCCCGAGACTGGCCGTCTATTTTCTACAGCGACCCAGGCTGCAATGGATTCGGCCTTCTCATTTCTCGCCTCCGTGCGATCCTTTCTTCACTACCGCCACAAGCGCGACCACAATGTTTTGACCTGGGACGCACAAGCCGATGCGGCGGCGCAAAAAATCGGTGTCGGCGAGTCCGAGGTACGGGATGCGGTCGACTGGACGCGCCTCTATTACGCTCATGCGCGCGTCGTCGACCGCGTTTCCGGGCAGCTCCTCGAGGAAATGCCCGCAGCTCAGTCCCTTTTTTACAGGCAACTGGAGACCTGGCGCACGGGATTTTCCGATGAGGATTTTTCCGTCGTGGACGGCCTGATCTCGTTTCAGAAGCCCGAGAACCTATCCAACCCGAACCTCTTATTTCGCACGTTCCTTTTGATTGCCCAGCGCGGCTTCAAACTCAGCTCGACGGCGCAAAACCAGATCGAAGAGGCGCGAGCGCAGTTGGCCGGACGCCCTCTAGGTGGAGCCGATATTTGGCGTTTCCTCGAGGATGTGTTGCCGGAGTTGCACGCCGCGGAAGCCCTTCGCGCGATGCACTCGCTCCGCCTGCTGACACTCTTTTTGCCGGAGCTGCAGGGAATTGATTCGCTCGCCGCCCGCGACGTGACGCACCGCTTCACCGTGGATGAGCACACGTTTCAAGCGATCGAGCATTTGCACTCCCTGCGGCAGGCAAAATCCAAGTGGGACGAGCGCTACGCCGGAATCCTCGGGGAGCTGGATCAGCCAGAACTGCTCTACCTCTCGGTCCTGCTCCACGACACGGGGAAAGCCGTCGTATTGCAGGACCACATTCCGGCCAGCCTCGAGATCGCAAAAAAATGTGTCGAGCGTTTGCAGCTTCCAGAGGCGGACCGCGAAACTGTGCTCTTCCTCGTCGAGCACCACCAAGATATGGGCGCGACACTGCGTCGCGATATTTTCGATCCGCAAACCGTGGCGCAATTTGCTGAGAGCATGGGCAGCCCGGAGCACTTGAAGATGCTGTGCCTCTTCACCTATGCCGACCTGAAAGCCGCGAATCCAGAAGTGCTCACGCCGTGGAAGGCGGAGGACCTGTGGCAGCTTTACATCGGCACGGCGAATTACTTCAGCCACAGCGTGGATGAGCGCGTCCATGTGGACGCGAACGACGAGGTCCTGAACCACCTTCGCTCGCTCGCCGCCGCCGCCGGTGAGAAGCTGAAGACGTTTCTGGAAGGCTTGCCGCGGCGGTATCTGCGCACCCATCCCGTGGACGAAATTCTGCGGCACTTCGAAATGGCGAGCCGCCTGGGCCAGGACCCCGTACAGCTCGCGCTCAAGCGCACACGCCACTGGTACGAGCTGACGGTTGTAACCAAGGATCGCCCACGCCTTTTTGCAACCGTCGCCGGAGCGCTTGCTGCCTGCGGCATGAACATCGGCAAAGCAGGCGCGTTTTCAAACGCGGGCGGTACGGTCGTCGACACGTTTTCTTTTACCGACCGCTTTCGCACCCTGGAGATGAATCTCCCGGCGTGGGAGCGTTTCAAAACGACTGTGCACGATGTGCTGTCAGGAAAACGCGACCTGAAACGCATGCTTCGCGAGCGCCTCGAAGTCGAGAAAGATCAGCCTGCAAGAACTGAGGGAGCGCCGCAAATTCAATTCGATAACGAGTGCTCGGCGCACAGCACGCTCATCGAGATCGTCGCGCACGACCGGCCCGGGCTCCTGCACAGCATCAGCTCCGTCTTCTCGGACCAGAACTGCAACATTGACATCGCCCTGATCGACACAGAAGGCCAAACCGCCATCGACGTCTTCTACCTCACCACCGCCGGCAGAAAACTTACCGCGGAGCACCAGGAACGCCTCCGCCAGTCTCTCGTCCTGGCCTTATCTTCGTAACGAGCGGTGAAACGGGCAAGTTCACGGAGAGCGTTCAGTGCTTGGATGAGATTTCTGGGGGTTTTCCGCCGGGCCCAGTCTCGCTGAGCGTTCGGACATAATCCGCTACGCCGAACATCCCCTGCGTGCAGTCAGGGTTGTGTTTCTTAGGCACTCAAGCCTCATCCGATGTAACCAAATCAGCGTATAGTAGTCTGATAGAGGCAGAGAGCGGGGCGCCGCAGGCGCCCGGAGGGTTGTGATGCTTATCAAGCGAGCCCCTGATCTGAAATATTCCGACATTACTCCCCGCGACGCGTACGTGAATCGTCGCAAGTTCCTGCAAGGATTGGGCTTGGCTGGCGGGTTCGCGCTCGCGGGTAAGGGTGTTGCTGATCTCTTCAGTCCCTCGCTGACGGCCAGCGCTTCGACGAAGCTGATGCCGCTGGCCGCCTCGCCGTTCAGCACGACCGAGAAAATGACGGCTGCTCAGATTGTGGAGACTTACAACAACTACTACGAGTTCGGCACCGAGAAGGACCAACCCGCAAGGAACGCAACGAAATTTGTAACTTCGCCCTGGACCGTTTCGGTGGAAGGCGAATGCGCCAAGCCGCGCAAGTACACAATGGACGAGATTCTGAAGCTTGCTCCGCTCGAAGAGCGCATCTATCGCCACCGCTGCGTCGAAGCGTGGTCCATTGTAGTGCCGTGGATCGGCTATTCATTGAGCACGATCATCAAGCTCGCCGAACCCAACTCCAACGCGCACCATGTGGCATTTGAGAGCTACTTTGACAAGAAACAGATGCCGCTGTGGGGCCTCGCAGGGATTCAGCTTCCCTACGTCGAAGGGCTGCGGATGGACGAGGCCATGCACCCCCTGGCGATGCTGTGCGTCGGCATGTACGGGGAGACGTTGCCGAATCAGGACGGCGCGCCCGTTCGCACGGTGATTCCGTGGAAGTACGGATTCAAGAGCATCAAGTCCATCGTCAAAATCAAATTTGTGAAGGATCAGCCTCCCACCACGTGGAACATCGCCAACGCCCATGAATATGGCTTCTACTCCAACGTGAATCCGCACGTCGATCATCCACGCTGGAGCCAGGCAAGGGAAGTGCGCCTGCCGGGGTTCTTCAAGAATACGCCCACGCAGATGTTCAACGGCTACGGCGATCAGGTGGCCAGCCTCTACAACGGCATGGACCTGAAGAAAAATTACTGAGCGAGCGTCTCAAAGATGAATTCCATTCTGACCAGTAAATGGACCAAGGTCGTGGTGTTCCTCGTTTGCCTCGTTCCTCTGGGCGTGTTGATTTACGACGCGTTCACGGGCGGCCTGGGAGCGAACCCCACCCAGTTTCTCGAGCACGCCACCGGCGACTGGACGCTGCGATTCGTGGCCATCACATTGTCCATCACGCCGCTGCGCAAGCTCATCAAGCAGCCGCAACTCATCCGCTTCCGGCGCATGCTAGGGCTTTTCGCGTTCTTCTACGGATGCCTGCACTTCAGCGTTTACCTCACGTTTGACCAAGTCTTCGATCCTCACGCTATCTGGGCGGACATCGCGAAGAGACGCTACATCACGGTAGGGTTCACCGGCTTCGTCTTGATGATTCCGTTAGCCGTTACCTCGACGGCAGGCTGGATCCGCCGCCTCGGCGGGCGCCGCTGGGCGATGATCCACCGCGCGATTTATGCAACAGCCGTGGCGGGCGTCATCCATTACCTCTGGCTGGTGAAGTCGGATATTCACATTCCGCTGGAGTACGCCGCGGTCATGGCGATTCTTTTAGGCTGGCGTGTTTATGCCTGGTATTCGGCGCCGTCGCGACGAGTCCCAGCCGCGGCGCGGGCTCGCAAGCAGCAGTCGAGCGTCATACCGGACTAGCCCGCGTACCCGGGAAAGCCATTCTCCTGAATAGCGTGGCACTCCCGCCAATCGGGAGATTGGCCTTCCTGAAATTGCGCGGCGCGCGCTGCAAACCCTGCAGGCTGAAGCCCGCGCCACCGGTCCTTAGAGAATTTGCATTCTTCCCGCCTGCGCGGCTAGAATCACTCCCCCTAGCCAAGGCGAAAGGGTGCCTGTTTCATCGTGCCGGAATCTGAACCTGTAGTTCCAGAGAAGATCGGGCTTCCGTATTGGATGGACCAAGTTTTCGAGGAGCACTCGAAGATGGGCGGCGCCCTGCCCGCCGATCCGGTCCACGACCTGCGCGTGGCCTTGCGCCGCAGCATCCTCATCGCGGACGTGATGAGGGGCATCGACCCGGAGTGCGACTGGAAATCGATGCGCAAATCGGCGCGCCGCACGTTTCAGCGGCTCGGCACGCTGCGGGATACGCAAGTCCTCCTCGAATGGGTGGAGAGGCTCGCCACGTCCGGCGAAGCATCAACGGAAGCTCTGAGGACGTTGCTCAACAAAATGCACGAGCAAGGCCGGACCGATGCGCGGGAGTCGATGCGTGAATTTGATCGCAAGCAGTGGCGCGCCTGGCGAGGAGAATTCACTAGGGACTATCGCCACGTGCTAGCAGACCGCCCTGCGTGCGAATCACTGGTGCTTGAGATTTGGGAAAGCGTTCGCGACTTGAATCGCCGCGCGCGCCGCAGCCGCAGCCTTCTCGCCTATCACCGCCTGCGCATCGGAATCAAGAAGTTCCGCTACGCCGTGGAAAATTTCCTACCTTCGATCTATCCGGGCTGGGAAGCGGATTTGAAAATTTTGCAAGACTTGCTCGGTGAGGTTCACGACCTCACGGTGCTCGATCAGATCATCGTTAAGAACCGAGCCCTTTTCGAGGAATCTGTATTCCTCACGTGGCGCAACAGACTGGAGGAGGAGCGCTCTGGGCGGCTTCAGCAGTATCGGGCGAAAATGGCGGGGAAGGCGTCTCCGCTGCGCGTTTGGCGCGAGGCGTTGCCTGCGGAAAAAGATTTGTGCTCCACGGGACTCGCCCGCCTCGCGGAATGGGGCTACTTCCTGACTCCCGATTTTCCACGCGTACGCCGGACGGCGCGCCTGTCCCTTCAGCTTTACGACGGACTCGCGAATTGCGGCCTCATTGGACAGGATTCCCAAATTGAAGAGCGCCTCATACTGCACGCGGCAGCGTTGCTTCAGGACACGGGACAATTCAAGAAGGGCAGCGCTTATCACAAGGAATCCTACCGGCTGATCCGCAAGCTTTCTGCGCCGCCGGGGTGGACGAAGAAGGACCTCGAGCTCGCGGCTCTCCTCGCGCGATTCCACCGCCGCGCGCTGCCGTATCCGGATCATGCAAAACTGAGGGTCTACGAATTGCCGCTGCGGCAGTCGCTCGTTCGACTCGCAGCGATTTTACGCCTGGCGAATGCCTTCCGCGCCAAGCCCTATCGTGCGATTCGCAGGCTGCATGTGGAAAATGGCCCTGGTTTTCTGATCATTCGCGCAGAGGGGTTTCGGGATCGAGATCCCCTTGGCTCGAAGCTTTCCGTCGCTCGGCGTTTCCTCGAATTTGCCTGCCAGCGTTCGGTTCACATACTCGCGCCCGGCACGCGCATGATGGTTCCTCGCATCGTGCGGCCCGCGACGCGCAGCGACGCCGCCTGACCTTCCTATTTCCTCTCCGGCAGCTTCTTAACGATTTGTGCGTTGAGCTGAATTGAAAAGGTGCCGCTACTCGCTTGTCGGAGGATCGAAGCTGATGATCGTCTGTGGCGGAGCGGACGGAATCACCGGGTGGAGATACGGGAGCCCGGCTGCCTGGTGGCAACCGTAGCACGCGTTCAGGGTTCGTTTGTACGCGGCCTCAAACTTGTCAACATCTTTGTCATCGATGGACTTCTGCAGAGTATTCATCACGCCGTTGTCGATGGCGTCCCACATAGGCTGCAGCTCGACGGGATTGTCGCCAAGCTTCCTGACCGGACGAATGCGTATGGTCCAGCGGATATGCTGCCGTGTTTCGCGCAGGTTGAATGCGGCCAGCGCCCAGTTGCCTTTCTTCCCCGCGAACCAGACGTTCGAAAAATGGTAGGCCACGTCGGCCATCGTATGGGACTGGGAGGGCACGACGTCTTTCAGATGAGCAATGTCCGCCTGCATTGCGGCGACAGTTGCCGCTGTATCCTGTGCCTGCGGCTGCGCTTGTGTTTGTCCCTGCGCCGCGTGCGTGCTTGGCGTGAGGAAATTCCAGCTGGAGACGAGCAGCCCGCCGAGAACCATCCCGCAGACCAGGATGCCTACAGTTCGAACCGTCGATTCGCGTTTCATGTCAAGTCGCCTCCCATGTGCAAACCTGTGGTGTTCCGGGAATATCTTGCCCCCCCGGGCGTTTAGAACATCAATTTCAACGCGAATTGTATCTCGCGCGGGTCCTGCGCGCTCGTAATTGTGCCGAACGTTGATTTGACGGAGTCTGACCCGCCCAAGCACGTAGCTGTTGAGCCCGTCGAGATGGTCGAGCAGATGCGATTTGGCAAATTGAAGTTCGGATGATTGAGCATGTTGAAGACCTCGAAGCGGAATTGCAACCTCATTGATTCGTGGAGCGCCATCTCCTTTTGCAGGGAAGCGTCGAGATCCACGAGGCCGGGACCGATGACATTGTTTCGCGGCGTGCTTCCGAACGTCAGCGCGGCCGGAAGGCTAAAGGCAGATGTGTTGAACCACTCTTGGGGTGTCTTAGGCCCGCTGTTCGGGTCGCCTGAGACATTTGGGCGCTCGAGATTGTTGCCGTTCACGAGGCCGATGTTTGCCACTTCGTTTGCGGCGCTCAGGTTGACAGTGAATGGCGCGCCGCTCTGAGCGATGAAGTTGCCGCTCGCGCGCCAGCCGCCGACGGTGCGATGCAGCCATCCGCTGGACCTGCCGGCGAACGGGAGATCGTAGACCACATTCGCCGTCACTCGACTCCGGTGGTCGAAACTGGAATCAGCCTTTTCAACCGCTAGGTTGTTGGCATAGATATTCTGCGGGAGATTGAACTCGGCGTTGGTCGTGCCCGCGTCCGAAGCATCGTCAATCGAGTGGGACCACGTGTAGCTCCCGTCGAACGAAAGCCCTTTCGTGAACTGCCGCGTTGCTTTGACCGTCAGGGCGTTGAAAAACGCCCATCCATCCCACCGGATCGTCGTAAAGGCGTTCAAGTTCGGATATGGCTGCGGCGCTTGAGGGGTTCCCGGCCCTGGTACCGGGACATTGACGGCTGTGGAGCTATCCGCGTGAACCGTTCTGGAACCTACGTATTCGAGTTCAACCGCTGTGTTTTTCGAGACAGGCCGCTGCACGGACAGATTCCACACCTCGTTGTACTCGATCGCAAAATCATGATTGACGCTGTTTGCGCCGATCGCGCCGTTCGGGCTGAAGCTCAGAATGTTGCTGATCGTGCATGGCGACGAGCCGCACGTCGCGCCTTTGTTGCTGACCGTCTTGTTTAGGAAAAACGGAATATTTTCGGCGAGATTTTGCAGAACGCTATATGCCGCCTGATTCGTGTAAACCCCGTATCCCGCGCGCACAACGGTCTCGCCTGAATGAGGAATCGTCCAAGCCAAACCGATCCGCGGAGAAAATCGCAAAGGGCGCGGCCGCAAGAGGCTGTTGTCCCATCCAACCGTAGCCGCCGCGACCACGGGAATCGATGGATTCTGGGCATTCGCGATGGCTACCAGGGCGCTCTGCGCGGTCGTCAAGTTCGCGAGACTGCCAGAGACGACGAAAGAAGGTCCGCCGGGTGCCGTGAGATCGATGTTCGATGTCTGATTCGCGTCTGCGACGAGGTTGCTGTTGTATTCATATCGCAGCCCGAAATCGAGCTTGAGGTTCGGCGTGATCTGCCAGCCATCTTGAATGTAGAAATGCGCCCAATCCGTGTGAGCGTTCTCCGTGCCCTCGCCGATCCCCACTTGGCCCTGGCTCGGCACGCCGAACAGGAAATCCGCGAACGCGTTACCGGAAGACGAACCGTTGAATGTGTACGTTCCGCGCGCGTTGTTCGGAAACGACGGATTGAAGTCTAAATGGAAGAAATACGTTCCAAACTGCAGGGTGTGGTTGCCATGGTGCCAGAGCATATTGTCGACAAGCTCGTAGTTGCGATCGACGCGAGTCGTGAATCCCGCCGCCGTGCCGATCGTGGAAAACACGTTGCTCAAGTTGACTTGAGGGTAGCCGGCATCCACCGGATTCTGCGTCGTTCCCAGCAAGCCGAATGTAGAAGCAAATGGATTGCCGGCATTCGGATCGCCCTGTCCGCCTGAGACACTGAGCCAGCCGAAACGGAATTCGTTGAGCAAGTTCGGACTAAACGTGTGCGTCTCACCCACGGAGAAATTCACGGAATGAGTTCGCAGGGTGCGCCCGAAGCCGGGAAGAAGCGCCTCGTTCAGCACGCTCGACCCGAAGGGATTGAATTCGTTGGCGTCAAACACTGAACCACGGACAAACGCACTGTCGCGCATCGAAAACTGGTGATCGATTCGCGCATTGTATTGATTCGTGTCGATACTTTGCTGACCGACCGCAAGCAA
>JACXTT010005887.1_pt1 | contig 17700 bp, 11 predicted proteins | sample 9270951 | NCBI WGS metagenome assembly JACXTT01 (sample SAMN15532306, study PRJNA645909) | rock metagenome | isolation source: weathered quartz diorite | place: Puerto Rico | collected 2017-06-21 | reverse complement strand
GGGGGGCGGCGCGGTCATCGGCGAAGTGATGCGGGCCGCCAATGACGAGATCGCGCGCGACAACCCGGAGATGCTGTTTGTCACCGTGTTCGCTGGCATCCTCGATCTGAAATCCGGCGAGCTCAGCTACTGCAATGCCGGGCACGACGCCCCTTACCTGCTGCACGCGCAGCGCCCGGTGCCGATACGCCTCGAGAGCGATTCGGGACCGCCGTTGTGCGTCATCGAGGGCTACAAATATCGACCCGAGCGCTACATCATGACGCCGGGCGAATCACTTTGCCTTTATACGGATGGCGTGACCGAAGCGATGAATGCAGGCGGCGAGCTCTACGGGCGGCAGCGGCTGTTCTCGGTGCTTACAGCAGTACTTGCCGCCCGCGATGCCGTGAAGGTGGTGGATGCGGTACGCGATGAGGTACGCGACTTCGTCGGTACTACCGAGCGCTCGGACGATCTCACCATCCTGGCGGTGCGTTGGAACGGCGGAAGCTTATGAGAAAATTACTTGGTGGCCGACTCGTCAACTTTGACGACGAACTCGGTGCCACGCACGCCCATGATTGCCGCAGGCGTTTTTACGCGCATGGCTTCGGGCGACTGCTTGACGATCTTGCCGGAGACCACCGCCAGCGTGCCCTTCTTCAGCGCTGTATCGAACTCGCCCTTGTGGGTAGTGCTGTCGAACACAAAACGCTCGATCACCAGTTCGCTGTTGGGTCCCGCAGACAACAGGCTGTTGTCCTGGAACGTGATGCCCACCGAGCCACCGAGTCCAGTCTTCACGGTATCGTGCACCTGGATTATGGCGCCGACCGGCGCGGGAAGGCGCTTGCCATCGCGTTCAATCTGGACCTCGCCCTTCGACACTTTGACGCGCCCCGCATCCCCAGCCATTGCGGGCAAAGCGAGCAGCGTGCAGAGCAGCAGCAGAAAGCTGAGCATCAGGAAATTTCTTTGTAACGTCAATACCTTGCTCATTGGTCTCCCCTTCGTGGGCAACTGGGCCGGCGCAGCGCACCGGCGTGCACACTATCGAGCAAGAAGTATGCACATGCCCAGCACAGCAGCGGGTCCGGCCTTTGCTGTAAAAAGCAAATGCCTGTCCACTCCAGGAAAAGCGTGAAGCGCCTGAGCCGTACATTCCCCGCCCAATTGAGGGCTTTCGAGCAGGTGAAGGCATTGATCGACGAATTCGCTGAAGCGACCGGACTCGGCCGCGAGGATCGCCACAAACTGACGCTAATTGTCGAGGAACTGTTCACCAATACCGTGACCCACGGCCACCGCGGGGACAGCAATGCGCCGGTGCAAATTTGGCTGAAACAGACCGCTGCGGGGGTGCAACTGACCTACGAAGACTCTGCACCGAAGTTCGATCCCTTGGCCGCCAGCCGGCGCACCGACATCGAATCCACCATCAACGAACGCCGCGTCGGCGGCCTCGGCGTGTTCCTGACCATCGGCCTGACCAACGGCGCCGACTACCGCTTTGTCGAAGGCCACAATCGCATTTCTCTCACCCTGCCGCCGAGCCCCGGGTAGCAGGCGCGGCGTCATCCCCGAGGCGGCGCCACGCCAGCGGTGCACGACGCACTGCGATATCCAGCAGATAAAGCAACAAAGCCAGCAGCGCCAGCCACGGCCACAGCGTGTGCGAAACGCGGCTGTGGTCTCCGTTTGGCACAAACACTTCGGCGATGCTGGGGGCTAGCTTGCCCCCCGTCTCCTCAGCCAGCGTGCGCAGCAGTTCGAGATTGGGCGGCAATGCCCGATATTCGTCCGGGTAGCCGTAATAAAGCCTGCGGCTGCCTGCGCGCTCCAGCGCTTGGCGGGACAGGCCGGGCGAATCCGTTAGTTCGAAACGCACCGCCGTGCCGCTCGCCAGCGGTACGCGCAGCCGGTACGCACCCGGCCCGCTGTGGTGCAGTTCCGCCGTTACCGCCCTGCCGTCGGGCCCGGTCACCCGCACACGCGGCGCCAGATCATCGCGGAAGTGCCCGTCTACGGTAAGTGCATTCAGGCTGATCACAGCTTCGCTGCCTTCACGCGATACGCGGAAATCGAGTTCTTCCCCGGAATCGCGGCGCATGATTTCGCGCGTAAGCTGCGCCCAGAGCTTGCCGTAACCCGGCCAATCGAGCCAGTTCACCGCCCACCGGTTCTTGACGTCGGAAGTAAACACCACCACTTTGCCGAGGCCGTACTGCCAGCGCGCCAGCACCGGCGATCCGGATTGCGAGATCAGGAAGACTTCGGCGTTGTCGCGCGCCGTCGCGCTCACGTAGCCCTTCAGCGGCGGCGCCTGGTCGAAGTCCACGCCGCGGAAAGCCTCCATGCGGCGCCTGACCAGCGGCTTGAATGCATCCTCGAGCAGATTCGAGCGCACCGCACGCTGCGTTTCCTCGACGAAAATCTGCGGGACAGCCTCGGGACTGACGGTGGAATAGGCGCGCCCCCCGCCCCACTTGGCGATGTTGCTCATCAGTTCGCGGTCGGCGCCTTCGCCCACCGCCACGGTGGAAACCACCATCTTTTCGTCGGCCATGCGCCTGACCAGCCCCTCGAAATCGGCAGGGTGGGTATCGCCGTCGGACAGCAGGATCACGTGCTTTGCCCTGGCATCGGTCTTCTGCAGCAACCGATACACGATACTGAGAGCGGGATAGATGTTGCGCTGGCCGCCCGCCTGGGTGCAGGCTATCTGGTCCTCCGCCTTTGGTTTGGCGCGTACGTACTGCATCGGTACCGAAATGTGCGCCTGAGAGTCGAATGCCACCACCGCGAACTGGTGCTGCTCCTCCAGCAGGTCGAGCGTGGCGCGGGTGGCCTCCTTCGCCAGCTCCATCTTGCGCCCGCGCATGCTGTAGGAACGGTCGAGCGCAATCACCAGCGCAAGGTCCTCGCGTTTCTCCTGGGCGCGGAACTGCAGCGGCAGCACTTTCTCCACCGGCGTTCCGCTGTAGCCCTGTTCGCCGTAGACATTCTCGCCGGCCGCGAACAACAATCCACCGCCGCCATCGCGCACGTAGAACTCGATCGCCTGCATTTTCGCGGGCGCGATCGCCTTTGCCGGTGCATCGCTCAGGATCACCGCGTCGTAGGGCGCAAATGCCGCGGCAGACTCGGGAATGTCGGCGGGTGCCGCGACGCTGACGTCGATACCCTGGCGCGCCAGCGCATCGCGCAGGTAACTGGCGGCTCCGGGCTGGCCTTCGACGTAGAGCACCCGCGGCGCCTTGGCGACCCACACGGACTGCTGCACACGATCGTTGTCGGGCACGCGGTCGCCTTCGGCAATGAGTTCGGCCGCCAGCGTGTTGCTGCCGGCGCTGGACAGCTGAATCTCGAACGAAACGCGATTCAGACCCGCCGTCAGGCGCACGGATCGGTTGCCGAGCATGGTATTGCCGCTCCTGAGCAGCACGCGCGCGCGCGCCTCGCCCTGCGAGAAGGCGCGCACGGTTACCGTTACCGGTTCGCCCTGGCGCATGCCCTGGGGCACTTCGATGCCCTCCAGCCAGGCGTCGCCGTCATCGCGCACTTTCGCCGGGATCGTAAACACCCGGACGTTGGCTTCCTTGAGCCGCGCCAGCACGCGCCAGACGTCACCTTCGGTCTGGTTGCCGTCGGTAAGCAGCACCAGCCGCTTGACGCGGTCGCGATCCAGGCCCAGCAGCGCCTCGTCGAGCGCGCGCTCGAGGTTGGTCGCCGCCTGGTCGATTGCGCCTTCGCGCGGGCTGCCTTCGGTGACCGCGAGATTGCGCACCTGTTCCGGCTTCTCCAGCAGCGCCGGCCGATCGGCAAACGCGAGGTAGCGCGCCTGCGCCGGCTTGCCTTCGCGATCGGCATCGCCGATCCAGGCGAGCGCCGAGTCGAGGAAGGACGAGGACACGCTGCGCGATATATCCAGCGCATACACTACCGCGACATCGTTCGAACCTGCGTGCCACTGGGGCTGCGTCAACGCCAGCGCCAGCACGGCAATCGCGAGGCTGCGCAAAGCAGTAACCACTGCGAGGTGCCTGGCGCCGAGGTTGGTGCGGGTTCGCCGCGCGCCCCACACCACCAGCGGAATCGCTAGGAGCAGCAGCAACGGCCAGGTGTGCTGAATGCCGATCGCCATCGTCATACCGTTGCCCGCCGGTTCCACGTCCACCACTCGAATAACAGCAATAGCACCGCCGCCAACAGCAATGCCGCCCGCGGATCGAGCGGCAATCGCGGCACCTGCGCCGATTCGATTGCCAGGGACTGCAGCGGCGCCAGCGGCGAACGGTTGACGTCGGTTACGCGGCGGTCGAGCAGGTTGGCCACAACTCGCAGGCGCTGGCTGGCGGATACGGCGGTGAACATACCCGGTTCGTTGACTTCGAACACCGTGCCGCGGGGAATGGGCTGCGCCGGCAGCTCGATGCCATCCAGCGCCACGACTCGCGCCTTTGCGACTGGCACTTCGACCATACCCAATCCGGCTGCGAATGCACCGTGCTCGCCCCCGAGCCAATCCAGCGCGTTGCCGAGGAATATCGGAAATTCGGCATGCAGCGCGAAGTTGGAATCTTCCAGTCCGAAGGCGAACGACACCCAGCGCGCAGCACCCTCGTGCGCCACCACCAGCGGCACGTGGCCGCGTGCGCTCACCAGCACCACGTCGCGCTCTCGGCTGCCGCCTGCCGGTCGCGCCGCCATTGCACGTTCGACGACGAGATCGCGCAGCGATAGGTTCTCGAGCAGCGGGTGCGCGCCATCCCAGGCCGCCACCGTGACGTCGGTGGACTCCTTGCCCGGCGCCGCCAACCACGGCACCGGATTCGGCCGGAACAGCAGCGCCGGCGCCTTCGGCTGAGTGCCGGGGGCGAACCGGTCGAACACCCAGACGTCGATGTCGCTGCGCTCCGCGAAGCGCCGGGGCGACATCGCCATCAGCCGCACCCGCGGCTGCGCGCGCAGGGATTTCTCGAGGTAGGGATTAGCGTTACTCACCAGGCCGACTCGCACCACGCGCCGCCCCGGCAGCAGTGCGTAAGCGACGTCATCGGCCTCCAGGCCGTCGCCGGGCATGGTGAGAGAGGCGCGCACCGGACCGGCCTCCAGAGTGGATATATCGATGAGTTGCGTGCGCGCGCCGCCTGCAGGCACATTCACGGTCCTGGCAATGCGCCGGCCGCCGACACCGGTAATCGCGATATCGACGCTCCTGTCCGCGCCGCCGGCGTTGCTGACCTCGACGAAGGCCTGGTAGCGTCCCGGATCCGCAGGCAGCGGCCGCACTTCGAATGCCGTAATGCCGGCGTTTTCCACCGGCTCGAACACCGACTCGAGTTCGGCCGACTTCGGCACCCCGGTGATCTGCACCCCGTCGCTGATCACGACGATTTCAGCTTCGCCGGCCTGCGCAATGTCCGGCACCCGCGGCGTGCCGCCGTAAGCGACATGAAGTTGCTGCAGGCGTTCAAGCGCCGCGTCGCGGTCTTCGAAACCGGGAATGGCGATGCGCCGCATGGAATCGACCAGCATCACCTGGGTACTCGGGCCGCGTGCCGCAAGTCTCGCGCGCGCCTTGGCCAGCGCGTGACTCCAGCGGGTCGCACCGTCGGTTGTGCGGGTAGCCAGCGTCGGCGAGTTGTCGAGCACGAGGACAAGCCTGTCGGCGCCCTCTCCCGCGCCGGTCAACTGCGGTCTGGTCACGGCGACGACGATGCTTGCGGCGATGACCGCGGCCAGCAGCAATGACAGCCACCATCGCAACCGGTCGCCGCTGCGATGGCTTTCGCGCAACACCCGGTCCCAGATCAGGCTGGAGGGAACCAGCATTCTGCGCGGAGGCGGCTTCAGCAGATACAGCGCGGCTACGACCAGTACCGTGGCAAGCGCCGCGATCGCGGGCCACAGAGGCGCGGCCGCAAGCAGGTTCATCGCAACAAGCCTTGCTCGCGCAACGCCTTGAGCATCAGGTCTTCGAAGGGCGTGGCCGTGGTGGTGCGCAGGTAGCCCCAGCCGTGGCCGCGGCAGAAGGCTTCGATCTCAGCGCAATAGCGCAGGAACGTGTCGTGATAGGCCTTCACCAGGTCGTGCGTCACGTGTACCCGCGCGGCACCGCCTTCCTCCGAGTCCACCAGCAGCACTTCATCCGCGAGCACCGGGTCAATTTCATCGGGGCTCATCACGTGCACCGCGAACACATCGTGGCGGAATTGGCGTATCACCTGGAAGCTCCGCTCGAAACCCTCGCGGTCGAGGAAGTCGGAGATCACCACCGTCAGCCCGCGGGTGCGCCGGGCGCCGAAGAAACTTTGGAACGCCGACTGCAGGCTGGTGCCGCCGCCGGCGTCGATGCGCTCGAGAAAATGCAGCACGCGCCACACCTGGTTCTTGCCGCGCCGGGCCGGCATCTCCCTGACTACTCCGTCGGAAAAGGCGACGATGCTGACCCGGTCGTGGTTGATCAGGCCTATGTAGGCCAGCGCGGCGGCGATCTTGCGGGCGAAGTCGAATTTGGACGGGGCGCCGAAATCCATCGAACGGCTGACATCGAGAAAAATGTAGATCGGCAAGTCCGCCTCTTCCTCGAACAGTCTCAGGATCAGCCGGTCCAGCCGCAGGTACGTGCCCCAATCGAGATTGCGCGTGTCGTCGCCCGGCGAGTACGGCCGATAGTCGGTGAACACCATCCCCGAGCCGGTGCGGCGGGAGCGATGATGGCCGCGCAGGTGGCCCGCCACGGGTCGGCGGGTAAGCATGGTGAGATGCTCGAGTTGGCGAAGAAATTCTTCGCTGAACAGCAGGCTTTCCTGGGCCAAATTGAAATGCCTCAGTGGAGCCGCATGGCAGCCGCCATGGGGCTGGTGGATGTCCTCAGTCGGCGGTCATTCCTTCGATTCCGGCACCGACTCGAGGATCCTGTCGAGGATCGTATCGGTATCGATGCGGCCGGCTTCGGCCTCGAAGTTCAGCAGGATCCGGTGCCGGAGCGCCGGCAATGCCACGGCGCGCACGTCCTCGCAGGACACGTAGACGCGGTCATTCATCAAGGCGTGTACTTTTGCACCCAGGATCAGCGCCTGGGTTCCGCGCGGGCTGGAACCGAAACGCACATACTTCCTGCTCATTTCGTGCGCCTGCGAGGATTCCGGGTGGGTTGCCAGCGTCACTCTGATCGCGTACTCCTGCACCGGCCGCGCCACCGGAATGGCACGTGCGGTTTCGCGCATCTCCAAGATCTCGCCCTGCTGCAGCACCCGGTGCACCGCCGGTTCCTTGTGCCCGGTGGTGCGGTCGACGATCAGGTGCAGCTGCTCCACGTCCGGGAAATCGAGCTTGAGTTTGAAGAAAAAGCGGTCCATCTGCGCCTCGGGCAGCGGATACGTGCCTTCCATCTCGATCGGGTTCTGGGTTGCCAGCACGAAGAAGGGCTGGTCCAGCGCGTGGGTGCGACCGGCTGCGGACACGCTGTTCTCCTGCATCGCTTCCAGCAATGCCGACTGGGTCTTGGGCGTGGCGCGGTTGATTTCGTCGGCGAGCACCATGTTGGCGAAGATCGGGCCGTGCTGGAATTCGAAGGCTTTGCGGCCGGCTTCGTCTTCGCGGACGATGTTGGTACCGATGATGTCGCCCGGCATCAGGTCGGGGGTGAACTGGATGCGCGAGAACTTCAGGTGCAGCACGTCCGCCATGGTTTGCACCAGCTTGGTTTTGCCCACGCCGGGGATCCCCTCAAGCAGCACGTGGCCGCGCGCAAGCAGGCAAGTCATCACCCCGGAAATGATCTCGTCGTTACCGACGATGACCCGCGAAATCTCATCTCGGACAAGCTGGAACTGATTGCGGAAGGCCTGGATCTGGCGGTCGACGACGGTATTCATTTGTGCTCACTTTCATGCAGGTTCAGGAAATAATCCTTTACCGCCTGTTTCTGGCGGATAGGCACGCGCTTGAAACTCATCGCGTTCTCGCGGGCGAAGCTCGCGCGTGCGCGCACGTCCTCGAAGCCGAGCAGCGATTTTTGCTCCTGGCTGGCTGAATAAAACCAGCCCTGGTCGGCCTTTTCGTCGTCGCCGGCATTGTCGCGGCGATGGATGGCTTCGAGCTTGAGTTGCGCGTCCAGCCGGCGGGTCGCTGCACCCTCCAGCGCCAGGGCCTCGGAGTCGCCGGCGGCACTGCCGCTCATGTTGCCGTCGCGGGCGCGTTCATCCTCATTTCTGTGCGTCACCGCACCCTGGCGAAACATGGCGCCGCCGCGGATGTCCGCGCTGCCGGTATCCGGCGAAGCGGTCGCATTGGGCGCGTTGTCGCTGGAATCGAACTGGCTCGCGGTCAGCGCGCTTCTTTGCGACGTCGGGATCATCGCCTGCTGCATGCGCCGCTTGACTTCGATTACGCGGCTCTGTATCTCGAGGCGCAGGTTCGCTTCCTGGAGCGCGTTCACCACGCGGGCGAGTGCGTCCTGGTCGACCCTGGCGTTGATGCTGCTCAGGTCGCGGCCGCCTTCCGCGAGCCTTTCCTCGAGGCCGCGGTCCGGGCCTTTCTCACTGTCTGACGGCGGCTGGCTCCCATCCTTCTCCAGCGCACGTGTGTCCTGGCCGCCGGCCTCGGCGCGCATTTGCCGGAGCAGCGCCAGCGCCTCTTCGTTGCGCCCGGCTTGGAGCGCTTCCGCGGCCTTGTCGAAGCGCGGGTTCGCCTTCACAACCGCGGCTAGCCTGACCAGCCCCTCGCGCGCCGCCGCGGCTTCCATGTTGGCCTGGTCGATCGCATCGCGCGCCTGCGCGGCTGCTCGCGCCTTCTCTTCGGCGCTCGCGTCAGCGCGCTGCAATTCCGCGAGCGCGCGATCGAGCTTCTCAATCTCGGGATCCTGCGGCGCGCCTTCGAGGAGTGCGCGCAGGTCCTGCGTTTCCCCGGCAGCGGTCATTGCCGCAGCATCTGCACCGTCCCATGAATGCGATTGCCGCGGCGCAATCCAGGTGACCAGCAGCAGGGCCGCGCCCAGACCGGCAACGGCGAACAGGCTGCGGGGCGGGCGCCCGGGGACGATCGCGCCGGGATCGAGCCGGCGTGCCGTCACAGCCGCACGGGCGATTTGCAGGGCAGCGAAAGGGGATGGCTCGGGCGTGGAAACGAACCAGTAAGCGGATTTCAGTTCGTCCTTCAGGCGGGCGCGTGCATCGGCCTCGCCCGCAGCTTGCGCGAGCGTCACCTGACGCAATGCGCGCCACGCAATGTAAGCCCCGAGCATCACCACCGCTGCCACGACCGCCGTCCGGGCGCCGGTTCCAACCGCCGGAATTGCCAAGCTCAACGCCACGCCCACAAACTGGAACGCAATCAGGGAAAACAGGACGACGCAGGCGCCGTAGGTAATGTCCTGAAGCGCGCGGCGCAACCACAGGCGGCGCTCGATGCTGCCCAGAACACTGAGTATGACTTCACTATCCTTCATGACCGGGGCGATTGTAGCGCAGCCGGGTTGCCCCATGCGAAGCAAGCGCGCGGCGTAAGCCCGCGGGCACCCGGCCCGCCGGGTTGCGCCGCGTGATCAGGTAACATCTGGCGCAAAACGAGGGAGGGGCAAGTGAACGTGGCTCGGCAACTCGCGGTGGCGGTATTCGGCTGCGCGTATGCATGCATCGGTGCTGCGCAGCCGCCGCATATCGTCTACATCCTCGCCGACGACCTAGGCTGGAAGGACGTGGGTTACCACGGCAGCCCTATCAGGACTCCCAACCTCGACAAGCTGGCGCAAAGCGGTGCACGCCTCGAGAAGTTTTATACGCTTCCCCACTCGACCCAGACTCGAGCGGCATTGATGACCGGCCGCTATCCGATGCGCTACGGCCTGCAGACGCTTTCCATCCTGCCGTGGAGCCGGTACGGCTTGCCGTCCGACGAACGGACGTTGCCGCAGGCGCTGAAAGAGGCCGGCTATCGCACCGCGATGCTCGGAAAGTGGCAACTCGGCCATTTCAAGAAGGAATTCTGGCCCACCCGGCGCGGCTTCGACAGTTTCTACGGCAGCTTCAACGGCGAGATCGACTATTTCAAGAAGACCGACAGGATCGGCGAACCCGACTGGCACCGCAATGAACGGCAGCTGAAGGAGGCAGGCTATGTCACGACCTTGTTGGGTAGGGAGGCAGCCAGCCTGATATCCAGGCACGATGCGGGCACGCCGTTGTTCCTCTACCTATCCTTCAATGCGCCGCAGGTGCCGTTGCAGGCACCGAGGGAATACCTGGAAATGTACCGGGACGTTACCGACGAAACCCGCCGCGCCTATATGGCGATGGTCACCGCTCTCGACGACGCTATAGGAGCATTGACCTCGGCGCTGGAATCGAAAGGCATGACGGCGAACACGCTGATCGTGTTCCATAGCGACAACGGCGGGGCACTGCCGAACAAGTATGCGACCGGCGACGGCGATGTCAGCAAACCGGCAGCTGACAACGGCCCATTCCAGGACGGCAAGGGCGGGCTGCACGAAGGTTCAATGCGGGTGGCGGCGTTAGCCGCGTGGCCGGGTAGAATTCAGCCGGGCGTGGTTGTCGAACGCATCCACGTCACCGACATGTACCCGACTTTGCTGAGCGTCGCTGGTGCGAAGCTCGAACAGAAACGGCGAATCGACGGTATCGACCAGTGGTCCACGATTGCCGACGGCAAGCCAAGTGCGCGCAAAGAAATGCTGCTGGCAATGGAAGACAGCCGCGGCGCACTGCTGATGGAGAACTGGAAGCTCATCGTCTACTCCCGCTTGCCGGTGCGCTACGAACTGTTCAATATCCAGGACGACCCGTCGGAGGAGGACAACCGGGCCGAGCGCGAACCGCAACGGGTGCAGGAGATGTTGGCGCGCTTCAACGAGTACGCCTGGGAGATGGCGCCATCGCTTTACCTGGAGGATTTGCTGAAACCGAGAAAGTACGACGCCCCGATGTATTGGGGAGAAAATCCTGTTCGCCCTTAAGGCGGACAGGATTTCAGTGCAGACTAATGTGCGCGGCACACGTTGAAAGGCGGACAGGATTTCAGTGCGGACTAATGTGCGCGGCACGTTATATCGGAACTTAAATCCGATCAGACCTCAACTTTTTTCTACCTTCAACAAGAAACATTCCATGCAAGCAATCAACATCGAGGACCTGCGCAGCCGGGCACGCCGGCGTCTGCCGAAAGTGATCTTCGAGTTCATCGACGGCGGGGCCCAGGATGAAACCACGCTGCGCGCCAACCGCGAGGATTTCCAGAAATGGCGCTTCCGTACCCGGGTGTTGACCGACGTCTCCAGGCGCGACCAGTCGATCACCCTGTTCGGCCAGCGCTGCGCCTCGCCCTTGATTCTCGCGCCGACCGGACTCGCCGGATTGCTGTCGCGCCGCGGCGAGCTGGCTGCGGCCCGCGCCGCAGAAAAATACGGCGTGCCCTACTGCCTGTCCACGATGGCCACCTGCAGCATCGAGGAGATCACCACCGAGACTATCCAGCCAAAGTGGTTTCAGCTCTACGTGCTGCGCGACCGGGGTCTCACCAAGGAGTTCATCGAGCGCGCGCGGGCGTCACGCTGCACTGCGCTGGTCCTCACCGTGGACACCAAGGTCCAGGGTCCGCGCGAGCGCGACATGCGCAACGGCTTCACCGTGCCGCCGCGCTTCAGCATCGCGACGATCCTCGACTTCGCCCGCCATTTCTCCTGGCTCTTCGACGTGGGACTGGGTCCGCGCATCGCCTTCAGGAATTTCGAGGGCACCAAGGCTGCCGCCACCGACGCGGTCACCATCACCGAGTTCATCTCCGACCAGTACGACCTGGCCGTGAACTGGCGCGACGTAGAGTGGTTCAAGTCGGCGTGGGGCGGCCCGGTCCTGCTCAAAGGCGTCCTCAGCGTCGAGGATGCCAGGCTTGCCGTTGCTCATGGCGCGGACGGGGTGATCGTTTCCAATCACGGCGGGCGGCAACTCGAGGGCGCTGTATCCGCAGTTCACGCATTGCCGGCGATCGCCGACGCGGTAGGAGACCGGCTTGAACTAGTCCTTGATGGCGGGATTCGCCGTGGCGCCGACGTGGTGCGCGCCAGCGCCCTCGGTGCCAGGGCCTGCATGATCGGCCGTGCCTGGCTTTACGGGCTGGCTTCCGCCGGTCAGGCGGGAGTCGAGCGCGCGTTGGAAATCTTGCACGACGAGATCGACATCACGCTCACACTGCTGGGACGGCCCACGCTCGCCGAGGTCGATCGCGACGCGCTCGAGCGCGTCGGCTGAGGCTCTCGAGGAGGTGACTTACGGCGTCGCCGACGCCCGGCGACGCACGACGGCACGACAATTGCTGTGCCGAAGCAAAAAAACCGAATTTCGCTCGCGCGGATAGAATCCGCTCGAAATTTCGGTATCCTTTTGGCATCGGATCACCGCGGCGACCGACAAATATGGCCTCGACCCTCTCGATCACCCACTACACTTCTCACGAGCCGCTCGGCCTTGTCTCTGACGAGGAGTACCAGCGCTTCAAGGACCAACTGCTGGAGGCATTCCAGGACGAGTGGCCCGACGCGATCGTCTCGATAGAGGACGACGAAGAACCCTATACCGAAGTGGATGGCGTCAAAGGCCAGGCCGAGCGGGATGTGCGTGACCGCATCGAAGACATCCTCAACGAAGTGATCGACTCCGGCGACTGGCGGGATGAGGAGGAGGACCCGTACGACGAGGAAGAAGAACTCGACGACGAGGAAGAGGAAGACAAATTCTGACCGTTGCCTGCGGAGGAAATGGCACCAGGTTGCAATAGAATAGCACTCGGGAAGCCAGCTACTCCCGGAGGCCCTCGATAGCCTCCGTCAAGACCTTTACCTGTCCTTCAATGTTTCGCCCGAGGCGCTCATCAACGAAGATCTCCGGCGTGTTCTCGAAGGCATGCCCTTGGAGAGCCTCGTGCTAGAGGTCACCCGACCCGGGTGAAATCGCTCTCCATACGCACCAGCGAAAAATCGGTTGCCGCTCAGGTGCGCAGCCTCGGGGGGTCGCGCCTGGTCGCTTAGTCCACCTTTTCGTTGCACGCCGTTCCTTGTAGGACAAACCCCAATAGCGAGCATCACGCGGAGCGCCTAGAATCCCCGACAGTGGGTCGAAATTCCGTCCCACGACAACAAGAACTCTCCCGGGCAGGGGAAGGAATGAATTAAGAACTTATGAGCCAGCAGTTCCGGATCCTGATGGTCGAGGATGTCGCACCCGACGCCGAGCTCATGGTAAGAGAACTCAAGCGCGCCGGCGTCCGCTGTGACGCACACCGGGTAGAAACTGCCGTCGAGTATCGGCGGGAGCTCGAGGAATTCCAGCCGCACGTGATCTTGGCCGACTTTTCCATGCCGAAATTTGACGGCATGGAAGCACTCAGGATTGCAAAAGAGTCTTACCCTGATATTCCGTTCATTTTTGTCTCGGGCACGCTCGGTGAAGAGTACGCAATTCGCGCCCTGAAAAGCGGCGCCACCGACTTCGTCCTGAAGAACAACTTGCTCCGTCTTCCTTCTTCGGTGGAAAGGGCGATAAAAGAAGCGGAACAGCGACGCGCCCGCCTGGTACTCGAACGGCAGGTCCACGAGAGCGAGGAACGCTTCCGGCAACTGGCGGAAAACATCCACGAAGTGTTCTGGGTGCATGCGGTCGACGCAGACCAAAGCCTCTACATCAGTCCTGCCTACGAGCGCGTATGGGGAAGCTCACGCGGAGACGTACAGAAGGTCCATCGGGACTGGCTGGAATCCATCCATCCAGAAGACCGTACCCAGGTCCGCAAGAGCCTCGAGGAGATGACCACGGGTGCAAAGGCGCTCGACGTGGAATACCGGATCGTACGTCCCGATGGGTCGCTACGCTGGATCCACGACCGCGGATTCCCCATACGGGACGCGCAGGGCAAGATCTACCGGGCGGCGGGCATCGCCGAAGACATCACCGAGAGGATTCGGCTGAAGCTTGCGCTGCAAGAGCAGGCCGCAGGCCTCCAGCGCGCGCAGGCCCTGGCGAAACTCGCGCATGTAATTACAGGCCCGGGCGGGTCATTCGTAAGGTGGTCCGAAACACTCCCACAGCTCATTGGGGTAACACCCGTCGAAATGCCACGAAGCACGCGCGCATGGCTGGACATCCTGCATGTGGATGACCGGGAGACGTTTCGCAGCAAAAGCATCGAGGCGGCAAAGGCCGGGGCGCGCGTTGACGTTGATTACAGGTTGTGGCGCGGCGATGGGGAATTGATTCACGTGCGGCAGGTCATTGAGCCGCTCGAGGGCCGATCCGGAAACCAGGATGGTTTGATGTGGTTTTGCACGATCCAGGACGTGACCGAGCAAACGCGGGCGAAGGAAAGAATCAAGCGCCTCAACCGCGTGTTCGCGGTGCTAAGCGGGATCAATGCGCTTATCGTTCGCATCCGCGACCGCCAGGAGCTGTTTCAGGAAGCCTGCCGCATCGCCGTAGACCGGGGCGGATTGACGGTCGGCTGGATCAGTGTGCTGGACCCTGCGAGCGGGAAACTCGTACCGGTCGCGAATTCGGGCCTGCCACTGGATTCCGCCGGCGGCGGCGCGTCTTTGGATCGCTCGGCCTGGTTCGTGCCGGCGGGCACTGCGGAAGTTGCGTTGCGCGAAAAACGCCCCGCCTTCGACAATGACATCGAGCGTGAACCGGGTACAGCGAACGGCGCGCTTGCGCCGGATACATTGAGCATCAGGCGCGCGGCCATCAAGATGGGCGCAAAGTCGGTGATCGTGCTGCCACTATTCGTGGAGGGAGAGACATTCGGAATTCTGACGCTGTATGCGCCGGAACGGAATTTCTTCGACGAGGACGAGATCAAACTGCTCACCGAGCTGGCCGGGGATATCTCGTTCGCCCTCGAGTTCATCGCCAAGGAAGAGAAGGTCGATTATTTGGCCTATTACGACCCCCTGACGGGGCTTCCCAACCGCTCGCTATTCAGCGAACGATTGGGTCAGCAGCTACACACTCGGAACGACAGTCCAGAACTGGTGGCGGTGGCGCTGATGGACGTGGAGCGCCTGCGCATGGTCAACGACACGCTAAGCCGCCAGGCGGGCGACGAGGTGCTCCGCGTTATCGCTCGCCGCCTGGATTCCGGTGCGACGATGACCCGCTTTTCCAATCCGGCCCGCGTGGTGGGGGACTCCTTCGGGGTGATCATACGCGGCGCGCGCGACGCCAATGAACTCGCCCAGCTCGTCGAGACGGGAATGAAGGCGTGCTTCGGCATGCCGTTCGTGATCAACGATCAGGAGCTTCGCATCGATGCCCGAGCCGGAGTTTCCGCTTACCCGACGGACGGATTCAGCGCTGAATCTCTCCTGCACAATGCCGAAGCCGCCTTGAGAAGAGCCAAGCAAGCGAAAGAGCGCTTTGTATTCTACGCACCGGAAATGACCGCACGGGTCGCCGAAACCCTGGCGCTGGAAACCAGGCTGCGCAAAGCCATTGAGTTCGAGCAGTTCGTGCTGCATTACCAGCCCAAATTTGATGTGGCCACCGGCACCACCACCGGCGTGGAAGCGCTGATCCGTTGGAACGACCCGGAAACCGGCATGGTGCCACCGCTGAAGTTCGTCCAGATCCTGGAAGAGACGGGAATGATCTTCGAGGTGGGGCGTTGGGCGCTGCGTCAAGCATTGGCGGATCAGCAACGATGGCGGGCCAAGGCGCTTCCGGTGCCGCGAGTCGCCGTGAACGTTTCGGCGCAGCAACTGCGCGACCCGCATTTCGTGCAGGACGTACAGCTTGCGCTCGCGTCCCAGGAAGGTCTGAAGCCTTCGCTCGAGCTGGAGATCACCGAAAGCCTGTTGATGGAAGACATCGAGCGCAATATCGAACGGCTCAGGATGTTGCGCGATCTGGGCGTCACCATCGCAATCGACGATTTCGGCACCGGGTATTCTTCGTTGAATTACCTCGCCAGGCTGCCGATGGACACGCTCAAGGTCGACCGGTCGTTCGTCGTGGGCATGGCCCAAAGTTCGGAAAGCAGGACTATCGTATCGACAATCATTTCGCTCGCCCACTCGCTCGGCCTCAAAGTGGTTGCGGAAGGCGTTGAGACCGACGAGCAATTGAAGATTCTCCGCCTGCTCAGGTGCGACGAGATGCAGGGATTCCTCCTGAGCCGCCCGGTTGCGTCCGCCGAAATTGCGAGTCTCCTGGGCCAGTAAAAACTGCGAAGCACCGGCACGAACAACCCGGACCTCATCGAACCACTCGAGCAAGGGGCTAGTGCTTCGGCTGTCCCTTCTCCACAAACCCGACTCTATTTCACGTAAGTCATTTTGATAAGTTGGTGGGCCCGGCTGGATTTGAACCAGCGACCAAAGGATTATGAGTCCTCTGCTCTAACCAGCTGAGCTACAGGCCCGCCTGGGAAAAGGAATGCGGCAGAAAAAAAGGCCGGGTGACGAACCCGGCCATTCTATTTCCCGTCTCGGGAATTTCCTAATTGTTGTGGGTCCGGACGCTTTGCTTGACCTGAGCGCACGCGGCTCGGTTAGCCCACGCCGCGACAAACCAGGTGTGAAGCGCCTAGTTGTTGTCCAAAAAGCTGCGCAGCCGCTCGGAGCGCGACGGATGGCGCAGCTTGCGCAGCGCCTTGGCTTCGATCTGGCGGATGCGCTCGCGGGTGACGTCGAACTGCTTGCCGACCTCCTCGAGCGTGTGGTCGGTGTTCATCTCGATACCGAAGCGCATGCGCAGCACCTTGGCCTCGCGCGGGGTGAGCGTGTCCAGCACTTCCTTGGTGGCATCGCGCAGGCTGGTGTAGACAGCAGCGTCCGAGGGCGCCATGGTGGCCTGGTCTTCGATGAAATCGCCCAGATGCGAATCGTCGTCGTCGCCGATCGGCGTTTCCATCGAGATCGGTTCTTTCGAGATCTTGAGGATCTTGCGGATCTTTTCCTCGGGCATTTCCATCTTCACCGCCAGCGTCGCAGGATCCGGTTCCTGTCCGGTTTCCTGCAGGATCTGGCGTGAAATGCGGTTCATCTTGTTGATGGTCTCGATCATGTGCACCGGAATGCGGATGGTGCGCGCCTGGTCGGCGATCGAGCGCGTGATCGCCTGGCGGATCCACCAGGTCGCATAAGTCGAGAACTTGTAACCGCGGCGGTATTCGAACTTGTCCACCGCCTTCATCAAGCCGATGTTGCCTTCCTGGATCAGGTCGAGAAACTGCAGTCCGCGGTTGGTGTACTTCTTGGCGATCGAAATCACCAGGCGCAGGTTGGCCTCGGTCATCTCGCGCTTGGCGCGGCGCGCCTTGGCCTCGCCTGTGGACATCTGCCGGTTGATTTCCTTCAGATCCCTCACCGGGATGCCTACGCGTTTTTGCAGATCGATCAGCGCCTGTTGCTGCTCCAGGATCGCCGGCGCGAAACGGGCCAGGACCTCGCTGTAAGGTTTGCGGCCGGTGACTTCACGACCGACCCAGTTGAGATCCTCCTCGTTGCCGGGGAAGGTCTTGATGAAATAGGAGCGTGGCATGCCGGACTTTTCCACGCACAACTCCATGATGGAGCGCTCGTAAGAGCGCACTTCCTCCACCAGCCTGCGCAGGCCGTCGCATAAGGCCTCGACCTGCTTCGCGGAAAAACGGATCAGCATCAGCTCGGCGGAGATCTCCTCCTGCGTCTTCAGATAAGGGCGGCTG